>Ga0105044_10004350_pt1 | contig 19464 bp, 10 predicted proteins | sample MAT01_FD_78092 | JGI IMG/M metagenome (GOLD analysis project Ga0105044, IMG submission 78092) | Freshwater microbial communities from Lake Fryxell liftoff mats and glacier meltwater in Antarctica - MAT-01 | ecosystem: Environmental > Aquatic > Freshwater > Ice > Liftoff microbial mat | place...
CAGGAACAGCAACTTAAAGCCCAGGACCAGCAGCGTAAGCACCAGCAACAGCAGAAGAAAGATCAGGAACAGCTTAAAGATCAGGACCAGCAGCGTAAGCTCCAGCAACAGCAGCGGAAAGATCAGGAGCAGCTTAAAGCTCAAGACCAACAGCGCAGGCAGCAGGAACAGCAACGCAAAGACCAGGAACTGAAGCAGAAAGAACAGGAAACACGGAAAAAACAGCAGGAAAACAAGAAAAAAGATCAGGATGAAAATGACGGAAAATAGATGAAGGAAAATATGTGATCACATATCCCCCGGCAGTCCGGGGTCATAGAAGATAAATCCCCAATGAATGTTACATGGGATACCGAGTCTAAATACATTTGAAAAACACTACACTAGGTTTTTCTGAACAGATAAGCATGGGCCGACAGACCCGCTCCATAGGCGACCATGACACACAACTCTCCCGGAAGAATGCCATTTTGCAGGATCTCGTCCAGGACAAACCAGACTGTCGGTGATGACATGTTGCCGTATTGGGCAAGGACTTTTCTTGTGGCCTGCATCTTATCCTCCGGGATGCCGATCTCGTCCCGCACGGCGTTGATGATCTTCTCGCCGCCGGTGTGGAACGCCCAGTGCGCGATGTCAGAGGTTTTCAGTGATTTCATCGACAGCAGGTCATCCACCACCCCGGCTGCGGCCTTTCTGACCAGGTCCGGCAGATCCGTGGAAAGCTGGTTATGCAGCTGACCACCCTTGTGAACAAATCTGATCGATTCGCGCTGCTCCGGTACATATCTGCCTGCCGATGCGATCAACTCGAAGCCCTGCGGCCTGCTGCTGAGCACAACCGCCGCGGCGCCGTCACCGAACAGGGCGTTGGAGAGGATCAGACTCAGATCGTTGTCCATCTGGAAGACTGAGCTGCAGATCTCCACAGCCACACTTATCACAACCCCACCGTTGGCCTTCACCATGGACTCCGCCACCTGGAGATTGGGGATCGCCCCTCCACAGCCGCTGCCCACCAGGTCATACACTCGGATATTGCGCGCAAGACCCAAACGTTCCATGAGATAGGTGGATATGCCGGGACAAATGTATCCGGTACAGGTGTTGACGACGAGTCCGGTCACGTCCCGAATATCCAGGCCGGCCTGCTCCAGAGCCTTTGAAACCGCTTGCACCGACAGATCGACGGACTTTTCTGTGAAGCGCGCTATGCGCTGGTCGGCAGACTCGGTCATGATGCAGGTCGGGTCCTCCACGGCGAAATGTCTCTTTTGGATACCCGGATGTGAGAAGGTCGCCCGGATAAATGCGAGGCTGCGGGGAGTCAGCTTCTGTCCGTAATGTTTTTTTACCAGTTCCGCGGCAAACCGTTGATCGGCGCTGAAAGGTGGCACAGCTGTGGCGATGGAGGCTACATATACGTTGTCACTCGACACGTTGTTGGATCTGCTTCTGCTGTCTGATGATTTCATTCTTTCTCCGACTCCCGTTTTTGATGATGCTTTCGCACCTCAATACCCCACAACTCACCGGAGTACATTTCACTGAAAACGACCTGGTACAGTTTCAGCATCTCTGCTTGGAACGTCTCGTCCACCTGTAGCGCTTTTCGCGTCCAAGTGGCACAGTAACCGCAGAGCGAGCAATCGGTTTCGCGGCAGTTGATTTCCTTCATGCCGGCCAGAAATCCGTCCAGCTTTCCGTTGTCCAGGTAGACAGGGTCCCAATCCATGCCCTTAATAAGCCCGCGTTTCTCGGCCAGCTCTTTCAGCCGCATGAGCCCAGAGGTCTTCACGACACCGGGCCGGAAGAAATATTTCAGAAATCTCAGGAAGTCTGCCATGCCGACTTTTGCACTCTTCGCAGTATCCTTGTAGCCGTACGGTTGGATCAGATCCAGCAGGTTTCCATCAAAGTGCCCCCCGGCATAGGCCTTGACCCTCTGTGCCAGCACGGCAGTGGGAGCATCGCGCTCCAGTATCTTGAAAGATGAAAATCCCATCTCCCTGTACAGATCCAGATCCTCGGGCCTGATGAACTCGGAACGCAGGTAGTTGGAAGGATCGGACAGCTTTTCCGCGGAGCATCTGAGCGCGCAGTAGTCGATCATGAAGCCGCGGCTGGCATGCCCTTTTTGGGAGGCATGGGAGAGATTCACCATATGCTGGCCCGACAGGGGACAAAACATCAGACAATTTGAATTAACGATCAGTTGAAGCTCCAGCTTCACCGCCCGCCGTATGGACTGCAACAGAGAAAAGTCGCGGTTTACGGCAATCGATTCCAGTGTAATGCAGTCGGCCCCCGACTCCTCCCAGAACCTGGCCTTGGCCACGCCGTCGACACGGGCGTAGACGCCCACCCGCACCTTGAGACGCGGATGCCTCTTCTTGATGATCGGCAGCAGAACGGGGAGCGAAATAGTTACCGTCGTCACCCCGCACTCCTCCACGAAGCCCAGCAGCCGTTCAAGCCCCACCTGCCCCTTGCGGGTAAACTCCCGATTGTCCATGCAGGCCGGGTTGATCAGATAGTTGAAGCCGATTCCTTTTTGAGCGGCTTGCTGGACGTGTTCCCTGAACTGCCCCGTACTCAGGGGCGAGAGCATGAACGATGCTCGTCCTCCTCCCACGCTGTCGGCGGGGAGTTTGCCGAACAGTTCGGAAACCGGATACCCTTCCAGGGCATCCAGCAAGTCTGGTTTAAAATTTGTGGCGACCGAAAACTTCATCTGACGTCTCCCGAGAGAACCAGTAGCCAGAAAGGTTCTTTGTGAACAGTAAAATCTGAAGCACCCGCGCTTGAGGCAAATGCAGCCAGCTCAATGGGCGTGAAGGACTTCAGCACTGAAAGCGGCCCGTCGTGGCGGGTCATACGGTTTCTGGTAAAGAGCCTGGTCAGAAGAGTGATCAAGGCCCATGCGATCCAGCTTCTCCTCAAGTCCATGATGATATAGCCCCGCCGGGCGACTCTCAACATCTCCCGAATCAGGCGCACGACATCCTGATCGTCTAGGTGGTGGGTAGTCTTGCTGCAGATGACGAAATCGAAACTTCTGTCAGGGTAAGGCAGGCTGAGGGCATCTGCCACTTCGAGCTTTATTCCGCAATATCCCGCGGTCTGTGTGCGCGCAATTCCGATCGTATGCTCATTGATATCCACCCCGGTTATGTTGGCACGCATCCCTGTCTTTGCTGCCCAGTCAGCAATTGCAACCGGCAGATCCGCCGAACCGGTGGCTATGTCAAGTATGGAACATGTGCCCATGCCGGCCGTTTTCAGCGACAGGTGTTTCAGCAGTGCGCGCTGGTCGCCCAGGTAACGGTTCACGACCCGTATGTCGGCGAGACTGCCCTCAAGCACTTCCAGGTCATAGGCATCGTGCACAAGATCCATGAATTCCGGGGCGGTTCTTTTTTTGGGGATAAGCTGCATTGGATGATCCTATAATTGGACATTGTTAAATTACAGCATGTTATTTCCGGTCTACCGACTTTGGCGACCAGTCGCTGCTTATAATCCGGCCACTGCCGGTAATTCTGTTCATGTAGTCCGCATAGCGCCAGAAGGGACCCGGCAGGCCGAGCAGCGTGCCCATTCGGCGCAAAGGACCTAATGAGCTTGACCGGGTATCGGACAAAAAGATGCAGCGGGACAGGTCAGACAGACCGTTTCGCAACGTATCCCGCGCCTTTTGCGGGGTGATTTCGGGGCTGAAATAGAAGCTTGGCATGAGCAGACTGTCGGATTCTTCCACTACTCCTTCCCTGATGGCCAGTTCATGCAGACCGGTCCCCGGATAAATCCTGATCCCCGTGGTAATGAAGGCACTGTCTTTTTTACCTATGTGCCTGTTCACGAAGTCGATGGTCTTTGCCAGCGTGTTTACATTTTCCTTAGGCCCACCCAGAAGAAAACACCACAGCGCCTTGATGCTGGAGCCGGAAAGAAGCTCTGCTGCATGATTGATATCTGCTTCGGTGAAATCCTTCCTCAACGCAGCCAGCGTCACATCGGACGCCGTCTCGGGCGTAACGACCAACGAGGTTATTCCGGCTTTTTCCATCAACTTGACCTGTCCTTTAGTCAACCCCTTAGGTGAAAGCGAGGAGACACGGAACGTGGCCTTCAGCCGGCGTCTCAGAATCTCTTCCAGTAAAGTTTCGAGGTAGCCTTCCGGCTGATTAAAAATGCTATCAACAAATTCGAATTCCCTGGCACCGGTTTGTCGCATGGCGATTGAGATTTCCTCGACCACGGAGGCAGCCTCCCGCAACCTCCAATTCCCGCCTTCGATCCTGTTATAGGTGCAGTATAAACAGCGGTTGGCGCACCCCCTCTTGCCCTGGACAGGAAGTACCGGTTCTAACTTGAGGTAGCGCCTGGTATCCAGCCAGCTGTATATCTGCGGCACAACCGGATTAATGACAGCCTGCGCCGGGTTATGATCTGATAAGTGCTCCTTCCTCGAGATGAGACCGGGTATGCTGCCGTTATCGCCCGTCGTGACGGATTGGAAAAACCTGACCGCAGCCACTTCCCCCTCACCGATAACAGCATAATCAAGGTCCAGGAACTGGAGTACCTGCAGCGGCATAATGCTGACCCCGGAGCCGCCTATCAGGATGGGCGCGCTTGTGCTGGACTTCAAAAAATCTGTCAATTCCTTGATTTCAAAAAGAAAAGATTTTGGTGAAAGAAAATCGCAATTGTCGATGTTTCTAATGGAAATGCCGATCCCATCGGGACTGAATTTTCTGATAGCTTCACTTATCCGCTGTAATGGTTTTTTTTCGAAGCATAGGTCTATGAATTCGACAACGAATCCGGCCTCAAAGAGGGCCTGTGCAACCAACGCAGCTCCGACGGGCAGGACAGGCTGTGGTGCAAGTTCACGATTTGTGCTGATCATCAATATCCGTGACGCCATGCTCTCACCAGAAGGCTCTGATATGCTACGAAATGAATAAAAATACCTGAATGAGTACCATTAGCAGAGCATTCATCTTCCAAAAAATTTAACAATTGTATCCAGGTTAAAGATATCTCCATAAGAAAAAGCAAATACCCTGCCAAGTACATGAAATCACCACAAAGTAAATTTCAACTTCAATTACAGAGCATTAGACAGAAACAGCTGTGCTAGTGATTATTTCACCACATCCTTGTCCTCAATATTTGACGGATCAGCAATATATTGCGGGCTGATGTACAAAACAGTGACGGAATCAGTGTGTCTGTCTGATGTCAGCCAAAGAAATCCTCATACAATTAGCCCCTTATTGGCTATCAATCGAAAGCTGTTTATTGGCACAATAGTTGATATGTAAAATAATACGGTACTTGCAAAGTGCCTCCTTCATGTGATTGCCGGGCGGTTCGCCGTCCGGCTTTTTTTTCACAACCAACCTGATATATCAGGAGATTTCTGTATGCAATCAACAAAAAAAACGTCGTGGTTTACCATCTTTGCAAAAGCCACGTCCCGCCGTGATTCGGAAGCTCTGCAGGTCAAGCTGGACGAACTGATTCGCTCCATTGACGGCGCTGCTGGACCTGAAAGAACTTGAGGATTCCGAACTCCAAACTGGCAAAAAAGGCCCGGGAGGAAATCAGTCAGGGGCCGATATGGATACAGAGGATCCTGAATCGTTCTATTCCGCCGCTCTATGAAGGATAGACCAATGAAAATACTGCTCCTGGCCATGCCGGATGCTGCCAATAATTTCCACCGTGTCATAAAGGTGCCCAACCTGGGGCTCTGCTCGATTGCCGCCCAACTCAATCACCATCAGGTAAAGGTTGTCGACCTCGTGCTGGTCCACAAGAACATCGGTGCCTGGCTGCGGTCATTTCTGTCCGATTTCTGTCCCGATCTGATCGGTATCAGCAGCATGAGTTTCCAGTACGAAAGCGCCATGAAAGTCATGTCAATCTGCAGGGAGTTCTCCCCCGAGGCCAAGATTGTTCTTGGTGGATACCATGCTACCCTGACGTATGATCAGCTGACTGAAAACAGACCGGTACCTTTCGATTATCTGGTCCGTGGAGAAGGCGAACTGGCATTTCAAGCTCTGGTACAGGCTCTGGCAGGAGAAAGAGAGTTCGCTTCCGTGCCTGGATTATCCTGGGCCAGAGAAGGGGTCTTCGTTCACAACCCGCCCGGCGAACTCCTTGACATGAGCCGGCTGCCGCTTCCAGACCGGAGTGTCCGTGTCTTAAATCACTTTACCTATTTCGATAAACGCATGGACTGCGTTGAAACCTCACGCGGCTGCACCATGCCCTGTAACTTTTGCTCCATCAACGGCATGTACGGCTCCAGTTTCCGCTGCTATGCCATCGAAAGGGTCATCGACGACCTGCGGGAATTAAAGCGACGGGGGACCGAGACAGTCCTGCTGGTCGACGACAATATCACTTTGGACTCCGTCCGTTTCAGGCGTCTATGCGAAGTCATCGTGGAAAACCAGTTGGACTGCATGGAGTATCTGGTTCAGGCATCAGTGGCCGGCATCGTCAGCGACCCGGAATTGATCCCGGCCATGGCTCGCGCCAACTTTTGCATGGTTTTTCTGGGGATTGAATCCGTGCTGTCAAAAAACCTGGAATTTTTCCAGAAGGGTGATATCAGGGAAAAAACCGTGCAGGCTGTGGGTTTGTTGCGAAAACATGGCATTGCAGTTATGGGTGGTTTCATTATCGGCAATCCTGATGATGGCCGCGAGGAAATACAGGCGATTTTTCGCAGCATCAGAAACCTGCGGATCGATTTGCCCTACGTTCAGTGTGTGACCCCTTATCCAGGGACACGGATACGACAGCAACTGCTTTCGGCAGGCCTTGTCACCAACCCTTATGATCTGAGCAGGTATACCGGCTTCATCTGCAATGTCAGAACCCGGCACCTGACTAACCGGCAGCTCAACCGAATCATGAACTGGGAAAACATCAAAGTTTTTTTCAGCCCGGGCATGTTCGTGGATAATTATTTTGTACGGAAACGTCAAAAAGGAGCGTTACGGGTTATATTAAACAACCTGGAGTTGCTGAGAGGGTGGTTTCTGGGGGATCAGTTCAGATCGCGGCATACATTTTAAGGTGCGAAGGCTGAAGTATGAAAAGTTATGCTGCCTGCTATTCCAGTACACTGTCATGTCTTTCGAATCAGATAAACATGAGCCGAAAACCTGGCTCCGTAGGCCAGCATTACGCACCACTATCCGGCTGAGATGCCTTCCTTGGCAAGTCCCCCAAGAACCGGATATGGATCAAACGTTGCAAAGGTTGTCGATGAAGTAGCCCGATAGACAGGAGAGTCATGAAAGAAAAAGATATCAATACAATCGTAAGTGGCTTCGACTGGAAGCTCAACTTGAGCGCAAACATTCTTCGGGATGACACAGTCAGTTTCCGGGTCTGGGCTCCGCGGGTTCGGGAGTTGTCGGTTATTCTGCCGAATCGGGGCGGGAATTCTTTTCCGCTGGCCTCTGAAGGGAATGGTTATTTCAGCGGGGTTGTCGCGGGTATCGGCGATGGTGAGAACTATCTTTACCTGCTGGATGGTGAAACTGCCCGGCCTGATCCTGCCTCACGCTTCCAGCCGGAAGGGGTGCATGGACCCTCGCAGATTGTCGCTGCGGACCGTTATGCCTGGAACGCCAACGACTGGAAAGGTATCCCGCTGGATGACTACATCATCTATGAATTGCACGTGGGAACCTTCACCCAATCTGGCACCTTTGACGAAGCGATCTCCCGTCTCGATTACCTGCGCGAATTAGGCATAACCGCCGTGGAACTGATGCCGGTGGCCCAGTTTCCCGGGGAACGCAACTGGGGCTATGATGGTACGTACCCCTTTGCTCCCCAAAACAGTTATGGCGGCCCGGACGGACTGAAACGGCTGGTTGATGCCTGCCACTCCAGGGGACTGGCCGTAATACTGGATGTGGTCTATAACCATCTGGGGCCGGAAGGCAACTATCTGAGCTGCTTCGGTCCCTATTTTACCGACCGCTACCGCACCCCATGGGGAGACGCCGTCAATTACGACGGCCCGGACAGTGATCCGGTTCGCCACTACTTCATTTCCAATGCACTCTACTGGATAACCGAATACCACATTGACACCCTGCGGCTGGACGCTATCCACGGTATCTACGATTTCAGCGCCCAACATATCCTTCAGGAACTGACCGAGATTGTCCATCGGCAGGGAGTTGCACTAGGACGCAGGATCCATGTTATTGCCGAAAGCGATCTGAACGACGTGCGAGTGATCAATCCCCCGGATTTGGGCGGTTACGGGCTGGACGCACAGTGGAACGACGATTATCATCATGCCCTGCGAACACTCCTGACCGGCGAGCGGGCAGGATACTACGGCGACTTCGGCCAGTTTTCGGATCTAGTCAAGGGCTTCCGGGAGGGATTTGTCTACTCCGGCGGTTATTCCACCATCAGAAGGCGGCGGCATGGCAGTTCATCGGCATTACATCCTCCAAGCCAATTGGTTGTGTTTTCTCAGAACCATGACCAGGTAGGCAACCGGATGCTCGGAGAACGACCGGGCAAGCATCTTTCCATGCCGCAACTCAAGCTGGCCGCTGCAACAGTGTTGCTTTCCCCCTATCTACCGCTGCTCTTCATGGGCGAGGAGTATGCGGAATCGTCACCGTTTCCCTATTTCGTGAGTTTTGAGGATGCTGATCTGGTGGAATCGGTCAGGCGGGGCCGCCGGGAAGAATTCTCAGCGTTTGATTGTCAAGCATCTCCTCCCGATCCACAGTCAGAGGCAACCTTCCTTTCCGCAAAATTGAATCAGGGACAGCGCCAGCATGGCCAGCAGCGCGCCATGTTCGACTTTTACCGCGACCTGATCCATTTGCGCAAGGAATGTATTCCTCTGTACAGTCTCAGCAGAGAACATATGCAGATTGTACCATTCGAAGATGAACAGGTGCTGGTCGTCAGTCGAAGTGTCGAACATGTCGAGCTGCTCTGCCTGTTCAACTACAGTGATCAAACGCGGATTATCGGCCCATCGCTTGTTAGTGGCACAATGACTGTTCTGCTTGATTCTACGGGGCGTATATCATCTGGCACGAGCATAACCGTGTATACTACCCGTCCGAAAACATTCCCGACGCTCGCACCATATGGCGTCATCGTTTACAGAAAGGAAACCTAATGGAACGATTTCTCTGCATACACGGTCACTTCTACCAGCCGCCCCGAGAAAACCCCTGGCTGGAATCCGTTGAAATTCAGGATTCGGCCTACCCCTATCATGACTGGAACGAACGGATCACCGCCGAGTGTTACGCCCCCAATACCGCCTCGCGGAATCTGGACGGCGAAGGCCGCATCATGGGCATCGTCAGCAACTATGCCCGAATCAGCTTCAATTTCGGTCCAACTCTGCTCTCCTGGATGGAAATACATACTCCCGAGACCTACCAGGCAATCCTGGCGGCTGACCGGCAGAGTATCATCTGGCGTTCCGGTCATGGAGCCGCCCTGGCCCAGGTCTATAGTCATGTCATCATGCCCCTGGCCACCCTGCGCGACAAGCGGACCCAGGTACGGTGGGGCATCAGGGATTTCGAGCAGCGCTTCCAACGGTTCCCCGAGGGGATGTGGCTGGCGGAAACCGCCGTGGATCTGGAAACATTGGAAGTGTTGGCCGAAGAGGGTATTCACTTCACTATCCTTGCTCCGCACCAGGCGGGACGGGTCCGCAGGATCGGAGTCGGCAGGTGGAAGGACGTCAGCGGCTCGCGCATCGACCCTTCACAGCCCTATCTCTGCCGGCTTCCCTCAGGGCGAAGTATCACCATCTTCTTCTATGACGGCCCCATTTCACAGGCAGTGGCTTTCGAAAAGCTGCTCAGCAGCGGAGAACAGTTTTCCGCCCGTCTGATGTCAGGCTTCTCGGATCACAGCAACCATCCTCAACTGGTCCATATCGCCACTGATGGAGAAACCTACGGCCATCACCATGCCTTCGGCGAAATGGCACTGGGGCATGCACTGAATCTTGTTGAGCAGAACAATCTCGCGCGTCTGACCAATTATGGCGAGTACCTGGAACTTCATCCGGCCAGTCACGAGGTGCAGATAATTGGAAACACTTCCTGGAGTTGCATGCACGGTATTGAGCGTTGGAGAAATGACTGCGGCTGCAACTCGGGCGGGAACGACGGCTGGAATCAGCAATGGCGGAAACCGCTGCGGGATGCCATGGACTGGCTTAACGGTCAGCTGGCTGCCGGTTATGAAGATGGCCTGGCAGATTACGTGAAAGACCCTTGGGTGGCCCGCGATGAGTATATCAATGTCATGCTTGACCGCTCCGAGGAAAACGTCGCCGCTTTCCTGCTCAAACACTCCCTGCGCCCCCTGGATGAAGATTCAGCCGTGGCCGTTCTCAGTCTGTTGGAAATGCAGCGACACGCCCTGCTCATGTTCACCAGTTGCGGCTGGTTTTTTGATGAACTGTCAGGGATGGAAACCGTTCAGATCATTCTGTATGCCGGCCGGGCAATACAGCTGGCCGAGTTATATTGTCTTAAGGACATTGAGGCCCCCTTTCTGGAGCGGCTGACACTGGCCGGGAGCAATATCTCCGAACCGGGAAACGGAGCTGAAATCTACGCAAAATTTGTCAACTCTGCCATGATAAACCTGATCAATGTCGGTGCTCATTATGCCGTCAGCTCTGTTTTCGAGGAGTACGGAGAAAAAACCGGTATTTTCAGTTATCGGGTTTTCAAAGAGGATTCTCTAATACTCCATTCCGGGCAGATGCGACTTGCCGCAGGCAAAATATTTATCCGCTCGTCCATTACCCGCAAAGCAGACCGGATCAATTTCTGCAACCTGTACTTCGGCGGTCATACACTGAATTGCGGTGTCTGCTCATTTCTAGGCGAGGAGGCCTACCTGACTATGAAGCAGGAGGTTGCGGCCGCCTTCAACGAAGGTGACTTCGCTGCATTAATCAGGTTGATTGACACCCATTTCGGCCAGCACAACTACTCACTCAAGGACCTTTTTCGTGACGAACAGCGTCATATTCTGCACCTGATCATCGCCGGAACAATCCAGGATTTTGAAGACAAGTCCATAACGCTCTACGAAAACAGCAAAAGTGTGATGGGATTTTTGAGGGAAACCGGCATGCCGGTGCCACGCTACTTTATGAGCACTGCCGAAACGGCCCTCAATCTCAAGCTGCAAAAGATGTTCTCATCGGGAACGGTCAACGCGGATATACTGAAAGAGGATGCCAGCGAAATCCGGAGCTGGAATATCACTCTGGACACTGTTGCCCTTGAATTCATTATCCGCCGCAGGATTGAGGGAGCGATGACAGTCCTGCTGGAAGAACCGGAACATCCGCAGCGTTTAAGCGATATGCTCCTGCTGGTCGAGGCGGCAGCGTTAGTCCCGCTTGAAGTAAATCTCTGGCAGACTCAGAACATGTACTGGTCCATGCTGCAATCGCGTGCTTCTGAACTCCGTTACACTGCCGGAGCGGCAAACGGCCTGACCTCTTGGAGTGAAGCGGTCGATAAACTGGGTCAGCTGCTCTTTTTCAATATTCCTAAGGTATTGGCAGCAGCAAAAGGAGACATATGAACATTAAAGAGTTCGGAATACCGGCATCAACCTACCGGATTCAGTTCAATGCTCAGTTCCGCTTCAGCGATGCCAAGGAAATCGTCCCATATCTGCACACCCTTGGCATCAGCGACGTCTACGCATCACCCTACTTCACGGCCCGTGCGGGCAGTCTTCACGGCTACGACATATTGGACCAGAACAGCCTGAATCCGGAAATCGGCTCAGAAGACGACTTTGAAGCACTGGCCGGCGAACTGAAAAAAAACAATATGGGCCAGATCCTGGACATAGTCCCGAACCATATGTGCATTGAGGGGCAAGGTAACGCATTCTGGATGGATGTGCTGGAAAACGGCCCCAGTTCCCCTTATGCGAGTTTTTTCGATATTGACTGGCACCCGGTCAAGAAAGAACTGGAGAACAAAGTCCTGATTCCGATTCTGGGTGCTCAGTTCGGTACGGTACTGGAAAACGGGGAACTGCGGCTCGTCTTTGAAGAGGGTTATTTTTTTGTTTCCTATCACGAACACAAATTGCCGATCATCCCCAAGACTTACAGCACTATCCTGGCGCTCCGCATCGAAAATCTGGCTCGGGAACTTGGCGATGACGACCCACAGCTCCAGGAACTGATGAGCATCGTAACGGCACTCAGGCATCTGCCAGCCACAACGGAACTGGATCCCGGTTTGATTGCCGAGCGAGACCGGGAAAAAATAGTCGTCAAGCGACGGCTGTGGGAACTCTATCAAAACAGCAGCGCCATACAGGAATTCATTGTTGGCAATGTGGCCGCCTTCAACGGTATGGCCGGGGAGCCGCGCAGTTTTGATCTTCTGGAGGAACTGCTGCGGGAACAGGTCTATCGCATTGCCCATTGGCGCGTCGCCACCGAGGAGATCAACTACCGCAGGTTTTTCGATATCAATTCACTCGGCGCCATCAGGGTGGAAGACCCGGCCGTATTCGAACTAACACACCGGCTTGTCTTAGCACTTGTATCTGCAGGAAAAATCAGCGGTTTGCGGATTGACCATGCCGATGGATTGCAGGATCCGGAAGAGTATTTCAGGAGGCTGCAAATAGCCTGTTTCATCCGGATGTACGGAGGCGACGGCAAACCACAAGAGACGGCTGCCAATGGAGCGGAAGACAAAGAAGCAGTTACACGGAAAAAGTATGACAGGATTGTGGCTGCGGATCCAGCTTACAAGCCGTTCTTCATCATGGGAGAAAAAATACTCCTCAAAGCCGAGAAAATACCGGAAAACTGGCTGGTTTATGGTACTACCGGCTACGATTTTGCCATTCAGGTCAACGGCCTGTTTGTGGACACCACGAACGCCAAACAGTTTGAAGCACTGTATACGCGATTTCTAAAGCACAGCATCGACTTCCAGGATGTGGCCTACGAGAAGAAAAAACTGGTCATGCAGGTTGCTCTGTCGAGCGAAATCAATACGCTGGGGTACCACCTGAACAGGATCTCCGAACAGAACCGGCACACGCGGGATTTTACCCTTAACAGCCTGATCAAGTCGATCGTGGACGTGATTGCGCATTTCCCGGTCTACCGGACCTACATCAACAGTTATGAAGTCTCGGAGCGGGACCAGCAGTACATCGAATCGGCGATCAACCGGGCAAAACGCCAGAATCCGGCTTTCAGTTCGTCGGTTTTCGATTTTATCCGGGATGTTCTGGAACTTCGTTTCCCTGACAACATGGACGATGATCACAAGCAAATCTGGCTCAGTTTTGTGAAACGCTTTCAGCAGATCACCGGGCCGGTCATGGCCAAGGGGGTCGAAGACACGGCCTTTTATGTTTACAATCGGTTGGTTTCCCTGAACGAGGTGGGAGGCAGCCCGGAGCGCTTCGGCATTTCCCTGGAGGCCTTCCATGGCCAGAACATGGAACGGTGCAAGAGCCGTCCGCTGGCCATGCTGGCCTCATCAACCCACGATACCAAACGCAGTGAAGATGTGCGGGCCAGGATCAACGTGCTCTCGGAGATTCCTGAACAATGGCGCAAGGGGCTCTCCCGCTGGAGTCGCCAGAACCGCAAGTTCAAAATAATGGTCGAGGGCACGCTTGCGCCCAACCGCAATGAGGAATACCTGCTCTACCAGACACTGGTGGGAACCTGGCCCTTCTGCAACCCGGACGAGGACGAGTTTGCCGAATTCCGTATCCGGATCAGGGAGTACATGGTGAAGGCCATGCGGGAGGCCAAGGAAAACAGCAGCTGGATCAGCCCCAATGCGCTGCATGAGGATGCGGTGACCAGTTTCATCGACTCGATCCTGAATAATTCCCCCAACAATCATTTTTTTCACGATTTCGAACTGTTCCAGCGATTGACCGCAGGCTGCGGAATATTCAATTCATTATCCCAAACTCTTCTCAAGATCACGTCACCCGGAATTCCCGATTTCTACCAGGGGAACGAGTTATGGGATTTCAGTCTGGTCGACCCTGACAACCGACGTCCGGTCGATTTCAGCACACGAATACATGTGCTGAATGAACTGATCCAGAAGGAAGCAGCGTCCGGGCTGCTGGACACGGCCCGCGAGACGGTTGCTGCCCGAAACGACGGCCGCATAAAGCTTCACCTGACACACAAAGCGCTCACCTTTCGCCGTGATAACCGCACACTGTTCGACGCCGGAAGATACCTGCCGCTCACCGTGGAGGGCGCCTGTCAGGAACATATCTGCGCATTTGAACGCTCAGTCAATGACAGTTCGATCCTGGTGGTGGTGCCGCGTTTCTGCTGCAGCCTGACAGGCGACAGCAACGGCCTGCCGCTGGGCCCGGAGGTCTGGCGGGACACCCGGATACTTCAATCGTTTGATACTGCTGCAAGCTGCTATCGCAACATTTTCACGGGAGAAATATTGACTCTCGATCAGCAGGAAGGCCGGCTGAGTCTTGCCCTCAAGGACATACTGGCGGTATTTCCGGTGGCTCTGCTGGAACGGTTCGACCGGCAGCGGTGAGGCAGGCTGAACATGAGGTGGCTCAGGTAATGATTGGTTGCATTATTGGAGTTGCAGACAACTCCTCCCCCCAGCGGGGGGAGGTTGGGAGGGGGATCTATTGGATTTGCAGCTTTCCCCCCTCCCTAGCCCGCCCCCGCTGGGCATATGCGCTAACTTAAGCAGAAACTGCTATGTTTTTCTCCCTCCCTTTCAAGGGGAGGATCGGGGTGGGGATGGGGTAGATGGTGGGATTTTAGTAAGTTACCAAAAAACAACCCAGCCCCATCCTAGCCTTCCCCTTGAAGGGGAAGGGACTAAAAGCTCAAAGTTAGCGCTTATGCCCCGCTGGGGGAGGAGACCTATATAAAGATTCACATCGTTCAATGGAGATAAGATGCTAAATAAACGTGGATGTGGAATCCTGCTGCACCCGACGTCGCTACCCGGTCCCGGTGGAATAGGTACTCTGGGAGCGGATGCCCGGCGTTTTATCGATCTGCTGCAGCTCATGGGCATGTCTTATTGGCAGGTGCTCCCGCTGACTCCCCCTGCCTGCGGCAATTCACCCTATTCCGCTTTTACCGCTTTCGGTGGCAATCCTCTTCTGATCGATCTGGAGCGAATTGTGAGTGAGGGTGATCTTTCTGCAGCATCCTGCAGCGGCAGTTACCCCGAAGACCATGTGGATTTCACCGCTGTCAGCGCAGCTAAAATGGAGTTGCTGTACCAGGCCGGTTCAGCTTTTCTGGCCCGGAATGATCCCCGCACGCTTGAATTTCATACATTCTGCGACACGACCCCCTGGCTGCATGATTTTGCCCTGTTCATGGCACTGAAACGGCACTTTCACGGCAAGAGCTGGAGCCGATGGCCCGAAGCGGCTTCGCGCATCACTCCGGAAAAATACCAGCACTATTCGGAAAAGCTCAGCCACGAAATCGCGCTGCAGAAATACCTGCAATGGCAATTTTCCCGACAATGGACGGAACTGCGCAGGTATGCCAACGAACGTGGTATCGCAGTAATTGGAGACATCCCTATCTTTGTAGCTTACGACTCTGCCGATGTATGGAGCCATCGCGAGCTCTTTCTTCTGGATGCGAAGGGCAACCCGACGGTTGTGGCCGGCGTTCCTCCTGACTATTTCAGTTCTTCCGGCCAGCTGTGGGGCAATCCGCTCTATGACTGGGATGTTCTGGAACAGGACGGCTACCGTTGGTGGATTGAACGGTTCAGGTTGATGTTTGCACTTTTTGATATTGTCCGTGTTGATCACTTCCGCGGATTTGAAGCTGCCTGGCAGGTGCCTGCAAAAGCCCGGACGGCCCGAAAAGGAGATTGGATCAAAGGGCCGGGAGAGAAGCTCTTTGATGCCCTTCAGTCAGCCCTGGGAGCGCTTCCGATCATTGCAGAAGATTTGGGAGTGATCACCCCTGATGTGGAAGCGCTGCGCGACCGCTACGACTTCCCCGGCATGAAGATCCTGCAGTTTGCTTTTGGTTCGGGACCGTTAAATCCCGAATGTCCGCACAATCATATCAAGCACGGTGTCGTCTATACCGGTACACACGATAACGACACTACCAGAGGGTGGTATACTTCAATTTCAGATACAGAGCGCGACGAGATGAACGCATATCTGGGCACTTCAGGCGCTGACTGTGTCGGTTCACTGACGCGTGCCGCTTTGATGTCTGTTGCGGATACAGCAATCATACCGTTTCAGGACATTCTGAAACTGGGAAGCGAGGCACGGATGAATATCCCCGGCACCGCTTCCGGTAACTGGGAGTGGCGCTTTTCCTGGGACATGCTTCCGACAGACTTGATAGCTACGCTGCGAAGCCAGGTGGCACGCTATGGTAGAGCAGGACAAGGAGAATAAATCAATGCATAATAAAACTTCCATTCTTGAGGACAATCCATCCTGGTATCGGGACGCCATTATTTACCAGGTGCACATCAAGGCCTTTGCAGACTCCAACGCAGACGGCATCGGGGATTTCAGCGGGCTGACCGGTAAACTTGACTACCTGCAACAACTGGGAGTAACGGCGCTCTGGCTGCTCCCGTTTTATCCCTCGCCGCAGCGTGATGACGGCTACGACATCTCCGACTACTATAACGTCAACCCCAGTTACAACACCCTTCACGAGTTCAAACAGTTACTGCGCGCTGCCCACAGTCGAGGCATACGGATCATCACCGAACTGGTACTTAATCACACCTCGGATCAGCATCCCTGGTTCCAGCGTGCCCGCCGGGCCAAACCGGGATCCGTGTATCGGGATTTCTATGTCTGGAGTGATACGCCCGAGAAATACCGTGAAGCACGCATCATCTTTCAGGACTTTGAAACCTCGAACTGGACGTGGGACCCGTTGGCCAAGGCCTACTACTGGCATCGATTCTACTTCCATCAGCCGGACCTCAACTTCGATAATCCGAGGGTGCAGTCCGAAATGCTGCGGGCGATCGATTTCTGGATGAAAATGGGGGTTGACGGCGTCCGGCTGGATGCCGTGCCCTACCTGTTTGAACGGGAGGGGACCAACTGCGAAAATCTTCCCGAAACCCATGATTTCCTTAAAAAACTGCGCGCCCATCTGGATAATTCCTACAAAAACCGCATGCTGCTTTCAGAGGCCAACCAGTGGCCGGAAGATGCCGCCGCCTATTTTGGAGAGGGCGATGAAAGCAACATGGCCTTTAATTTTCCGCTCATGCCGCGCATGTTCATGGCCATCGAGATGGAAGACCGCTTTCCGATTGTCGATATCCTTGACCAAACACCGGCCATTCCGGAAGGGTGCCAATGGGCCATCTTCCTGCGCAACCATGATGAGCTGACCCTGGAGATGGTAACCGATGAGGAACGGGACTATATGTACCGGGTCTATGCCTCTGACCCCCGGGCACGCATTAATCTCGGTATCCGGCGACGCCTGGCTCCGCTGATGGGAAACAATCACCGTAAAATTGAATTGATGAACATGCTGTTGTTCTCCCTGCCGGGAACACCCATCATCTACTACGGTGATGAAATCGGCATGGGCGATAACTACTACCTGGGCGACCGCAACGGCGTCCGTACCCCGATGCAATGGAATCCGGACCGCAACGCCGGCTTTTCCCAGGCCAGCCCCCATAAGCTGTTCCTGCCTGTTGTACTTGAAGCGGACTACCACTATGAATCGATCAACGTGGAGAATAAGGAGCGAAACCCGTCGTCCCTGCTCTGGTGGATGCGTCGTACCATCGCCATGCGCAAGCGTTTCAAGGCCTTTGGATGCGGCACCCTGGAAATGCTGCCGTCAGACAACCCTAAGGTTTTGACCTTTATCCGCAGCTTCGAGGAGGAGAAGCTTCTGGTGGTCATCAATCTCTCACGCTTTGCCCAGACTGTTACCGTCGATCTTTCACGCTACATCGGCATGATCCCCGAGGAGGTATTCAGCCGCAACCGCTTCCCCATAATCCAGGGCAGCCGCTACCACTTCACCATGGGACAATACGACTATTTCTGGTTTGTGTTGCGCAGCACCGAAGCGCGGATTGAACCGTGTGAGGAACAGAGCCTGAAACTCATACTGCATGAAGGACAGCCGTGGTGGGAAATCGTAAACGGGAAAAACGGGGAACGCCTGTGCAGCATTGTCATGCCTCGCTATCTGCAGCGTGTTTTCTGGTTTTGCGGCAAAGGACGGATAATCAGGCAGATTCGTGTAGTTGATAGCTTCCCTTTGAAACAGGACGAACAGCTTATTTTATTGACCTTCATTCAGGTCTCTTACACGGAAGGGGTTGCCGAAACCTACCTGATTCCCCTGACCTGGCTTTCCAACGAACAGTTTGAGGCGCAGAGTGACCGGCATCCACTGGCAACCCTGACTGGTCTCGCGCTCGGGGATGTGGAAGGGGTTCTGTGCGATGCGATCTATTTTGAGGAATTCCGGACGATCATGTACGGAATAATGAGCAACCGTTCCAAGCTTCATGGGATAAACGGCTCACATCTGGTCGGCCTTCGAGGGGGTGGCGTAACCAATATTTCACCGCCCAGGTCGGAGTTATTCCCCAGCAGAGTCACAGCTGTCGAGCAGAATAACACCAGTGTCCTCTTCGGAAACCGTTTGTTGTTCAAAATGTACCGGAAACTGGACGAAGGTATTAACCCGGAACCGGAAATCCTCCGTTTTTTGACGTCAAAAAAACGATTCCGAAATGTGCCGGACTATGCGGGGAAGGTCGAATATCATACAGCAAGCGGCAAATCATATGATCTGGGTGTTCTGCAAAACTTCATCTCCTGTCACGGCAATGCCTGGGGCAACACACTGACAAGCCTCACACAATTTGTTGAACACCTGTTGTCACATCGACACGATTTGCCAAAACTTCCCGCCACTCTTCCGACACTAATGGAAGTAATTGATCATGGTATCCCTGATCAGTTTCGCGACCTCGTACGTGGCCTGCATCTGGAAATGGCATTGCTGCTTGGCCGACGCACTGCGGAGATGCATCGGGCACTGGCCTCAAGTTCTACAGACAGCACCTGGAGCATGGAAGAATTCTCTACTCTCTACCAGCGTTCCATTTTTCAGTCCATGCGGACCTTGGTGCGAAAAAACTTTCAGAAGCTGGGTGCAAACCTGAAGGCACTTCCTGATGACGTCCAGCGCAGAGCCTCTCAGATTCTGGGTGCGGAAAAGGAGATTATTTCCTGCCTGCAATCAATAACCGGCCGACGACTTTCCGCCATGAAGTGCAGGATTCACGGAGATCTGCATCTTGGTCAGGCACTTTTCACCGGAAAGGATTTTGTCTTCATTGACTTTGA
>Ga0105044_10004351_pt1 | contig 19462 bp, 11 predicted proteins | sample MAT01_FD_78092 | JGI IMG/M metagenome (GOLD analysis project Ga0105044, IMG submission 78092) | Freshwater microbial communities from Lake Fryxell liftoff mats and glacier meltwater in Antarctica - MAT-01 | ecosystem: Environmental > Aquatic > Freshwater > Ice > Liftoff microbial mat | place...
CAACTCGCCGATGCGGATCGCATCCAAAAGCTTTTCATCCTTGCTCTTCAGGATCAGGTCGCGGACCGTCGGGTTCACGATCATAATTTCGTTCGTGGGCACGCGCTGCACGCCGGGGAGGATGCTGGGCACCAGTTTCTGGGCCACCACCGCCTTCAGGTTGAACGCGAGGCTCTGCCGCACCGCATGGTGCATGGTCGGCGGGAATAAGTCCATGATGCGGCTGATCGTACTCGCAGCGCTCGAAGCGTGGATCGTACCGAACACCACGTGCCCGGTTTCCGCGGCGTGAACCCCGGCCTCGAAGGTATCTTGATCCCGCATTTCCCCCACGAGGATGATATCGGGATCCTGCCGCACGGCGTGCTTCAACCCGAGGTGCCAGTCTTCGACATCGAGGTACACTTCCCGCTGGTTCACCACGCTCATGCGATCCTGGAACACGAACTCGATCGGATCTTCGAGCGTCAGGATGTGCAGGGCTTCGCGGCCGTTGATGTAATCGAGCATCGAGGCGATGGTGGTCGATTTGCCGGAGCCGGTGACCCCGGCGAGCACGACCATCCCTTGATCGTAGTGGCAGAGCGTTTCGATGGCGGCGGGCAACCCGAGCTTGGCGAAGGTCGGGATGGAAGTATTCACGCGCCGGGCGACGAGCGCGAGCTTGCCGCGCTGTTTGAACAGGTTCACGCGGAACCGGCATTCGTCGGCGCCGATCACGTAGGAGAAGTCGGCCCCGCCTTTTTCATCGAGCGTCTTCCGCTGCTTCTCGCTGAGTACCGGGTAGAGCAGCTTTTCGCAGTCTTCCTGTGTCAGCGATTTGGTGTTCATCCGTTGTATCGCACCCCGCAAGCGCATCATCGCGGGTAACCCGGCCTTCAGGTGCAAGTCCGAACCTTCGTGCAGCATCACGGTGCGGAAGATCTGGTTCACCGCCGGTTCGCCAGATACGGGCGAGGCGAGTTTGAGGCCCGGCGCCTCGGCCGGCACTGCGGGTGCCGCGGCGGGTGCTGGTGGGCTTACGGGTATGGGCTTGGCAACCGGGGCCGCTACGACCGGCTTTGCGATGGTTTCCGTCATGAAGACAACTCCGTTTCGATCCGACCGAATGCGGGGGACACCGTCCCGCCACATTCCGCAAATGATGATTGGATTCTATTCCGCATTCTTCAGTTCGCGCACGGCAATTCCCCGCTCGGCGAGGAATCGTTTCGTCTGCGGGATCGTGTATTCGCCGTAATGGAAGATGCTCGCCGCGAGTGCGGCATCGGCGCCGGCCTCGAATGCGGCCCGCAAGTGTTCCGGGCTTCCGGCCCCGCCGCTGGCCACCACCGGCACGTTCACCGCCGCGGTCACGGCCCGAAGCATTTCCAGATCGTAACCGTTCTTGGTACCGTCGGCATCCATCGAAGTGAGCACGATTTCCCCGGCGCCGAGCCGTACGACTTCCTTGGCCCACGCCACCGCTTCCAAGCCGGTGGGCGTGCGACCGCCGTGAATGAAGACTTCAAACCGGGGTGTGGGGTGTAGGGTGTCGGGTGTGTTGTTGGGGTATGTGGTTTGGGGTGTAGGACACGGCTTCCATGGCATTCCATCCGCCGACTGATCGCGATGTGTCGCAGTGGGGTTTACACACCCCATATCCCATACCCCATACCCCGGAGAAGATACCCCATCCCCCATACCCCATACCCGCTTCGGATCGATGTTCACCACGGTCGCACAGCGGCCGAACTTGCGCGAGACTTCCGTGATGAGTTCGGGCGTTAGCACGGCGGACGTATTGAGGCTCACCTTCTCGGCCCCAGCCTGGATCAAGCGCGTGGCGTCTTCGAGGGTGCGGATGCCGCCGCCCACAGTGAAGGGCATGAAGATTTCTTCCGCGACGCGGCGAACCACGTCGAGCATGATCGCCCGACCTTCATGGCTCGCGGAAATATCGAGGAAGACGAGTTCATCCGCCCCTTGAGCTTCGTACGAACGGGCGACAACGACCGGATCGCCCGCATCGCGCAGCCCGAGGAAGTTCACGCCCTTGACAACGCGGCCATCTTTGATGTCGAGGCAGGGAATGATGCGCTTGGTGAACATGGGGAAATGATACTACTTGAACGCGTCCGAAAGGGGGAGCTTCCAACCGGGCATCGCCGGTTCAACAGCGAACGTCGGCCGGGCCGGCAACGAAGTCCATAGCGCCGTCGTCGTCTTGACCCGCGAAGAAAGCCGCACCGGATCCAGAAGAAGTTCGGTTCCCACCACTAAACTCCCTTCGTTCAACACCCACAAGTACCAACCGCTGCGGCCGATTTCGACCACGCGGGAGGGCAGCGACTTCACGTTCCATCGGCGGGCCAACTTCCAGCAGGGTTGCCGGGGTTGGCTCACCTCGAAGGCGATTTCCCCGGCATTCCCGCTGGAAGCGATCCGCCTTCAATACGAATTGGAATGATGGGATTACTGACGGTCGGGAAAACAATACCCCCCACCCTCCGCGATATCGTCCCCCCGTTGTCAACGTCACTTCGCCAAGCGTTTTGGCTTCGCCACGTGCGTGGCGGCACCGTAGGCCAACTCTGCGCTTTCCATCACCGTCTCGGAAAGCGTCGGGTGCGGGTGGATGCTTTCCAGCACGTCCCGGGCAACGGCGCCCATCTCGATGGCCAGCACGCTCTCCGCGATCATCTCGCCGGCGCCGCTGCCCACGATACCCACGCCCAGCACCCGTTTCGTTTCCGGATCCACGAGCATCTTCGTGAGGCCGTTGGTGATGTTCAACGCCACGGCCCGGCCGCTCGCCGCCCACGGGAATTTCAGCACATCGTGCGGAACGTTCTGCGCCGCGGCATCCTTCTCGCTCAACCCGGCCCAAGCGATTTCCGGATCGGTGAAGATCACGGCCGGGATCGCCCGCGGATTCCACTCCGCCGGTTCGCCGATGATCGCTTCGACGGCCACACGAGCTTCCGCCGTGGCTTTGTGAGCCAAGCCCGGTTCCCCGGCAATGTCGCCGATGGCGGAGATGTGCGCTACCCGCGTTCGCCGTTGGGCATCGACGGTGAGGAAGCCCTTCGCGTCCACTTCCAACCCCACCTTGTCGAGGCCAAGATCCGCCGAGTTGGGACGGCGGCCAACCGAGACGAGAACGCGGTCGAAGGTCAGTTCGGCGGGAACGTCCTTGCCTTCGAGGGAAGCCACGATCCCGGCGGGGGTCGCCTTTACTCCCGTCACTTTCGTGCTCAAGTAGATATTCTCGAATTCCTTGCGGAGCTTGGTTTCCAGTGGCTTCACCAAGTCCTTGTCCGCCATGGAAAGCAGGCAATCGAGGAACTCTACGACCGTAACCTTGGTGCCGAGCGCGGCGTAGATACTGCCAATTTCCAGGCCGATGTAGCCGCCACCGATCACGAGCATCGTTTTGGGAACATCGGGTAGCAGCAGCGCGGCGGTGCTGTCCATCACGCGGTCGTCGTTGATCTGGAACATCTTGGGCACGGCGGGCACGCCGCCGGTGGCGATGATGCACTTCTCGAACTTCACGGTGGTCTCGCCGACGGTGACGGTGTTCGGGCCGGTAAACGTGGCGTGGCCGGTGAGGGTTTCGACGCCGCGGCCCTTGCAGAGCATGGCGATGCCGCCGGTGAGTTTGCCCACCACTTTGGTTTGAACGAAGGTGCGGAGCTTTTCGAGGTCGAGCTTGGGTTCGCCGAAGGTCAGGCCGATCTCGGCGGCTTCGTGGGCTTCGCGCACGATCTTCGCGGCATGCAGTAGGGCCTTACTAGGAATGCACCCGCGGTTCAGGCAGACGCCGCCGAGTTTGGCCCCTTCATCGACGAGCAGCACCTTCATACCGTGGTCCGCAGCGTGTAGGGCAGCGGGGTAACCGCCAGGGCCGGCCCCAATCACGAGGAGTTGCGTTTCGCGTGCGTCGGCCATGATCGGGAATCCGTGGGCAAAGGAGTGTATGGGAATTGTAGAAATCGACGGGGTGTAAGCGTAGTTCGCGGCAAGCGAGTGGTGCGCCAATTTTTTCTGGCAATACCCCCTCCCGTCCGAACTTCGATCGGCCGACCTCCCCCACAAGGGGGATGTGGGCCTGGTTGGTAAACGAGGATACACCGATCACAGCCACACTCTTCACCTCCCGCCTCGTGGGGGAGGTCGCCGGAATTCGTGGAGCGAATTCGGCGAGAGGGGGGAAGTCGATTGGAAGAAACCCCTCTCCCGGTTCGCTGCGTGAACCACCCTCTCTCTCAAGGGGAGAGGGCAAAAGAAGACCTGCCGTTCGCACACGCACTCATACCGATTGCGGCAAACATTGCTCAATTCCCGCCGGGAACGAAATTGCGCACTACGGTTTCCCCAGTAACGGTTACCTCCGAGCCGAGCGCGACCATGCCTCCTCCCAACACTTCGATCAGCGGCAACACGATTTGGTCCGCGACCCAACAATCGGGGCGGTTGGGGCTTTCCCCCGTGGAAATGCAAAAGCGCGCCCACCAGCGTTTGGCCGAACGGATCGATCTCGCCAAAACCCGGCACAAGCCGCTTTCCATTCTCCGGCAAGAAGCCCGCCGGATCGTCGATCAGTATTACGAGTACGAACAACCTTCGCTGCCCAAGCCGGATCGGGAAAAGCTGGTCGAAGAGATTCTCGCGGAATCCTACGGTTTCAGCCCGCTCGAAGAATTGTTCCGCGACGACACCAGCAAAGAAATCATGGTGCTGGCGTACAACCAAGTGATCTCGAAAAAAGGGGAGAACTGGTTGCCCACGAGCACGCGCTTCCGCGATGCCCAACAGTACCGCAACTATTTGAATCGGCTCGGCGAGATCGGCGAAGCGTACGCGGCTCCGACATCCAGCGGTTTGGATGTGAAACTGCCGAACGGCTTCCGCGCCTTGGCGATTTTGCCGCCGAGCATCCTCGAACAGCCGCCGCTGGTGGTGTTCACCCGCGTCGAAGTCCCGAAGCCTTCCGGGTCGACCGTGATCATCTCCGAGAATCGGCCGATGCCTTCGCCGCGCTCGAGCGGCATTTCTGCGAATACACCGAGGCCGGGCATGGGTTCGGTCTCGGTTTCCGCGAGTACGATTCGCCAGATCGCGGCTCAAGAAGGCCAGGGAATTACGAGCCGCATCGGGAATCCGCCCCCGCGTTCGGTGGAAAGCGATCCGTTCGGGAAAGTGAAGCAGCGGGTGACGGAACGGATCGTATCGACGTGCGCCGCCGCCGGGATGTACGATCTCAGCCAGATTCCGATCGCCGAGTTGCAGCGGGTGGTGCAGGCCCACATTCAAGAAGTGGTCACGTTGGAACGGCTTTCGCCCGATGCTTCCACCTTGGATCGTCTGGCGGTGGAAATTTTGGCGGCGATGAACCGTTGAGGGTTCATCGCCCACGCTGCAAAATCATTTTCCCCCGGCGATATCAACTTTGCACCAGCCGAAATCGATGGTCGAGCCGCCGTCCTTTTTCGAAGTGAAATCGGCGGTGAGCGAGTAGATCACGAAGCGGCCTTGCTTTTCGTCTTGTACGAGTTTGGCTTCGCGCATCACGCCGAGGTGGTGCGAAGCATTCACGATCTCGATTTTCAACGCCTTGGCGATTTCCGAAACATTTTTCGGGCCGCTCAGCAGGCAATCGACGATGCGGAGACGCGTCGGCTCGGCGAGGCCCGAGAGCCGTACAGCGCAGGCCTTGGCTTTTTTCATGTCGGTCATGTCTTCCGTAACCCCTGGAGTTAGTGCCGCTCGGTGAAAAATCGAATTGAGCGTTACTCTGTGATATACGTTCCAACGCAACGGGGTGAAGGGCCGGGCGCGAGTTCGCCCGGCATTTTTCATTTACTCCCCGGTGATCGGCGGACCTCGTGGTCACCGATGGGCAGGCGGGCTTCTATGATGTCTTCATCGCAACATCCCCCGCGTGAGGCCGTTCATGAAAGTTGCCCTCGTCACGGGTTCGGCCACCGGCGTCGGCCGGGCCTGCGCCGAACGCTTTGCCCAACTCGGCTTCGCTGTCGCCGTGAACTATTCCAAATCCGAAGCGGAGGCCCGCGAAACGGTGAAGCTCGTGGAAAGCCACGGTGTGCCCGCCTTGCTCTGCAAAGCCACCGTCGGCGACGATGCCCAAGTGCGGGAGATGGTAGCGAAGGTTCAACGAGCGTTCGGCGGTTTGGATGTGCTCGTCAACAATGCCGGAACCACGCACTTCGTGGCCCACACCGATCTCGAAGCGATCACCGACGAAATCTGGGACGACATCTTCCAAGTGAACCTCAAAGGGGCGTTCTACTGTTGCCGCGCGGCGATGCCGCTGTTGAAGGAGCGCCGCGGGAATATCGTGAGCGTCTCCAGTGTAGCCGGGCTGACCGGGATGGGCAGTTCGATTCCGTACTGCGCCAGCAAAGGGGCGATGAACACGCTCACGCAATCGCTGGCCAAGGCGTTCGGGCCGGAGGTGCGGGTGAACGCGGTGGCGCCGGGGCCGATCCTCACGCGCTGGCTCGCCGGTCGGGAAGCCCACATTGCGAAGTTTTTGGATCAGGCACCGATGCAACGGGCCGCACTGCCCGAAGACATCGCCGATGCCGTGATTTACCTCGCCACAGGCACGACCCTTACCACGGGGCAAGTTCTCGTGGTCGATGGCGGCCGCACGATGTGATCGTGCTCTTTCACCGCACAACGTTTCGTCATCGAATGCAACGGAATCGCGCATTCGCAGGCTTCCCATTAGAAACCCAGCTTCACAGCAGATTGCAGAATCGACCGCCCGTGGAATTGGCGCCGCAATTGCATGCGTAATCTTTGGGCGTTCGATCCCATAAGGTTCCTCTTGGTCAGCGGCGAAGATCTCATGGTGAAATCGCTCGGGCCGGGCAGAATCGTTCGCCGCCGCCGGGATGGAATCGAACCTCAAATACTTCGACCCGAGGTATTTCGTCCGGAGCGTGAAGGCCAACCCGTTCGATGCCGTGTATTGTCTGCGTTTGGCGCACAACACCGTGCAGGCCGAACCGAAGTTGTTGTGAGCCGTTGGCACGGCCGGTTTGTATTGTTGCCTATTCCCTTGGCGGTGCGGGATCGGTATTCGGTCGATCCCAACGGCGATGTTCGTGTGATGATCGATTTAGCCCCCGGTGAACAGGATCACCGCAGGTGAACCACACCGGGGGTCGTTGTGAAATCACCGTTTCCCACCCGGTGCGGCTCGGCTTCGCCGACCCTTTCACCGGGGGCTAAATGGCAATATAACCCAGGATCGATTCATGTCGCCGGACGATGCCCAGAAAGCCCTCGGGACCGATATTCGCCTGTTGGGCAACCTGCTCGGGCAGGCCATACGCCAACTCGCCGGGGAAGAAGCGTTCCTGTTGGAGGAAGACGTTCGCGCCAATGCGAAGGAACTTCGCCTGCACCCCTCTGTCGATGCGGCCCGCAATCTGCGCGACGCCTTGGATCGGCTCGATCTCCCGGCGCTGCGGGGCTTGAACCGCGCGTTCAGCGTCTTCTTCGATCTCATCAACTTGGCGGAACCACAAGCGAGGGTGCGAGCGTTGCGGAACCGCGCGGGCCGACCGCAACTCGAAAGCGCCGAGGCGGCACTGCGGTATCTAGCGGGCCGGGGAATCTCCCGCGAGGAGCTGGTCGATCACCTCGCGCGCGCCTTGGTGGTGCCGGTGTTCACGGCCCACCCGAGCGAAGCCCGGCGGCGAACGACCTTGGAAAAGTTGGCGTCGATCGCACAAGGGTTGGATCGCATGGAGTATTCCCAGCCCACGCCCTCGGAACGGGATGCGGCCCTCACTGCCTTGGCGGAACAGGTCGAAACCCTGTGGCTCACCGATACCGTGCGCTCGGTTCGACCCTCGGTGCTGGACGAAGTGAAGCAGGTGCTCGGCTTGGTGGAAACGCGATTGCTGGACATCGTGCCGCAGGTGTACCGCAAGCTCGAATCGGCGATGGCGGAGGTGTATCCGGCGACGGAGAAAGCAGGGGGACAATGTCCCCCCGCTTTCAAGATTCCCCCCTTCCTCCACTTCGGCTCGTGGATCGGCGGGGATCGCGACGGCCACCCGAACGTCACGCACAGCGTCACCGCCCAAACGATCCGGTTGCATCAAGAAACGATCCTCAAGAATTACCTCGCGCGGATCGAAGCGTTCGGGGCCAAGCTCAGCCATTCCACGCCGTTCGTCGAAGCCGGGCCGGAATTGCGGGCGTCCCTCGAAGCGGACGCGGCGATCTTCCCCGAACTCCCGCTGGGCAAAGGGCAAGAGCCGTATCGGGTGAAGTGCCGGATGATCGCCGCGAAGCTCCGGCGGACGTTGGAATTCGTTCGCACACGCGAAGTCGATTGGGGCGAGGAAGAACGGGCGAACCCGCCGGGGGTGTACCTCGACCGCCGAGCGCTGCTCGACGATCTCAACTTGATCGCCAGCGACCTCGAACGCGCCGGGGCAATTTCAACGGCGAACGGTTCGCTCCGCGATTTCATCCGCACGGTGGAAGTGTTCGGGATTCACTTGTTGAAGCTCGATCTGCGCCAACATAGCGCGAGGCACGAACAGGCGACCGACGAAGTGCTCCGCGCCGCCGGGGTTTGCCCGAACTATGCGGAACTCACGCCCGATCAACGATTCGACGTTCTGGCGAAAGAACTCGAATCGAAGCGCCCGCTGATCCCCGTCCACCTGCCGTTCAGTGAGGATGCCGCCGAGGTGATCCGCACCTTCCGTACCATGGCCGCCGTGCTGGAACAACGCTGCCCGGAAGCGATGGGCACCTACATCATCAGTTCCACCACCGATCCGGCGCACCTGCTCGAAGTGCTGCTCTTCGCGCGGGAAGCCCGCTTGTTCCAGCCGTTGGAAGGCATCAGCCGCATCGACATCGTTCCGCTGTTCGAGGCGTTGGAACCGCTCCGCACCTCCGGCGCGATCATGGCGAAGTTGTTTGAACTTCCGATCTACCGCAAGCAACTCGAACTCCGCGGCCACCTCCAAGAAGTGATGATCGGTTACTCGGATAGCAACAAGGAAAGCGGCTTCCTGCAATCGGCGTGGGCGCTCTACCGCGCCCAAGTGGAAGTGACCGAACTCGGCAAACGTTCCGGCATCGCCATCCAATTCTTCCACGGTCGCGGCGGGGCGATCGGTCGCGGCGGCGGCCCGGCCAATCTTGCCATTCTCGCCCAACCGAGGGGGACGGTCGATGGGCGGCTGCGCATCACCGAACAGGGGGAGATGATCGCGGATCGCTACGGCCACCCGGCGATTGCGGAACGCCACCTCGAACAAGTGCTCGACGCCGTGCTGCGCACCAGTTTCCCCGATGAAGCCACCGCCCCGGAACCGGAATGGTTCGACATCCTCGACGAACTCGCCGAATCGGCCCGCCTCCACTACCGCGCCCTCGTCTACGATAACCCCGAGTTCCTCACTTACTTCGAGCAAGCCACTTGCATCGGCGAAATCGCGGAATTGAAGATCGGTTCGCGCCCCGCCCGGCGGAGCAAAGCCCGCAGCATCGAACAACTCCGGGCCATCCCGTGGGTGTTCAGTTGGATGCAAAGCCGGCACACGCTCCCCGGTTGGTACGGCCTCGGCAGCGCCGTCAAGCAACTCCTGCGCACCCGGCCCACCGGCTTGGCGATGCTCCGCGATATGTACTTGCGCTGGCCGTTCTGGCGCACCCTCATCGACAACGCCCAGATGATCTTGGCCAAGGCCGATCTCGTGATCGCCCGTTTGTATGCCGACCTCGTGGAAGATCCCGAGTTGGGGAACCGAATTTACGACCGGATCGCCGCGGAATACCGGGCATCCTCCGAAACGGTCTGCCAGATCACGGCACAATCGGAATTATTGGAACGCTCTCCCGTACTCCGGACGTCGATCGAGCGGAGAAACCCGTACGTCGACCCGCTCAGTTTCATACAATTGGCCTTGTTGCGGAGGTTGCGAACCGGCGACGCCCCCCGGGAAGAACTCGTGACGGCCGTGCTGGAAAGCATCAACGGCGTGGCCTCCGGCTTGAAGAACACGGGATAAGGGTAACTGACCCTCTCCCCAAAAGGGGAGAGGGTGGTTGTTTGTAGCACTATTTGAAGGGTTCCGGCAATGTAAACGCAAAGTATCCCTCCTCCCCGTTCGCTTTCTCCGAACGGATATTGTTGCCTAACCGTTAGGCATGGCCCGGCGGCCGTCGCGAACCTTTCCGTTCCGGGCACCGTCCGATTCCTCTGAGTTCCCAGTTCGCACCGCCCAAAACCACTATGCCGATTGAGCCAAACACTTTCGTCCCGCTCCCCCCGGTTCGGGATGGCCTTTACGACCCCGCTTTCGAACGCGATGCCTGCGGCGTCGGCTTCATCGCCAACCGCAAGAACCGCAAATCGCACGCGACCGTGTCCGATGCGCTCCAATTGCTGCGCAACCTGCAGCACCGCGGAGCCTGCGGTTGCGATCAAGACACCGGCGACGGGGCCGGCATCCTCCTGCAGATGCCCGACCCGTTCTTCCGCGAAATCGCGGGGAAAACCAATATCACGCTGCCGCCACCGGGAGAGTACGGCGTCGCGTTCTGCTTCCTCCCCATCAAGGCGAACTTGCGGGCCGAGTACCGCAAGGCCCTGGAAGGCCTCGTGGCCGAGGAAGGCCAGATCGTACTCGGCTGGCGCCCGGTTCCCGTGCTTTCGACCGCCATCGGGTGGTTGGCGCGATCGACCGAACCGGCGATGGAACAACTGATCATCGGCAAAGGGGCGAATCTCGATTCCGCCGCGTTCGAGCGCAAGCTTTACGTGATCCGCCGCCGGGCGGAACATTGGTCCATCGCCAGTATCGATGGCTTCGCCATCGTGAGTTGCAGCGCCCGCACCATCATTTACAAGGGCATGTTGAAGCCGGATCAACTCGAAGCCTACTTCCTCGACCTCCAGCATTCGGGGATGGTTTCGGCGCTCGCCATCGTTCACAGCCGGTACAGCACGAACACCTCCCCGCAATGGGCGTTGGCCCAGCCGTTCCACATCCTCGCGCACAACGGGGAAATCAACACGCTCAACGGGAACGTCCACTGGTTGAAGGCCCGCCAGCCGATGCTCTCCGGCGGTGCCCTCGGCGACGACGTTGCGAAAGTGTTGCCCTTCGATTTCGCAGGTCTGAGCGATTCCGCCGTGTTGGATCGGGCCGTGGAATTGCTGCTGCAATCGGGCCGCAGCCTGCCGCACGCCATGATGATGCTGGTGCCCGAAGCCTACGAAGAACTGAAGCACCTCGATCCCGCGATCCGCGGCTTCTTCAAATACCACCGCTGCCTCACCGAACCGTGGGATGGCCCCGCCGGCCTCGCTTTCACCGACGGTACCCAAATCGGCGCGATGCTGGATCGCAACGGCCTCCGCCCCGGCCGCTACATCATCACCGACGAACGGGTGATCGTCTCCAGCGAAGTCGGCGTGCTCCCGGTCGCACCCGGTTCGATCACGGCCGCCGGTCGGTTGCAACCGGGGAAGCTCTTCCTCGTCGATACCGTAAGCGGCCAAGTGAAGTTCGACGAAGAAATCAAGCTCGAAGTGGCCCGCGCGAAACCCTACGCCCAATGGGTGGAAGCGAACCTCGTTCACATCGATAGCCTGCCGGAAGCCCCGGTGGTCGCGTACGATCCCAGCCCGTTGCGTTCGCGGCAACACTCGTTCGGGTACACCCAAGAGGATGTGGCCCGCGTGCTGTTGCCGATGGCCCATGACGGCCAAGAACCGGTCTCCAGCATGGGCGTGGATACGCCGCTCGCGGTGCTCAGCGACCGCGCGCAATTGCTCTTCAACTACTTCAAACAATTGTTCGCACAAGTGACCAACCCGCCGATCGATCCGATCCGCGAGAAGGTGGTGATGAACACCGAATCGCTGCTCGGGGCCGAAACCAACCTGCTCGGCGAAACCCCCGAACACGCCCGCCTGCTGCGATTGAAGGGGCCGGGGCTGACCGATGAAGAACTCGCCAAGCTCCGCATCCTGGATCGCCCCGGATTGAAATCGACCACCCTCGGTACGCTCTTTCCGAAAGCCTCCGGCGAAGCCGGGCTGGCCGCGGCCCTCGATGCGCTCTGCGCCGCGGCGGTGGAATCCGTGAAGGCCGGCACCAGCATCCTCATCCTCTCGGATCGCGGCGTCGATGAAAGCCGGCTGGCGATCCCTTCGCTCTTGGCCACCGCGGCGGTTCACCACTACCTCATTCGCGCCGGCGTACGAATGCGCTGCGGCCTCGTGATCGAAACCGGCGAAGCCCGCGAAGTGCATCACTTCGCCTTGCTCGTGGGCTACGGCGCCGCCGCGGTCAACCCGTACCTCGTGTTTGAAACGTACCGTTCGCTCGCCGAGGAGGGGATGCTCGTCGATGCCAACGGCGGCCCGCTCGATCTTCCCAAGGCGATCAAGAACTACACGAAGTCCATCGATTCGGGCTTGCTGAAGGTGTTCAGCAAGATGGGCATCAGCACGCTGATGAGCTACCGCGGCGCCCAAGTCTTCGAGGCCATCGGTTTGAACGCCGAGGTGATCGAACGCTATTTCACCGATACGCCGAGCCGCATTTCCGGCATCGGTTTGAACGAGATCGCCCGCGAATCGCTCGCCCGGCACGAAGTCGGCTACCCCGGCGATCCGGATGCCGAGGCGCACGATCTCGATGCCGGCGGGGAGATCATGTGGCGGCGCCGCGGCGAACACCACATGTGGAACCCGGAAACGGTGCAATCGCTGCAACACGCCGTGCGCAGCCAGAGCCGCGAGGAGTACGACAACTTCTCCCAAGCCGCGAACGATGAAACCCGCAAGCTCTGCACCCTCCGCGGGCTGTTGAACATCAAGCGCACCCGCAAAGCGATCCCGCTCGAACTGGTGGAACCGGCCAAAGAGATCGTGAAGCGCTTCTTCACCGGGGCCATGAGCTTCGGCAGTATCTCGAAGGAAGCCCACGAAACCATGGCCATCGCGCTCAACCGCATCGGCGGCCGCAGCAACACCGGCGAAGGGGGCGAAGACCCGATCCGCTTCAAACCCGACCCCGGCGGCGACCGCCGCGGCAGCGCGATCAAGCAGGTGGCCAGCGGCCGCTTCGGCGTGACCGCCAACTACCTCGCCAACGCCGTGGAAATCCAGATCAAGATGGCCCAAGGGGCGAAGCCCGGCGAAGGGGGCCAACTCCCCGGCCACAAGGTGGATAGCGCCATCGCCAAGACGCGCTACAGCACCCCCGGCGTCGGGCTGATTTCGCCGCCGCCGCACCACGACATCTACAGCATCGAAGACTTGGCCCAGTTGATCTTCGATTTGAAGAACTCGAACCCGCACGCCGAGATCTCCGTGAAGCTCGTGGCCGCCGCCGGGGTGGGCACCATCGCCACGGGCGTGGCGAAAGGCTACGCAGATCGCATCCTCATCAGCGGCGATTCGGGCGGCACCGGAGCAAGCCCGCTCTCCAGCATACTGCACGCCGGGGTACCGTGGGAACTCGGCCTCGCGGAGGCCCAACAGGTTCTCGTGCGCAACGGCCTCCGCGGCCGGGTTCGCCTTCAAACCGACGGCCAAATGAAAACCGGGCGAGACGTGGTGATTGCCGCGTGCCTCGGTGCGGAAGAGTACGGCTTCGCCACGGCTCCGCTCATCGCCCTCGGTTGCGTGATGATGCGCAAGTGCCACTTGAATACCTGCCCCGTGGGAATCGCCACGCAGGATCCCGTGCTGCGGGCGCAGTTCACCGGCACGCCGGAACACGTGGTCAACTATTTGTTCTTCGTGGCCGAGGAAGTGCGCGGCTTGCTCAGCGAGATGGGCTTCCGATCCTTGGATGAAATCGTCGGGCACCCGGATCTGCTCACGCCCGCCGATATTTCCTGGCACTGGAAGGCGAAGAACCTCGATCTTTCCGCACTGCTCGAACGGCCGAACGTGCCTTTGGGTTCCCCCGTTAGGTGCGTCGAACGCCAACCCGATATCCTCGCCGATCAGATCGATTGGGAACTGGTTCGCGCCGCCAAGGAAACCCTCGAACACCCCCGGCGGATGCAACTCGATCTGCCCATCGGCAAACAGAACCGCACCGCGGGCACGCTGCTGAGCTACTTCGTGACGGCGAAGTTCGGCGAAGCCGGGCTGCGCGAAGATACCATCGATCTCCGCTTCACCGGCATCGCCGGGCAAAGCTTCGGCGCGTTCGTCACCCGCGGGATCACCCTGCGTTTGAAGGGCGCAGCCAACGATTACGTCGGCAAGGGTCTCTCCGGCGGCAAGATCATCGTGGCGCCCCCCGCCGACGTCGGCTACGTTCCGGAAGAGAACGCCATCATCGGCAACGTCGCGCTGTACGGTGCCACCGCCGGGGAAGCCTTCTTCCGCGGGCGGGCCGGGGAACGATTCGCCGTGCGCAACAGCGGCGCCAAGACCGTCGTCGAAGGCGTGGGCGACCACGCTTGCGAATACATGACCGGCGGCATCGTGGTCGTACTCGGTTCCACCGGCCGCAACTTCGCCGCCGGGATGAGCGGCGGCCTCGCCTACGTGTACGATCCCGATGGAACCTTCCACGAACAGTGCAACCTCGAAATGGTCGATCTCGTACCCGTGAAGGAGTACAAGGACGTCGGCATGCTCAGCAACCTCATCAACCGGCACGTGCTTTACACCGGCTCCAGCGTCGGCGCGGAAATTGTGAACGATTTCGCCACCGCCCTCGGCAAGTTCGTGAAAGTGTACCCCAAAGATTACCGCAAAGTGATCGAACAAAGCCGCGCTGTGCAACGACAGTGGGAGCTAGTGAATGCCTGATCGAATCGCATGCAAGGTAATCGCTGGGTCTCAATTGTGAACGGACAACTGTGTACCAACGACTCTATTTCCGAATTGTGTTGTTTGAATCTAGTTTTAAGTCCTTGGACATCAGTTGTTGGTCGAGTCGATAGATTTCTTTCTCAATCGGCGGAAATACAAACGGTTTCACACAAATGTAATTGGAGGAGTGGTCGGCTACCGCGTTCAGCAGTTCTTCACTGAACACTGAACACTGAACACTGAACACTATTTAAGATGGCCGACCCCCGAGGTTTCCTCAACGTCGAACCGCAAAAGCCGACCCCGCGGCCGGTGCACGAACGCATCCGCGATTACGGCGAACTGTACCAGCCGATGCCCACCGAAAGCACCCGCGCCCAAGCGACGCGCTGCATGGATTGCGGCATCCCCTTCTGCCATACCGGCTGCCCCCTCGGCAACCGCATCCCGGATTGGAACGATCTCGTGCACCGCAACCGCTGGCGCGAAGCGCTCGTGGCCCTGCACGATACCAACAACTTCCCCGAGTTCACCGGGAAGACTTGTCCGGCCCCGTGCGAAACCTCGTGCGTACTCGCCCTCAACGGGAGCCCCGTCACGATCAAATCGATCGAACAAGCGATCGTTGATCGGGGTTGGGAAGAAGATTGGATTCACCCGGAACCGCCGAAGCACAGCACCGGGAAATCGGTCGGCATCGTCGGCAGCGGCCCCGCAGGTTTGGCCGCGGCGCAGCAACTCTGCCGCGCCGGCCACGCCGTAACGGTGTACGAACGGGACGACCGCCCCGGTGGCCTGCTGATCTACGGCATCCCCGATTTCAAAATGGCCAAGCTTTACGTCGAACGCCGCATCGCCCAACTCGAAGCGGCAGGTGTGAAGTTTGAAGTCAACGCGGATATCGGCGGTGCCATCGATCCGAACGCACTCCGCAAGAAACACGATGCCTTGCTACTCACTGTGGGCGCCACGAAGCCGCGCCGCCTCGATATTCCCGGCAAGGAAATGAAGGGCGTGATGCAAGCGATGCCGTTCCTCACGGCCCAGAACCGCCGCACACTCGGCGATATCGTACCCGACGATGCCGTGACTGCCACCGGCAAGAACGTAATCATCATCGGCGGTGGCGATACCGCCGCGGACTGCCTGGGAACCTGCCATCGCCAAGGGGCGAAGAGCGTACTTCAACTCGATTACAACCCGTGCCCGCCCGAGAACACCAACCCCGATACGCCTTGGCCGCTCTGGCCGAAGATTCTCCGCATCACGCCTGCACACGAAGAGGGCGGCATGCGCGATTGGCAGATCAAGACGTGCCAATTCGCCGGGGATGAGAATGGCAACCTCATCGAACTCCACGCCGTGCGCGTGCAGCAATACTTCGACGAAGCCGGGGATCGCCAGTTCGAGGAACTCACCGGTTCCGATCTCGCGTTCCCTTGCGATCTGGTGCTGCTCGCCATCGGTTTCTCCGGCCCCGAAGCCGGGTTGCCCGGCAAGCTCGGATTGGCAATGACCGAGAACGGGGCGATCAAGAGCAACCCGAAGTTTGCTACGTCGGTGGAAGGGGTGTTCGCCGCCGGCGACTGCCGCCGGGGCCAATCGTTGGTGGTGTGGGCCATCGCCGAGGGTCGCGAAGCGGCCCGGAATGTGGACGAATTCTTAATGGGCAAAACGAGCCACCTCCGCGGCAAGGATATACCGTTGGGCATCATTCGCCCGAGGGTTTTAGCAAAGGCGTGAGTGCTTTTTAGCGACCGGGGTACGGCACGGTGTGCGTGGAACGAACGGGCACCCCTTGAAGTGTAATACTCGCACCGTCGGGCCATTGCACCCGGATCGAATCGACCTTCTCCACGGAACCCAAGCCGAAGTGGGCGACCGGTTCCATCTGGCACAGGTAGCCGCTGCCGCCATCGATCACGCGCACTTGCGAACGCCCCCCGGAGCTCAGGCGAACCATCGCCCCGCGGGCCGGGGCACCGAAGCGCGTCAACGGTCGAATGCGGATCCAATTGTTCGTACCCGCCGCAGCTACCTTGAACAAGCTCAGCGGTTGCATTTCCCCATCGCCGTGGGCCAAGAGCAATTCCAATATCCCGTCACCGTCAATATCGGCGATGGCGGCTCCGGTGCCCGTGCCGAGGGGTTCGTCGGCTTCGCCGGGGTCGCACATTCGCCAATCCAACGCGTGCAGTTCGCTCGGCGTTTGGCGATAGAGCCGGTTCGCTTCGCCGTGGAATTGGAAGAAGAGTTCTTCCCAACCGTCGTTATCGAAATCGGCAGCAATCACATTGCGGATGCGGCCGGGAAGGGCGATGGCGGGCGTGGCGCGATCTTTGAACGCTCCATCGGGTAGGCGAATGAACAATCGGTTCGGGCCATCCCAATTGCCGAGGGCGAAATCGAGCCGCCCATCGTGGTCGGCGTCGAACACGGCGATACCGCGGGAGTTCTCCTTCGCGTCGGCGATCCGCCATTCGGAAGCCACTTCGTCGAACGTCCCGCGCCCGCTATTGCGGTAGAGCACGTTCGGCCCGTGTTCGTTCAAACAGAACAGATCGGAATGTTCGGAAACCAACGGCCCGACCCACAGCGCCCGCCCGTTCATACTCGCGTTCCAATGCAACGCGGGCGCCATATCGGCGGGGCTGCCATCGCTACGTTGTTCGTACAATCGCAACGGGCTGGAGGAGTTCGCCACGGCGAAGCCGTAGCGGCCGGTACCGCGGCGATCGATGGCCGCCACCGAGCGGCCGGACACTCGGTTCTGCAAAGCGGGCGGGGCCGAGCGGAACAGGTCGCGCCAATGCCCATCGGTCGTGCGGTGGAAAAGGCGATCCGGTTCGGCTTTCGGCCCGGCGAACGTATCGGCGTTCATCAGATAGATTTCTTCACGACCATTTCCATCGAAGTCCGCGGCGCAGGCGCACAGGGTGTGGGCGGCCGCATCGGCGAGCGCGGACGAAGCGATATCGATCAGAGTACCGTTCGACCATTTCCAGATGCGGTTCGGCTGTTGGAACCCGCACACGAAGAATTCATCGGCGCCATCGCCATCGAAATCGGCGACCGACACGCCGGAGTTCGAGGCGGGCGGATTGCGGGCGAAGGTTTGGGAAACGCAAGTGAACATGCCATGGGAAGGTTACATCGCGGCGAGCGAAGTGCCCACAGGAAAAGGGGGCGTTGATCGGAACCGCCGAGTAAGATGGAAGGCACCCACCGAGAAACTCTTATGCGATATTACATCATTCTGCTGTTCGTTGCCGGGTTCGCCCACGCCCAAGATGATGGCCGAGCGGCCGATCTCAAAGGGGATGCTTTGCTGAAGGAAGGCAAATGGAAAGAGGCCATCGCCGAGTTCGATAAGTTCCTCGCGGTGAATCCGAAGCTCGCTCCGGAGCATTGGCGCCGCGGTATCGCCTTGTACTATGCGGGCCGCTACGAAGACGGCGTGAAACAATTCGAGACGCACAAAACCGTGAACCCGCAGGACGTGGAGAACGCCGCGTGGCACTACCTCTGCAACGCGAAAGTGATTGGGGCGAAGAAAGCCCGCGCGGAATTGATCGACGTGACCAAGGATGCACGCGTGCCGATGGCCGAGATTCAAAAGCTCTTCGCCGGGAAGTTGAAGCCCGAAGAGGTGTTGGCCGCCGCGGAGAAAACCGAGGCCGGTACCGCGAAGGGAACCTCGGCGCGGTTCTACGGGCATTTGTACGTCGCGCTCTGGTACGATTCCGAAGGCAAAGCCGAAAAAGTGAAGGAGCATCTGAAGAAGGCGGTGGAAGATTACCCGGTGACCGATTACATGTGGGCCGTGGGCAATGCCCACTTGAAAGGATTGAAGTGATGATTTTCCGAGCCTGAAGCGTCAGCGACGAGGTTTGTACTGGAATCGTCGCTTACGCTTCCGGCTCCGAAAATCATCAATACTCCCGCAACAACAGATCCCCCTCGGCATTGAGCCAGCCTCGGCTATCGATTTGAATGATCCCGGCGGTCTTCGCGGCCAACCATCGGGCCAATGCTTCGCACAACCCCTCGGCACACTCGGCCGGCTCGTCGAATGTGAACATCTGCTGCGTTTGAATCACCTTCTCCATGAGCATCCCGTGGTTCGGTTGGTCATCCCTCGTTTCGAGTTCGGCGGCATAGGCGTTGAGATCGTGGCGGAGATCGTCCGCTTTCGTGAGGTAGCGGCCGATGGTGAGGGATGAACCTTCGGCGAATTCGAGGCGGGCGCTCGTCCAGCCCAGATCGTCGCCGTGGAAGTGCGGGGCGAAGGCATAGCCGAGGGAATGCAGATACTCCGCCAGTTCGGCGGGGTTCGGTTCCTCGGGAATGCTGGCGAAGACGCGGTACCACATGGGGATAATCTATCCGAGCCGGAAGCGTCAGCGACGAGGTTTGTACTGGAATCGTCGCTTACGCTTCCGGCTCTGACAATGTTGGGTGTGAGGATGGAATCGTCGCTTACGCTTCCGGCTCTGAAAATTTTGGGTGTGAGCGACGATTCCATCCAAATCGTCGCTTACGCTTCCGGCTCTGAAAAACGTGTGCGAGGTACGCGCTGCGTGACAGCCACGCTCCAAACTTCTTCCAACTTCTCCGAGAGCGGCG
>Ga0105044_10004352_pt1 | contig 19461 bp, 23 predicted proteins | sample MAT01_FD_78092 | JGI IMG/M metagenome (GOLD analysis project Ga0105044, IMG submission 78092) | Freshwater microbial communities from Lake Fryxell liftoff mats and glacier meltwater in Antarctica - MAT-01 | ecosystem: Environmental > Aquatic > Freshwater > Ice > Liftoff microbial mat | place...
AGGGCAAGGAAATCGACAAGCTGCTCACTGACGCGACCTATCTCACCAAGGCCGAGATACCTGATGGCACCTATCAGAACGTCCCCGCTATCCCGACGCTCGAAGTGCGGGCGATCTGGCTGGTGAATGCGCAGGTGCCCGATGAGCTTGTCTATGAAATCGTCCGCGCGCTGTTCAATCCCGGCAATCGCGGCCTGCTCGATTCAGGCCACCCCAAGGGCAAGCTGATCCGCCTTGAAACCGCACGCGACGGTCTGCCGGTGGCTTTGCATCCGGGCGCCCAGCGCTTCTACGACGAACAGCAGCAGCCGAACTAAACCCAGCCTTTTTCGACTTCCTCGGCAGAGGCTTTCAGCCATTCGCGCATCAGCGGATGGTGCCACACCGCTTCTGCATAGGCCTTGGCCGCTCCGGTCAGCCGCACGTCATACGAATGGAAGCGCGACACCACCGGCGCGTAGAAAACATCGGCATTGCCGAAATCCGCACCGAACAGATACGGCCCCTTGGATTCGGCAAGGCAGCTTTCCCACACCGAAACGATCCGCGCGATCGCCTTCGCCGTGCCGGGTTCCGGCGTTACGCCCGGCATATGCCGCGCGAATTCCATCGAGAATTGCTGGCGCAGCGGTCCGAATCCGGAATGCATTTCCGCCGCCACCGCCCGCGCCTTCGCCCGCGTTGCCCGATCCTCCGGCCATAGCCGCGCCGCCGGGGCGATTTCCGCCATAAACTCAGCAATCGCAAGGCTGTCCCACACCTGAAACCGCTGCCCCCCGTCCTCCACTGTCAACAACGGCACCAGCCCCGACGGCGAAACCTTCTTCACCTCGTCCTCGGTCTCATCATGGCGGAGGCGCACATACTGCTCCTCGAACGGCAGACCTGACAGCTTCAGCGGCAGCCACCCCCTGAGCGACCAGGACGACCAGTTCTTCGTTCCAACGGCGAGAGTGAGCTTCATGGCGCGGCCTCCGCATGAGCGTTTGATTCAGGGCTCGGCGGGACCGTAATGTCCCGCGCCGGACGCGCCCAGCGTCCACAATGTCTCACCTGAGTGACCCGGAATGTCGATCTACCCCCTCGCCGCAATCGCCCCCGATGACGGCAGCCAAGCAACAGCCCTTCACGGCGTCGCCGCCGCCGATTGGGCTGCTTTCGCCGCCGAAAAAGGTGTCGCTGCCTGGGCCGCCGCGCAGGACTTCAAGGCGCAGTCCGGCCGCATTCTCCTGCTGCCCGGCGAAACCGGCCTCGCCGGCGCCGTCCTGGGTCTCGGGGCCAACGACGATCTGATGATTTACGGCGCCGCAGCGGAAAAGCTCCCCGCCGGCACCTACCGCATTGCCGGCACACCGGGCGCGCCGGGCATTTATCCCGGCCTCGGCTTTGCGCTCGGTGCCTACGCCTACACAGATTTCAAACCCTCAAAGCGTAGACCCGGCCCGCGCCTTCTCGTCGCCGAGGAGACCTATGCGGAGGCCGCCCGCCTCGCCGAAGGTGTTTGTCTCGCCCGCGACCTCGTGAACGCGCCCTCGAACGTAATGGGCCCCGCCGAGCTTGAAGCCGCCGCCCGCCGCGTCGCGGAAAAGCACGGCGCATCGGTCCGCGTTGTCACCGGCGATGACCTGATTCCAGGCAACTATCCGATGATCCACGCTGTTGGCCGCGCCTCGGTCCGCGCCCCACGCCTCATCGACATCACCTGGGGCGACCCTAATACGCCCAGGATCACGCTGGTCGGCAAGGGTGTCTGCTTCGACAGCGGCGGCCTCGACATCAAATCGGCTGCCGGCATGCTGATGATGAAGAAGGACATGGGCGGCGCCGCGGCGATGATCGGCCTCGCGCACATGATCATGGATGCCAAGCTCCTCGTCCGCCTTCGCGTCTTCATCCCGGCAGTCGAAAACGCCATCGGCAGTGATGCCTACCGCCCCGGCGACGTCCTCACCAGCCGCAAGGGTCTCACCGTCGAGATCGGCAATACAGATGCCGAAGGCCGCCTCATCCTCGCCGACGCGCTGGCCGAGGCCGATGACGATACCCCCGAGCTTCTCGTCTGCATGGCGACCCTCACAGGCGCTGCCCGCGTCGCGACAGGCTTCGAGCTGCCGCCGGTCTTCACCCATGACGAGGCGCTTGCTGCCGATCTCGCCGCCCTCGCCCTCAGCGAGCAGGACCCGATGTGGCGCCTTCCGCTCTGGAAAAACTACGAGAGCTGGATCGACGGTAAAGTCGCCGACGTTACCAACTCCGCCGACAGCGCCTACGCCGGCTCCATCACCGCAGCGCTCTTCCTCAATCGCTTCGTGACGCAAACCAAGAGCTTCGCTCATTTCGACGTCGCCGCCTGGACCGACAAGCCACGCCCCGGAAAACCCGCCGGCGCCGACGCCCACTGCATCCGCGCGCTCTACCGGCTGCTGCAAAACCGTTTCGGAACAAAAACGTGTTGATCCGACGCCCCCACGCCGTCACTCTTGGCGCTGCTGGGGATTGAGCGATGCCGCTGGACGTCAAGCCGATGACTGCCCTCGCGCTGTGGCGCGACGTGACGATGGAAGGCGTGCGCGCCGACACGCCCGATCTGACGCAGCGTCAGCTCGCCATTCTGCTTCACGTTTATCTTGTGCCGCCGCCCCACACGGTGCGCGGCCTCGCCCGCACGCTGAAGGTCACGAAACCCGCGATTACCCGCGCGCTCGATACGCTCGGCCGTCTTGGCCTGCTCAAGCGCCGCCGCGATGAGGACGATCGCCGCAATGTACTCATTCAGCGCACTGTGAAGGGCTCCGTCTTTCTTAGCGACTTCGGTGATCGCGTTGCGGACGCTGCCGCTGCTCTTGAGATCGTATGAGCGTCCACGATCCACGCCTCACGCCCGTTCGCGCGGATCTTGCGGCAGCGCATCTCAAAGGCATTATCGACGCTCCGCTCTATGTCGAAGGCCGCGCCATGGCCGGCAGTAAAGGCAAGACCTGGATACGCCGCCGCCCGGCTCCTGACGCGCCCGTCGAAACCGAACTTATCTTCGGCGAAGTCTTCACCGTCTATGCCTCCGAAAACGGCTTCGCGTGGGGCCAGGCGGCGCTTGATGGATACGTCGGCTATGTCGCCGAAACGGATCTCGCTGCGGCATCCGCACCGCCGCGTTGGCGCGTTACCGCCTCATCCACCTTCGTCTACGCCCGCGCCGATCTGAAATCGCCTGTGCGCGAAACCCTGCCGATGAATGCCAAAGTGAACGCACCCGTCGCGGGAGTGGAGGACGCCTACGCCGAACTCAGCACGGGCGGCTTCGTCTTCGCTCGCCACCTCGCGCCGCTGGAGGCAACGGCCGATGACTTCGTCACTGTCGCCGAACGCTTCCTTGGCGTTCCCTATCTCTGGGGCGGGCGCACGCCGCTCGGCTTCGATTGCTCAGGACTGGTGCAGGCGGCGCTCGCGCTCACCGGAGTTCCCGTTCCGCGCGACACCGACATGCAGGAAGCGGGCCTCGGCACGCCCGTCAAAGTCACAGCAACCCTTCAGGGTCTGAAACGCGGCGATCTCGTCTTCTGGAAAGGTCATGTCGGCGTGATGGAAAACGCCGTCGGCCTCCTGCATGCCAACGCGCACCACATGACCGTGGCGCGTGAGCCGCTCACCAAAGCAGCCGCGCGCATTGCTGAGAACGGCAGTCAAATCACCTCGATCAGGAGGTTTTAGCGGCGAGCCCGAACAGACCGAGATTGAGCGCCATGTCTTCGGCAGCCAGCGGAAATTCTGTACCGCCACGCGCATGCAGAATGTCGGGCAGCTTCAGCAGTGCGGTCTGGATCGCCACGGCAGTTCGCATCTGCAGGCCGGCGCGCCATACCAGGGCCGTCACCGCACGCGCATTGCGCGACTCCATCAGCCGCAGCACGGCGCTCAGCTCGGCATGTGCCAGCAGCGCCAAAGCGTGATGCACGACTTCGCGCTGACCGAGCTCCGCCGCCGCCGCGACAAAATGATCGTCAAGTGCGCCATGCGCCGCCGCTTCGCGTACAGCCAGTTCAGCGCTCGTATTCTGCTCCTCCAGCGCCCCTTCGCTGATCGCCCGGCGCGAGCGCAGCTTCAGCTCGGCCGCAAGCTGCGGCTCCAGCCCCGGCCGTGCCGCCAGCTTCTCGATCAGCGAGGCGGAAACAAACCCGGCAATACGCCGCATCACGCGTGTCGACAGATTAGGCCGCCGCACCAGCGGCTCGTGCCAGGCCTCGATCGCTGCCGCCTTGTCGACCAGCGCTTCCAGCGAGGCCTTCGAGATATTGGCCGCGGCGTTATCCAGCAGGGCCGCTGTGGCGCCGATATCCATCGATGCGATCACCGCATCGCAAACCGCCCCCGAAAGATTGCGCCGCCGCGCCACCGCCATCAGAACGTCCTGAACCCGCGCAAGGTTGACGATCTCCAAAAGGTCGGCGTCCGACAGCAGCGGCGAATATTCAAGCAGAGGTCCGGCGACGCTCATCTCCGGGTCGCGCGCAAGGCGCCGCACCAGATCGGCAGGTGCCGCCTTGCAAGCTTTGATCTCGGCGGCGACGATCGCCCGGACACGGGCTAACTGATCCTGCGCCAGCTTCTCCAGCGTCTCCAGCGTCAGGTCGCGTATGCGCTCGCTCTCTTCGCTTTTCAGATGCGGGATCAGCCGCGCGATCTTGCGGGCGAGGGCGGCGCGCACCTCCTCGTCGCTATCGTCGGCCAGCAACCTGTTGGCTTGGGCTGGCGAAGATGAGTTGGCGGCGACCCGGCGGCGGATGTCGCTGTCGCCATCCTCGGCCAGGAAATACAGGATCTCGGGCTCGACCCCCGCCCGGCCCGCAAGCGCCCGACGCAGTTCGACCGAATGGGCCTCCAGCGCAGACCGCGCGTCCTCATAGCTCAGCTTGGCCGGCAAGGTCGGGCGGCCGCGCAGGCGGTTGAAGAGGGCTCTGAACATGAGGAGAGGCTAGCCGCGACGCTGTTAAAGCCGGTTTAAGTCTGGTATCCGCCCGCCATGGCGGATTTCCGGCACATCGACACTTGGCTGTTCGACCTCGACAATACGCTTTATGACGCCAATTCCGGGGTTTTTCCCCAGATTGACCGCAATATGAAGCGGTTTCTGATGGCGGAATTTAGCCTCGAAGAAGACGCCGCCCACGCCTACCAAAAGCAACTTTACCACGACTATGGCACGACGTTGTCGGGGCTGATGGCCCAGCATGGGCTTGACCCCGCCCGCTTCCTCGACCACGTCCACGATATCGATGTGACCGAGCTTGGCCCAGATGAGCGCCTGATCTCGGCACTAAAGCGTCTGCCGGGCCGCAAGGCGATCTTCACGAATGGCAGCTCCAAGCACGCTGAGAACGTTGCCGGACAGCTCGGCATCCTCGATCAGTTCGACGCCATCTTCGACATCGTCTCGGCCGAGTACCGCCCCAAGCCCGACAAGTCGGCTTACGATAAGACGCTCGCTCATTACGGCGTCGAGGGCCGTAGTGCCGCGATGTTCGAAGATCTCAAACGAAATCTCGTGCCCGCCTCTGCCCTCGGCATGACCACCGTCTGGATCGCCAACGACGCCGCGTGGAGCCACGCCTATGCCGGCGTGCCCGACGATATCGACCAACACGTCCATCACGTCGCAGAGACCCTCAGCGACTTCCTGCATTCCATCGAACTTGGAGCCGCCCCATGACCGCCAGCCTCGCCAGCATCATCGACGCCGCATGGGACGACCGCGAAATCCTCTCGGCCAAGACCAAGGGTCCGGTACGTGACGCTGTCGAGCAGGCGCTGACCGGTCTCGATAGTGGCGCGTTTCGCGTGGCCGAAAAGCTGAACGGCGAATGGCTGGTCCATCAATGGCTCAAGAAGGCCGTGCTGCTGTCGTTCCGCTTGAACGATATGGAGCTGATCGCCGGCGCGCCCGGCCTCAATTCCTACTGGTGGGACAAGGTGTCGTCGAAGTTCGAAGGCTGGCAGGAGGGCGACTTCCGCGCCGCCGGCTTTCGCGCCGTGCCGGGCTGCGTCGTTCGTCGTTCGGCCTTTATCGCCAAGGGCGCGGTGCTGATGCCGTGCTTCGTCAATGTCGGCGCCAATGTCGGCGAGAACGCGATGATCGACACCTGGGCGACCGTCGGCTCGTGCGCCCAGATCGGGGCGCGGGTGCACATCTCGGGCGGTGCCGGCATCGGCGGCGTGCTGGAGCCGCTGCAGGCCAATCCGGTGGTCATCGAGGATGACTGCTTTGTCGGCGCGCGCTCCGAAGTCGCCGAGGGCGTCATCGTCGGGCAGGGCTCGGTCATCTCGATGGGCGTGTTCCTGGGGCAGTCGACCAAGATCGTCGACCGCGCCTCGGGCGAGGTGTTCTATGGCCGCGTGCCACCCTATTCGGTGGTCGTGCCCGGCACGCTCGGCGGCGGCAACGCCTCGCCCGCGCTGGCCTGTGCCGTCATCGTGAAGACGGTGGACGAAAAGACGCGCTCCAAGACCTCGATCAACGAACTCCTGCGCGACTAAGGCGTCGGAGTCGACTTCGCGATTTCGTACACGCTAAGCCGCCGGTCGTGCATGCCGATGCCCGGCTGAGCGGCCTTCCAGGCGAGAAAATGCGGCGTGGCGCGGTGTTCATCCAGCGCCGCCTGATCGCGCCAGACTTCGTGCACATTGATGAGCCCGACCTCCAGCACGTCATAGCCGAACGCGAAATAGAGGCAGCCCTCTTCGCGGCCCGACGCCTCGATCACCGCTGCCATATGCGGCTCTGCATCGGCCAGCTTTTCCGGGTCGATGCGGAATGTGCCTGCTAGAACCAGCATCTCACGCCTCCGGGGTCATCGCGGCGATGGCTTCAAGGTCGATGCCCATGGCCACGGCGATCGGCGCAAAAACCGAGGCCGATGCGGTGCCGCTCGGCCCCAGCGTGATCCCGCCTTCCACGGCGAGCGCCTGTCCGGTCACGAATGATGAGCCGTCGCTGCCCAGATACAACACCGCCTCGGCGATATCGGCAGGCAAGCCCCCGCGCGGAATGGGCTGGGCGCTGCTCGAGGCCGCCGCGATGGCCTCGACCGTCGTATCCGCGACCTGCCGCGCCATCCCCATCGAGGTGCCGAAGATCGGCGTCGCGATCAGGCCGGGGCAGACACAGTTCACCCGGATGCGGAACGGTGCCGCCTGCACCGCCGCCAGCTTGGTCATGTGAATGATCCCGGCCTTGGCGATGGAATAGAGGATCGGCCCGAAACCGTTCTGCATGCCGGCAATCGAGGCGGTCGAGACGATCGAGCCACCTTTCTCGCGCATATGCGGCAGCGCGTGCTTGATGCCGAAAAGCGCCGCGCGGATGTGCAGATGCATCACGCTGTCGAAGCTCTCCGACGTCACGTTTTCGATGTTTTCCAGCGCCCCGCCGGTGCCGGCATTGTTGAAGAGAACGTCGAGCCCGCCGAATTCGCTGGCGGCGAGGTCGATCGCCGCCTTGACCTGCGCCTCGTCCGTCACGTCGCAGCGGATGTAACGGAATGCCTCGCCCAGATCTTCGGCCATGCGCGCGCCCTTGTCGTCCTGCAGGTCGCCCGCGACGACCTTGGCGCCCTCGCGCACGAACAAGTCCACCGTGCCGCGCCCGATCCCCGATGCGCCGCCGGTGATCACTGCCACCTTGCCTTCAAGCCTGCCGGCCATGTCCGTCACTCCCTGAGATTTTTATGGGCGGCACCATCCGCGCCCGGCACGCCCCGCGCAAGCATTGACCCCTCAATCCGCGCTCTCTAACAGACCGAAGATGGCCAACCTGATCGACGCCCTCGCCCTCGCGCAGGATCTGATCCGCTGCCCCTCTGTCACCCCGGCTGATGCCGGGGCGCTGGGGGTGCTGGAGGCCGCGTTGATGCCGCACGGGTTTGCCTGCGAACGCATGCCGTTCAGCGATCCCGGCACGCCCGATATTGACAATCTTTATGCCCGCCTCGGCACCGCCGGCCCTCTGCTATGCTTTGCCGGGCACACCGATGTCGTACCGGTCGGCGATGAGAAAGCCTGGAGCGCCGACCCGTTCGGCGCGGTCATCGAAGATGGCCTCCTCGTCGGGCGCGGCGCTGCCGACATGAAAAGCGCCATCGCCGCCTTCGCCGCCGCGGCCGCCGCCTTCGCGCCGAAACTGGCGGGCCGCGGCTCCATCGGTCTCATCATCACCGGGGATGAGGAGGGCGTCTCCATCAACGGCACCGTCAAGATGATGAAGGCCCTCGCCGCACGCGGCGAACAGGTCAGCCATTGCGTGGTGGGTGAGCCGACAGGCCAGAAGCGCATCGGCGATACGTTGAAAATTGGCCGCCGGGGCAGCTGCACGGGGCGCCTCCGCGTTCTCGGCGTGCAGGGGCACATCGCTTATCCCCACAAGGCCGACAATCCGATCCCCAAACTCGTCGCCATTCTGGCCGCCCTCATCGGCCGCCGGCTCGATCAAGGCACACCGCATTTCGAGCCCTCGAACCTGGAAGTCACCACTGTCGATGTCGGCAATATCGCGACCAACGTGATCCCGGCGGAGGTCCGCGCCGTCTTCAACATCCGCCACAACGATCTGCAGACCTCGCCGGATCTGGAACGCTGGGCGCGCTCGGTCTGCAATGCGGTCATCGCCGCGCAGGGCGGGGCGTATGAACTGGACTGGACGACAGGCGGCGACTGCTTCCTCACATCGCCCGGACCTTTTACCGCGCTGCTTGGCGATGCCGTCTCAGACATCACCGGCGTCACGCCGGATTATTCGACCGGCGGCGGCACGTCCGATGCCCGCTTCATCAAGAATTATTGCCCGGTCGCCGAACTCGGTCTGGTCGGCGAAAGCATGCACAAGGTCGACGAGCAGGTACCGGTCGCCGATATCGCGACACTGACCCGCATCTACACCCGCGTCATCGAACGCTATTTCGACGCCCCGCCGGTTTAGCTCATGTCCATCGGCGTCTTCGATTCCGGGGTCGGCGGCCTCACCGTGCATCGCACGCTCGTCTCGCGCATCCCCGGCGCCGATTTCGTCTATCTCGCCGACCAGGCGAACGCGCCCTATGGCGTGCGTCCCGGCAACGAGATTGTCGCACTTACCAAGGTGGGCTGTGAAACGCTGTTCGCAGCAGGTGCAAGCCTAGTCGTGCTTGCCTGCAATACCGCCTCGGCCATTGCACTGCGCACGCTGCAGCAGACTTGGCTGCCTGGCTATCGCGCCGGGCTTGGCCGTCCGGTAAATATTCTCGGAATCATCGTGCCGACCATCGAGGCGGCGACAGGCGTGCCGTGGTCGCAGCAACATGCGCTCGCGGTGCCGCCTGCCGCCCGGCAGGAAACCGTGGGCATCTTCTCGACACCCGCCACCACTGCCTCCGAGGTCTATGAGATCGAGATGGGCAAGCGACGACCCGATCTCGGCGTCTTCAGCGAGCCGTGCCCCAGCCTTGCCAGACTGATCGAGAACGCGGCCGGAGTCGTGGAGCTGGCGACGGTCGTCCAGAACCATGTGATGGCCCTGCGCAGCCGCATCGGGCGCGACCCCGACCGCGCGATTCTCGGCTGCACTCACTACGAGATCGTCGCCGACATGTTTCGCGCCGCACTGCCGCCCGGCACGCCGCTGATCCATCAGCCCGCCGCGACCGCCGACGCCATCGCCGCCTATCTGGCGCGTCACGCCGAGTATCCGGCAGGAGAGGGCGGCACGCGGCGCTTCCTCACCACCGGCACGCCGGGGCCGCAAAGCCGCCTCGTTGAAACTTTCTGGGGCGCGCCGCTGAGTTTTGAAGCGGCGTGAATCGAAGGCGGGGTTGTTTTCAAGTTCAAAGCCGCGCCGTCAGCCCGAATAGTCGACCTGCATAAGATAGAGCCCATCCGGCGGGGCGGTCGGTCCGCAGCGCGCGCGATCGGTCGCCGCCAACGCCGCCGCGATTTCATCCGGCGGCCAGCGTCCTTCGCCGACCAGCTTCAGCGATCCGGCAAAGGCCCGAATTTGGCTGTGCAGGAACGAGCGCGCGGCGACCTCGATGACGATCGTCTCGCCCTCGCGGGTGACGATGATGGCGTCGACGGTGCGTACCGGCGATTTCGCCTGGCACTGCGAGGCGCGGAACGTCGTAAAGTCGTGTTTGCCAGTGAGGTGCTGGGCGCCTGCCTGCATCGTCTCCGCGTCGAGCGGTGCATGGACATGCCAGGCGAGACCCGCATCCACCGTCAGCGGCGCGCGGCGGTTGACGATCTCATAGCGATAGGCGCGGCGGATTGCCCCGAATCGCGCCTCAAAATCGTCGCCCACCGCTTCGGCGGAAATCACCGCAACAGGGAGCGGCCGGAGATGCGCATTGAGCGCATCGCAGATCGTTTTCCCCGTCGTCTCCTTAGCCAGATCGATATGAGCGACCTGACCGCGTGCATGAACGCCGGCATCGGTTCGGCCCGCGCCATTCACGGTGACGCGCTCGCCCGAGAAGCCGAAGATCGCCTCTTCCAGCGCGCCTTGCACCGAGGGTGCCTCGCTCTGGCGCTGCCAGCCCGAAAAAGGTCGGCCGTCATATTCGATGGTGAGCTTCCAGCGGGTCACGACAAGGTGGTGCCCTTGGGAACAGCAAACCCACGCAGCAGATCATCCGCCTGCATCGGCCCGCGCCCCGGACGCTGCAGGGTTTCGAGACGCAGCGCACCGTTGCCGCACCCGATGGTCAGCGCATCGTCCAGCGCCGTACCGGACGCGCCCGTGCCATCGGCAAGCGCCGCCTTCAGCACCTTCACGCGCTCGCCATTGATCGTCGTCCAGGCGCCGGGCGCTGGCGCGAGGCCGCGAATGCGGTTTCGGATCGCTTCCGAATCGTCCGCCCAGTTCAGCCGCGTCTCGTCTTTGGAAATCTTGGCGGCATAAATCATGCCCGCCTCGCTCTGCGCTTGCGGCGAAATCCCGCCGCGCCCAAGCGCTGCCATGGTGCGCACGATGAGATCGGCCCCCAGCGGCACCAGCGCATCGTGCAATTGCCCGGCTGTCATCTCAGGCGGAATAGCGAGGCGTTCGGCCATCAGCACCGGGCCGGTATCCAGCCCCTCATCCATCAGCATGGTCATCACGCCGCTCTCGGTGTCGCCCGCCATGATGGCGCGCTGGATCGGCGCGGCCCCGCGCCAGCGCGGCAGCAGCGAGGCGTGAATGTTCACGCACCCCAGCTTCGGCGCATCGAGAATGGGCTTGGGCAGGATAAGGCCATAGGCCACCACCACTGCCGCATCGAGATCGAGTGCCGCAAAGGCCTCCTGTGCCTCGGTATTCCGTAAAGATTTCGGCGTCCGCACCTCGATGCCGTTGGCCTCGGCGAACATTTGCACGGCAGATTTCTGTTCGGCATGCCCGCGCCCGGCGGGGCGCGGTGGCTGCGAATAGACGGCCGCGATCTCGTACCCGGCGGAAACCAGCGCAGCGAGTGGAGCGACCGAGAACTGTGGGGTGCCCATAAAGGCGAGGCGGAGCGTCATGAGGCAGGGATGGCGTATCTGGCGCGCAGAGGGAAGGGGGCCTCAGGCGTACTTCTTCTTCGCCTTGGTCATTTTCCTGAGGATGATGTCGCGCTTCAGCTTCGACAGATGGTCGATGAAGAGCACACCCTCCAGATGATCCATTTCGTGCTGCAGGCAGGTCGCCAGCATCCCGTCGGCTTCGACCTCAACCAGGTTGCCGTGATAATCGAGCCAGCGCGCCTTAATACGGGCGGGGCGCTGAACGTCCTCGTACATCTCCGGCACCGACAGGCAGCCTTCCTCGTAGAAGGCGATCTCGTCGGATTTCCATGTGATTTCCGGGTTCACGAAAAACTGCGGGGCCGGCTGCTCGTCCTTGCCGGCGATATCCATCACGATCACCCGCTTGGCGACGCCTACCTGGATGGCGGCGAGGCCGATGCCGGGGGCCTCATACATGGTCTCGAGCATGTCATCCATCAGCGCGCGCAGTTCGTCATCGACGCCCGCGACGGGCTTCGAGATCGTCTTGAGGCGCGGGTCGGGCGCGGTCAGGATGGGGCGGAGGGCCATGGCGTTCAGGTAAGTAAGGGGCTGGGGCGCGTCAAGCTCCGGAGGGACATTGATGAGCGGCGAAAATCTGGTGTTTATCTCGCCATCCGACCCGCCAAGGGCCTGGGAAGCGGCTTTTCGCGGCCTCGCGCCCGAGATCGGCTTTACCGTATCACGCGGCGATTTTGCTGAAGGAACCCATGCCGACTGGGCCGTGGTGTGGAAACCGCCGCCGGGGGCGCTGGCCCGGCTCAGCGGCCTCAAATGCGTGTTCTCGCTGGGGGCCGGGGTCGACCATGTGCTGGGCGATCCACAGTTCCCGGCTGTGCCGCTGGCCCGGGTGGTCGATCCATACCTCACGGCGGGGATGAGCGAATATGTCGTCCTTCACGTTCTCGCCCACCATCGCGGCCTGTTCCGCAATCTGGCCCGGCAGGCGGAGGGGCACTGGTCGCCGTTCGCGGCGAAACGGGCGGATGACACACGTGTCGGCATTCTGGGGCTTGGCGAGATGGGGCTCGATGCCGCGCGGAAGCTGAAGCCCTTCGGCTATCAGATCGCGGGCTGGAGCCAGACGCGCAAGGACGAGCCGGTCGTGGAGAGCTTTGCCGGGACGGGCGAGCTTGGCGCTTTTCTGGCGCGCACCGACATTCTGGTGTGCCTGCTGCCGCTGACGCCGGCGACCCGCGGCATAATCAACTCGTCGACGTTGGCGCTGTTGCCCGAGAGCGCATCGGTCATTAACGCGGCGCGCGGGGGACATGTGATCGAGAGCGATCTCATCGCGGCGCTGGACGACGGCCACATCGCCGGCGTGACGCTCGATGTCTTCCAGACAGAACCGTTGCCGCCGGACAGCCCGTTCTGGAGTCATCCTAAGGTGGCGATCACGCCGCACATGGCGAGCCTCACCGATCCGCGCTCGACCGCGATCACCATGGTGGAAAGCATGGCGCGCATCCGCGCGGGAGGGCGGCCTCTTTACGAGGTCGAGCTCACACGGGGGTACTGAGCCGCTCTACTTCGCTGGCAGTTTGTCGAACTCTTTGAAATCGACGGCGGCGGCGTAGGCGTCCATCTCGGCATCGGTCGTGGCGTGCGAGCCAAGACGTCCGACCACCAGAAAGACGCCGGCCTCGTTGCGGAAGACAATCATATGGTCTCCGGACTCTTCCGTTCGCACCGCATCGCGCCCCGCGATCTTCACCTTCGCCGCCGTACCCGTCCACATCGTCTCATAGCGCGGATAGGGTGTGCCGTCGGGCATGCCGAAAACGAAGATCGTGAGGTCGTGCACGCCGGGGCTGTCGAACTTGTAGATGCGTCCACCGGTGACCGAATAACCGGTCATGCCGGAGGTCGACCACACCCCTTCGCGCGCCGTGGCGTTCCAGCCCTTGAGCGGCTCGGGTACGATGGCGGCATAGGCGTCGGCACGCGCTTGCAACTGGTCCGGGGTAGCCTCGTCCGTTGCGGCGGGCGGCGGTGTTGCAGGTTTGGCGGGCGTTGCCGCCGGCTCCGGCGCGGCGGTAGGCGCCGGCGTCGCTGCGGCGGCCTGCTGCAGCGCGCAATCAGGCAGCGGGTTTTCGAAAGCGAAGGTCTGGTCGAACTTGCCCCATGATGAGGACGTAACACCGTTCGCTGTACTGGACGCGAAGGCCGGGCACGAGCCGCCGGTGTAGAAAGTGATCTCGCCGCCGGATGAGGTGGTTTCCCCTGCGTGAACGGCGGCGGTGCAGGGCGATGAATCGGCGGTGTAGCGGCCGGTGCCGTAGACCCAGCCGTTCATGATATTGGCGGCCGGACAGGCGCAGGTCGTGCCTGCCGCGGGTGACGACAAGGCGTCTTTCGGACAGTCGGCAGCGAGTGCCGCGGAGGACAAGACAAGCGCCGCGAGCGCGCTACGGATGATGAACATGGTCGTTTCCCTTGGTGACGGCGGGGGCAGACTACAGAGTTCCATCGCGGAACCTGCCCGGGCAAATTGCCTCAGGGCAGGTCTGGGTAGAGCGCCATGAAGTGGTCCCAGAGCGGCTGGCGATCGGGTGCCGGGCCTTCGAAAACGAGCGCATCGGGCGTGACGGTGTCGGTAGGGGCGCCGCTGGCGACCCAGATATGCGAGGTCGGCACCACCCAGCTCACATCGTCGAGGGTGCCGGCGGTGACGAAGGTGAGCTGGGGCATGGCGAGCGGGGCGTGCCAGAGGCGCGAACCGCAAGTGGCGCAGCGAACGATCTCAATGATCCGGCCGCTATCGGCCGTCTTGCGATAGCGGGCGGGTTCTGCGCCTTCGGCAATAATCGCTTCGGTTTCCAGGTGAAGGAAGAGTGCCGCGCCGGCCCCGGTTGCCTTGCGGCAGTCGGTGCAGTGACAGGCATTAATCGCCTTGGGCCGCGCGGTCAGGCGATAGCGCGACGCACCGCACAGACATCCGCCCTCATAGGGCGGTGCCGGAATGGCGGGGCGCTCGACGGTCATCTCAGTCGTGCCGGAACAGCGTGCCGGCGCCGTGCTCGGTGAAGAGCTCGACCAGCAGGACATGCGGAATGCGGCCGTCGAGAATGACGACGGCTTCAACGCCCGCCTTCAGCGCATCGATGCAGGTCTGCACCTTGGGGATCATGCCGCCGGAAATCGTTCCGTCACGGATCAGGGCCTGAGCCTGGCTGATGGTCAGCGACTGGATGATCGTGCCGTCCTTGTCCATCACGCCCGGCACATCAGTGAGGAAGAGCAGGCGGTCGGCGTTGAGCGCACCGGCGATGGCGCCCGCCACTGTGTCGGCGTTGATGTTGTAGGTCTCACCATTCCGCCCGACGCCGATCGGCGCAACGACGGGGATGAGATCGGAATTCATGATCGTTTCGAGCACTTCGGGATTGATCTCGTCGGGCTCGCCGACGAAACCTAGATCGACGATGCGCTCCACATTGCCGACGGGGTCGCGCTTCGTGCGCTGAAGCTTTTTGGCGACAATCAAATTGCCGTCCTTGCCCGAAAGGCCGACAGCCCGGCCACCGGCTGAGTTGATGGCCGAGACGATCTGCTTGTTGATCGAGCCTGACAGCACCATTTCGACGACGTCGATGGCATTGCGGTCGGTGACGCGTAACCCGTCGATGAACTCGGACTTGATCTGCAGCCGCTCCAGCATCGCGCCGATCTGCGGGCCGCCGCCGTGGACGACCACCGGGTCTATGCCGGTCTGCTTCATCAGCACCATCGACTGCGCGAAGTGCTCCGGCACGCCCTCTTCGCCGATGGCGTTACCGCCATACTTCACGACGATGGTCTTGCTGTCATAGCGCAGGATGTAGGGCAGTGCCTCGACGAGGGTCCGCGCCGTGCGCCGCCAATTGGCGAGTTGACGCCGCTCAAAAGGCAGCTCGTCGCGCGTCAGGTCGTCATTGGACATAAGGGCGCGGGTTCCGGCGGCTTCAGGCGGTTGCGCGCTTATAGCCCGGCATCTGGCCCGGCTCCAACCCGGCGGCCTCTGCGGCCAAGGCGCGCAGATGGCCGATGCCGAAGCCGGTTTCCGCCGAAGTGGGGCAGACGATCGGATGAGCTGCCGGGTGTTTGGCAGCCTTTTCGGCGGTCTTCGTCATGATTTCGCCGAGTTCGGCGGTCTTCAGCTTGTCGATCTTGGTCAGCACGATCTGATAGCTGACGGCCGCCTCATCCAGCGTCTCCATCGCTTCCAGATCGAAGGGCTTGAGGCCGTGGCGGGCATCGACCAGCAGCAGCACCCGCTTCAGCGTCGGGCGTCCGCGCAAGTACTGGAAGATGACCTTGGTCCACTGGTCGGCGAGCTTGCGCTCGATGCGGGCATAGCCATAGCCGGGCAGGTCGGCAAGGTTCGCAGCACCCGCCAGATCGAAAAAATTCAGCTCGCGCGTGCGGCCCGGCGTGTTGGAGACACGGGCAAGCGAATTGCGGTTGGTCACCGCATTCACCAGGCTCGACTTGCCGACATTGGAGCGCCCGGCAAAGGCGATCTCGGGTTTGTCGGCCGGCGGCAGGCCGTCCATCTTCACGACGCCGCGCATGAAGACGCACTCCTGCGCGAACAGCCAGTGGCCGAAGCTCAGCGCTTCGGGGCTGAGGTCGGGCAGGAACTGCTCATAGCCGCGCGGCTCGGACATGCCTCAGGCCTTTGTCGGCGCCGGCTTGAAGAGAAGCTTAAAGGGCCAGCTCGTCTTCAGATTGTCGAAAAGGTGAATCTCAGCCTTCATGCGGCGCATGATGAAATACTGCTGGGTGATCGACAGCAGCCCGTTCCAGGCCCAGTACATCACGAGACCGGCCGGGAACGTCGCCAGCATGAACATGAAGATCCATGGCATGAACCCGAAAATGCGTTGTTGCATGGGATCAGGTGCAGGCGGGTTCATCTTCATCTGAACCCACATCACGATGCCGTTGAGGATCGGCAGCGCGCCGATGATCAACACCGCCGGCACGGCATAGGGAAGCAGCCCGAACAGGTTGAAGATCGAGGTCGGATCGTGCGCCGAGAGATCCTGGATCCAGCCGAAAAACGGTGCGTGCCGCATCTCGATAGTGACGTAGAGCACCTTGTAGAGCGAGAAGAAGACAGGGATCTGCAGCAGCATCGGAAGGCAGCCCGAAACCGGGTTCACCTTCTCGCGGCGATAGAGCGCCATCATTTCCTGCTGCTGCTTGGCCGGATCGTCCTTCCAGCGCTCGCGCAGAGAGAGCATCTCGGGCTGGATTTTCTTCATCTTCGCCATCGACTCGTACGACTTGTTGGCGAGCGGGAAGAAGACGGCCTTCAGTATGACTGTCAGCAGCAGGATCGCGACGCCGAAATTACCGACGATGCCGTAGAGCCAGTCGAGCAAAAGAAAGATCGGCTTGGTCAGGAAGAAGAACCAGCCCCAGTCGACTGCCATGTCGAATCGTTCGATGCTCAGCTTCTCGCTATAGGTGTCGAGCAGCGACACGACCTTGGCCCCGGCGAAGAGGCGATGCTGCACCTCCGCCTTGCCGCCCGGCGCGATCTCGCGCGCGGTCTTGTAGAGAAAGTCGGAGGTATAAAGCTCCCAATTGCCCTGATTGGTGGCCCGGAACGAGGCCGCGACCGGCTCTTTCTGATCGGGGATCAGCGCCGCCATCCAATAGTGGTCGGTAAAGCCGAGCCAGCCGCCTGTCGTCTCCTGTGTATCGGTACGCGCGCCCTCTTCTGTGAGCTCGCTGTAGTCCTTTTCGCGCAACTTGCCGTTGGCGACGCCGATCATGCCCTGGTGAACGACCCAGATTTCCATGAACCACGGCACGCCACCGCGCACGATCTGGCCATAGGGATAGAGTTTCGCCGCTGCGGCGCCCTTGTTCTCGACGCTGTCCTTGATCGTGAAGATATAGTTCTCGTCGATCTCGATGCTGCGGGAGAACACCAGTCCCTCGCCGTTATCCCAGGTCAGTACGATCGGCTTGCCAGTGCTCAAAGTATCGCCGGAGGCAAGCGTCCAGAGCGTATCCTTGCCCGGCACCTTGGCCGGCACGCCGGGATCGGGCACCCATCCGAATTCGCTGTAATAGGGATTTGTCACGCCGATCGGCTGCAACAGGTTGATTTCCGGCGAGTCTGACGGAAGCGAAACGCGGTAACGGCGCAAATTCAGATCGTCAAAGCGCGCTCCGGTCAGCCGGATCGAACCATCGACCACCGCCGTGTCGATGGGCACCCGCGGATCGCCGGCGAGAGCGCCGGTGCGGTCCTTGTGCTGATAGACGGCACCCGCCGGCGTTGCGCCCGGAATTGTGGCTGTCGCTTCAGCCTGTTGCCGGGCGACCTGCTTGTCCTTGTTCGCGGTCGGGAACAACACAAACCACGCGACGAACACCAGCATCGATAGAACGACGGCGATGATCAGATTGCGGGTCTCGCCGCCTTGAGGCTGGTTCATGGGGGGGCTGGGCCGTTCAGTGATGATGATGGGCGCAAGACTGCGCCGGTGTCTCGCGGTGGCCGGGAACAGGGCGAGGCGGAACGGGATCGTAGCCCGATCCGCCACCCAGCCAGGTGATGGGATGACATCTGAGGATGCGGCGCATGCCGAGCCAGAGGCCCTTCAGCGCTCCATGCGTCTCAATTGCCTCCAGTGCATAGCGTGAGCAGGTCGGCTCGAAGCGGCAGGCATTGGGGAGCAAGGGTGAGATCAGGTATTTATAGGCGCGGATCGGCGCGGCCGCGGCGGCGCGCGTCCAGCGTCGAAATCCGGTGATCGCAGCCCTCTCAGGCATCGCCTGTTGCTAGTCCGTGCTTGGCAGAATGGGCGGGGCTGGTTTCGCCCCCTTGGCCGCGCGCTTGTTGGCCTCGGCGAGCGCTTCTTTAAGGTCCCGCACCAGCGAAGGAAAGGGGCTCGAAAGCGCCGCCCTCCGCCCGATGATCACATAGTCGCAGCCTGCGGCCCCGGCCTCCGGCATCACTGCCTGCACGATGGCGCGGAAGCGGCGGCGGATGCGGTTGCGCTCGGGCGAATTGCCTTCCTTGTTGGTCACCGTGAACCCGACCCCGATGACACTGTCCTCGTCGCGGCGGTCGCGGCGCTGAAGGGACATTGAGGGGCGGTGGGCGCGCACGCCCTTGGCGGTCGCCAGGAATTCCGAGCGGGCTTTCAGCCGGCGCAAAAGCGCAAAACCGGCCGAAAGGCCGGTTTTTGAAGGAGATTCTGAGTCGCTCATGACGACGGGCGGCCCGAGGGCCGGCCCAACGGCTTTAGGCCGACAGGCGCTTGCGGCCGTGGGCGCGGCGCTTCGCCAGGATCTTGCGGCCGCCGACGGTGGCCGAACGGGTGCGGAAGCCGTGGCGGCGCTTGCGCACGATTTTCGAAGGCTGATAGGTCCGCTTCATCTCAACTACTCACTTTAGTTGGCCCCAAAAGTCGCGGATTTCCGCGCCTAAGCGAAGGCCATCCTCGCAAAAGAGGCGTGTCGATACGGGAACGGCTGGCCCAAGTCAACCTTGTCGGCTGACTGGTGCGCCATGCCTTGCCTTTGCCGCGTTTGGGCTTGAAACCAGATGTCCACATCGCTCTGGAAGGTGACCCATGCGCTCCCGACTCGCCGCCGTTCTTGCCACCGCTCTTCTAGCGGCTCCCGTTTTCATCGCCCCGCTCGACCTCGGTAGCTTGGCCTTCGCCGATGCGATCCCGATGCCCGAGGAGCTGACCGCCGAGCAAAAGTTGCTCATCGGCGTCTGGCAGGAGGAAAAACCGATCCTGCCCATCGGCCTTGGTCACTCATTCTCGCTGCGCACGCTGGCTTTCGGCAATGACAGCGTCACGATCCTCGACTTTGGCGGTATCGCGCCGTCGAGCATGTTCGACACCAGCGCAACGAAGGGCAAATGGACCGCCATGCGCAAGGACAAGACGACGCTGA
>Ga0105044_10004354_pt1 | contig 19457 bp, 11 predicted proteins | sample MAT01_FD_78092 | JGI IMG/M metagenome (GOLD analysis project Ga0105044, IMG submission 78092) | Freshwater microbial communities from Lake Fryxell liftoff mats and glacier meltwater in Antarctica - MAT-01 | ecosystem: Environmental > Aquatic > Freshwater > Ice > Liftoff microbial mat | place...
CGCCATGCCGCTCCCGCAAATCGCCGCGTTGCTGTCCCAATCACCCGCGACGGCCGTGCCGCTGGTTTTCTTCCGTGGCGTGCTGACGAGCCTGACGCCGTGCATCCATCCGATGATCCCGATCACCGCAGCAGTGGTCGGTGGACCGTCCGCGTCTCGTTCGCTTGGCTGCGTGATGGCACTCACGAGCGCATACGTGCTTGGCCTGTCGCTGGCCTACGCGACGCTGGGGCTCATTGCTTGGCTCACCGGTACGCTCTTCGGCAGCATCAGCACCAATCCATGGCTGCGCATTGTCATGGCCAACATGCTCGTGCTCTTCGCCCTCATGATGCTTGATGTGCTCCCCTTTCCCCTCCCGCAATCGCTCTTGTCACGCGCGGCTATTGGACCGGCCGCGGCTACGAGTGGTACAGCGGCACCTGAACGCGCGCGTTCAGCGCAGAATCAGCACTAGGGCAGCGAGGACAGCGACCGCGACGAACCCGAGTATTATTGCGGTTGCTGATCTCGCCGGGGGCACGACTGACGAAGGCATGGACAACCCCGCGGTGCCACCCGCACTGACGATTGGTGCCGCACGATTCATCGGTTGCATAACGGCCACATTCAGTGCGATCGTCGGTTCCGGCGCGTGCGAACGTGCGAGGCCGACGTCGTGCGCTTCTAAAGGGGCGACCGGCGTTGCGCGAATCCCTTCGTCGAGCGCCTCAACGATCGATTCCGCGAGCTGTGGACGGTCCACGGGCGACTTGGCCAAGCAGCGCATAATCAAGTCCGAGAGATACGCAGGCGCATTGGGCCGGTAGACCGAGAGGGGCACCGGAGCTTCCTTCACGTGAGCGCGAAGTTGACCGTGCAGGCTCCGCCCTTCGAACGGCGTGCGGCCGGCCAACAGTTCGTAACCAACAATGCCCCACGCGTAAATGTCGGCGCGTGTGCCCACCCGCGGATCGCCGGACGCCTGTTCGGGCGACATATAGGTGGGCGTGCCGAGCGCGATCCGACGCGTCGTGAGCTTTGGGCCGACGTCCTCGGTGGGGTTGTCGTCGGCGCTCATGAGGGCTTTGGCGACGCCAAAGTCCACGATCATCGCGACGGTGTCGGAGAGGAGTACGTTCTCAGGCTTGATATCGCGGTGCACCACGCCGCGTCGATGTGCGTAGGCCAAGGCGCTGGCCATATCGCGCAGAATGTGTCGGGCATCGGCGATGGACATGCTGCCGTGTGTACTCAGGCGTTCGCGCAGCGATTCGCCGTCAATGAAAGGCATCGCAAACCACGGGAGTCCACTTGCCTCCCCGCTGGTGAGCATCGGGACGATGTTAGGATGCTGCATCCGACCGGCCACGTCGATCTCACGTTTGAAGCGCGCGAGGGAGATATCGGCTGCGAGATCGGGAGGGAGCAGCTTGATCACGACCTGCTGGCCGGTCGCGATTTCAGTGGCGCGGAAGACGCGGGACATGCCGCCGCCGCCCAGCTCGGAGCCGAGTGCGTACGTCCCCTCCACTGCCTCTCGAAGGCACCCGAGCACCTCAGTCGGTAGCATGAGTAGAATGTGCCAGACGTCCGCTACCCCCGGAAGTCGTTTTGGCGATCGGTCTGCCTCCGGATGTGCGTTGCCGCACTCCCGTCCACCGCACAGCTTGCGTGCATCGCCGGGCCAACGTTTTCCCGACTTCTGACCGCATCTCGTTTCCTGCCCCTCCCCTGCCCATGAGCATTTCCTGGATCGACTGGGTTATCGCCGCTGCTTCCATTCTGGTCTGTTTCGTCCCAGCGCTCTTTCTCGCCAAGCGGTCTGGGTCGAGCACGGCGGAGTTCTTCGGATCGGGACGCTCGGTCCCGTGGTGGCTTGCCGGGCTCTCGATGGTGGCCACGACCTTTTCGTCCGATACGCCGAACTGGGTGACCGAGCAAGTGCGACGCTACGGCGTTGCCGGCAACTGGCAGTGGTGGGCGTTCGTGCTCACTGGCGTCTCGACGGTCTTTTTTTTCGCGCGTCTCTGGCGTCGCTCGGGGGTGCTCACCGACCTCGAGTTTTACGAACTGCGCTACTCGGGGAAATCAGCCTCAGTCGTGCGCGGTTTTCGCGCCATCTACCTCGGCCTGTTTTTCAACTGCTTCATCATGGGGATGGTGACCTTGGCCGCATGCAAGATCGCCAACATTTTGTTCGGGCTTCCGCCTTGGCAAACCATTCTGATCTGCGGCGTGCTGAACGTTGCGTTTGCTGCTCACTCGGGGCTCTGGGGCGTGCTGGTCATCGACATGATCCAGTTCTTCATTAAGATGACGGCCGTGTTCGCGGCGGCGTGGTTCTCGCTCGTTGAAGTGGGACGTCGACTCGCTGGCGATGCGAACGGGTGGGTCGGACTCAAACTTCTCGTCTCCAAACTCTCCACGCTGCAAGTGGTGCAGAGCACGGCCGCCAACGCACAGCCGGTGATGTCGGTGAAGGACGGGGCCGGTCAGCCAATTCTCGACATGCTCCCCAACTTCAGCATGTCGGAACTCGCACTGATGATCTTCATCATGCCGGTCGCCATCAGCTGGTGGGCCAACTGGTATCCGGGCGCCGAACCCGGCGGCGGTTCGTACATCGCGCAACGCATGCTCGCGTCCAAATCCGAAAAGGACTCACTCGGCGGCACACTCTTTTTCAACATTGCGCACTACGTCTTGCGCCCGTGGCCGTGGATCATCACCGCGCTCTGCTCGATCATCATCTACCCCGACCTCGCGTCGATCAAAGCCGCATTTCCCAACGCTGACGCTGCACTCATCGGACACGACTCCGCGTTTCCGGCAATGCTCAAGTTTCTGCCCGTCGGCTTTGTGGGCTTGATGATCGGTGGACTGCTCGCTGCTAATTCGTCGACGATTCTCACGCACTTGAATTGGGGATCGTCGTATCTGGTGCACGATTTCTATCGTCGCTTCATCAAGAAAGACGCAACAGAATCGCACTATGTGAATGCAGGTCGACTCTCCACGGTTGGCCTCTATGTCTTCGCTGCGCTACTCAGCCTCGGCATGAGCTCTGCCCAGCAGGCGTTTCAGGTGCTGCTGTCGATCGGTGCCGGCACAGGGCTGCTCTACATGGCCCGGTGGTTCTGGTGGCGTGTCTCGGCGTGGTGCGAGATCGTCGCGATGGGAATGTCGTTGGTCACGTCACTCGCCGTGCCCAAGCTCATGCCGGGTGCTGATTTCGCGACGACGACAATCGTGCAAGTAGGCATCACCACCATCGCGTGGCTGATCACGGCGTTCGTTGGGCCGGTGACCGACCGCGCGACGTTGATTGCGTTTGTGCAGAAGGTCAAACCGGCAGGACCGGGATGGACGGAAATTCGTGCGGCGGCCGGAATTTCCGACGCCGAAGTGGCAACGGAGAATCGTGTCGGTGCCGCATTCGTCGGTTGGATTGCCGGGTGCGTGGTGATCTGGTCGTCGCTCTTCGCGATTGGAAATTTCCTCTACGCGTCAGGCGATCCATCGCGCTTGCCGGTGGCGTGGATGTTGAGCGGCGTGTTGCTCGTGAGCGGCTTGGTGCTGCTGCGCGTCACGCGCCAGTTGTGGGCGGACAGCACGCAGTCGCAGGCGCGCGAGGACGCGAAAGCGCGCGCCTGACTCAGTCCGGAATCGTGATGAACGGATCCGGCGCTGCCGGGTCCACGCCGAGCGCGTGCGCGAGCGTCTCGGTGCTCCGATCAATGACAAACTCCACCCACATTGGCAGGTGATCGGATACACGATCGGTTACCTGCCGCGGCGTGAGTTCGCGATAGATGGCGTTCCGGAAATCAATGACGCCGGCCGCGCCTTTTGACAGCAACTTGAGATCGCCCATGAACCACGCGATCTGATCGTAGTGCTTCACCACCGACCCGAAGTTTGATTGCACATTGCGCAACGCCTCGGGCACGGTGAGACCCGACGAAATAAACGCAGCAAACAGCGGATCGTCGAGTCGCCGCGCTTCGATGTTGAAGTCGCCGAGTACAATGAGATTCGCTTCTTCGGCCGCTTCGAATCGTGCGCGATCACGCAGTTCGGTTGCCGTAAACTTTGCGAGGCGTTCGATCTCCGGCTTGCGATCGTCGACACCCTTGCCAAAACGAATGTGTGCGGTGAGCAACGAGAATCGCTCCGAGCCCGCGCGAAAGCCGACGACATACGGTGTGCGATCGAACTGCTCGGCCGGGATCAGCCCTTCATTCGGCGGCAACACGACTTCGCCCGCGAGTCCGGACGGGGTGACGCGACGTCGATCGTACAGATAACCGAGCCGCTCTGCGTTGCCGAGCGGTCCGCCGGAGACATCGCTGAGTACGAGTCCCCAGTTCGACCCCAGAAATTCGTCGATGAGAACCCGCACTCCTGCGGTGTCGCGTTTGATTTCCTGAATGGCGATGACATCGAAATTTCTTACGACTTCAGCGATGTAGGCGAGCGATCGCAGATTGCGCTTCGGACTACCTGCGTTCTCCTCCCAACTGCGATGCACCTGACCGAACTGCCGCACGTTCCACGTACCGATCATCAGGTTGTCGTCGGTACGGCGGGCCGGCAAACCGGATCGAACGATGCGACGGCGGAGGCGGACAATGTCTTCGCACACAACCTTGGGATAATCGGCGTACGTGAACATCTCCGCCTCCGGTGATCAGGGCTTCTTGTTTGACTTCCTGTCGCCTGCCAAAGACCGATAGTACTCCTCGATCATCGCGCGGTACTCAGCGGGCACCGGTGCACTCGCGCCGAGTGCCGGGCGCCCCTGTTCACCGAGTCCGAGGGAGCGGTAGAGACCGAACTCGAAGGTCTTGAGCCCTTCGATCATCGCAGCTTGCAGCTGCTCGAGCCCTTTGGGGTCGCTGAAGGCACGTCCCGATTCGAGTTGACGCAGGTTTTCGATGGCGCGGTCGAGATCGCGCGTATCGACGCCCTGACGTCGCAGGTCGTTGCGCAGCCCTTCAGCATTTTCACGACGCAGACGGAACTCGCTGGCAAACTGTCGTGCGTCGTTGCTCGCGATACCGCGCGCTGGGCCGGTGTTGGCGCCACCGCCGTTGAATGAGTTGTTGGGCGTGCCCCCGGCCTGCGGGGCGCCGCTGCCGTTGCCGCCGCGAGATTGTCCTTGGCCTTGCTGGCCTTGCTGGCCTTGCTGGCCTTGCTGGCCTTGCTGCTGGCCGTTGGCGCGATCCGCGACGCGCTCACGCAACGACTGCAACCCACGCACCAGATCACGCGTGCGCTCCAACGCCTTCTCCTGCTGACGCGACGCCGACTCGCCCTGCATCGACCCCGCAGCCTGACCAATACGATCGGCGACGTCCTTCAAGTTCTCGCTGATCTGTCCCTCAAACGAGTTCGCATACTCCGCCGACCCACCACGCATGACGTTCTTGGAGTAGTCGATCTTGTCCTTGATGCGTGCGTCGCGAATCGCATCCGCCGCCTCGCCCAGCTTGGTCGCCGCCTTGGGCTGATCGCGCTTTCCATCTCGCGACAGCCGATCGGCATCGGACTCGAGCTTCTCGACGTCGCGCGCCAACGCGTCCTTCTGCTCCGCAAGACGTCGCTGCTGTTCGCCCCGCTGCTCCGCCGACGCGCCCTGCAGGCCGGCCACCCCGCTCGCGATCTCCTTCTGACGTTCTTCGAGATTCTTTGCCTGCTGCGCCAGCTTCTCGATCCCGCTGTTCGTACTCGACGTTTTGTTCTGCTCCAGCTGCTTCGCCGCGCGATTCAACTCTTCGAGCGCGGCGCTGCCCTGTGACGCTGAACCGCCGGCTGCACGACGCATCGCATCGGCCGCCTGCTGCATCTTCTGCGCAGCATCGGCGAGTTCCTGCGAATTCTGCTCACGCGACAGTCGCTCCAGGCGACGCGCTTCTTCTTCGGCCTGTTTCGCAAGATCGCGCTGTCCACTGCCGCCTCCACCAGCACTCGCCTCACGACCAAGCTTGTCGCGCATGGCCTGCGCCATGCGCTGCATGCGCTCGTTCTCCTGCTGCTGACGCGCGGCCAACTGCTTCAAGCGCTCCAGCGTTTCGTCGACAGTACGCTCGGCCTGCTGTTGCTGCTGCGACTGCTGTTGCTGCACCTGCTCGTACTGATTGCGCAGCTTGTCGGTCTCGAGCCCGAAGAGGTCGGCCAAGTCTTCGGCTTTCTGCTGACCGCCGCCACCACCGCCTCCACCGCCTCCACCGCCGCCCATCTGTACCTGCACGTCGCGATACAAAGCCTCTGCACGCTGCAAATGCTGCAGCGCGCGCTGCGCTGCCGGCATCGCAGCGCCGCCAAGTCCGCGGCCGAGCTTCTCTTCGGTCGCTTTCAGTTCGACGATGGACGTGTCGAGTTCACTCTTGATCTTCTCGAACGTCGTGTCCTGCGCCGCTACGCCGCGCTCCACCAATCGCTTGGCGAGACCTGCCACGTCTTCCCGCAGACGCCCTTCGGCAATGGTCAGTGTCGTGATGTCTTCGCGACGCTTCTTGGCTGGCGTGGTGACGCTGTCGCGCAACCAGTTGAAAGTGCCGGCAACAACGTCGCGTTGACGCTGTACGAATCCGTCCGGCGAGTCGGGCTGCTGGCCGCCACCACCACCACCGCCGCCACCGGCGTTCTGTTCGGCCTGACGATAGTTCTTGGAGAACGGGCGCACTTCGAGGAAGTAGACATCGCTGCTTCCCTCATGCCCAGCCCCGTCGCGCGCAACGGCGTTGTACGCGACGAGATCGCCCGGCCTGAGCCCCATCTCTTCGAGGAACAGCGTGTGTGCCGCAGTGACATCACGCGGAGTCCGGCGCGTGCTGTCCTTCATCACGACGCGCTTCTCTTCGCCGCCATTCACGCGGTAGCGCATCTCGAGCGACGTGATGCCGAGGTCGTCGCCGGCACGCACGCTGATCGAGACTTCGTCGGTGTTGGAGACCTTCGTGTCGCGCCCCGGCTCTTCGATGCGAACGATCGGCGCACGGTCAGGAATCGCCTCGATGACATACTGCACAGCACCAGCGACTATCGTTCCGTCGTCCGTCACCAGATCAAGGCGATAGAAACCGCTGCGACTCACCTTGAACGCGCCGGTCACGGTGCTGTCGCTATCAACGTTCATCGTCACCGACGTGCCGTCGTCGAAGTGCAACACGCCACTCTTCACCTTGCGCGTGACCTTGGCGTGCACGCTCACCGACGTCCCCGCTACCGCTGCAACATCACCACCGTCATCGATGTGCTCCGACGGCAATCCGCTGTACGCCGGAAACTTGAGGTCGAGCGAGATCTGCTGCACCGCCGGCAGATCACTGATGCCGAGCGTATACGTCGGCGACCGCACGTCGGCCGACTCGATGTAGTACTCAGTGGGCTTGGTGAGATCGAACAGACGGGCACGGAATCCGGTTGAATCGGCATCGTGTGCCATCGGCAGCCGCACCCACGCACTCCCGGAGTCGCTGCGGAACACGATCTCTGCGCCGTCGGCGGCAAATCCAACGAGTGCTGCAGACACTTCAAGCGCACCACCGCGCGGCACCGTTGCGTTCCCCGGCTTCACATTCACCGTGCGCACCGGCGTCGCCGCTTGGGCGGTAGCAAACGGTACAAACAGCAAACGCGCGGCATCGCGCAGTCCATTCCGACCGAACAGGAACAGTGCCGCACCTACTACGGCGAGCCCACCGAGCGTCTGCGCGGCACGCACCATACGCGGACGTTCCAACGCGACCCGCTCCTGCAACGGACGAATCGCTGCGATCGCGCGCGTGAACAGGCGACGCGTCAACGCTCCGGACGCCCGCTCGGCTTCCGGCGTGTGCGCTTCCTGCACGGCCGAGAGCAGCGCCTGACGCAACTCCGGCGCGCGCTCTTCGACGTAGAGCGCGAAGCGTTCATCGTTGGGGCGCCGCAACATCGGCAACACAAGGAACCGGACGAAAGCAATGAGAATGAGCGCGTATCCGAAGCCTCGCGCCACCATCGGTGTTGTGCCTGCATCGCCGAAGCGCAGCAACGCCATCGACACCAGAATCGCCACGAGCACCGCACCGCCGATCCAGGCGAGCGATTCGAGCAGGATGCGCTGCCGCCATTGGCGACGCAGTGCCGCCAGCGTGTTGAGCAGCTCACGATCGGGGCTCATGGCTCGCTCCGTTCCGGGGTGACCGGACGATACCGTCTGGCAACTGCACGCCAGCCGCGGGTGGACAGAAAAGTCTCGCTCAAAAGCGCGAGCGCGACAACGATCAACAGAAAACGCCATCCGTTTTGGCGACGCTCGAGCTCGTCAGCGGTTGGCGGCGCACCACTCGCAACCGCGGCGCGCTCACTTTCGCGAACACCGAGCAACAACTCCTTGGGATCGATCGGTGTCAGGTCGGACTCCGTCGACGGAACATTCACCGCTGCGTAGGCGCCGGGCGCGCCGGTTGCCGCGCCGGTATATGCCGAATACAAACCCGCATCAGCGAGCGCCACAGCGCTGCCGAGTGAATCACGCTTGGGTCGCAGCAGCTCGTCGCTTGGCGCGCGCACCACAGGATCTTTGAGCGTCTCAGGTACCGACCAGCTCTCCGCGGTCGTACGCCACAAGGGCACTGCATCGCGACCTGATGTGTGCAACACGAGCTGGCGCACGAACGGAAGAAACGCCGGCTGTAACGGGAGGTCGCCGTTCTGGGCGTCGAGCGGTGCTGCAATCATCACGATGCGCCCGCTGCCAAGTTTGCGCTCTATGATTGCGGGAAGCGCGTCGTCGAATCGCACGAGGACTTCGGTTCCGCTCGCCGCATCGAGTCGTGGATAGCGGAGAAAACGTGCGCCGCCCAGAGCCTCGGGTGTGGCACGGAAAGGGGCGAAAAGCGCGTGCTCGAGTCGCAGTTGTGCGAGGGTACCGCCGCGATCGGCGAGGCGATCCGCCATGCCAGTTACGCGCGCCGGAACGATTGTCGTTGCACTGCTGCGCGCGCCGAGTCGACGGGCTGCGGCGACGACGACACCTCCGCCGTTCTGGACGTAGTTCTCGAGCTCTGCCGCACCATTGGTGGTCGGTGCGACATCCCAAAGCAGGACGAGCGCGGCATCGCGAAGGCGGTTCGCAATGAGGGCTGCAACGCTCATTCGTTCGAGACGAATTTCGGGCGTGCGTCCGATCGAGAGTGCGCGGTCGAGAAAGAGCGTTTCCTGGTTGGTTGCATCGTCGGGCAACACGAGCGCCACGCGTAGCGCGTCTTCCCGCGGCACCACGAAATAGAACTTGTCGTCGGCGGCGAGCGCATCCGCGTCGAGCGAAACCGTGCCACTCACCTGTTCAGAGACAGCGACAACAGGACTGAACGTGATCACAGTCTCGCCACTCGTCGGCAGCGACACGGTCTTCGTACCTGCCTCACGCCCATTCAGCGTGAGCGACGCCTTCACCGTGCGCGCCGCACTGAGATCGCGCGATGAAACACGCGCTTTGACCGCCAGCATGGTCTTGGTCCCATCGCTGATGCGCGACGCTTCGACGGCCCGCACGGCGCTGTTGCCCCGATCGTTGGCGCTCACGCTTACACCGCGCAGTTTCACACCGGCCGGAAGATCGATACCAGCAATTCCCGAAGTACCCGCGCGCTGCAGATCGGAGATGAGCACAATCTCGGCCGCCGAATACGGGGCGTCGAGCAACATCTGACGCGCCGTGCGCATTGCCGGGGCGAACCGTGTGCCGCGCGGCATCGGCTTGGCACTGCCCAGCACCGCCGTCGCTGCCGCTTTGTCTTCAGTCAATCGCTGCGCGACTTCGGCCGCATCGTCAAAGAACACGATGCCAACCCGATCGCGCGATGCGAGGCCGGCAATGATCTTCTTCGCGGAATCGATCGCGGCCGGCCACACCGACGAATGCCCCATACTCATCGAGCGATCGAGCAAAATCACCACGGCCTTCGCGCGGGCGTCGCTGCTGATGATCGACTGCTTCGTGAACACCGGCCGCGCAAACGCGAACACCAAGAGCGCCACGGCCAACGCCCGCAACAGCAGCAACGGCCAATCGGTGATGCGCTGCCGCTGCGAGGTGCGAATGGGCAACTGCTCCAGAAACATCAGCGACGGAAACTTGTACGGCTTCTCCTTGTCCTTGTGACGGAGATGCACAAAGAGCGGAATGGCGAGCGCGGCCAATCCCGCAAGAAACGCCGGAAAGAGAAATCCGATTCCCATCAGCGCACCCGACTCCGCGACAACCGCGAATCGAGGTACGCATGCAGCGCACGATCCAGCGGCTGCGAAGTGTCGACGCGCACGTAGTCTGCACCCGCTGCAGCAATACGCTTGGAAAGTGCCAGATGATGCGCTGCAACCAGCTCTTGGTACTTGGTTCTCAAGTCACCGGGACGCAGTGGTAGCAGCACGCCACTCTCTGCATCCTCAAAGGTCGCGGGCATGTCGCCGGGTAGATCACGCTCGGCGGGATCGACGAGATGAAAGACGATTACGTCATGCCCGCGCATGCGCAGTGCATCGATCGCCCGACCAATTGCGTCGGGAGACTCGTAGCAGTCACTCACCAGCACCACGATACCGGCGCGCGTACTCATTAGCCCGAGCCGCTCGATGGCATGCACCAGCTGACTGGTGCCTTCGCTCTTCGCGCGTGCGAGCGTGTGCAGCAGCAATTGCAGATGACGCACCGACGGCGGCACGACATCGACGAGATCGCCGACAAAGGTTGCCAGTCCGATGCGGTCGCCTTGATGCTGTGACAACCACGCCAACGACGCCACGAGAAAGCGACCGTAGTCGAACTTCGTGACTGCGCCACTGCCAAAGTCCATGCTCCCCGATGAGTCGAGCGCAAAAATCACACTCGCATTCGTGTCAGCATCGTACTCCTTGATGTAGAACCGGTCGGTGCGACCATACACGCGCCAATCGATCCGCCGCAGATCATCGCCCGGCTGATACGACCGATGCTCGGCGAAGTCCATCGACGCGCCTTTGCGCATAGACCGATGCTGCCCATGCATGAACCCATCCACGACCGTGCGCGCCAACAGCGCGAGGTCGGAGATGCGGGCCAGCATTGTCGGATCAAGAAATGACGCAGGAGCCGCAGGCATCTGTGGATCCCGATCAGAGCGCGGAGCGTGGAATCGGGGCAGCGTCCAGCAGCTTTCCGATCAGATTGTCCGTTGTGACTTTCTCCGACTGCGCCTGAAAGTTCACAAGCACACGATGGCGCAGCACCGGGCGAGCGAGTGAGCGCACATCTTCAAAGCTCGGACTCGTGCGCCCCTGCAGCAGCGCGCGCGCCTTGGCGCCCAACACCAACGCCTGTGCCGCGCGTACGCTCGCGCCGTACGACACCCACTGCTTGATGAAGTCGGGCGATCCTTCCACGGGCCGGCTCAGCCGCACCAGCTTGACGGCGTAACGGGTCACCGCGTCGGCAATCGGCAACCGTCGCACAACACGCTGGAACGCCAGAATCTCCTCTTTCGACACCACCGCCTGCACCGCGCTCGGCGGGAGCGATGTCGTCGCCTTCACGACGTTCACTTCGTCTTCTTCCGAGAGGTAGTCGAGCATGACTTCCATCATGAAGCGATCGAGCTGCGCTTCAGGAAGCGGGTACGTGCCTTCGAGTTCGATGGGGTTCTGCGTCGCAAAGACAAAGAACGGTGGATCGAGTTCGTACGTGCGCCCTTGCACCGTCACGCGCCGTTCCTGCATCGCTTCAAGCAGTGCCGCCTGCGTCTTGGGCGGCGTGCGGTTGATTTCGTCGGCGAGCAACACGTTGGTGAACACGGGGCCGGGCATGAACGACAGTCGACGTTGTCCGGTTTTCGGATCGTCCTGAATCACATCCGTTCCCGTCACGTCCGAGGGCATGAGGTCGGGCGTAAACTGAATACGGGAGAAGCGCAGATCGAGCGCACGTGCGAGCGTCGAAATGAGCAGCGTTTTCGCGAGTCCCGGCACACCAACGAGTAGACAGTTGCCGCCGGAGAACAGCGCAATCAGCGCCTGTTCGACAACGGCTTCCTGGCCGACGATGACTTTGCGCAACTCACGCGTGATGCGTTCGCCTGCGCCCTGCAGGCGGTCTGCGAGTGCGCCTTCATCGAGCCCATCGAGCGACGATGCAGCGGGAACGCCGGCCGGACGGTCGGCTTCGGGAGACGGGGGAGCGGTCAAGCGGATCCTCGAGTCAGCGGGTGAGCGCGTAGATGATGTAGTTCACGCCGAGCTTGTACGCTTCGTTCGACATGTCGATGGGAAACATTCCTTCGTCGCTGAATTCCCAGTACTCCGACATGTCGTTGTTGTAGTTGGCAATCGCCAGCATTCGCTTCTTCGGATCGTTGTCCTCGAAGTAGCCGTAAAACACTGATTTGAAGCCGCGGAAGTACGGATGCTCGTAGTCCAGCGACTTGATACGGTAAAACGAATCGAAGATCGGATGGTCGAGCGTGAGCACAATGGGCCGCAGCTTCGGAAACACTCTTAGCATCTGCGATTCGAAATTGAGCCAGTGCTCACCTGCGAAGTCGTCAAAAATCACGAATCCGCCTTTCACCAAATAATTGCGGAACGCTACCACTTGCTGTTCACTCGGCCGCCAAAACCCAGGCTCGCACATGTACGACACCGGGTACTTGGTCAACTCAGGATCGTCGACTGCGAGAATGTTGCTGATGTTGCCCCGAATGCGAACGGTCGACAGTTCACTGATAATCTTGGTGAAATGCGTCTCACCGCGCGGGTAGTCGTGGCTCCACTTGATGTCGACCCCTCGAAAGCCACCGCCGCCACCCATGGGGATGTCATACTTGAGGCGCGCAAACGTGTAGCGACCGTCGTACGGCGCATTCGGCGGAATCGTCGGGGTTCGCCCGCCGCGCTGGGCTTCCGCCCGCGTCGCCAGCATGGCGACTGTCACAGCGACTGTCACAGCGACACAAAAGAACGGCTTGGCCCACAGGCATCCGCGCGCTGTCATCGGAAGCTTCATCGCGTCCCACCAGGTGAACGTTTCGCCCGCAACTCGAGCAACAGCGCCTGCGCTTTCTCGAACGAAGGCGCCTGCTCCAGCACCGACAACAGTTCTCTGCGCGCACCACGCACATCGCCCGCAGCAACAAGCGCCTTGGCCAGCTCGTAACGCGCATCCAGCCCATCGGTCGGACGCAGCGCGATCATCGCACGGCGCTCACGTACGGCGCGCGCAAAGTCGCCGCGCGCAACGTCGCCCCGCGAGGTAGACAACTCTGCGATGCGTACGTGCACACTCGGCTCGTACGGCGAAATCCAGATCAGTCGCTCCAATGCCGCAAGCGCACCGGGTATATCGCCCCGCCTTTCGCGCAGGTCTGCTTCGAGCAGGTTCGCGTCCCACGCGGTCTCGTTGCGCGTCGTCACCTCGCTCACGCTCTCAATAGCCAACGACGTGTCCCCACGCTCACGTGCGAGGAGTGCGAGAAACCACGATGGCCCATCATCACCGCCGTACTCGGGAAACATCGCTCGCGCCTGCTCCAACGAACGCTGCGCCGAATCCTTCTGATTGCGTGACATCTCACCGATGGCGCGTTGCATCACCGCCGTCAGCGCCGCACCAAGCTTCTCGGAGGCAGTATCCTTGCTCGTGAGTACGCGCAGCGGCACCGCGAAGCGTGCACGCATCCATGCGTCAAACTGCGCATCCACCTGCGCCGCGCTCGCACCCAGTACCCGCTGAAACACGGCCGGCGTGTCGTACCCATCGCGATACGCCAGCAGCATTGTCGGCAACGCATTCGCGCCCTTGGTTTGCTCAACCATCTCGCAGAAGAGTGATGCCTGATAGTACGAGAACTGAGTTTCCTCGGCGAATCGCGGATGCAGGAAACCGTCGTTCAACTGACTCATCGGACGCAGTACGCCGGCACCAAGCGCTCCCACAAACGACACCGTCGCCGATGCGCCCCATCCGGGGCTCGCCCTACGCTCCTCCAATACCGACATCCCTTCCGACAACCACCTCGGCACACGATGCTCTGATGCGCCAAGCGTGAACGCGTGCGTGAGTTCGTGCCACGCAGTCGAGCCCCAGTTGAACGTGCCGCGCTCGCGGGCGCTGGGTGCGTCCATGGCAAGCAAGCTGCCAAAGCTCACGCCGAGCGCACCGAGACCAACGGCACCAAGCGTACGGACGGAGAAGTCGGCGGAGCGGTCGAAGAATTCGATCCGCACAGGCGTGAGCGGTTTGTAACCGTAGCGCGCGGACAGTGAATCGAAGGCGCGCTCGAGTAGCGGCACGATATAGAGTGCGAGCAACTCGGCTTCCTTGGCCGGTGCGACAAGACGGAATCGACCGGTGTCGATCGTGCGATAGGACCTCATCAGGTCCAGCAAGTCGAGCGTATTCTTGCTGCGCGCATCGGATGCGTCGAGCTTGAACGCACGATCCAGTGTTGCCTGTCCTTCCGCCATCTGGCCGAGTCGCAGCTGATTGGCACCCAGCACGGTCAGTGCGTGCGTGGAGCTCGAATCGAGCGCGACCGCCTGCTGCGCCAAAACGTTCGCGTTCATGTAGCGGCGCTGGCGAATCGATGCTTCGGCAAGCTCGGTATAGAACTCCGATGGGCGCGGCTGTAGCGCCGTTGCACTGCTCCGCGCCATGCGGAAGGTCGCTGAGTCACCGGTGAGAAACGCCGTTGCGCCGAGCAGTGCCCACGATTGCACCGACGCCGTGTCGCTCGAGAGCGCGCGCTGTGCATATACTCGCGCCGAGTCATATTGCTCGCTTTCGAGATGCAATCGGGCGGAGAGCGCGAGCGCTTCACTAAGCTGCGGATTGAGTGCCAAGCTGCGACGGATAGTCGCGAGCGCCGTGCCTTTGCCCTCAAAGTCTTCAACGAATGCAATCCCCATGATGGCGCGTGCATCGTTCGGCGCGCGCTTGAGCACAGCCAGATACGACTGGCGTGCGTCTTCATTGCCGTGGCGGGAGAGGAACAGATCGCCGGTGCGGCGTTGCGCTTCGAAATTGTTCGAGTCGGCGGCTGTGGCGGCATCAAATGCTGCGAGCGCACGACGAGCGGCAGACGCGTCACCCGACATCAGCAACACGTACGCTCGACCCGCGGCCATGTGGTCGCTGCTGGATGGCGCGTTCGCACTGCTATATGTCGACGCAATGCGACGTGCGCGCGCGCTGGCCGCCGCATGATCACCACGACGCTCGGCCAACTCGGCGAGCGCTGCCTCCGCCGAGAGCCGGTCGGGCGCACGGGCGTCGATCGCATGCGCGAACGTAGACTCCGCCTCGGCGAGCTTGCCCCGAACGACCAGCACGTTGCCGAGCATCACAGACAGTGGCGCCCCACCAGCGCGAGCGACACGCTCGGCGTCGGCATACTGCCCCGCGTCAAGAAACCGATGCACTTCGGTGCGTGGGTCCTGCTCCCGCCAGGCAAGACAGGCAACGCTCAACAACGCCAGCGGCACGATGCGTTTGCGGATCATTTGCCACCGCCTAGTGCCTTGATGGCCTGGGTCTTCTCTGCGATCGCGATCAGCAATCGCTCCAGTTCATTGTCGTATACTGCGACATCCATCGACGCCTTCTTGTTGCGCAGCACCGCCACTTCCGCTTCCAGCGTCTGGCGCTCCGCGGCGAGTGCCGCGATGCGTGGATTTGTCGACGCTGCCGCTCCGCCAAACGCGACAGAGCGCGCAAGCAGCGAGTCGCTCAACTGCGCGTGCTCGGTCTGCATGCGACCGGTGGACTCGTAGGCACGTGCCACCTCCTTCGTCGCATAGCGATATGCCTCGAGCACGGAGACACGACCATCCTTGTCTGCGTCGCCTTCGTCGCTGGTAATACCCTTGGCGAAGTTCTGCAGAAAGATGGATTCGTTGCGCTCCATCGCATTGCGTGTCGATGTGACGATAATTCGACCGCTTCCCGAAACGACCGGAAGAAAGTCGCCGCTCCCACTCGCAGTGTTCACGAACACCACTGTCTGGCGACCGAAGCCCGCAATCCACGCTGCGTAGTCCGCTGCGGTCGCATCGGGCCCAGGGAGATTCACTTTCGATGCAGGCCCTTCGCCGCTGCCATGCCCGATCAATACAACCAGTAGCACGTCGTTGGGCTGGACACGTCGCGACAGCGAGAGAAATGCTCCAGCAAGTGCGTCGCGTGTTGAACGGGCGCGCTGGGGGCCGCTGCCAGCTGAATCTTCGGTCAGCACGATGAGACTCGAGTCGGCCACATTCCACTTCGACTTCGCCGCCGCACGAATGGTTGCCGCCGCGTTATCAAACGTCTTCTTGAACGCCGGGTCACCAGAGAGCCCTATAACGATCAGCACATGCGTGCGCTGCGCTGTGGCAATTGATGCAGCGCACAACACACTCGCGGTTGCGAGCGCGATGCGTACACCAACGGAGCGCAACGCGCGCAACGTCATGCGAGCCCCCGCCACCGGCGGTAGCCCCACTCTGCGCCTAAAAGTAGCGCGAGCAACAGGAACACGGCCGGCATGTCCCACAGATCCTTTGCTTCGCGCACCGTCACGCCACTCTCGGTGTAGATCGCGTCGTCGGCCAACTGCTTCGCACCGTCGAGCGGATAGTATTTCCCACCGGTTTCGTCCGCGATGCGCCTGAGCAACGGCACGCGCAACTCGGCTTGCGCCATATCCGCGCCATGATCGTCGACCAGCAGTGTGGCCGTCACGGTCTCGACCGAATCACGACCGCGGGCGCGGCGAGTAGTCGCTTCAATTGAATAACGCCCCGAGTCCGTCGCGATGAAGGATCCGGCGTACGAACCATCTTCGCGCAGCGACCATTCGAGTGGCACAGTGACGGCGTTGCCGGTTGGTGACGTCACTACCGCCGTCACCGCGGCATCGTTGACGTCGGCGTACAGTCCATCGGCGACATGCGCACGCAACGTCACCGATTCGCCGGGGGCGACACGGGCCGGCGTCACCGCGATCTCTATCGGCTGCGGGGCGTCATTCACCAGCCAACGCACCATCTGACGCCAAAACGTTTGATGCGTGTCGTTGTCCACCGCCATCGTTGCATTCATGCGCCACTGCCACGCGTCCTGCACCGCGAACACCGCACTCATCCCACGCCCATAGCGCTGCCAGGCAAGCACGGGAACGTCGGCGCGTCCGCCTTCCGCTGAACCAGCGAGCAATAGTGTGGCGCCGGCCCGCAGCGTGCCGGGACGATTCACCGTCGTCAGTGCGGGCAACGAATCCCACTGCCGCCTTGAGGTTCCGGCTGAGGTGCCGAGTTGCAGCGCGGCCAATGCTTCACCGGCGCGCGTTGGACGAATCTTGAGCGCGATCGCGGCGCCTTCTTCATTGATCTGCGCGCGCGCAAGCGTGATGGGCAGCACGTCCGCGAGTGGCGTATCAGCGAATCCGCCTTCGGACAGCGACGCGCGTCCGCCGAGTACGAGTAAGCCACCACCACGCTTGTTCACGAAGTCGGAGATCATGCGCAACTGGTCTGCGCTGAAGAACGACGCTTCGATGCTGCCGATGATGAGTGCGCGATACTGAAAGAGTTCTTCGCGCGTGGACGGAAAGCCGCCCAGCAGTTCGAGACTGTCACGCACACCAAGGCGCAGGAACTTGTGTTCGGCGCTGCGCATGAGGCCAACGACCTGAAGGCCACTGTCGCCCGCAACGGCGCGACGCAGAAAAGCAAACTCCGGACGCGGCTCGCCTTCCACATACAGGACGCGTTCAGGGCCAGCGCGCACGTCAAGGCTCGACTGCCACTCGTTGTTCTCGACGACAACTTCATTGGACAACGGACGCGCGCGCACGCCAAGTCGATAGGTGCCCGGCGCCATCGGTGGTACGCGCAACCGCACATGGGCAACGTCGCCCTTTTCCGGGACGCTCACTTCTTCGGTTGCAACCACTCGTCCGTCTGCTTCAACCACAACCGTCGCTTTGTCCTTGCCGATGCCACGCACACGCACATCCGCCTCGACAAGCATCGCGGCGCCAGCGAGTGCATGCGTGGGCGCGTTGACGCGCTCGACGGCGAGATCACGCGCAAAACGCTCGCTGCCGACGCCCACGGTATAGACGGGAACGCGACGTGCCCGCAGTGCCAGCAGCGCGTCGTCGTATGTCGTCTGGCCATTGTCTGCGCCATCGGAAACGAGCACGATGCCCGCGAGCGGCATCCCGGCCAACTCTTCGCGGACATCATCCAGCGACTGTGCCAGATCGGACTGTGTGCCGCTCGCATTCAAACCGCCCGCACTGGCGAGCGGAGAGGCGTGCGAAGAGAACCGAAAGCGCCGGATCGCAAACCGTTCCCCAAGTTTCTTTGTCAGCGCACTCGTGTCATCAAAAACCTGTCGTGTCGCCGCCAGCCTCGTTGTGTCGCCCACATCACGAATGCGCATGCTGCGGGAATCGTCGATCAATACGGCGAGCACATTGCGTTGAGGCACCGCCGATGCAATCACCAAGCCCGGGCGCAGCAGGCACCCGATGACCAACAGCACCGCTGCAGCACGCAGGGCGCCGAGCACGAGCCGGTCGAGCGGACGCAAGGTGCGCACGCGCGAGTACGCGAACGTCACGAAGAGCAGCGCCATCGCCGCGGCGCCGGCGATGGCAAGTGCTGGCACGACCGGCGCAACGACAAGATCCCCGCGCGCGAACATCCGCGCGGGATACTTGAAGAGAAACGCGACCACAGTGTCGAGTGCGGATCCCACAGAGTCCAGAGTGCGTCGGTCGAGGCGATAATAAGTTGGAAGGGCGGCGTGTGCCGGACTCCCGGGGCGGACGACCACAGTGCACCGTGGCACACGAGGCGTCTACCCCGTGACGCAGTGGTCGGCCCGTCCGTTGGGACATCAGGACCTGGACGGGGACCACCACACAGCTCGCGGTGGTGAACGTCGCGCGCGCTTCGCTTGTTCGCACTTTGAACGACGAATTCCTGAGCTCGGACAAGGGTCCGCTTAACACAACCCTGCGGGCCGCGTCGAACAACACGAAGCGCATGCTTGAACGGGCGAACGCGTCCCAACATCATGGACGGTGTATATGCGACAGATCCAACGAAGTGCAGTCGCGCGGCATTCGATCGCGCTTCTCGCCAGCGCGGTCAGTTCATCGATCGCATTCGCGCAGCAACCACCAACGCCGCCCGCACGTCAGGGACCGCCGCGTCCGGCCGCGAGTGCCCCGGCGCCGCAGCGGCAGGCGGGGGCTCCCGGCGCGCGCCAAGCTCGGGGTGGGCGCGGCGCGCCCGACGCACGAGGTGGCCAGCCCGGACCGCGTGGCGGTGTGGCAGGCATGCTGCTGGCTATGAGGGCGCAGCTCGAACTCACTGATGATCAGGTCAGGAAGCTGGAAGCGCTGCGCAACGCACCACATCCCAAGCCCAACGCAGCAGAGATGCCCCGCGCACGTGAAGTACAC
>Ga0105044_10004357_pt1 | contig 19449 bp, 13 predicted proteins | sample MAT01_FD_78092 | JGI IMG/M metagenome (GOLD analysis project Ga0105044, IMG submission 78092) | Freshwater microbial communities from Lake Fryxell liftoff mats and glacier meltwater in Antarctica - MAT-01 | ecosystem: Environmental > Aquatic > Freshwater > Ice > Liftoff microbial mat | place...
GATCGCCGTGGTCCTTTTGTAGCCTGGAGGAACCCCCGACTCCGACGCGATCGCCGACGCCACCGTCTCCTGAGAATGGTGCAGTCGGCGCGCGATCGAGCGTTCGGATTCGTTCTTCTGATGCGCAATTCGAATCGCAAGATCATGATGCACGTTCAACATCCCCGGCTTATCGACACCTGACTGCCTTTGGCAACTCAGACGCGAACCAAACCGAAAAACGTGCTTCTCAATTCCGCGCCGATCTCACCTCCCCGCAGTGCTTCCCGATTGCATGCCGACTACCAAACCGCCATGCGCACCGTCGGCGGTTCCAGCACCGGCCGGTCCCACTAATCGGGCCAGGCCGGCGCGGCCGGCTCGCGTTTGCTCAGCACTCTCAAGCGGATTTCAACAGGGGGCTAGCCCTCCGCGGCACCACGATGTGCCCGGCACTACTCAGGATGTTCTTCTCTTTGCACAGGTTGAAGGACGCCGGCTTCCCGCACGAACAAGGTAAATTATTCACCCCTTTTTTACGCCCCATCGTGGGACGCCACCGCCGATTGCAAAATCCTCCGCAAATGCTCACGCCCCTTGTCGTGCAACACCGACTCGACGCACTCCATGCCGTGCCCGTGCGGGACCGTCCGAACCGCCTCCATCAGACTCCGCATCACCAAGACCGCAGACTCCGCCGCCAGCAGTTCCTCGGGCGACAACCTGGAAAAGTCCAACGCCATAAGTTTCTGGTTGATAGGGTTTGAAGTAATTATGCCAAAACTTCCACAATCGCGCGCTACACCCGCCGCACACAACAGCCAGCGAAAGCTGGCGCAACTGCTTTGTGAATCAATAGGCTGTCGCGAAGTTGCGAAAGGTCAGTCCGCCGGTGGGGTTGGTTGTCGTGGGCACATATTGAAAGGAATCAGCGTGGCCGTCCAAGAAAAGTACGTTTGCGAAACGGTTTGAACTGTGCCGGTATCGAACGTGGTAGTTGCCCGTGTCGGTGTTGTTCCAGCCAGACAACTGGGAAATGCCCCTAGATGCACTACTCCGGTTGTTGAGGATGGCGTAGTCCGTCGAGGTGAGGTCGAGCCATCCGCCCGTCGTCCACACGCCGGACGACTGCGCGGCGTCGGCGAACGTCACGATCTCGGCGCTGCGGCGAATCTTGCTCGCCTGCTTCAGCGTGGTGTAGGCCCGCCCTGAGGCGTCGGTCCATGCGACTGGCTTGTTTGCCGCATCGTAACCGTATTTCGTATGCACGCCCCGGTTGCATCCATAAGTCTGTGGAAATTGAACCGCGTTGTCCGAATACGCGTTGGGGCAGGTCCAGATCGATCGCTGTTTCAAATTTCCCTTCGGAATGTAGCGAGAAAGGATGTCCGCCAAGCCAGTGCTTGATGCCGCCGGCGTAGCGTTGGGGTTGGCATCGTAACGGCTGGGAAACAACTGGTTTCGGTTCTCCGCCAAGTAGTTGTTCGTCGCTTGGCCGAACGTGCGCAGGTTGCTAAGGCAGGTGATTTTCTTGGACGCCTCCTGTGCCTTGTTCAGTGCCGGAAGGAGGAGTGAGATGAGAACGGCGATAATGCCTATAACAACTAACAGCTCAACGAGAGTGAAGCCGGCGCGTAATGCGTACCCGCGGCCTAGGTTGCGAAAGTTGCACTTGCAGGTCGCACAACTCGCCCTTGCATCCGCCATGAGACTGATTGAAAAGATGTGCATACGCGTGCTCCGTTAGGGCGACAAAGTAAACATTCAGTGACGGGACAGAAATGAGGTTCCGCCATCAACATCCTTGACATTCAGATAATACTGCCAATGCCGGCCCACTGCCACACGCTTCACGTCATTCTTTTTACCATATGCGACATCCTTCCAGTTAAATTAGACCGCCCGAGTGGGATATCACGCAAGGAGATGGGCTCCGAGTGGGCACAGATTTTATCGGCTTCTGCTCTGTTCCGAAGGCCGAGTCCGACGGCCTTCGGACACCGACAGGGACAACCATCAGCTTACACGTGCGTGTCGCTTAACGTTTATTAAAGTGAATCCAGAGATATCGCCATTCCGCCGACGCAATATCATTTGTGTGACTCTTATTCTAGAAATCCTTTCATTATCAAATGAGTAATAGGCAGTTTTGACTTAATTCGGATTGCCATTCTTGCGTGCTTCGTTGAAATCTTGCTGTCGCAAAAAGTAAACTATTTATCGCTCACAGTAAGACGCCAGATGCTCGCAAGAGATACACTTATCTGCGCGGCGTTCGTCTAGCAATCTTGCGACGCAATCGAGCGCTGTCGATCGCTTTTGTGTCGCTTGAGCGTGGTCCGTCATCGTAAATGCCGGGCGTCTGACGAACACGCCGAGAAGCGACAACAGCAGTGTTGATTGATGGTAAACGAAATCATAGCCGGTTGTCGTCGGCGTCGGCGCGACATGACGGTTCAACGGCGATTTTTTTGAAGGAGATTCGCATGTCAACGAAACGAAGAATTATTTGCGTGGGAATCGTTACGGGATTGCTCGGGCTCGCACGGTCGTCTCTGGCGCAGCCGTACGACCAAATGCCCCCCGTGGTCAAAATCGGACAGGCGGCTTCCATCGCGGCGTGGCCGCCGCCTCACGAGATCGCGAATGACAAGCGAATCCTCGAGACGTTGACGCGTGAAATCTATCTGCAGGAAGGGGACGAGTTCGGCGTGGTCGATTCCAAGAACAACCCGCTGCACCCCGTCCCGACCAGCGACTGGTGGACGGACGTCATCATGAATGGCGACGGGGGCACGCTGTGGCAGTACCCGCTCGTGCCCAAAATCTCGCCGAACTTTATAGACGTTCGCGTAGTCGGTGGTCTGCGTGCCGGCAGCAACGGTGGCGCGCGTGAGGCCGTGTCACCCGTTCGCATCGGCGCTTGGAACGGGCAGGACGCCGCCGCTAACGCAGGGGAATCGCCTTTCGTCGCTTTGACTAAGGCCCGGGCACAACGGTGGTCCGACTGGATGTTTGCGTTTCGCAAAACCGACTCCGCGGACCCAAAACGATTCGTCGACGTGACACTGGCGCGGTCCATGCCATATGCCTGGTTCGAATTCACCGGCACCGACGCGCTGGTCAGCTTCGATGACAAGAGCAAAGTATCGTTTCTGGACGCCAGCGGTCAGGAGTTGGACGCCAAAACTCTTGGGACGCGCGACACGCTGGTCGTTCGTGTCGACGACAAACTGTACGGCCTGTTTCTACCCCAACCCGCTGCGCTCCGGGCATTGCCTGGCACGGGCGGCGTGGTGGTGAGCCTGTCTCCCGACCAGCGTCACGTGGTGTTGGCCGCGCTCCCGTCGATCGAACAACTGCCCGTTTTCGCTAAGTGTGCATTCGCCAAGCCGATCAAGACGACAGTCGACTACAAGTACGACCCCACCGACCCGACCAATGCAGTTCGGACGACCTGGTCGTATCAGGTGCAGGCGCTCCGACCGGGCGCGGACACGGTGTTGCAAGGGTGGCTCGCGCCCCACTACCGCGGGACGGTTCGCGACTTCACGCTGATCAACGGTGCCGACTTCGAAACGCCACGCGGCAAGCTTCGGTGCGCGACCGCGCTCGCGACGAAGGGCTTTTCGATCGACTATCCGTTCACCGGTATTCCGTCGCACTTGGCCGCGCCAAAAAGCTCCGGTCTCACGAACGATTTTGATCAGGAGTACGTCAAGAATCTGCTGCTAAAGTACGACGCCGGCAGCGACGGCGTCGCCGGAGACACGTACTTCGGTGCCAAGCGACTTGTACTTCACGCCCGCGCCATGCAGATGGCAAAAGACCTCGGGATGACCGAGACTTATCAGAACCTTAAGCAGGAGATTCAGGCTTCCCTGGCCGACTGGTTCACGTACGAGGACGGCAAAGAGAACCACTACTTCGCGAGGAATGATCGCTGGGGCTCGTTGATCGGCTTCAACTTCGTCCACGATTTCAATCTCGGTCGATTCACCGACATCCACTTTCACTACGGCTACTACACGCTCGCGTTCGCGTACGTCGCGATGGACGACCCGGAGTTCCGGGACAAGTACAAGGACTTGGTGATCGAAATTGCCAAGGCCTATGCCGAGTGGGATCGCAGCAGCAAGCGTTACCCGTGGATGCGCACGTTCGAGCCGATGGTCGGGCATTCCTATGCCGCCGGGGCAAGTTCCCCGGGCGGGAACAATCAGGAGTCTTCGTCGGAATCGATTCAGGCGTGGGCGGGACTGTTCATGCTCGGTGAGGCGCTGCGCGGTAACGACCCCCGCGCCGCCGAGATCATGGCCGCGGGCGCATTCGGGTATGCGATCGAAACGCGCGCGGTGCTGGAGTACTATCAGGACTACCACGGCAGCCCGTACGCGTCGGCGCCGCTCGACTTCGACAACAAGCCCGCCGACGGGGACAAACGTTACGGCGTTTGGCCCGACGAATATCGGTACGGCCGGTCCGTGCGAAACTATCCGGACAAAAAAGCCCCCGTCTTCACCAACGGAATCATGGGCGACTCGGGCAACGTCTTCGGGACTTATTTCGGTGCCCAGCCGGAGTACATCTACGGCATTCAGTGGCTCCCCAACGCGCCGCACATGATGTTTCTGGCGCGCGACCCGAAGTTCACGCTAGGCCAATTCACCGCGCTCGTCGGCGAGCGCGATAAGCACCTCGCGTCGCAATGGATGGGCGCGCTGGAGAGCAGCCCCCGCTCCCTGCGTAATGAATGGTGGAAAAAGCCGTCTGATCGCAACCCCGACCCGCGACTGTGGTCGATCGACAATCCGTGGAGCGCCACGGACATGAAGGGCATCGTCCAGAACCTGTTCCGTTTGAACCCTGCATTCGTAAAAAACATCTCGCACGAAGGCGACCCCGTTCGTGACAACCCGCTTTACGACGAAAAGGAGAGTAAGTGGCTGGTAAATTTCCCGGCTGACCGTCCGAACGAAGTCGCTTTCCCCAAGGAAATCTGGAACCCCGAGACGCTGCTTTCGAAATACCCGTATCTGGTTCCGCCACAGAACGAGAAAGAACTTGATGGCTATTCACTGGCGGTCTGGGCGACGAAGGCGTTCCTTCCACCGGTCGGTCCCGGTGTGGACTGGGACACGCTGGCCAAGAACATGGCGTGGCACCCCACCGACTACGCCGCGACGCCCGAAGGTCGTAAAAACAGCATCGCACAGCTCACCACCGCACTGGAAACCATCGGTGGGTCGTGGCCGCTGATCGCGTTGACGTTCGTAGGATTTGCCGACCCGGAACTTGGGATCGACGTGATGGCCGAGTCGCGCAAGCGCAACAACGCGTTCGCCAATCACACCGAGACGGGCCTGTTCGCTTACTACTACTTCTATTCACTTCGCGGACTCGGTACGCCCGTGCTCGATCAGCACGTGTCGATCCCGTCCAGCATCGTGCTTCGCGACACGAAGACGGGCGTGACGTCCTACGTCGTCCACAACAAGTCTGACAAGATCGAAACGGCAGACGTGTTCGATGGGACCAAAAAGATCGGTCAGGTGCTGGCTGCCCCTCGCACCGTCACGGTCCAGAAGGGTCTGGTCCCGCCGGCTAGATAAAACTCGGAGCGGCACCAGAGTCGACCAAAAAGACCACGCGCCAGCCGAGCCCGAGCGCAATCGAAGCGTAAGAGCACCTCAAGATCGTGATGATCAGACGATAAATCGCGGATTTAGCATGGCAATCCTATCATATCCATTCACCCGAATAATTTTTGTATGCCTGGCCGTCGCCCTTTCAATAACGTCGGGTGGTTGTGCGATCCGCTCGACAAAGACGATGGACGCGTCGGCGCTCGTCACCGTCCGAAACGACCGCTTTGAACTGGCAGTTTCAGCCAGCACCGGGCGAGTCGTCCGTTACGGGCCTCTGGGAGGGCCAAATCTTCTCTGGCAGAACGTCGAGGCCGACCGTACGAAGTCTCCGTTCCCCGGTTGGAAGAACTGGGGCGGCGACAAGGTCTGGCTTTGGCCGGAGGAGGATTGGAAGGTGTGGTCCGGAGTCGAAAAACCGCACCCTCCCGGCGATCCGGCTGCCGGTTCCTACGAAGTCGTCGTGACCGGCCGTCGAATTCAAATGACGTCGCCGGTGATTTCTACCTACGGCGTTCGTGTCGTGCGTGAGATCGTTCTCGACGACGGCGAGTCCAGCGGTGTGACGCTGATCAATCGCGTCGAAAAAGTGTCCTCCACCAAGACCGGTTTGCCCGTTGCGCCATGGACCGTCACACAGGTACCGGCCTCGCCGACGCTGTATGCCACCCTAGCTCCGGACGCGGCACCGGGCGCATTCGCGCCATTTCCACCAAACGACTGGCCGGGCGCACGTGCCGACGGGCGAGTGGTGGTCGTCCCTCGTCATCCGGCACCCTGGATGAAAATGGGTTTCGATGCAAATAGTCTCGGCGTACCTGTTGAAGGTTGGTTGTTCCGCGTGTCGATGATCGGTCATGACGCCGACGCATCGAAATGGCAACCGTTACGACGCGCTCAAGTGTTCAGCGACCCGGATCAGTCGATTTTTCGACCCGCGGGCTTGGGTCCGTATGTCGAAATGGAATTCACCGCCCCGCCGAAAACACTCAAGCCAGGGCAGTCGAACTCGCTCACCACGCGGTGGGAACTCACCGACCTGCGCGGCGCGGACGTTTTGATGCTGATGTCACAAACTCCTTCGGCGCCTGTGAAAAGCCAACTTGCAAGGTAACTATGCTGATCGACGTCCAACTCCATGACCCGTCTGCGGTGTATCTGACACGCGAGACGTTCGGCGCCGCCGGTGACGGTCGCGCCGACGACACAGCGGCCCTTCAGGCGGCGATCGACGCCATCGCGACGCGGTGCGGTAAAGGCATCGTGTTCGTCCCCGCCGGAACCTATCGCCTGACCGACACCGTGCGCGTGTGGGCGGGCATCCGACTCATCGGGTTCGGTAAGACTCGCCCCGTCCTTCTGCTTCGCAGCAACACGCCCGGATTCGCACAGGACGCGTCGAAGTACATGCTTCACTTTGCCGACCGCAAGCCCGATGCCGGTCAGCCGATTCGCGACGGGCACCCGGGCACTTTCTACTCGGCCGTCAGCTGCGTCGATTTCGAAATCGAAACGGGCAACCCCTCCGCCGTCGCGGTGCGGTTTCATGTCGCGCAGCACAGCTTCGTCGCGCACGCGGATTTTCGAATCGGCGACGGTCGTGCCGGTGTGGAGGCCGTCGGAAACGAGTTTGAAAACTGTCGCTTCTTCGGAGGCGAGTACGGCATCGACACCGGCTCGACCGCGCCGAGCTGGCCGTTCGTGCTGATCGACTCTCACTTTCAGGGCCAGCGATCGGCGGCCATTCAGACCGACCGCGCCGGCATGACCATCATCCGCGCAACCTTTCACGACCTGCCGTCGGCGGTCGTGATTCGCGCGGGGAAGCCGGAATTGCTGTGGATGAGCGACTGCACGTTGCAGAACGTCTGGTCCGAAGCGGTCCTGATCAGCGTCGCGCAAAGCCCGCGAACGCAGGTCAATCTCAAGAACCTGCGGTGTACAAACGTGCCGACGGTCGTGCGATTTCGTGAGACCGACCGCGTGATCATCGCGCCCGCCGACGCTTACGCCGTTGCGGACTTCTGTCACGGCCTGCGAATCGATCACGCCGGAGATGCCGGTGAAATGCGCACAGACGTGAGCATGACGCCGACAAACTTTACTTCGGCACTTCCCGAAACCGACCTCATCGCGCTCCCGCCGGCTAGTTCGTGGACGGACGTGAAGTCGCTCGGCGCGACTGGCGACGGACAGACCGACGACACCGCCGCGCTGTGCCGCGCCATTGCTTCGCACCGAATTTTGTACTTGCCGACCGGTCGCTATCGGGTCAGCGCGACGATCGAGCTACGTCCCGACACCGTACTGATCGGCCTGCATCCGCTGAGCACGCAGTTGGTGTTGACCGACAACACCCCGGCCTTCAGCGGTGACGGCGGGCCCGTGCCGTTGCTACTCGCGCCACGCGGCGGGAAGTGCGTGGTAAACGGTATTGGACTTGATACCGGGTTCAACACGCGCGCCGTCGGATGCAAGTGGATGGCCGGTGAGAAGTCGATGATGAACGACGTGCGTTTCATCGGCGGGCACGGCACGTGTAACCCCGACGGCTCGCGGTACCCGATGTACAACAACAACCGCACCGCCGACGCCGACGTGGCGCGCCGGTGGGACTCGCAGTACCACAGCCTCTGGATCACCGACGGCGGTGGGGGAACTTTCAAAGACATCTGGACACCCAGCCCCTACGCGCAGTCGGGCCTGTACGTCTCCGACACGCAGACGCCCGGCCGTGTCTACGCTTTGTCGGCCGAGCACCACGTCCGCGTGGAGGTCAAGCTGAAGAACGTCGTCAACTGGCAGTTTTTTGGCCTGCAGACCGAGGAGGAACGTGGTGAAGGCACGCGGGCGCTGCCGATCGAAATAGACGGTTGCCGTGACCTCCTCTTTGCCAACCTCCATTTGTATCGCGTGGAAATGCCCGACCCGTTTCTATGCGCGATACAGGTGACTGCGTCGGACCGCATCGACCTCCGCGGCTCGCGTATTTACAGCCCCGGTCGCACGGCGTTCGACAACCTCGTCGTCGACACCGTCACCGGCGCGCGAGTGCGTGCTCGCGAGGCGGCGTGGGTTCGTGTTTCCAATGAAGCGCGCCGCGCACCAGTCGCGCGTTCATCGGAGCTAGTCGAGCACGGACAGTCGCTCCGCGAAATCCGAACCGGATTCGTGAACGCCGACGGCGCCGCCGTGGACCGGCAAGGCCGACTTTACTTCGTCGACATTCCGCTTCAGCGCATCTACCGCTACACGCCAGACGTGGACGAATTGAAACTACTGCGCGACACGCCGGTGAACCCGGTCGCGCTGGCGTTCGATTCCACGGATCGACTGTTGATCCTCACGTACTCAGGCTCGGTGTTGACCTGCGACACGGACGAGGCCGACGAGCTGTCGGTGCTGCCGGTCGTCGGCCCTGCCGATCATCCTGGCGCGGCCCGGCTGTATCCCACGGCGCTCTGGTTTCAAACAGAAGACTTGGCAAAGGCGTCGCACGAATCGGCGTCTCTTGCGGCCGATGGGAAAACGCTGGTCTGCGCGATTCGTGGCATCGGACGCACGGCAGGCCTAACGCAGGCGATCCCGGGTCGACCGTTTTACGTCGCCGAGGACGGCAGGCACCGGACATGGGTTTTTCACGTGCAGGCCGACGGTTCACTCGCGCCGGGGAAAGTTTTCGTGAACGAGGGAGAAGCCGGTATCGCGCTCGACGAAGCCGGTCGTGCCTGGCTAGCCGCCGGTCAGGTTCGTGTCTTCGACGCGTCGGGGAAACTGGTCGACACCATCGAAATCCCGAAACGCCCGACCAGTCTCGCGTTCGGTGGCGCTGACAGGCGGACGCTGTTCATCACCGCGCGACAATCGGTTTATTCGGTCCGTCTTCGTGTACGCGGATTTGTTCCGGAGAAACAGGCATGAGTTCAAAGATTCGACGTTGTGTGTGCGTGGCAATACTTGCATTGGCAGCGACGAGCATTCTCGTTGTTGCGCAAGCGGTTAAGCGACCGTCTGCGCCGAAAACAACCTTACCGCGCGACATTCCGCCGCCAACGGGCTACGGCTTGGAAGACGCGTGGGGAACGCTGCGCTTCCGCGGCCCGCTCGCGATGGCGGTGCCCCCGGGCGTGACGAACGAGGCCTATATTGTCGAGCGTGGCGGGCGCATCATTCGCGTCACCGACCTCGGCGGAACGCCCAAAAGCAGCGTCTTTTTGGACCTCCAAGCAACACTGAAGAGACAAGGCACCGACGCCGTCGGAAACGAAGGCGAATGCGGACTACTTGGAATGGCGTTTCACCCCAAGTTCGGCGCGAACGGGCAGTTCTTCATCGCGTACTCGCTACTGACGCAAGAAGACGGGGCCGCGAAGCTGTACAACCGTCTGGCACGATTCACTATCAGTCGAAATGACCGAACGACGGCCGACCCCGATTCCGAGCAGGCGCTGATCACCCAGCTCGACCCCAACCCCAACCACAACGGCGGCGAGGTCCGCTTCGGACCCGACGGGTACCTTTTCTACTCCATGGGCGATAGCGGCGTGCCGAACGACGGTGCCGGCAACGCCGGTCTGATTGACCGTGATTTCTTTGCGGCGATCTTTCGGATCGACGTGGACTCGCGGGCGGGTAACGTAAAGCCGAATCAGCACGCGCAGGCGTCCAAGCGATTTCCGTCAGCAGTGGCCGGGGGCACTTATCTCATCCCCGCCGACAACCCGTTCATCAAGGCGAAGTCCCATCGCGGAAAGCTGGTCGAGGCGAATGCGATTCGTACTGAGATCTTTGCGACGGGCCTTCGCAATCCGTGGCGGATGTCGTTCGACAGCGAGTCGGGCAAGCTTTACGCCGCCGACGTGGGTGAGGGGACGACCGAAGAAATCAACATCATCCAGCCGGGAGGTGACTACGGCTGGAGTCTTTACGAGGGATCGGGCAAACGGAACAAGCCCGTCGCGCCTGAGGTCGCAGCCACGCTCGTGGGTCCGACGTTCGAGTACGGCCGGCGCGGGGAGGTGTCGGGCAGTTCGATCAGTGGTGGGTTCGTCTATCACGGTTCGCGTTTCCCGGAGTTGAACAACGCCTACCTCTTCGCCGACTTCACCTCACGCCGCGTGATGGGGATTCTCGATACCGGTGACGGGTCATGGCTTCCGAAATTGCTGTCCATCGACGGAAACATCGTCGGTGGCTATGAAGACCCGTCGAACGGCGACGCTCTGTTCATGGACCTGCCCGGCGGACGCGTCCGACGGCTTGTACGCGTCGATCCAAAAACCGCCGTTCAAATTCCCGCGACACTTTCGCAGGTGAATGCGTTCGCAAACCTCTCCACGCGCACGCCGGTCGATGGGTTCATCCCGTACGAGCCCAAGGTGTCGTTCTGGTCCGACCACGCGATCAAGTCCCGATGGTTCGGCCTGCCCAACGGACAGCGCATGAACTTCAGTGCCGAGCGCAACTGGGGTTTCCCCAACGGTACGGTCTGGATGAAGCACTTCGACATGGAAATGACCCGCGGCGACGCAAGCACGCAGAAGCCGATCGAAACCCGGTTTCTGGTCAAGACCGGCTCGGGCGCGTACGCGCTGACCTACCAATGGCGCGAAGACGGCTCCGACGCCGATCTCGTTCCGATGGAAGGCACCGACCGATCTCTGAACATCTTTGTCGACCGAAAGGCACAAAAGCAGGTCTGGCGATACCCGTCGCGCACCGATTGTTTCTCCTGCCATACCGAGCAGGCCGGCTACGCGTTGGGCTTCAACACGCGTCAGCTCAACTGCCCCGGCGAGTTCGGGGGGACCGGGACGAACCAGATTCAAGCATTCAGTGACGCGGGGTTGTTCCAGCAGCCCGTGAAAGATCTGGAGAAGCTGCCGGCGCACGTGTCTCCGTGGGACAAGAGCCAGCCGCTGGAGGATCGGGTTCGGTCGTATCTGGCGGTCAACTGCGTCTCGTGTCATCAGCCGGGTGGAACGGGGCTGGGCAGATTCGACGCCCGCCCGTCGACTCCATTACGAAACGCGAGCGTCGTCAACGGTGAATTATTGAACAACGGAGGCGACCCGGCCCGGCGCTTTGTCGTTCCGGGTGACGCCGACATGTCGATGTTGCTGCTTCGCCTTAAGGCACAGGGAATGCCCCGAATGCCGTCGGTCGGCAGCAACGTGATCGACACGGAAGCGATCGCGCTCATCGGTGCATGGGTTCAAGAGTTGGGCGAGAAAAAGCCCGCGCCGTGACGTCTGTCGCAAGGCCAGCATGACTCCCAGCATTTTCATCACCGGAACCGACCACGGCCTGGGGCTGAGCCTGACGAGCGTCTACGCGTCCAGAGGCTACCGCGTTTTCGCCGGACGTTTGGGCGAGGCGACCGAACTTCACCAGCTCGCCGAGCGGTTCGACTCGCGGGTCGTTCCGGTGGCACAAGACGTGACGAGCGGAGCGTCGATCGAACAATCGGTCGCGTCGGTGTCGTCGATGACCGACCAATTGGACCTCCTGATCAACTGCGCCGGAATCTGCCCCCCGGACGTTCGGACGCCCATCGACGAACTCGATTTGTACGGCGGGTGGTTCGAGAAGGTGATGAACGTCAACGCGTTCGGACCGGTGCGGGTAACGCAGGCGTTTCTCCCACTCCTGCGACGCGGTACGACGCGGCGAATCGTGATGATTTCATCCGAAGCAGGCAGCAATGCACAGAACTGGCGTGTGGGCGGCTTTTCGTACTCGATGTCGAAGGCTGCGTTGAATCGGTTCTCCAAGACCCTGCACCACGCACTCAAGGACGAGGGATTTCGCGTGCTGGTCATTCATCCGGGCTGGTTGCGGACCAAGATGAGCACCCCCGACGCCGACCTTGACCCCGACACGCCGGCGGCGGGTATCTACGACCTGTCACGGCGTGCGTGGGGGCCGGACGAACACATTTATGTCGACTACATGGGAAAGCGATTTGAATGGTGAACCAATCCCCACATATTCTCATGCTGCTCGGGGGAACGTGGCACGACTTTGACGGCTTCGAACGATCCGTCGGTGGTGTCCTGCGCGATCGGGGGGCGAAGGTCGAACCGACGTACGACTTGGCGTCCTTGAAACATCTGAACGACTTCGACGTCGTGCTGAACTACACCTGCCTGAGTCAGACACGCGAGGACGGAACGCCGCTCGAACGGCGCTTCACCGATGACGACGTGGTATTGCTCGAGAACTGGGTTTCGCGGGGGCGCGGACTGCTAATGGCCCACTGTGGCACGGTGGCGTGTCAGGCGAGTCCGAAGCTGGCGAAATTGGTCGGTGGCGTGTTCATCCGTCATCCGCCGGCGCTCACCTTCGAGGTTTTCCCGACGACCAGCGGACATCAGGTCACTGCGGGCGTGAGGGCGTTTGAAGTGCGGGACGAATTTTACTTCCATCGGGTCGACACGGAAATCGCCGTGCACATGGTCGCACTGCACGACGGTGTCGCGCACCCGATGGTCTGGACCCGTCAGGCCGGACACGGGCGGGTCGCCGTGGTCGCACCGGGGCATGACGGCGGCGTTTGGGTCGTGCCTCAGTATCAGCAGTTGATCACCCAGTCGGTCGATTGGCTCGCTCAAAAAGCGGGGAAAGGCAACCTATGAGACTTTGTGCATCGACGTCCTGGTTCAGTTATCTGTCGCTTGATGACGTGCTTCGGTACGTCGGCGGCTTAGGCATTCGGGACGTGGAGTTGACCACCGGCGGGTTGTTGTCGAACACCCACTGCAAGCCCGACGACCTGCTAGCCGACCCGTCGCTCCTCGCGCGATTTAAAGAGACCTTGGCGCGGCACGACGCGACCGTCTGGAACTTCAAGTCTCACGGTAACCTGCTGCACCCCGACGAAACGCAGGCGACACGATACCGGAAAGTTTTCGAAGACAGCATCGTGCTCGCGAGCAAACTGAACATCCCCTGCGTGACGAACTTTTCCGGCTGCCCCGGTGATAATACCGGTGGAAAGACGCCGAACTGGGTGATCCATCATTACCCCGACTATTTCAGGAAATTGCACGAGTGGCAGTGGAACGAAGTGGTCATCCCGTACTGGCAGAAGGCCGTGAAGTTTGCCGCCGAATTGGGGGTGAAAGTTGCGATCGAAATGCACCCGGGGTTCAACGTCTACAACCCCGAAACGCTTCTGAGGCTCCGCGCCGCCGTCGGGAGTAATTTATGCTGCTGTTTCGACCCGGCCCACCTCTTCTGGCTCGACATCGATCCGTGCGTCGCAATCCGCGCGCTTGGGAGCGCGATCTGTCATTTTCACGCGAAAGACGTGACCGTCGACATGGTCAACGTGCGTCTGAACGGCCGGCTCGACCCCAAGCCGATGAGCGACAGCACGAACCGCGCGTGGCTGTTCCGAACGGTCGGCTGGGGCCATGATGCGTTGGTCTGGAAGAACATCATCACCGCGCTCACCCACATCGGCTACGACGGCCCGGTCAGCCTCGAACAGGACGACTCGACCATGACGGCGACGGAAGGTTTCGAGAAATCGGTGGAGTTTTTGAAGTCGATCCTCATCACCGAAAAGTCCACCGGCGGATGGTGGGAACGTCACTAACGGAGCGAAACAATCTATGCAACGACGCATTGGGATCATCATGAACGGCGTGACCGGACGCGAAGGCACGCACCAGCATCTGGTCAACTCGATCCTGAAAATTCAGGAGCAAGGAGGTGTCCCCGTTCCAGGCGGGGACATGCTTTGGCCGGACCCGATTCTGGTCGGACGCGACGAAAAAAAGCTGTCGGCGCTGGCGGCGCGCACGGGCGTGAAACGCTTCACCACGGACTTGGACCTGGCGTTGTCAGACTCGAAGAACGAGGTGTTTTTCGACAGTTCGATCACTGCCATGCGCACCACGTTCACCCGCCGCGCGATCGACGCAGGCAAGGCGATCTACATCGAAAAGCCGACGGCCGAGTCGACCGAAGAGGCCGTTGCCCTGTATCAATACGCGAAGTCGAAAGGCGTGAAGAACGGCGTCGTGCAGGACAAGGTTTTGTATCCCGGGCTGGTCAAGCTCAAGTACCTGATCGACACCGGATTTTTCGGGACGATCACGTCGATTCGTGGCGACTTCGGCTATTGGATCTTCGACGGGTTTCACCAGAGGTGTCAACGCGGCGCGTGGAACCACGTCGTCGCCGACGGTGGCGGGATGGTTTTGGACATGTACCCGCACTGGGCGTACGTCATCGGTGATCTGTTCGGTGACATTCAAGGCGTTTTCACCCGCGCGACGACCAGCACGAAGCGTCGCGTCGACGAGAACGGACGCGTCTACGACTGTGACGCCGACGATACGGCAATGTCCATTTTTGAACTGGCCAACGGTCAGCTCGTGCAGTGGTTTTCGAGCTGGGCGGTCCGTGTGCATCGTCGTGATCTCTGGGCGATTCAGGTGGACGGCACGCGCGGGTCTGCTACGGCGGGAATGACGCAGTGCCACGTCCAGAGTGAACCACAGACGCCGCGCCCGATCTGGAACCCCGACGCCGAGCCGACCATCGACTACCTCGCGGGCTGGTCAGAGGTGCCGACGCGCGAGCCGTCGGGGAATGCCAACAAAGCGCAGTGGGAACTGTTCCTCAAGCACGTCGCGATCGACGCGCCGTTCCGATGGAACCTACTCATCGGGGCCAAGGGCGTGCAACTGGCGGAGTTGTCGTTGAGAAGTGCCGCAGAAAAAAAGTGGATCGACGTGCCTCCGCTCGCCTGACGGGCCGTGTCTTCGTCGCGGGCCGTTTATTACACAGGTTGATGATCATGAAGAAAAATCGCGTGAAAACCCTATTGTTTTTATTACTGGCCGTGACCGTCGGGACGGCGCTGTATGCCGAGCCGGACGCCCCGCCGTCGGCCCCGGAAAATCCTCCTGCTCAGGTAGGGGTAGCGATTTCTGCCAGTGCGAAGGACATCTACGCGACCCAATGTGCCGGTTGTCACGGTGTGAACTTCGAAGGCGGTCCTGGTGGGTCGCTCATGATGGGCCCTTGGAAGCACGGTCGCTCGGCGGAGGAAATCTTCGCCGGCATCAAAGCCGGATATCCTGACAAGGGGATGGCCCCGTATGGGCCGCAACTGAGCGATTCGCAGATCCGCTCGCTCACCGTCATGATCCTGGAAAAACAGTCCGGGTACGCTAAGAGCCAGATCAAGGTTCCCCGGCCTGTCGACAACATGACGGCGCAATCGAAACTGCACGATTACAAAATCGAACCGTTCGTGGACGGGTTGAAGGAACCGTGGTCGATGGCGTGGATGCCCGACGGCCGCGCGATCGTCACGGAAAAGAACGGCGGGTTGCGCATCATCGAAAACGGCAAACTCCTACCCGAACCCATCGCCAACGTCCCGGCCACCGACACAGAGACCGAAAAGCAAGGCGGGCTGTTCGACGTCAAATTACACCCTGATTTCGCGAAGAATCAGCTGATCTATCTTTCTTTCGCCGACAAGCAGACCGCGCCCAAGGGGTTTCGGTTGAACATGACGCGCGTCATCCGCGCCAAGCTCGAAGGAAATGCGCTCAGGGACATCAAGGACATCTTCGTCGCACCGCCAGTGAACTATGGCGAGAACGGAAACTTCGGCGGACGCATGGCGTTCGGGCGCGACGGGATGCTTTATTTCTCCATCGGTGATCGGGGCCAGCGACAGACGGCCGAGTCGCAAAAGCTCTCGACGGTCACCGGCAAGATTCACCGGCTTCGCGATGACGGGACCGTGCCCGATGACAACCCGTTTGTGAACACGCCGAATGCTGTGAAGTCGATCTGGGCCTACGGCGTGCGCAATCCACAGGGCCTTTGCTTCAACCCGGATACCGGTGACCTGTGGGAAACCGAGCACGGCATGCGCGGCGGAGACGAGCTGAATGTCATCACCAAAGCGGCCAACTACGGCTGGCCGATGACGACCTACGGCACGGATTACGGCGGGAAAATGCCATCTTATTCTTTGAATGGCAAGACCGCAGAGGCCGTCACCGAAATGCCCGGCGTCACGTCACCAAGGACCTATTGGACCCCGTCCATCGCGGTGAGCGGGATCGAGTTTTACACCGGCGACCTGTTTCCGAAATGGAAAGGCAACCTGTTCGTCACTTCACTGGTCGCGAGCGAACTTCGGCGGATCGAAATTGTCGACGGGAAGGTCGTCGATCAGGAAGTTATCTTCAGGGGGCTTGGTAGGCTCCGATTCATTGTAACCGGACCGGACGGGGCGCTATACGTTGCCCGACCCGACCGCATTTCGCGCATCGTTCCCGCTAACTAAGGTATCTCATGATCCAACAAATGTTGCTAATCGTCATGACGCTCGCTTCTGCGGCGCTTTGCCAGAGCACGCAGCCGGCGACGAATTTTCCGCGTCAGAAAGTTCTGTTTTATTCCAAGTCTGCAGGCTTCGAGCACGGTGTCGTCAAACAGACCGGCGGTAAGCCGAGCTTGGCCGACCGCGTGTTGACTGCGCTTGCTGAGAAGAACAACATCGACCTGGTCTGCTCGAAGGACGGTAGTCAGTTCTCGGCGGAGTACCTTAAGCAGTTCGACGCGTTGATCTTCTTTGCCACCGGCGACCTGACGGCCGCGGGCTTTGACAAGAATCCGCCCATGACCCCCGAAGGTCGCGATGCGTTTCTCAAGGCGATCGAAAGCGGAACAGGCTTCGTCGGCATCCACGCCGCGGCCGACTGCTCACATAAGTACGGCGACAAAGACATGGGCCCCAACCGCTACCGTCAGGACGGGCCCGACGCCGCCCCCTATATCCAAATGCTCGGCGGTGAGTTCATCAAACACGACAAGGAAGCCACCGCGCCGTTGATCATCGTCAACCCGAAGTTTCCCGGCATCGACGCAATCCCCGCCAACTGGACGTTGCACGAAGAGTGGTACACGTTTAAAAATTTCGCCGGCGACCTGCACGTGATCCTGTTACAGGACACGGCCGCAATTCCGCAGCCTTCTTACGCACGACCGAACTATCCGATGACCTGGGCGCGTATGCATGGCAAGGGAAAGGTGTTTTATACCAGCCTCGGACACCGCCCGGACGTGTGGAACAACCCTGTATTTCAATCGATCGTCGCAGGTGGCACGAACTGGGCATTAGGCAGGGTCCAAACCGACGTCACGCCGAACATCGCAGAGGTCGCGCCCGGCGCGAACACGCTACCGGAGATTTACCGGCGCGGGCAACCCTGACCCGGTCCGATCGTTCTGTGAGCGGGCTCAACCACCTGTCGCGACGAGATCGAGGTGTGCTAAATCTACGGATACAATTCGGTGTCTCGATGCGGAGAAACGTCAAATCGATTACTCGCGGTCGCGGTGGGTGCGGCGCTGTAGAGGCGTCGGAAATCGCGTGGGGAAACCCCGACCTCGCGTTTGAACACCGCCGAGAACTTTGAACCACTAGGGAAACCGCTCCGCAGCGCGGCGTCGAGCATCGAAACGTCGGTCTGGATCAGAAGCCGCTTCGCGACCTCAAGGTGCGCGCGCAGGATGCGTTCTCGCGGGCTGTGATGAAGGATGGCGCGGAACTTCCGCTCGAGCATGCGTCGACTGACGATGACGGCGCGCGCGACATCCTCGACCAACAGCGCTTCACCGGCGTGGGCGTCGATGTACTTCAGCGCCGCCGCCACGTCGAGGTCGCTCACCGCGAAAATGTCGGTCGAGGCGCGCGTATGCACGCCGGCCGGTTGTACCGCCATCGGCGTGAGGTCGACTTTTTGTCCCTTGATCTGCGCATCCAGTAAAGTGGCGGCGTGATATCCGATGCGCCGTGCGGAGCCCATGATGCTGGAAATGGGCGGGGTCGTGAACCCGCATTCGAAGATGTTGTTGTCGACGCCGAGGATCGCCACCTGGTCCGGCACATCGAGGCCGACGTACCCGCACGCGTGACCCAGGATCATGGCGGCGCGGTCGTGACACGCGAAAATCGCGATCGGCTTCGGAAGCGATCGCACCCAGTCTGCGACCACGCCGGTGATATTGCTCGAGTGAATTTCACTCGACTGCGCGTTGAAACTGATGCACGTCAAGCCACGGGCCTGTAACGCCGTCTCGAACGCGACCCGCCTCTGGTTCGCCCAGGGGATGTTACCGTAACCGAAATAGGCAAATCGCTGAAAACCGCGGTCAAGCAGGTATTTTGAAGCAAGTTGCCCGATCGCTCGGTTGTCGGTTCGAACCTGCGGGATCCCGGGTATCATTAGCCCGCCAATCTGCACGGTCGGGCGCGCGAGCTTTCGAATCAACGGTGCCCAATCCCCGTCGACCGCGTTCAGCAGAATTCCGTCAGGCTTCCACGTTTTGACCGTCGACTCGGCGATGGCAAGCGTGTAGCAAACTTCCACCGCCCAACTCCCCGACGACCGCGCGTACTCCTGCACGCCAGTCACCACGTCTGACAGGTAACCTGGGGTAGGCGGAAGGAATAACGCGATTTCGTAAATTCGTTGTCCCATAACTGTCTGCTTATCTTAGCAAGGAGGCGTCTAATGTGTCGGAAAGCGTAAAAAGTTTTCCGTACCTTGTAAACCTCGTAGGACTAACCTGATGTATGTTCGACATGTCTACAAAGGCCTTGCAAAACGCCCTTCACGTTTGTTTTGGGTTGTCTCGTTCGATGGTACCTAGAAAGAGGAAGCAGATGTCCATTCATCAGAAATTGCAGTCGGCGGCGCTCACGGCGCTCGGTTTGGTTGCACCGGTCTTATTCACCGGCGCAACGGCCATGGCGCAAACGAACTACTACTGGGATACCACC
>Ga0105044_10004358_pt1 | contig 19448 bp, 12 predicted proteins | sample MAT01_FD_78092 | JGI IMG/M metagenome (GOLD analysis project Ga0105044, IMG submission 78092) | Freshwater microbial communities from Lake Fryxell liftoff mats and glacier meltwater in Antarctica - MAT-01 | ecosystem: Environmental > Aquatic > Freshwater > Ice > Liftoff microbial mat | place...
CGCGAAGTTGTCTGGCTCACAATGGAGTTTTATAAACGTAACTATATTGAAGGGCTATTCTTATCATCAGGGATCATTCAATCGCCCGACTACACGATGGAGCAGTTGAGCGAGGTGGCACGAACCCTGAGAGAGGATGAGCGATTCTTTGGTTACATTCATCTCAAGGCAATCCCCGGCGCATCGCCCGACCTCCTCGCAAAAGCTGGAAGATACGCCGACCGACTTAGCGTGAATATAGAACTGCCCACCGACCAGGATTTAAAGCGCTTCGCCCCTGAAAAGTCGCTTAAAACAGTGGAGCTGACCATGTCCAGCATCCGCGAACAGTACTCAGAGGCCAAAGCCGAGAGAAGAAAACTGCCCGCTGCCCCCGCCTTCGCTCCGGCGGGCCAGAGCACCCAGATGATCGTTGGTGCTTCGGACGCATCGGACACCATTATCTTACAAAAAGCTTCCAGCCTCTATTCTCGCCAGCGTCTCCGCCGCGTCTATTACTCTGCGTTCAGCCCAATTCCTTCGGGCGACGGTCGGTTGCCGCTCATCAGCCCGCCCCTCGCACGAGAGCATCGGCTGTACCAAGCCGATTGGCTTCTGCGCTTTTACGGCTTCACCGCCGCGGAACTCACTACCCCCTCCCAGCCCAACCTTGATCTCGAGGCGGATCCTAAGTTGGCGTGGGCGCTGCGTAATCGCGACTTCTTTCCGATCGATATTAATAAAGCCTGCCGGGAGGCAATCTTGCGGGTGCCCGGTATCGGCGCCAGAAACGCAGGGCGGATAGTGCAGGCGCGAAGGTTTGGCGTGTTAAAAATCGCTGACCTCAAACGGCTCAAAGTGGCGTTGCGGAGATCGTTACCATTCATGATCGCCGCGGATCACCGTCCCGACTCCTTGCTGCTAGATTCTCCACACCTTCGACAGCGGGTTCTCTTAACTCCAGAGCGGCCGGATTCGCTCGCCAGCCAAACAGCGCGCGGGCTCTTTGCGCAGGAGGTTAAACCGAATGCGCCAGTTGGTCTGTATGACGGCTTGGCCAGCGATCCCTCATCCGCGGCGGTTCTCCCGCTCATGCTGCCGCAAAGCGTTCGCACGGGAGAACTGTGAAAGCAACCGCAGTGCACGCTCACGGTTCGAGAGATCTGGAGACTTGGAGACAAGTGGTGCGGAACTTACTTTCCAAGCATATTTCGCCCGCAGATATCGAATGGCACGATCCGGACACCGACGCGGCATTATTTTCGGAAACAGCGTCTGTCGTGCATGCAGCGGCGACCCCGCTTGGAACTCCCGTTGTAAAAGTGCTTCGCCAGCGGAGCACTCGCGGAATGCCGATGGCCTCGGCCGCCCCGACCCGTGTTGCGCCTGGCTTCATCGCGTTGGCCCAAAGAGTTCTGTTTCATCACGATCCAGCGCGGTGGAATATCTTATACACGTGTGCGTTCCGACTTATGATTCTTCGGCAGACAGGGTTGCTCCGCAATAGCGTGGATCCGGACGTAAGAAAGTTAGAGCTTTGGGCCAAGGCCATACGGCGTGACGCTCATAAAATGAAAGCCTTTGTTCGATTTCGGCGGACCGATTCGCCAGCCACCGAAAACGACGCGGTAATTATCCCAGATTATTATGTCGCGTGGTATAAACCGCAATATCGCATCGTCCGACTGGTGGCTCCTTTCTTCGCTCGCCGCTTTGGCGTGCTGCGATGGTCGATCCTTACCCCCAATGAGAGCGCGCACTGGAACGGGGAAAAACTTGTCTTCGGCCCGGGTGCGACCCAGCGTGAGGCGGTCCGAGGCGATCCGATGGAAGAGCTGTGGAAAACGTACTACGCCAACATCTTCAATCCGGCGCGAATCAACCCCGCGGCGATGCAGCGGGAGATGCCCAAACGTTTCTGGGCCCTTTTACCAGAAGCTGAACTCATCGATGAACTCCTGCGCAAGGCTCCTAAACAACTGGGGAGCATGATCGAGGCCTCGCCGCGAGTGGAGCGATCGGCGCTAGATTACATTCCCGAAGATATACGCCGCCAGACGCGAACCGAGGGCGTTACGCCGGAAAGTTCGGCCGACGCACGATCCGTCTCACTTCGGGTGCTGGCCGCGGCCGCCACGTCCTGCCAAGGGTGTGACTTGTATCGCCGGGCAACCTGCACGGTATTCGGGGCTGGGCCGATCGATGCGCCGCTTATGTTGATAGGCGAGCAGCCGGGCGATCAGGAAGATCGTGAGGGTTTTGCTTTCGTTGGTCCGGCCGGAGAGGTTCTGGATGATGCGCTCTTAAAGGCCGGAATCTCTCGTGGCACTATTTATATTACCAACGCGGTCAAGCACTTTAAGTGGACACCCCAGGAGCGCGGCAAGCGCCGAATACACGCTAAGCCGGGCGTGGCGGAAGCTCGGGCGTGCAGGCCCTGGCTTGAACACGAGGTGTGGTTGGTTCGCCCAAAACTGATTATCGCCCTGGGTGCCACCGCCGCGCATTCATTGCTCGGTTCGGGCTTTCGCGTGGCCAAGGACCGGGGCAAGATCAATATGTCTGGTGATCTTTTGGGCCTCACACGCCCTGTAATCGCGACATTTCACCCGTCGGCGATTCTGCGGGCCACCGATGGCCAGATTCGCGAGGAACTGTTCTCGCACTTGGTCGAGGATCTTCGCCGCGGCTGGGAAATCGCTTCGCAAGTCAATTCCTGAGTCGTTCTCTCAGAGCGGGTACACTTCTCAAATGCATCGCCTCTCGACTCTCCTTTTTACGCCCATCATGGTCTGCCTGGCCGCGACACTAGCGCCTTTGGCGGTTTCCGGCAAACTTCGGGTTTCTGAGTGCAATCCCGCGTTCTCGTTCGGAACTGATCCGGCTTTGACGGGTCAAGCGCAAGACGTTCATTCCCTTAGGCCACTTCCCCAAACTAACTCCCCCGCTGCACTTGGTTACGCCGCGAAGACGAGGCAATCACACGATCAACCGGCGAGTACCAAGGATGAAGTTAAGCCAACCGCGCAGGTGAATGTGCCGGAGGCGATGGGAGCCGCGTTGGTTCCCGCGCTAGCACCCGTGCCACGAGCCGACAAATGGTGGCAAGAGCGACACGCGGCGATGAACGAGCGGGTAAAGCAGGGTGCGGCCAAAGGAGATATCGGCGTTCTGTTCGTGGGCGATTCGATCACCCAAGGTTGGGAGGGCGAAGGTAAGAATATTTGGCAGAGCTTCTACCAAAAGCGGAATTCAGTTAATCTCGGAATAGGCGGCGACCGTACTCAGCACGTGCTCTGGCGATTGCAGAATGGAAACGCCCAGGGACTGGCGCAGCCCGCCGCGGGTACCGCGCCCAAAGTCGCCGTCGTTATGATCGGTACTAACAATGTTAGCGATACGCCCCCTGCTGAGACAGCCGCTGGCATTTCGGCGATTGTAAGTCTTCTAAAGCAGAAGGTTCCGGGCATAAAGGTGTTGGTGCTAGGAATCTTTCCGAGAGACGAAAAGCCCGCGTTCGCCCGGGAGAAGAACACGCAAGTCAACGACATAATTCGGTCCCTCGACGATGGTAAGCAAGTTTACTTTATGGATATAGGCGCGACCTTCTTAAACGCAGATGGAACAATCTCCAAGGAAGTGATGCCCGATTTTCTCCATCTTTCCGCCGACGGCTACCGACGTTGGGCCGAGGCAATCGAACCCAAACTTAGCGAACTCTTGGGTGAACCAGCGAGCAAACCCGCGAAGTAATCGAAAAAGTGAATCCGGCACCCAACCGTCTCTCAGCCTCAGCAACAAAGGTACCCTGGAAAAAGCTATGATGAACTCAAATGTAAGTCGGCGTGAAGTGATCCGCGTCGGTGCGGCCTTGGCTGGCGCAGCCGGGTTGGCGTCCCTCGGATGTTTGGCGTCCGCGGCGGCTGGGGCATCGCAGCCCCCATCCTCCGCGCCTCCTACAGCCTCAAAGCCCTCCACGGCCCCCGCTGATAACGCCCAAAGCGACGCTTTAACGAAACAGCTCGCGACTCCATCAACCACTACTCCTTGGTTTTCAATAAGTCTGGCCGAGTGGTCGTTGCACAACGCACTCTTCAAGGGCACGCTCGACCACCTTGACTTCCCCCGCGCCGCCAAAGAAACCTACGGCATCAACGGCGTGGAATATGTAAGCGTGTTCTTTAAAGAGAAGACCAAAGATAGCTATATTGATGAAATCAAACGCCGCTGCGCGGATCTGGGCGTGACCAGTGTTCTAATTATGTGCGACGGCGAGGGTGCGCTGGGCGACGCGGATGCAACCAAGCGTGCAACCGCAGTAACGAATCATCATAAATGGGTCGACGCCGCGGCCCGGTTGGGGTGCCACTCCATTCGCGTGAACGCTCAGAGTGAAGGTAGCTACGAGGAACAGATGGAGCGGGCTGCCGATGGCCTGCGTTCGCTGTGCGAATATGGTGACAAAGCCAGCATCAATGTAATTGTCGAAAATCATGGCGGGCTCTCATCTAACGCTAACTGGCTCTCAAGCGTCATAAAAAAGGTGGCGCACAAGCGCGCGGGCACCCTCCCCGATTTTGGTAATTTTAATATCGGCGAGGGCAAGGTGTACGACATGTACAAAGGCGTCACCGAACTCATGCCCTTCGCCAAGGGCGTAAGCGCCAAGTCGCACGACTTCAAGGAAGATGGTGAAGAAGCGGCCAAGGATTACACGAAACTGATGGCCATCGTCAAGGCCGCTGGCTATACAGGTTGGGTGGGAATCGAGTACGAAGGGCAGAAGTTAAGCGAGCCCGACGGCATCCGAGCGACAAAGAAACTGCTCGAAAGGGTCCGTGATAAGACATAAGTAAAAAGCGTATCGGCGGGGCCTCTTTGGGTGAAGCCCTATCATAAGTAATCAGTGATTGACCCAACCGGCAAAGCCGCGGATGCTGCCCCCATAGAAACCGCCTGCGCTCAAACTTCGTACGCCAGCAGAGCCAGCGGGCGGATCGCTCCTCAAAGCTGACATCCCGGCCCGATTGCAGTTGCAGCAAAGGTTACTATGCTTCTGGTCGCCGCGTTTACTCGAAGCATGCGGAAGGCGGCCAAAATTTCGACCGCCCATTCTCGATGCTCCGCTGCCGACGCATCTCGACCGATGAGCGGTCGGTCGGGCGTACCTTGAGTAAGCTTGCTCGCTTGCCTAGCCTTGGGGCAAATGAAAACTCTCTACGACCGCGCTGCTACGGACGACTTGGATTCACTTACAACTATTGTTTCGATGGCGTTCGGGGGCGAAACCGACGGCGTCCGTGAATGGGTTCGCGACAAAGTAACTCTTGAGAACGTCCGTGTGATGCGCGATCAAGCCGGTTCAGCCATCGCGTGCGCCGCGCTGCTGCCCATGGGCCAATATTATGGTGGACGGAGTGTAACTATGATGGGTATCGCGGGGGTGGGCGTGCTCCCTCATTGGCGGGCCAAGGGCGTTGGCAAAGCCATGATGACGGAAGTGGTGAAAGAATCCGAGGCCCGCAACTGTGCCATCTCTTCTCTCTATCCATCCACCACAGCGCTTTACCGCACGGTTGGTTATGAACAGGCGGGTCAGCACTTTGAGCACAGTTACCCCGTAACCCGCCTCCCCTTTAAGAGCGGCGAAACGGGGTACCGTGTTCGGCCGATGGTGGCGGACGATCTCGGCGCGGTGAGGGCGTGTTACGCCAAAAGCTGCGCAACCTGCGATGGTGCGCTCGACCGCTCGATGTATATGTGGGAGCGAAAACAGAACCCTCGAGGTAAACCCGCCGTTGGTTACGTCGTGATCCGTCAGAACCTTCAAACGAACGGCGACTGTATCGATGGTTTTGTTTATTTGCGACAGGATCGCCCGTCGGGGCTGGGCCGGCACGACTTGGAAGTGGGCGACTTCTCCGCGACCACGCCCGGCGCTGCTTCTGAACTTCTGTCGTTTCTGGCGGGATTCTCTTCGATGGCGGAGCGAGTCATCTATCGCGCCGGTGCGTCTCATCCGCTTGCTACGCTGCTCGCCGAAAGCCGATATTGCGAGGTCGCGTTCCGCGACACCTGGATGCTCAGAATCCTCAACGTTGAACGCGCGTTTGGCGAGCGAGGATATCCCCGTGGGCTGAGCATCAAGTTAACTTTTAGCGTCGTGGATTCGCTGCTGCCAGCCAGTAATACCAGTTTCACTCTCACCGTAAATGATGGGGGAGGGAGTGTAACTCGGGGCGGCGTGCCCAGTCCGAACATCACCGCCGACATCAGAGGCCTATCGCAACTCTATTGCGGACAGTTCTCCCCAGTTGTGCTCTCCCACCTCGGAAGAATTACGGTTAAGGATTCCGATTCGGCAGCACTCGCCGCGGCCGTCTTCTCAAGCAATGGCGGCTATTGCGATTTCTTCTAAATCCAGCAGTTACTGCGATTCGCCCGGGGAGGCTTCAGCGCTCAGGGCAACAGGTTCCGCGAGGCGACGCGGATGGTGCGATGTTGTTGGCTACCAGCGCGCGTCTGGCCCTAAAGGCAAAGGGGTTCCCGACCCTTTATAACTGCCACAGGCTGCTTCCCCAAGTCAGCCCGCCCCCGAAGGCGACGAACATAACTTTCTGCCCCTCTCGCACTCTGCCCGCGCGGGTAAGTTCATCAAGGCACAGCGGCACACTCGCGCCCACGGTGTTGCCCACCCGATCGATATTAACATACAACTTTTCATCACTCAGACCAAATCGTTCCCGCGCGGCCGTGAGGATGCGTTGGTTGGACTGGTGGCACACAAACATCGCTACATCATCGGCGTGTACCCCCGCTTGCGCGAGCGTGGAATCGATGAGGTCGCAGAATGTCTTCACGGCGAACTTGAAGACCGCCGCCCCGTTCATCTGCACCTTGTTTAACTTAGCCGCGTCGGGCACTACGTCGGGCGGAAAATCTCGGTCGCGCTGCGGGACATAAATTTCTTTCCACCCGTTCCCATCGCAGTGCATCGCTTGCGCTAATATGCCCTTGCTCGGGTCGTCGCAGCCGCGCAGAACAGCCGCTCCTGCCCCATCGCCAAATATAATCGCGGTTCCACGCCCGGCTGTCGAATACTCCATAAGCGTTGAGAGCGAATCCGCCCCTATCACGGCGACAGTCCGGTACGAGCCACCCTTAATTAACTCATGCGCCGTATTGAGCGCGAAGATAAAGCCTGAGCAAGCCGCGTTGAGGTCAAACGCCCCCGCATGCCCCGCCCCGACCGCCGCGGCGACGCGGCAGGCAGTTGCCGGGCAGGCCATCTCAGGTGTCATCGTTGCAACAATAACTAAATCCAGATCAGAGCCGCTGAGCGACGCCGCATGGAGAGCGCGCTTGAGCGCCTCGGTGCTCATAGTGAGCGTGCTTTCTGAATCGTCGATCCTGTAGCGGCAGTGAATGCCCGTGCGCTGCACGATCCACTCATCTGACGTGGCCATCACCTTTTCCAGGTCAGCATTCGTAAGGCCGTTCCTCGGAAGGCAGGAGCCGGTGCCGGCAATTCGAACACCGGCGGGTCGAGCGGGGATACGGGCGGGGAGGCGTTCGGAGAGGTTGGTCATTGCTGTGAAAAGACGGTAGGGAAGGTGAACCGAGCGCGAGGCTGGGTAGCTTTGCGACCCATAGAAATGCTGAGATCAATGCCCGAATAGCCCGGTGCTGTTTCAGAGCTAGGGTCGGCCAATCGACTCAACGCGGGGTGCATGCATCAAGCTGTCCACTTTTTGAGAACCAGCGAGTCCAGGAATCGTGGCGATCCTCACGCCGACTCATCTTCTAAAATGAAACTTATGTTGGCGTTGCCCGGCATTTAAGGCGGGTCGCGACTTAACTTAACTGGTGCGATCAACCGGCCGCGGCTTGGTTCTCGTGTTCGTAAGCTTCGAGCACGTGAGCAACCTCCGCAAGCCGTTTCACAATAGCCTGATTGGTGCGGGCCTCGTGGAACTTGCGGCAGTTACGAATAGCAGCGCGAATGGTGCGGGCCTCACTGCTTCCGTGAGCTATAAAACACGCGCCATTCACGCCTAGCAGCGGCGCGCCGCCCAGTTCGTGATAATCGTTCTTCGCGTAGATTGACTTAACAACCGGCTCGAACGCAGTGACCATCGAAGGGTCAATGGCAATCATCTCCGCCGCGATGGCCTTGAACAGACTCTTGGCGAGGCCCTCGGAAGCTTTCAGAAGGGTGTTACCAACCAAGCCATCAGTAACGACCACGTCGGCGACGCCCTCGAAAAACTCGCGACCTTCGATGAATCCGATATAATTTAATCCGGGTGTATTCTTGAGCAGGTCGCGAGTCTGCTTGATGATGCCGGTCCCCTTGGCTTCTTCACTACCGATATTCATCAAGGCCACGCGCGGATTTTCGACCTTATGAACAGTGCGAGCAAAGACATCGGCCATAACCCCGTACTGCCAAAGGTGTTCAGCCTTGGGCTCAGGATTAGCACCCGCATCGCTAAGGACAATATCGTTTCGGAATGCTGGAATTGTGACGCAGATGCCGGGACGAAGCACGTTTGGCAGCCGACGCATGTAGAGCATCGCCGCAGCGACGCACGCACCGGTATTGCCAGCGGAGAGCACAACATCCGCACGGTTGGGGTGCCCTTCTGCACCGAGCATACACATCTTTACTATTGACGACTCGGTCTTTGATCGAACGGCCTTCGCCGCGGAATCGCCCATTTCGATCACTTGCTCTGCGTTGACGATCTCAATCCGAGGATCCTTGGGATCAACATCGCGCTCCTCAAGCAACTCAACAATGTCGCGAGACCGCCCGACCATGATGATAACGTCGCCCGGCGCCAGTTCGTCGAGTGCCATAACGCATCCCTTGAGGATGGCGTCCGGGGCGAGATCACCGCCAAAGATGTCAACTGCAATACGCATCGAGAAAGGTGCCTCAAAGTGATCTAAACCGGGGCGGACTTGTCGGACTCAACCTCACAAAGCTCTTACGACGCACCCTTGCGGGGCTCGACAGCGCGGGAAGTAAACTATATACACAAACGCCCCGGCGTGCAGACCAGGGTGGTAAGTAGAAGTTGTTTATTGCAGCTCGCGGGACCATGCAACGCACGGCTCACCACATCGCCGCAGAGATGAATCTTCGGTGCCGCGGACAAACCGTACGGCCCTCAAGCTCTGCAGCCATGGATGCCACCGCTCGCGATCAGTGAAATGGCAAAAACGAAGAATGACTTAAGGATCTCCCCAAGGAAATCAACTATGCCGCGGTTAAAAGCGGGCTCAAGCCTTAGGAACGCCGATGCCTAACTTTGGCACCTTAATTTGAAGACCGGGCCGAACATACCCAGATTCCTTCGCGGCACGGTGCGCCATCTTGGGCATACCGGAAATAGGATCCGTTCCGATTTGAATCGGCTCGATGGCGTGATGATTACGTCGACGACGAGTGCGACCGTGACTGACTCTCTGTGGAGGAAGCATGGAAAAAACCTCTTCATTTCGATCGATCGCTCGCCTCGTGGCGGGGAGATTGATCAAAAATCGCTAGAACACCGCTCGTCAACATGCTGAGCTCTTGGCTGGACGATACAGCGCAAGGGAGGAAGTGTAGCAGAGGCGGCAAAGAGTTTCCAACCCGTCGCTAGACCCGGGCAGCATCCGGTGTCTCAAACTGCGTGAACGGTATCGCGCTGGGATTCAAAAACCGGGCCCGCTTTGCAGCTCTTGGTCACTCCTATCCGTATTTGCCTTCGCGGGGTGTGGACCTAGTCCGAGCGAAACAATGTACCGTCGATCAAAGTACTTGGTTTGTTAGGGTATCTAAGCTTCGTTGAAATTAGTAAGTCGCACCCGGGCGTCCGGAGGTGCCTTCCCCGGCTACCCGTTTAGATGTAGGTGGCTCCATTCGCAATTGCCGAAGCCGTTCCACGGTTAAACGAGAGGGAACCGCCTCGGCTGGTGGGAGAGTTGGTTTCATTGAAGGGCCGCTTCGCTTTTCTAGCTGCGTCAGCGTTAACGTCCTTCGTTGAGAATCTGCTTGCTTGCGGGCTGGGAGGCGTGCTACGGTGGGGTTGCGAGTTCGCTCGCGCTTGGGGTGGGATGAACTTGATTTGCAAGGCGGGGAGTGCGATAGGTAGTTGAGTGGGAAAGTGGATAGTTTCGTGGGAAAATGAAGGTCATGCCGCGCCAACGGTGCAGGCAAAACATCAGGAGTTGATTGTGACGCAAAGCCTCGCCGCCCGCCCCGTACCCGCAGCAACACCCGTGCAAACATATGGACGGATCGTTGGCCGCCGCATCTCGATGGCGATGCTTTTGTTAGTTGCCGGAACGTCGATACCCGCCTTTGGCCAGGCCGAAGCCGCGAAGGAAGTTGCAACACCCGCCGCGGGCTCAGCAGCTGACGCAAACGCCAAAACTGATGCAAACGCCGACGATAAGCTGGCTGCCAAAACGGGCGAGAAACCCGCAGAAAACGCGAGCCTTCTTGCAGATTTCATTCATTATGTTAGGATTCAAAACTACGACCTTGCGGAAGCAATGGGGGCCGAGTTGGCAGGCCGCGGGCTTACGAACACCGAGTTCGTGGTGCTAGTCGAAGGCACCGGCGACGTGATGCGATTTGAAGAAAGCGTTCAGCGGGCAATGCGGGTTCCGCAGCTTGAGAAAGTCGCCGCCACACTCGCAAAGGCCAATGAGGATGGAAAGCTAGAGCGTGCACGTAACCCCGAGCAGGTCGCCCGAAACATTGACATGTTGACCGGCACGGACCGGGGCCGCAGGCTCGCTGAAGAGCGGCTGGTTTATGCAGGCGAGTACGCCATGCCGCAGCTTCTGGAAGCATTTCTTGATCGCAGCAAAGCGACGCGTCAGGCCGCGGTCGTCCGTGTAATAGTTGGCATGGGTCGTCAGGGTGTAATTCCGCTCGCCACTGCGATGATGAAGGTAACCCCAGTGAAGCAGGAGGCGATCGCCGATTTGTTGGGGATGATCCCGCACCGTACCAGCCTGCCGTTCTTACGCGACCTCGCGGACATTACCACCGTTGAACTGGTACGCACCGCCGCTAACCGGGCCATAGGGCGCGTAGCAGGAACCGACACGAGCGCATCCAGCAACGACGCTCCTACGCTTTATCGTAACCTCGCGGAGATTTATTACGCTCAGCGTAGCGATGTTACTAGCTTCCCCGCCGACGAAACACAGCTTCTGTGGAACTACGAGCCCAGCACCGGCTTGATCATGACGGCCATCAAAACCCCGGTGTTTCACGAAGCTATGGCGATGCGCCTGGCGGAGCGAGCGTTAGAGATTGAATCAAAGCGTGGAACAGCATCCGCCGATACGTTGGCGCTTTGGGTCTCCTCAAACTTCTCTCGTGAGATCGATTCGCCCGCCAAGTACGAGAATCCGAGTTATATTACAACTGGTACCGGCGCGCGTCGCAGCGCAGAGTATTACGCCGTCGCGGCGGGCGCCGACGTAGCACAGCGCGTGCTCGGCCGGGCCATCCAGGATCGTGACACGCCCCTCGCCCGTCGCGCCATCGTCGCTATCGAGAAGACAGCAGGCTCCAAGGACCTCTGGGCGGCGAGCTCGGGTGCTCAGACTCCTCTCCAAGCAGCCTTGACGTACCCGAACCGGCGCGTTCAGTTTGATGCAGCTTTGGCGCTCGCCGCGGCGGGGCCAAAGGATGCCTTCGCCGGTAGCGACCGCGTGATTCCCACACTGGCGTCCTCGGTGCGTGGTGCCACCTCTCAGTACGCAGTTGTGCTTACCTCCGAGCCCGAGCAGTATCAGTCGGCGCGGGCAACATTAATTAAGATGGGCTTCACCGTGCTGCCCCAGGGCCGCGCCATGAGCGAACTCGCTTCGCCGCTGTCCGAAGCGCCCGCTATCGATCTCGTCGTAAGCGCGGGCATCACCGGCGATGCTATCTCGGCGGTGGTGGATGATGTGCGGGGGCAGAGCAAGACCTTAGCGACGCCAATCCTGGTGCTTACCAACCCTCAGTCTTACACCGAGCTCTCCCGCCGATACGCGAGCGATAGCGGAGTCTTTGTTCGCCAGAATGCAATCGGGCAGGATGCCATCACCGAATCTATCAAGCAGTTGGTTGAACGCTCCTCGGGTGGGGGAATTACAGAGGTGGAAGCCACCGACTACGCCGCGCGTTCGCTTAGCGCACTCCGCGATCTCGCCGTCTCGGGTAACACTGTTCTGAGTGCTGGCGATGCTAGCGCCCCACTCATCGCCGCGTTGTCCGTCGTCGAAGGCGAAACAAAGCTCAAGGTCGCCGAGATCTTAAGCCGCATAGATCAAGACCGCGCCCAGCGCGCGATTATGGATGCGGCGTTAGCCGCGAGCGGCGCGCAAAAAGTTACGTTGATCGGCTTCGTAAGCGAATCCGGCAAGCGCTTCGGAAACTTCCTTGATGCGGGCCAAGTTACTAAGCTTACGCAACTGGCGTCAACGGGCAATGACGCCGAGGCCACCGCCGCGGCGGGCCTGATCGGCGCTCTTAACCTGGCACGCACTCAGTTGGTGCCCATGCTCATCAAGCAGTAGGTTTGTAAGTGAAGGCCTTCATTGCTCCTAGGGCGGGAGTTCCAGAGCAATCGCGTCGCGATGTTCGCCACTATCAAGCTCGCGGCGTGCTGGGGCGCTAGTTCCTTCTTGCGCCATCGCGGGTAAGACCTATGTTCACACATAGGGTGAGTCGCCCCTGAGCTCGGGCGTCTCTGGTGAACGGGTGCAGCGGTAATGTTACATCGGCAACAACGATTTCGTGACTCGGCGAGGTAACAACCCCACACACCTCAGACACGGAAACTTATGTTGTGGGATTAGACGTACCCTGAGCTCAAGGGTGCGAGCAGGCCGAACGCGGAAAGCGAGATTGGCATTCGGAAGTCCTTGAGGGCTGAAGCCCTCACGACCAGAGGACAGCCCACGTACTGCATAAAGCGGAGAAGGGGGGATTCGAACCCCCGATGGAGACGAGCTCCATACTGGTTTTCGAGACCAGCGCGTTTAGCCGCTCTGCCACCTCTCCGGAAGAGGGCCGGTCGCGGGCACCAGCGACGTGATTGTTGGAGGGTGCGCCAGCTTTCTCAACTCCGGCCGGGTTTCTGCCCCGCTGGCTCTTGTGGTCGGGGGGCGGTTGGGCCTCTTGCCCGACGGCCAACATTACCCCGCGGCTTTGCAAAGGGCATTGGGGATCAATAGCCGCCACGGGAACCTTTAAGGGCATCACAAGACGCGGCATCTGCTGCGTACTGCTTTCCTTCGACTGCTTCCGGCCTTCGCCGGATCACGCATGCCCGTGACGTTAGCCGCACAGGTGCGACGTACTTCGCGCGCGTTCCGGAACTTCCACCATCCAGCAGTCGATGACCCTGCCACGCAGGTTCATCCCGCCGCCGGGCTCGCGGCGATGCTTACCATTCTTTTGCACACCCAAAAAATGCGGCCGCGTCGCGAGCAAGGTGAGTTCGGGGCCAAATTAGTAAACATATCGCGGTACCGGGCGCGGGCACAGCAGGTTACGTTGGTCATCGCGGGGTGAGGCACCGCTTCAGAGTGCGCTACGAGACGGTGAAACAACGGTCAAGGAGTTGTATTATGTTAACATCGCTGCGATGGATAATGTCGGCTCCTCTCACGCTGCTGCGGGTTTCGTTTCCATCAAGCGCAGCGGCAGTCCAAGGACGCTCTTGCGGCCTAGCCAACGTTTTGTGCGGTGCTTTGTTCGCGCTGTTGGCAGCAACCGCTGGGCCCGCGATGGCACAGTCTGTGCTTTATGTGCGCCCTGCCGCCGCTCCGGCGGGAGATGGCCGCTCTTGGGCAACCGCCTACCAGCACCCGCAGCAGGCCTTGGCCTACTGCACTGCTAACCCCGGCACCCGACAAGTATGGATCGCCGCGGGCACCTACACGCCCGACCAGACAGGGATGGACCGAACCAAGTCGTTTGTCGCCGTTGCTAATGTTACGTTACTCGGCGGCTTTGCAGGTACGGAGGCGGAGTTATGGCAACGCAGCCCAACTGGCAACATAACTATTCTCAGCGGCCTCTATGCTGGCGGCGCTCGTGCCCACCGTGTTGTGCGCTCCACCAACGTTACGGGCGTGGCCTTCAATCGCCTCACCATCACCAAGGGCCAGTCCGACGGCGACCCCACGGATGAACGGGGCAGCGGAGCCAGAGTCTCGGGCGGAAATGTTACATTCACCTTATGCGAGTTCATCGATAACGGCAAGGCCGCAGTCGCCCTCGTGAACGCACCGCACGGAGGCGCGATCGCCATCTCCGGCTCTGCCACCGTAACTCTGATCGACTGCCTTTTTCAAGGCAATAGCGCGGGCGCGGGTAACGGAGGACAGCTTGGGGGTCAGCCTGCTTTCATTGGCGGTCACGGCGGTGCAATCAGCGTTGAGAGTTCCACGCTTACCGCCACACGCACCACCTTCTCAGCCAACCGGGCGGGCAGCGGCGGCACGGGTCGATGCCAGTTCGGCATTCCGCCGCCATCCACTGCGGGGGGCAATGGTGGTGCTGTGTGGGCCAACTCCGCCACGGTTACGTTCAACGACTGCCAGTTTGTGGGCAATTGGGCGGGTAGCCCCGTGGGCGGGGCAATGTGCGGTAACGGAACCGTTGGCGGGAGCTCTACCTCGGGAAGTGGTGGCGCACTCGCCACCACCTCCACCCAAATTACGATTAATCGCTGCCGCTTCGTTGATAACGCAACCCGAGACGGCGTCCCCGCCTACTGCTGCGATAGTTCTCAAGCCATCCAAGGCTCCAACGCGGGCGATGGCGGCGCACTTCACTTAATAAACTCACCGGCAAACATTTACAACTCGCTTATCGTGGGTAACGGCTCCGGTGCGGGCGGGGCTGGCTACACTCGTCCTGATATAACGGCCCCCCCCGGCATTGATGGCAAGGGCGCGGGCATCTTTAACTCTGGTTCGAGCACCAGCCATGCTATGCAGCTTGTGAACTGCACCATCGCCTCGAACTTCAACGCAACCGCCGCGACCCCCGCTGGTTTGGCTGGCGCATGGCGGGGTGTTACGACCAATAGCATCTTCTGGAACAACAACGGCCCCGCCGCGGCGCAGGCAGGCCAGATTGAGAACCCAAGCGCGGGCGCACTCCGACATAACACAATCCAGGGGTGGACTGGCTCGCTGGGCGGAACACTTAACAACGGGTCAGACCCACAGTTCGTCGATCTTGATGGGCTGGACAACATTCAAGGCAACGCCGACGACAATCTTAACCTTAGAGGGCTCTCTCCCCTCATTGATAGCGGTCGAAACACCGACGTCGCCGCCCTGGCTCAGAGCGCCGACCTCTTGGGCACACCGCGCTTTCTGGAGAACCTGGGCGTCGCCAACACCGGCACGGGGCTGGCTCCTTACGTTGATCGGGGCGCTTTCGAGAACGCCCAGTGCATCGCCGACTGCGATGGCGACGGCCTGTGCGATAGCGCGGAACTGCTGGCGGGCAACGATGTTGATTGTAATGTTAACGGCATTCCCGATGGCTGCGAACCCGGCGGCATGGCCCAGATCAACAACCCTGACCCCCTCGCGGGCGAGGCCTTCGCCTTCAGCGTCGATGTAGACCGTGATTGGATGGTGGTTGGCGAACGTTACGATGATGGGTTCTTTGCCCCGCCCGGAGATTCGGGCGCGGCCCATATGTACCAACGCGTCGATGGTGCCTGGGTCTACCGCCAACGGCTTGTCGCCTCTGATGCGGCCATTGGCGACCAGCTAGGCAACATCGTAACTATCGACGGCGAATGGGCCATGGTCGCGGCACGCTACGACGACCATACTTCACTTTCAGATGCTGGCAGCGTTTACGTCTTCCGCCGCCAGGCCGGGGGCTTGGCCGCAACTGGCGGAACCTGGACACAAACCCAGATTCTCCGCGCCGCCGACCCCGCCGCTGCGGACGAGTTTGGCCACGGCCTCTCGCTTGATGGGGGCCTGGCCATCGTCGGCTCCCTCAATGACGACGACCGGGGCCGCAACAGCGGCTCTGCTTATATTTATCGCCTCAACACCCTCTCCAACACTTGGGCGCTCGAACAAAAACTCTCCGCGAGCGACGGTGTGGCCGATGCGGCCTTTGGGCTATCAGTTTCAATCCAGGATTCTCCCGCAGCGGGTGCCTTCGCGCGGGCAGTAGTGGGGGCCCTTGGTGATACCCAGCGCGGCCACTTTGCAGGCGCCGCTTATATCTACGCCCGCACGACTGCGGGCTGGATGCTCGAACAAAAGTTGATACCAGACGTTTCTCAAGCTTTCTACTTCATGGGCGAAGTGGTGGCCCTCGACTCCGACATTGCCGTCATCGCCGCACGCGGCGACGACAACCAATCCACCACCGATGCCGGCGCTGCGCTGGTTTTCGAGCGATCCGGCGTTTTCCCGGCCAGCCAGTGGTCTCTTGCCATCAAACTGGTTCAAGGCCCGCCCGCAGGCAACTTTGGCTTTGGTTTTTATAGTGCCGTGGGCGACGGAGGCCGCCTCATCGCCGTTGGCTCTCCTTGGAAGAGTGACGAGCTAGGCCGCCCGCTAACCGGTGGAGCGGAAGTATTCATCCGAACCCCGCAGAACACCTGGGTTCGCTCCGGCGAGCTAAACCTTACACCTCCGCCGCCCAGCGCGGGGGCTGGGCAGCCCACGGGCTACTTTGGCTACGCTCTCTCCATCAGTGAACGTAATATTATATCTGGGGCGTACGCCGGTGTCGTCGGCTCTGTCGCCGGGGCGGGCTGGCTGCGCAGTTACTCCGCAGATGCTTTGGACTGCGACGGCAACGGAATTCCCGATTCCTGCGACCTGGCAGGCCAACCCCAGCGAGACCGCAACGCCAACGGCGTGTTGGACCCGTGCGAACGCCCCGCCTGCATCGCCGATTACAACGACGACGGCGGCGTGGACGGCGAAGACGTCGCCGAGTTTTTCGAGGCTTGGAGCGCTGGTGAAATTCGCTCGGATGTCAACTACGATGGCGGCGTAGATGGCGGAGATGTTTCTGCTTTCTTCTCAAACTGGGTCGCCGCGGCGTGCTAACTCCTGCTCCTGCTGCTTTCTCGTTCGGATCGTCACCTCAACACATCTCCCGACCTCGCTTGTGGTGTTGCCTCATCACCTCGTTTTAAGGCGTTCAGGCCACCGTGCCCTCGCTCCCGCTCACCATGCCCAACATGCAAGCCTTGCTCGATGGTCTTTCTTCCTGGCGTCCGTTTAACGCGCTGGTCGTCGGCGACTTCATGCTCGACCAGTTAGTTTACGGCGATGCCCAGCGCCTCAGCGCCGATGCCCCGGTGCCCGTGTTGCATGTCCGCCGAACCGAGAATCGCCCGGGGGGAGCCGCTAACGTCTGCCTGAATCTGGCGGCGCTCGGGGGTCGGGTCGTCGCGTTCGGCGTTGTGGGGCGTGATGAGCACGGTTCAACGCTACACCGCGAGCTTACGATGGCGGCAATCGATGCAAGCGGACTATTTGTTGATGACGGCCGTTCGACTACCGTCAAACAAAACTTAATCGGTCTCGCGCAGGGCAGGCACCCGCAGAAGATGTTCCGGCTTGATTATGAATCATGCGAACCGCTCAGCGAAGCAGCCGCCGGGGTACTGCTGGAGCGGTTCGAGGCGGCGTTGGCGGGGTGCGACGTGGTGTGCATCGAAGACTACGCAAAAGGAGTCTGCTCGCCGGAGGTCTGCTCCCGTGTAATTGATCTTGCGCGCCGCGCCGGTAAGGAGGTCTTCGTGGACCCCGCGCGGATGGCCGATTACAGTCGCTACGCACGAGCGAACGTAATTACACCCAACCGCACCGAGGCCGAAACCGCAGCGGGGATGGCCACCAGCACCCACAACGACCCTTCGCACAATGCCGCTTTGGCCGCCAAACTCATGGCGCAACTCCAGCTTGATTGCTGCGTACTCACGCTCGATGCGCACGGCGCACTGCTACTGGAGCGCGACCGCGAACCGGTGGCGGTTCCCACCGTGGCACGCGATGTCTACGACGTAACCGGCGCGGGCGATATGTTCCTCGCCGCACTCGCTGCGGCCCGCGCCAACAGCTTTTCGTGGGTAGATTCGGTGTCGCTGGCCAACGTCGCCGCGGGGCTTGAAGTTGAGGTCTTCGGTGTGCAGCCGATCGCGATTGAGAAGTTACACCACCAAGTTCTGGTTCAGCACAGCGGCCAGGGCGGCAAGTTCCGCACCCGGCAGCAGTTACGTTTGGAGGTGGCCGCCAGGCGCCGGGATGGTAAGCGAATAGTTCTTACCAACGGCTGCTTTGATGTACTCCACGCGGGTCACGTGTGGCTGCTCGACTGCGCGAAGTCCCAAGGAGATTTTCTGATTGTCGCCACCAACACCGATGCCAAGGTGCGTGAGTTCAAAGGTAACAATCGGCCGGTAAACACCCAGGAGGACCGAGTCCGTGTGCTCGCGGGGCTGGCGAGTGTAGATGCGGTGTGTATCTTCGAGGAAGACACGCCCCTCCAACTCATCGAAGAAATTCGGCCAGATGTGTTGGTGAAAGGCAACGAGTATACCGAGGATCAGATCCCCGGTGCCGCGTTCATCAAAAGCTATGGCGGCGTTATCGCCCGGGTTCCCATGATGCCGGGGCGAAGCACTACATTAACACTGGAACGCAGCGACGATCCACGGGCGGCAACCGTCAAGCCGTCGGACTCGCGATTTGTACGGGACGATTCTCTGCAATCATAACTCAGACGTCGGGGACAATACTACCCAGACTCGCAGTGAGTGCGGCGCTGCCATAGTAACTCTGGTGGCACCTAGCAATCGCTCTTCACACCCGGAACGTTATTATCCAAAGGCAGCTCAGTGGCTTTGGGCTTCTTCGACTGGGAAAACTATATTAAACTGAGATTAGTGTCGTTGAAACGATTGGGCTTCTTTCGCTACGGGTCAGGTTCAGGCTTAGGCTCAGCTTCTTTGCTCATAACTCTCTAGTTTAACTTGGAAGAATCTGCTGCTATCGGGCGTTCCATGACTCATGATCCTTAATGAACAGCCCTGTGTCATAAGTATCTGTGATTCATTATGACCCGTGTCGGCGATCGTTCAAAGTCAGTTCGCAACTTAATAAGACTGTTCCGGCCGATCGCCCTTGGCTGAATGCTCATCCGTCCGAAGCCCGTCAGATACAACTGTCACAGAGCCAGTTCCCTCCCCGATCGCCGCGGCGGGCGTTAGCTCAGAGCCCTGCTCTGCCGATCGCCTTCGGTTCTTCACCAGCACCGCGAACGGTATCAGAAGTACGTTAATGGTCGACAGAATCGTTAACGTAAGCCAGAAGTGAAGAACCGCATTCACCACGATCAGACCGAGCAGGATCATCATCGGAACCACCAGCCGGCGATTCACCGAGATTTTCTTGAACGCAAA
>Ga0105044_10004359_pt1 | contig 19448 bp, 8 predicted proteins | sample MAT01_FD_78092 | JGI IMG/M metagenome (GOLD analysis project Ga0105044, IMG submission 78092) | Freshwater microbial communities from Lake Fryxell liftoff mats and glacier meltwater in Antarctica - MAT-01 | ecosystem: Environmental > Aquatic > Freshwater > Ice > Liftoff microbial mat | place...
AGCACCACCTTTAAGTTCATTGATCAACTCGCGACCCCTCCTCCCCCCGAACGCAGAAACGCAGATCGATGGAGAATAAAACTCGAACGCTTGACCGTCGCCGAGGCTCGGTTCTCAGAACGCATAGGCTCCTTTCGGGTAAAGGGACGCGGCGTCTCCCTCTCAATGTCCCGCAATGCCCGCGATAATTTTGAAATATCACCCCGCATTAAAGATCTTCAATTGATTCTTCCTCGAGGCGGGAAGGTCGCGTCACTCGGCATGGTCGACGGGTTACTTGAAATCACCGATCCCTCGGTGAATCTCAAAAAGCTGCGCCTTACTCGACGCGACGCTCGTCTCGAAATTACCGGGGCTGTCCTGCAGCAAACCCGCGCTCCGCTTGAGGGCGAAATGCACTTTTCTCTCAACGATGGATCGGTTGGACTAAAGGATTATGTTGCATTAGCACTTTATGGAACGGCCCGACTCGGTGGCCGCCTTGGAGCCCCAGAGTTTTCCGGATCTCTTAGTATTCCCTCAGCCCAGCCCTTCTCATTCCGCGCCCCCACCCCCTTTAATCAGGAGTTTGTTGAACTAAAGGGCGCTCTCGACCTTAAATGGAATGAAAAGGAACCGCTCTTTACCCTACGAGACGTAGAGACTTCTGGCCCTGGAATTCAAGCATACTTCGAACGGCCCGTGACCTTTGACTCAGAAGGAATTCGGGGAAGTCTAGTATTTAAAATCGATCGTCTTGCGTTCAATCAGGCCTCCTTTGAGAGCGTAACGGTAGGCGTCGACGTGTCGCACAACTGGACTGTCCCGTCCTTCGGCCTCACGTACTCAGCAAACGATCTCATCATTGTTGGAAAAAGTCTTGGTAAGGTCTCCGGCCAGGGAATCTACGATGGCGAGAAGATCACATTTGACGCTGCATCGACCCCACTCTCTGAGAGCCTTCCTTTTCTCTTTACCGCAAAAGGGGCCTTCGACGTGCTGAACGACTTTGCCCTTCTTCCGACTAGACTTGCCGCGCAGCCCTCAAGCACAGGGTCTGCGTGGGCTCTCAGCGGGAACGCAACGGTGGCCGGACCATTGGATCTCGCTCAGTTAGAGGGAAACGGGGAGTTCTCTCTGCTAGCGGGAACAAGCTCAGTACCAGGGTCTCTCGAACTATCAGGTGGGCTTCTTAAGGCATCGGGCCGCTCAGATTCTAGTGACATGAAACTACAAAGCACGATCCCCATTGGAATAGAGAGGGAAGGCTCTGTTGAGATTATTGTAAACCATCTCAATTTCCTGAAAAGCGCTCCCCAGGGCCACGAGAATCGCTCCTGCTCAACCGCCTCCGGTGTCCTCACGTATCGCTTTCCCCCTAGCTCTTTGCTTCTAGGCTCAGGAACACTCGCCCTCTCGGAAATGGTAGCGGGGTGTGCCCCTGTGACTCTCGCCTTAAAGAACCCCACTGAACTCAAGATCAACTCAGGAACGCTTGAGATCCCTCAGATTGTCTTCACCAATGAGGCGTCGTCGGTTATCGCCCAGGGAAAGATTAATCTCGTTTCTGGATTTGACCTGTCGCTTAAAGGCGGACTCGAGTTCCAGGCGCTCGCCCCGCTGATTGGCGCAGTGGATGATGTGCAAGGGACAGTCGCATTGAACGCTAACGTGAGTGGCCCACTCGCGGCGCCGCTACTTCGCGGCGCTGTGAGCGTAGAGAACGCCGCACTTGAGCTCGAATCTTCAGGGATGAGCATTCGCAACCTTGAAGGAACTCTCACCATCGCCGATGACGGACTTGAATTTTCGTCAGTTCGCGGCCGTCTCAACGATGGCAAATTTACCCTGAGCGGACGAATCGAGCCGCTCGCCTTTGAACGCTCAGTAGCCACGATGACTTTTGATGAGGTATTCCTCGAGCCTCTGCCTGAAATGACAGCAATTGTGTCCGGAACCCTCGGAATCGGTCCTGACCGAAACGGAACTTCTGCAATAAGCGGAGTAATCACCGTGAACTCCGCTGAATTTAAGCGCACCACCAGCATTGGTGAGATGCTTCAATCTACGGCGCGCTCACTCTTCTCTGGCTCTCGAAGCAGTCCGGCATTTCCCGATGCGGCGGATTTACCAAGCCTCCCCATCGACTTAAAGGTCACTGCTCCTGGAAATATTCTTGTAGATACCACCTGGGGCGCTGGTGAGCTGCGCGGCGATCTGACCGTCAAAGGCACGTTGCGGGATCCTCAGCCAGAAGGTCAGATTAGCGTCGTTTCCGGTTGGGTCGGTCTGCGCGACCGTCGGTTCGAGCTCACCAACGGAACGATTACTTTCACACCGCCCTCTCTTGACCCGGTCCTTGATGTTCTGGCCGAGACCACCATTCGCTCGCGCCAGGGAGATCTCATTTTAGTGCTCCTCGAGGTACGTGGAAATGCCTCAGCTCCACGACTTAAACTGAATTCTGATCGAGGTCTTAACGAACGTGAGATTCTGAACCTCTTTACCGCCCCCGGAGACTCGGCTACTACCTCGCGATCAAGCAGCATGCCGGGGGGCATCGAGGTTGACGCTCTGGAATTTATTGAGGATCGATCCTTCCTCGGCTTAGGGCGTCTTGTGCGCGACCTTGCTCGAATCGACAGCCTCTCTCTCGAGCCAACGTTTAACGCCCAGCGCGGCGTCGTAGAACCCACGCTTGTCGCAACGAAGCGCCTCTTCGACCACCTCTCGGTGGTCGGCGAAACTCCACTGAGTGGTGGACAAAGTAATTCACGGCTGAGGCTCATGTTCGACTTTTCCCCCGCGATTGAGATCTCTGGTATAGTGGACACTCAGAGTCGCGATCGGAACTCCTCTTTGGGATTTGATGTTGGGTATACCCTGCTTGGGGAGCGGCGGCGCTTTCTTGATATTCGCTTCTCTGGCAATCGGATGTTTCGGGGAGCAGATATAGAGAATGCAATACGCCTCACTCAGGATTCTCGCATCACGGAACAAGACCTCCCCCGACTCGAAAAGCGCATCTCCTCATTCTACCGGGAGCAAGGCTTCTTCGACACGACTGCGAAGGCAACCTGCGAATCAGTTCCTGGATTCTCAGACGCCTATTGCCATCAATTACGCGTCGCTCTTGACGAAGGTCGACCGTCTTATATTGAAAAAGTTACCTTTAGTGGCGAATCGTTTCCGGACGCAGCCATTGCTCAGCAAGTCGAACGACGCTCAATGAAAAGCGTGGCGTCAGAGGCCACCCGCAAGGATTTTGAGCAGGCATTAATACAGAAACTGAGGTCTGAGGGATATCTGTCGGCTCGCGTTGACACTTCCTACCATCAGCTTACGAAAGACGGCTCTCGGCTTGAGCAGGAACTTGTAACCGAGGTGACGATTGGAAATCCGGTCACGTTTGTCTTTGTTGGTAATAAGGTTTTCTCACCTGCAGATTTCCTCCAGACGATCGATTTATCTGGCCGAAAGCAACCCTTTGGAAACAACACCATCGCTATTTTACTGAGGAATATTGTCCGGCTCTACAGCGAGCGCGGGTACCTTAATGCCTCACCCTCGTTCCTAAGGAGGCGAGACGAAGAAAGCGGGCGCCTCACTTTCACGGTGACTATTGAGGAGGGCCAGCAATTCCAAGTGGACGAGGTATCCCTGCAAGGCCTGAAGGCTGTGAGCGCCGAAGAGGTACGAGCGACACTTGAGGGGTCCGATTCCCAGGCCGCATTGGTGCTCTTTTCTCCGCGCTATGCCGTAGCAGATCAGCTCGAGGCGAACACTCAAACACTAGCTCGAACGCTTGTTGAAATGGGGTTTCCTGACGTCCGAATTTCTGTGGAAGCCACTGCTCACCCAGAATCCTCTTTGGTCAGCGTGGCGTACCTCATTGCTGAGGGGGAGCGCCAACTTGTTAGATCGGTAATTATGGAAGGAGCACCAGTGGAAGTATCCCTTCCAGCACTTCCGAAGCTGCCCTCAGCCATACCGGAGATTAACAGATATACCCAAGAACTCTCGCGTACCCTCGCGGAGGCAGGCTACCAAGAGGCCTCAATTGGGGTGTCCTTCACCTCTGATGTGCACACCATTCAACTCTCCATCTCACCGGGCACAGTTCAACGCATTGGGGAGATTAGTATTGAAGGTAACTCTTCTATCGAGACCCCGACTATCCAATCCGAGCTCCTGGTCAGCACCGGCTCTGCTTTTCGAAATGATTTGATTCAAGAAAGCAAGCGCCGACTCCTCCGGCTTGGATTATTTAACCGTGTGGACATTACGAACGAGCCAATTTCGCTACCTGAAGGCACAGTCCGCGTAACGGTGCGAGTGCAAGAGCGCTCTCTCCAAACGCTCTCGCTTGGAGGCGGAGCAAACTCTGAACTAGGACTTCATCTATTTGGCGAAGCAACTGATCGTTCTTTCTTTCGGGACGGGCGAAGTTTCACTGCCCGTCTCGATACCTATTATGACCGAGTTGCCACCACGATTAGCCAAGGGATTGCCAGTCTGACATATGCCGACCCTTCGCTGCTCGGTAGCAGCGCCGGGTATGTCTCTGACCTACGGTTCCAACGACTTGATTTATCAACTCAAGAGTTCAATCTTGACCGGGTTTCTCTTGCCAACTACATCCACCGCTCTTGGGAAGACGGCACCACGGTGTCTCTTGGTCATACTATTCTCTCTGAGAATCTCGCTAACGTCTCTCCCGGAGCAATTGTAGGACCCTTTGATACCGGTACCGTCCGCCTAAGCTTTCTTTCGGGTGTCATAACGCTCGACGAGCGAGACGATCCATTGAATCCAACTCGCGGCTATGCTGCATCGCTTGATTCGCTCATCGCATCACAGGCTCTCGGCTCCGACGCCGACTATGGCGGCGGAACTGCGAGATTTTCTTTCCTTACGCCTCTTAGTTTGATCTCGCCCCGTTGGTCGTTCGCCTCAAATTCGCGCACTGGAGCCCTTTGGACATTTGGGAACACAGGTGTCGTTCCTATTAGTCAGCGGTTCTATCTTGGCGGAAGAAACTCAGTGCGGGGCTTCCGTGAGAACTCTCTTGGACCGCGTGGAGACGACGGAGCAATTCAAGGCGGTGACTTCTTCGTTTCCCAGAATCTCGAGCTTAGATATCTCCTTAGTGAGAACATCGCACTGCTCTCTTTTCTTGATGTCGGAGGGCTTTACTTCATGGACCAGATTGTGAGCACCGACGATCTGCGTGAAAGTACCGGACTCGGCATTCGCTATCTCTCCCCGATTGGACCCGTCGGGTTCGATCTCGGTGTTCCGCTCGATGAACGCCCCGGTGAACCATCGTTTCGCATCCATTTCAGCATTGGGACCAACTTCTAGAACCCATATCCTATTGTATTTGCTGATAAACAATAATTTTCGCGACCTATTTTCGACTACTTGGCATCAAAACCAAAGAATCGTGGTTTTACTTGGCATGAGCCGGTGCGGGCAGTGTCAGCGCTAGAGAAGATTTTAGCGCGAAGGTGAGTTTCCCATGGAGGGATTGGTTATGATGGCGGTAGTTGTTGCAGGTTCGATGAATGGTTCGTCCAGTGACGAGCAAATCTTAAATCGTACAATTAACCTCCTCAGGGAGCGCGGCATCACGCATGTCGCGGTGGCGTCCAGATTTGCGGTTGCCCCGCAACCAGGCGTAGGTCTCATCACCTTCTCGGAACGCTTTCCCCTTGGGACGGCGATTTCAGAATACGCCAGGTCATTCGAAAACAACCGAGTCCTGCTTGTCTCATTTCAAGGCTCCGAATTGATGGAGTTCGATGCGGCAGTCAGCGCTCTCGCCGATGACCATACCTCTGCTGCCCTTGCCTATGCCCCCATCCATCAAGGCAGCATGCCGGTTGAGTTTCCAGGAATGACGCCAGCAGGTGCCATGTCGGATCAGCTGCTTCAAGATCTTCAGCCTGGGATGCTAGCACCCTCGGGAGTTATCTCCGTTTCTATCGGACTGCTCCTTGAAGCTCAAACTGCCTCACAAACGCTTCCTGGACTAGCGCTTGAGTTATTTCTTGAAGCGCAGCAGAAGGGTGAGTCGATTGTAGAAAGCGGCCCTGCGATGACGGCTCCCGCATCTGCAGAAGCTCTTCGACCCTCCAACAGCGATGTCGCTGCTGCAGTTCGAAAGGCAATCGAGTCAGTTGCGATTGAAGATCTCTACCCAACTCTTGCTTGGATAGTGAATGAGCAGGAAAGCGGAGCCTCTGCCTACCATTCACTTGCCGCAAAGTTTATCCGATTGGGTGATTTTGCAAGTGCTGAATCATGCTTGGCAAGGGCGGAACAGCTACATGCCAGCCCTCGAACCCTTGCGCTTCGCGCCGTGATTGCAATGGAACGTGGGGAAACCTTCGGCGCCATTGCGAAACTAGTTGCTAGCCTGCAGGAGTACGAGCAGGGAAGCAAAACACCATCGTCTTTGCTTTCAGAAAACGTTGAGCATGTGAACAGCGAGCTTAAGCGCGGGCTTGAGAAGCTAAATGCCCAGGATAATTCTGGAGCACTTCAGCATTTTGTGAGAGCCATTCGTGAATTCGACGGTTTCTATAGCGAGTCCGGATTGCTACAGCGCGTTTAGGCGGCCTTTTACTGCATTACACCGAGCACTGTAGGTAATCCGGCCTGCTACATCCGCCGGAAGACGCACCAGCAGACGAGCCCGTAAGAGCTCAAGGTCCCCAGGCGTCATCGCGGAAAGTCCTGGCCCGACACTCGCGCCCCCAAGAATCGTCGTCCAAAAATCTTCGAAATTGGCGAAGGTCCGCTGTACTGAAATCTCCCGCGTCTCCACTGCCTCCAGACCAGCATCCGCCCACAAGCGGCGCATCGAGTCGATGCGAGAGGCGTTGGGACTTGGTGGTTCAGGGACAATAACGCCAAGCGCTCGCATTTCTTCTTGCAACACTGCGTAGGGAAATCCCCCACCCACCACATCCCAGGCGTAAGCAGCAACTACCCCGCCTCGGCAGACAACCCGCGCCATTTCGGCAACGCCTTTGGCCGGATGGGGAACAAAGAAAATAACCAGCGGCATGACTGCCGCATCAAATGAGTCATCCGGGAACGGAAGTGCCAAGGCATCTCCCTGATGAAACTGCGCCATTCGGGATACCGGCCGCTTGCGAGCGAAGGCAAGCTGACTCTCAGATGGATCTACCCCCTGCACAGAAACTGGAGAACACCGCTCGATGAGCATTTCAGTAAAGGCGCCGTTGCCGCATCCAACATCGAGCCAGCGCAAGCCTGGCTGCGGCGCAAGCCAATCGAGGAATACTTCACCAGCAAGCTGGCTCCAGATTCCCATGTATCGTTCGTAGGCAGCCCCATCCTCGAAACGGATCTGTTGTTCAAACATTTTTAATCTTTCCTTCTAACGGATAACGGCGAGCCTATCTCACGGCCGCGACTCCGGATGATTCTAAAGTACTCCGCTAAGAGTGCTTTCGGTAGTCAGCCAGCGCCTACTCAGCAAATGCTAAAGAAAGCCAACGTCTATAATGAAATACGGTCCATACTCGGCTTACTTCGACTGCTTTGGAGGGCGCGCTTCTGGGACACCCATAAACCACATGGTCGTAACATCTTGAGCGCTCGGGGAGACCTGAGAGAACTTGGGTGTCCAGAGGGGGCTCGACCTCTAAATATTTGTGCTGCACGACGTGTGCCCACGGTTAGCCGTGGGAGACAAAACCAAGAGCCTACAAGCTCACTCTCAACGCTTTGCGGAACCCTTTTGATGAAATTACAGCATCGCCCAAGTTCGCTAGACAGGCCGACAAAAATTCTCGCCCTCAAACCACCGAAACTTCAAGCACTCTAAACCAATTTCCCACGCGCAACAGGTAACTCGCTAACGTCATTAAACATGATTGATTTTCCTGACTCAGGATGCTCCAGGGAGGCCTGGCTAGGTCGCCTGTGTGTGGGGGGGGGGGGCGTGAGATGAGTAGGGACTGACATTCCCCTATAGTTAACCCCGTAAGCCAAGCATTCGAGGTTGCTTCTATGTTCGCAAAGTCCAAATTAGAGTCGACAAAAAGCCATCCAGCGCTTCCTAAAATTTCCGCCGATCAGATTGCATGCTCCCCCGGAGGGCTGCGTGACCACTTCATCGGAAATTCAAATCAACTAGCGGCTACCCTTAGCGATAAATTAGAGCCGGTGAGTTCCCAGGGTAGGCGCGAGCTACGGATCGACGGGGTATCCTTTACCGCATGCGTGTCAGGCACTCGGCCGGTATGGGCAATTTCTGCGCGTGACCTCAGAAAGGTATCTGAAATTTTTCATTTTAAGCTAAAAGCCGACCGAAAAATCTCCAAAATTTCCAATGTTGATGTGTCGTGTTCTGTGGTCGGACTGAGTCGCTACTTTCTCGGGGGAGGTAAAGTCTCTAAAGCCCTGGCTGTGAGACTTGGGACTACCGATAATTTTCGTAAGTCGAAAAAGATACTTCGGGTGAAGTCACGCATACTAACCTTTAACTTGCGAAGCAACGAGAATGGCAGAGTCGTCTGGAGCTTTGCAAAGAGAGATTTACCAAAGGTGGCGCGCGCCTTTGGCTTTGCTACAAAAGATCACACAATAATCTCTCCGCGCTCAGGAGAGGTAGTTTGTAGCCAGAGTGGGCTAGGGAAAGTCTTTATCGGCAGTGGTCATGAAATCGCGTTGCATATGCGAAAGATCATCGGAGATCCAAACGGAAGTGACGCTATCGAGCAGACGGTAGTATTTGAAAAGCAAAGGGCCTATTTTACAAAACGGAAGATAAACGGAGGGTATGCTTGGACCTTTGACCGTAGCGCAGCTGAGATAGTGGGGAGGGTGCTGGGTAAGAGTGTTCGATCTGCGAGAGTTGTGGAACTCAAGGAAGGTGAGATTGCCTGCTCGATCCCGGGATTGCAGCGACATTATATTGGTTCCGTAGAGCGGTTCCGTGAGGCCATAAGTCGTCTTCCGGTTCGATTCTCGGGCGTTGGCTGCAGGCTTGGCGAGGGCGAGTCGTCCGTATCCTTTGAACGACGGCTCAACTGTGGACATCCGGTTTGGGGTTTCAACGCCTCCGAGGCACACAAGGTGGGAGCACTGCTTGGACTTACGTCACGAGCTGAAATTGATTTGGTCGATGAGCTGGCTGATGCCATAGCGCTACTTGGATCCGACCCGGTCAAGTTGAATCAATATCTAAGAATATTTTACCCACACTTGTCGTATGACCAAGCGCTTCGAGCCACATTGATCGCAATTGAGGGATTAGGAGGCGAATCTGGCAAGGCGAACGATCTGCTCGATTACAAGGAACGCCTAGATGCGCCTCTGATGCTCATGCCGCAAGGTACAGTTGTAGCTCCGACCTCTTTGGAGATCGAGCCTAAACGGCATGACTCCCCATATCGGGCATTGCTTGGACGGTTCTTGAAAGAGTCTCGAGCTGTCTTTCTGGAAACAAAGGAGAATAGCGTCACCTTCAGGGGGAGAGTATCGAGAGATGCGGAATCTGCCGTTGTCTCAGGGTCGTATTCCAGGACAATGGCGATTGATGCCGACGGACATTTTGAAGCACGTTTGCCGCTACCGAGATCTGGAGAGCATAATCTTTTCTTTGTGCAGGCGGTCAATCGTACCGCGATGACAGTGAGCTTTCCTTTAGTCTATGCAATCAGCCAACAAGGCGAGATTGAAGAAACGGAAGAAGCCTTTCTAAGACTCATTGCTCGAAAGGAAGAACTATTGCGCGAAATACAGAAAGATCCAAAGAGGAGTGAGTTTCTAAAAAGGCAGTTAGAGTTGTCTCTTTTGAAATCATTTACGGAGAATGAGGAAGCCGGGCTTGCCAAGCTTGAGGTGCGGCTTAAGAATGAGAAATCACCGGGGCGAAAGTCAATTCTGGAGCGTATTCGAGACAAATTCGAACTGATTAGTTCTGTTGATTATGGTCTTCTCCCCGGTCGTCGAATGTACTTTTTCCAAAAATACATCAATCACGAGGTCCGAGAAGCTCGCAGACGAGGAGAGCCTGGCGTCATAGTTGCTGCTGAGCCGGGACTTGGGAAGACGGTCGCTACTCTGGCCCTCCTGCAGGACCAAAAGGTAAGTGTGATTGCGCCCAATGCGGTGGTGACTACATGGACATCTGAAGAGCGCCGATTTTTTAAAAATCCAAGTTTGCAGTTGGTTGAAGGAGGGTACTCAGAGCGGGACGATCTTTTAGCCGCGGCTAAGCCCGGTAGGGTGGTGGTGAATGTAGAGTACACCAGAGGAATGAACGAAAAACGTCGCGCAGGACTTTCTCGAGAATGTGGCACGCTGGTCGTCGACGAATGTGACTATCTTGGAGCCAGAGCCTCACAGCAATCACAAGGGACAAGAATGCTTGACGCCGAGTTCAAGATCCTCTTGTCGGCAACTCCTTTTAAACGCCACTCTCAGATTGGGCATGTATTCGGCGCATTGGATAGGCGCGATGTGAGATTTGCGTCAGCACCTGCCTATGCGAGAGCGTTCCCCCCTTCCTCACGTAGCGCTATGGATGCGCTTCATTTGATGGTTAGTGAGCGAACGATTCGTATCAGAAAGCAGGACGTGTTCGATTATTATGATTCGAATGTTCCTCTAGCTCAACAGAAAGACAGGTTGCCCCGTAAGAATTACATCTCACCCGAGGTGGATGGACGGTTTGTACTATTGGATGCACAATGCCGCTCCATCCTTGAACTCTTTACGCGTTATTCGTCGTGGTGCAAGAAGCACAGGGGAAGAGAGAGCTCAAAGGATCGGGAGTACTCTCGCTATAGCGAGGGTTACTTTGCGAAAAAAGAGGCGCTTAGGCAGATAATGAACAATCCTGCTTATATCGGTAGACCAGATTTGGAGTCACCGAAGCATTTAAAAATGGATAAGATTGTCGGTGCCGAGCTACAGGAAGGCGGCCGAAAAGTTCTAATTTTTTGCAGATACAAAGAGCAAGTAGCGGAGTACTCCAGAAGATATGCAAAGTATGGAGCTCGCACTTACTACGGGGATCTTCCTTCTAACGCGGACGGGTACAGGATTGATGAGCAGGCGCGAGTAATTCACTACGCCATCGATTCTGTAGGGGAGTTTTCTTCGGGGGTAGATGGGGTGCCGGAGTTGGCCTCGCGGCAAACTGGCCGACCGATGCGCGCGCTGGATTACGAGCGACTTTTGTTTCAAAATTCCGCGCAACACCGAGTTATGATCGCTACATATGACGCAGGTGCGGTCGGAGTAACCTTCACCGCAGCAGATGCGGTGGTGTTTGACGATCTTGCACCAACTTACCGAGATGAGTATCAGGCGGGAGATCGCGCCCATCGCATTGATAATTTGAGAAAGAAATTGGCGATTAACTTCTATTGGCTTGAGGCGCAGTATCCAGCAGCATTCCTTGAACGGATACGGGGCACTTCTTCAGCGAAGTATTTTAAACATGGAACTTTTGACGTGATTGTGCACGAAAATATTAAGAGACAGGGGAAAATCTTTCACAGAATAATGGACGGGATAGGATCTGACGAAGAGATTTTCGAGATCGAGCAGACGCTTTCTCAACGGATGCCGTTTCTCTTCGACCGGGAGCGGGAATCTGAACTCGTTGATGAACTGCTCGGCGATGTTGTTGTACCCAGCGCACTGGTCTCTGGTCGAGATCTCTTATTCAGGGCTGAGGACGGCAGACTGAATTGACACTTAGTTGACGGTTGGGGTGAGTGTTGGGTGTGCAGGGGCAAGCGGGAAGTCGTAGACGGCATCGGCCAGATGGAGAGGGTTGATCCGAGGGGCCTTGTGGACCGCCCATTCTCACTTCTGGGGCACCCATAAACCAAATGGCTGCTATTTTTTCATGATACATTCGCTCCAGTGTTGAGGGTATGGCACGATTGGGCCCTTTTCCTATAGAATCCTTCCGTCGTCGGATGCTCGTTCGTTGACGAACTTCCGATTCCACGGGCACGAGGCGCTATTCTCTAAAGTTGGATTACCACATCAAATTAATAGAAAGAAACTTGAGGGAAACATGGGGAGCGTAGACCGTCGATGGCTTTCCGAATGGACGAGCGGCGAAGTTGCCTCTTTCGATTTCTCCGATAGTCCTGTGGTAATCTCCACTTCCGCTTTTGAGCAACACGGCAGAGATACGATGCCACTCGGCACGGATTATTATCTCGCCAAAGGTCTCGTTGCGCATACTCTGGCGGCGATGAAGCCCACAGATCCAGGCCTATTCCTTCCACCAGTGCCGTTCGGATATAGCCCTGAACACACGCATTTTGCTGGGACAATCACTCTGGGATACCAAACGTATCTTTCGTTGATGCTGGATATTGCGGCCTCACTCGCTCTTTGCGGAGTGAAGAAGGTGCTTGTCCTTAATTTCCACGGAGGAAACCCGCCGCTTAATCAAATTGCAATCATGGAGATGCGAAATCGCCACGGCATAATCGCTGCTGAGTATAATTACGCACGCGACGTTTCCCTTGCTTCTAAGCTCTTCGGAGAGCAGGAGGCATCATACGGGTATCATGCAGGAGCCGCCGAGTTTGCCTTAGGTCTTTTTCTCTTTCCGGAGCTTTTGGGACACGTTAAACGGGGGAATTATCCGAGTGCATTTGTTGATGTTGATCGGTCGCTAAAAACTCTACGGATGGGAAGCGGCGTGTCCAGCATCGCTTGGCACACTGAGAACGCAAATCCCACCGGTGCAATTGGGAACTCGCTTAAGGTCACGGCTGACCAGGGAAAGGCGCTCGCTGATGATGTGGCGGCGAAGATAATTTCAGTTTTACAGGATCTTAATTCTTCCGCACTTGCTCAATCGCAGCATCAAGCCCCTTCGGCCGCAAAGTAGAGTCATTTGACCTCCAATGGAAACGCAGACCATTCCATCAAAACCCGCTCCTCGCCTCGCCTATGGAATTGGCATGGCGGTGATCACCTGTGTGCTCTGGGGTCTTGAATCCATCTTGGTAAAGATATCAGGGCTACATGTTTCCCCAGAACTATTGACGATTTCCTATTTCTCGCTCTCAACGCTGGCTTTTGGCTCGATGGTGGTGGCTCGAAAACCCCGTCTTCCCTGCGGTTCGTTACGAAGTGTTTCGCTTGTTCTTGTGGGTGGAGTATCTATCGCACTTTTCTACTACTTATTCGTTTACGGCGTACGTTTAAGTGGGCCGGCTCAGGCGAGTGTTATACTTCAGAGCGAACCGTTCTTCGTTGCAATTCTCGCCATGATTTTTCTTAAAGAGAGTTTAAACTCCCCCCAAAGAGTGGGGCTCGCGATCGCGCTTTTAGGTTTCGTACTTTTCGGGCTAGATCGCTGGGCGAATAATCCACTTTCTACCGGTGTGACCGGGAATCTTCTTGTGCTTTGCGCGTCTTTAGCATGGTCAGTGTATGCGTTATGCCAACGGGCGTTGTGCCGAGAGTACACACCTTTGGCAGCAAGTTTTTCTATCTTTTTCGTAGCAGCGGTACTTGTGCTTGTCGCCGTGAAGCAACCTGAACCGCCCACATTTACTTTCGAGTCCAGCTTAGTCCTCTTTCTCACCTCCGCCATGGCCTTCTTGGCCTACGCCGCGCTGAGTGAGGCCTTTGGCAATGCGCGCGCGGCAGTGGTGGCGCTGATTGCAAACCTTAGCCCTCTGATCACGATTTCCGCGGTGTTTCTGCTCTCCGCTATCGGTTTTCCGGGAATCAGTAATGAACCTATCTCCCTTTGGGGTTATTTGGGAGTTGGCGCGATTCTCGCGGGGTCAATTCATGTAGCGCGATCTGAGTCTAGGGCATGAACTCGAGGCTTGAGACAGATACCACTCCATCATTCGCGCCAAGGACAGCAGCTCTTAGCCATCCGATTCGGTGTGCGCGATGAGTTTCTGTGTGACTGGTGTGCATAATTCCTTTCAAAGTTAGGGTTGGGCAGAACTCAGGGATAAGCATTGAGGGATAAGGATAAGTTCAGGTGAATGATCCGCTATCACCCACACTTATTGTTGAGGGACCCTTTAAAAAATACAGGAATTGTATTTCCTATCCCCCTTCCCGTCCTCTGCGTCCTCCGCGTTAAATGAAAATGAGTCCTTAGATAACAGCCAGAATAGCCGACCGTCGCCACCTCCACATGTCTCAGACATAACCCGTACTGACCCGGGTCAGCCTCGCCTATTTTTCCTTACTGATTCCAGGAAGTTTAGGCGCACGGTCTCTAGGCGCCTCGCTCGAAAGCGACTTAAGGAAGAGAATAAGATCAGATTCATCTTCAAGAGTGAGCTGAAGGGGCTTCATTAACGGTGATTTCGTCGACCTCGAAACGTCTCCTCCCCGTTCATAGAAGGAAAGGACATCGAAGAGAGACGTTAGTGAGCCATCGTGCATATATGGTGGACGGTCGGCAATATTGCGAAGTCCCACAGCCTTATAGGTAGGAGCTCTATTCGGGGAAACATGTGCAAGGCCGATGTCGTAGCGCCGACTATCGGAGAAGCGCCAAAGGTTATGACACTGGGCACAGGTAGCCTTCGTATGGAACTTTAAAAACCCCCTCTTTGCTGCCTCGCTTAGAGCCTTGTCGTCTCCATTCACCCAGCGATCAAAGGGAGCCTCCGGAGATACGAGCGATGACACGTAGTACTCAATTGAAACAGCAATCGATTCCGGGGTCACCGCTTCCTTTAGCCCCGGGAAAGCCTCTCGGAACTTAATCTGATACTCATCGATAGAACGTAGGAGCGGCGCAGAGGCTGTCATAGCCGCGGCCATGCCCTTAGGGGCCGTCATCGCCAAGACTGATTGCGACATTAGAGAGCCGGCAAGGCAGTGCCATGTGTAGCAGGAGTCCCAGGCGAGGTTGTAAAGCGCCATGGACCGGCGACTGTTCCCCTCGGAACTCTGCGCCAGACCATCAACCCAAAACTTCTCCGGAGAATGACAAGTAGCACAGGACATCGAACCGGAGCTCGAAAGCCGCGGATCAAAGAACAACATAGCACCAAGCGCCTGAGCGGCTTCCCGGTCAACCCCTTTCTGTGGCCTAAAGGGAATCCCCTTGGGGCGTCCATAAAAGCGTCTCAAGTCCTCCGGGGTGGCAATCAATTTAGCGTTGAGCGCCGCGAGCAGCTCCGCACGAAGCGACTCCTCTTCACCCGAGCGGCTCTGAGCCGAGACAGGAGCGGAGGCCCCAAGTACCAGTACCCCCACTATCGCCGTCGCTAGAGAGCACACCACCCGTCGAAGCATAAAGCACCACCGCTACTTTGATTTTCGGACGCACAGCGAAAGATAGCTACTGGCGAACAGACCAGGCCCTCTCCATGATCGGCTAAGGTATTGCGCCTGCACCCCAATCCACCGTCTTAGAATAAGAGAGTGCCGCTCCTCATGTTGAACTTCAAGACACTCTTTGGCCTCAAGACCCTCCGCTGGGCGAGGGAGCGAGAATGGAAAATTCTTTTCGCCATCGCGCTCTTTGCGATCGTACCACAGGTCTTACCTGTTCTCACGGCAAACGCGCTCAGCGGGTGGGACACCCATGGACATCTGTACCTGACTGAAATAATGGCGCGCCTGCTTCAGAATGGCCACGTTAGTGGATATATCCTCAACTGGGAGGGCGGCTTTCCTGCTTTTTCGCTTTACCCCCCGCTGTTCTTCATAGTCACCGCGGGACCCGCCGCTCTCCTCCCCTCGTGGCTCTCGGTCACCGCTTGCTATCATTTGATGGTGTTCGCACTTCCGCTCCTGTTTGCAATTTCTTTCATGGGCTACGCACGCGCTACCCTTCCAGGAACTGCTTGGGTTGGAGTGCCTGCCATCATTCTCGTGTATTTGATGCTTCCAGGTCTTGGCGCATATGGGGTTGGCCTTGAGTCGCTCCTTGCAACTGGACTTGTTCCGAGCTTCTTTGCGCTCGTGCTATTCACTACCTTTGCCTGGAGCCTCGAATCTGCCCTCTCTATTCCCTCGAAGCGCCGGATTGTGGTTTCGAGCCTTCTTCTTGGAGCACTTTTTCTCTCTCATACCCTCACTTCAATCTTCGCGGTGTTCTACGTTGCGGTCGCAGCAGCCCTTGGCGCCCGCTACGCTCGAGTTTCAGCTTTGTCCATCGTCACGATTGCAGTACTTCTTAGTAGCTGGTGGACAATCCCATTCATTCTAAACCTGCCCTATAGCTCAGGGGAGGCAATTCTTGATCAAAATGCGCTCAGTTCTCTTTCCATTTTTTTCCCGATCGGGCCTGCCGCCGAACGCATCGTGACCACGGGCGGACTCCAACGAGAACTACTCGCTTTTGAGCGGCCCCCTGGAAGCGTATTTAATACTCAAGCAGCCGTGGGACTTTTCTTTCTCATCTCGGTAAGCGCTGGGATTGTTTCAAGCCTAAAGCGCGGCCGCTACACGCTACCCCTCGTATTTCTCGGTGGAATTGCTCTAGTTCCTGGGGGCTTTATCCTGAGTGCCCTCGGCCTGCCCCTCCACGCCTACCGCTTTAGCGCCTGCCTCTGGGTCATAGAACTAATTCTCAGCGCTGAAGGTCTATCGCTCCTCATGAACCAAGTCCACCAACGACGAGCTATCGTGGTAAAGGGGCTGTGCGCTCTTTTTTGCGTAGTAGCCTGCGCCGCTGCATGGATTGACTTGGCAGTCTTGCTGAAGAAGGACCGTTTCCTACTCCTTCACGCTGACGATCGCCCCACCTTTCAATCCGGAGAGAACCTTCTTGCATTCCTCGCCGCTAACCCACCTCAGGGAAGAATTGCGGTGGAGAGTGAGATGCGCTCAATACGACTGTTTGGAAGTCCGCACTGGCTTCTCACGGAGATCCCACGTCGACTAGGACTACCGACAATGCCGGGTGTTTATGCTGAAAGCAGTCTTTCCTCGCCCTTCGTTACACCAACGCTCGCCAGAATGGGGAATCAACTTGTTTGGGGCGCGCCAGAAATTGCCAGGCGACAGAGCTTTATGCGCCAATCGTTTCGAAGCATGGTCGAGAGACTACGGCTATTTTCAGTGGAAATGATCGTCGCAACGTCGGGAAAGATGCGAAAGAATCTTAGGCGCCTCGCGAAGTTTGGCGTTACCCCTGTCTATGAGAACTCCGACGTCGCGCTGTTCTCACTTGGGAAACCCCTCCCGATTGTCGACTCATTCAAGGTGAAACCTTTTCTCTTCCTTGAGCATGGTGGGATCTCGTTCCGCGCGTTTAGCAAGTGGCTCTACACCACCCCGGACCTCTTTGACGTCCCTGTGCTGCGAATGGCTGACGATGCCTCTCTGTCAAAAGCTCTCATTTCCCAAGTCGCTGGCACCATAGTGAGTTGTGGGAGAGCAAGTTTAGTAACAGAGCAGGATCTCTTAAGATGGCGAGAGTTTGGTCCCGTTATCCTTGCGAACTGCCCGCAGCAGCAGCTTCCCAAAATTCTTCCTGAGGGAATCGTCAAAGTGCCTTATTTGTTCCGGGATTATCATCTCAGCGCCCTGAGCAAGGCCCTTCTCCCTCTCATGCAGCAAGCGCCCGCGGAGTGGCGCAGCCTTGGGAACCGCATCGAGAACGAGAGAATCGACGGCACGTCAAACGGCCCCGTTCTAATACGAGCGAACGTCGCAAGGTGCTGGAGGGAAACATTGAAAGGCCGGGAGGTTTTACAAGTAACCCCTTCCTTTATGGCGCTCGTTGGCGAGGGAGACTTCAAGCTCGAGTATAAATGCTAGGAGTGTGCACCGCAGGACGTTTTTGTATTACTTTTGAGACACTCCGTAGGTAGCCGAAGCCAAACCACCAAAATGTAGTGGCATGCTTTTTCTGCGGCGCAGGCTCCTAGCCCTTATATCTCACGGGATCCCTAAGGGGTCCGTGAGATTGCGTTGGAAATCGGCCATCCGGGCCGATTTCCAACAACGCCATCCGGGCGTTAGCTAGCCGTCATTGCTCACAGCCCGCCCCGGCTGTGAGCAATGACGGCTAGGCGCCACCCATTCAAGGTCTTAGAGTCTCTAGAGCGACTAAGTACATAAATTTTGGGCTTTTTTGAACTTTTCACAGCCTAAGCCTCGCCACCCTATCTCTCTCGATTTAGCAAAAATCCTTAGATAACAGCACAGATTTCGTTAGATCCCCATATCCATTGAATGTAAGTCAAGCGCTGTGCTTGGCCGGAGGTGTGTATGCAGTTCAAATTCTCCTTAAAGCATTTTCTTTTTATTGCGGCACTTAGCCTTTCGCTCCTGTCGGTTCATCACGACGCAGCGGCCGATATTGCTATCGGCTCGGGCGGCTCAGGCTCAGGTTCAGGCGGATCCTCCTCGATGGGTGACTACTACGGCGGCGGAACGATGTGCGGCATCAGTGACGGCTCCGGTCTTGACTTTGGGCCCTGTGGCCCGGGGGACAGATGTGTGCCCTTCGCAATTCCAGCTGGTGGCATGGGCGGCGTATGTGAGCCTTGCACGGATAGTACCTGCGGCTGTAGCCCAAGCGAATTTGCGTGCGGTTCCAGCTGCTGCTCGGCGGGAGCAACATGCTACAACGGATCTTGTGTAGGGGGCTCAAGCAGCTCGTCATCTTCGACAAGCTCAAGCAGCTCTTCGTCAGACTCAAGCAGCTCGTCTTCCTCGATAAGCTCAAGCAGCTCTTCGTCAGACTCAAGCAGCTCGTCTTCCTCGATAAGCTCAAGTAGCTCTTCGTCGAACTCAAGCAGCTCGTCTTCCTCGACAAACTCAAGTAGCTCTTCGTCAGACTCAAGCAGCTCGTCTTCCTCGATAAGCTCAAGTAGCTCTTCGTCGAACTCAAGCAGCTCGTCTTCCTCGATAAGCTCAAGTAGCTCTTCGTCAGACTCAAGCAGCTCGTCTTCATCGATAAGCTCAAGTAGTTCTTCATCGAACTCATCCTCGGATAGCTCGGCATCATCGAGTAGCTCAAGTTCAGTTGCGAACTCGAGCAGCTCTTCCTCGAGCTCCGGCAACTCTTCAAGCAGCGCCTCCTCGTTGCCAGAAGGCTGCACACAGCAAGTTATCCTTCAACAGAAGGAAGAACTTTTGATTGGGCCTGAGCTTCTCAGAAACAAAGCGATCAAAACTTTGAAGCGCCTTGCGAAGTTCTCCCAGTCCCGCGCAGTTCGTCAGCAGATGTCTCAGGACACTGCTCGATCGAAGAAGAAGATGGATAAATACATTCGAGACGCTATTGTAAGCCTGCAGCAACTGCCTGACGTGCAGATCGTTTGTGCAACAGAACAGTTCTGCGCGCAGGTAGACAATAGCGCCGCTATCAAGCAACACATTCGGGCGCTTAATTTGCTCAGAGGGCAAATCATTCGGAGCCTGAACCGTGCGACCCGCTTGGCCTATCCGACCGTGGCCGAGGCTCAAGCCGCAACCAAAAAGTACGGACGTGAGGTAAAGAGCTATGC
>Ga0105044_10004360_pt1 | contig 19448 bp, 16 predicted proteins | sample MAT01_FD_78092 | JGI IMG/M metagenome (GOLD analysis project Ga0105044, IMG submission 78092) | Freshwater microbial communities from Lake Fryxell liftoff mats and glacier meltwater in Antarctica - MAT-01 | ecosystem: Environmental > Aquatic > Freshwater > Ice > Liftoff microbial mat | place...
ACACGTGCCTCGTTGCCAGCGGCAATCTCGGCGCGATGGGCAACGGTCAGCAAGGGCCGCGAAGACCGCGAAGACCGCGAAGACCGCGAAGACCGCGAAGACCGCGAGATCACGGTCTGCTGCAAGGGCGCCATCACGGATCCAGCCAGGTTCCTGGCCACGATCGAATAGGCCGAGAACGCCAAACCCTGACCCTGACCGGCGCGATCCGCTGTGACATGCGGATCGCGCCGGTCAGGTCCCACTTCCACCAAGGTCGAAGAGTATGCGCTGCGCCCTCATTGACCTGCGCCGTCAGGATCGCCGCTTGGGTGGCAGGGCCGATCCGGCAGCATCGCCAGCACATGAGCAGCCTTCCGAGCCCTGACGAGCTGCGCGCCTTCTGCGCCGGCACCTTGGCAGCGGAGCGTTTCGCCGAGGTCGACCGCTGGCTGGTCGACCTGCCCGAGAACGAAGCCGAGCGCGTCCTTGCCCAGGCCGGCATTGGCGGAGCGGACCGGCCGCTGGTCGACATCGCTGCCCCGACGTCGCGTGGCTTCGTCAGCGACCTGCCGCGCGGGCGGTTGCGGACCGGCGATCGTCTCGGCGAAGGCGGCATGGCCATGGTCAGCGCCGCGCACGACCGCGTCCTCGACCGCATGGTCGCGGTGAAGGTACTGAAGCCGCGTCGGGTGGACGAGCCGCTTGAGCAGTTCCATCTGCGCGAGGCTTCCTTCCGCCGCGAAGCGGCGCTGACCGCCGGTCTGGTCCATCCGTCGATCCCGCCGATCTATGACGTCGGCAGTGACGGCGGTCTGCCTGCCTTCGCGATGCAGCGGCTGAATGGCAGCCCGCTCAACGACGTGATCTCAGATGGCGGACTGCCGCTTGGCGAACGTTTGGAGATACTTCTGCGCGTGGCCGAGGCCGTCGGCTACGCCCATAGCCGTGGCATCGTGCATCGCGACCTGACGCCGCGCAACATCCTGATTGCCGAACACGGTGCGGTCTACGTGCTGGATTGGGGGGTCGCCGCCGCCTGCGGAACGCAGGATGGAGTGCGTGCGGGAACTCCCGATTGGATGTCGCCAGAGCAGACAGCCGGCGCTGCTGCGGATCCGCGCATGGATGTGTTCGCCCTCGGCGCGCTGGTCCGCTACATCCTGGCTGGACACCGCATCCCCACGGGTCTATCGGCCTTGATCCAGCACTGCCAAGCTGCCGATCCCGCCAAACGCTATGCCGATGGCCGGGCCGTTGCCGAGGACCTGCGGCATTGGCTGTCTGAAGGCGTGACCATCGCCCAGCAGGCCAACCGACTGGAACTCGCTTGGCTACGTATGCGCCGTTCGCCGCACGTGATGACCGGGATCTATGTCGCCGCCACCGCCATGATCCTGGTCGTAGCGTTGTGGTGGGCACAACGATCCATTGCGACCACCGAGGCCGAGGCGCGCATCACCCAGATCACCAGCACGACTTCACTCGACCGCACTGAGGCTGTAGCGGTGGCGCTCGACGAAGTCCGATCGATCCGCATCCGCTTCCCCCGCCTAGCCTCCGCGCAAGCGATGGAGGCACGCCTGCTGACCGCCCACGACCTCAGCGAACGCAGCGAACAGCTTGAGCGGGTACGAACCCAGCTGAACGATCTGCTGCATCGCACCCGGACGCTCGGTCCGTGGGCCGATCAGGTGTCCGCGTGGCGCGCAGCGATCCACGATGCCGGCCTCGCCATGCATGCCGATCAGGTCGCCGAAGATGCCGCCCGGTTGCGCGAACACCCACTCCGCGACCTCCTCACCGCGTCGCTGGCCTTTCTCTGGCGGGCCGAGAAGGAGCGCGGGGGCGACTACCATGCCGAGCAGACCGCGCTGCTGCTGGCAAACGCCGGACCAACCCCGGGCTGGCAGGCCCTGGGCCGCCTGCTGGGACGCACCGCATTCACCGCCCACGAACCCGTGTTCTGCCACTGCGATGATGCCGCCGGGGTCCTCACCGAATCCGCCCCGACGGCCGTAGCGCTGGCCCTGTTCGCTCCGGAAGCCCGGTTGACGGCAGTCGCCCGCGAGGCGTTGCGGCAACATCCCGGGGACTTCTGGCCGCTGATGGCCAGCGCGCGCGCCAGCCTAGTGGCAGGAGATGTGCAGACCGCAGAGCGACTCGCCCTGATCGCCTCGGGAGCGGAGCCAGATAGCCTGCTGCCGGCGCTTCTGCTCGCCTACACCGCACTGCAGCGCGACAACCAGACCGGGCTGGCCCAGGCGGTCGCACACAGTGTGCTGATCGCACCAGGAAACATCGAAGTGCGGACCCTCCAAGCGGTCTTGCTGGCGCGCGATGGACACTCGGCGGAGGCCCAGGGCATTGTCGACCGCCTGGATGGGGAGCATCTGCAGCACCACCGTGCCCGTCCGGACGGCCATCCGATGGAACGCAGCGTGCAGGCTCTGGTCAATGCCGGCCTGCGCCTGCCCGGCCTGCATCATTCACCCTGATTGTCGCAACGCCTCCAGTAGCACGGTGCAGGCCTGGGTTGGGTCATCGCCTGCTGCCAGATCGCCAGCCAGGCGCAGGCGATCGGCAATCGACTGCTGCAGCAGCATTCTCGCCCGTGCCAGCCGACGCGAACAGGTGGCGAGCGACATGCCGGTGGCCTGAGCGACCTCGCGCAGTCCCTGGCCTTCGATGAGGTTGGCCTGCAGCACGGCAAGGGCTTCCGGCTCCAGCTGGCCGTCTGTGGTCCAGCGCTGCACGTCATCGAGCGCGCCCTGGACGACCGACATGGCCCAGGCGCGGTCCATCGCGGAATGATGCTGGTCTGCCGACCGGGCAGTCGAGGGCGGATCTTCCGCCACCTCGTCAAGTTGCGCATGATCGCGACGACGGGCATGGCGCAGATGGTTGCGGGCTGCCAGCCACGCCAGATTCATCACATAATAGCGGAACCGACTGCCCGAACCAGGCTCGGCCTGGCTCAGGAGCTCGGGCCTGCCCAACAGATCGAGCAGCACCTCCTGGATGATGTCATCGATCCGCTCACGGCGCTCACCCGTCAACTTGACCGCCAAGTACGCTCCGATCGCGTCGGCGTACAGACCGATCAGGGCAGCGACCTGCTGCGGCTGACCGGGCAACCGGGCAATGAGCGACCAGCGGGTGACGGGAAAGTCGATCGACGACACGCTCCCAGTGTCCTGACTAGGAATGGCATCCAAGCGGGATCACCCGCTACCGCCACCATCACACCAGTTTGACGTAGGTGATGCTTTCCAGGTCAAACGTCGCGCCATCGACGGCGCCTCGCAAGGCGTTGACCTGGCGCTCCTCCTCGGCGGCCTCGGCCAGGGCGCTGCGCGTCTCGCTGTGGGCTGGACCGTGCCGACGCTCGACCGCGATCGCGGTCGAGCGCGCTGCTTCAAGTCCGGCGTTGAGCCGGGCATCAAGGGCAGCGCGAGCCTGCTGACGATCGGCCGTCAGTCGGGTGGCAATGTGTCCAGCGGCTGTAGCGGCGGCCCGCCGCACACCGTCCTGCCAGGCGGTGATTTTGGCCGATTCGCCGGCGATCATTGGACGGGTCCAGACCTCGCGGTTGACCGCGGTGCTGAGGGCGGCGTCTCCCGCCTTGACCGAGAAGGACGGGGTCAAGCGCTCCAACATCGCCGGATCACTGACCAGGGCCCCATCGGTTTCCCCGGCACAGACAATCAGCCGCAGTGGCGGGGCGGCGATGAACAATCGGCGCAGGATCTCCAGGCGCAGTCCGGCTGCGACCAGCGGGCCATAGTCCGGCATCAGCACGTAGACGGCCCGGATGCCCGCCCAGGGCGCGATACCGACGCCGGCTGGCCGACGCCACGCGGTCGCCCGGCACCAGCGGGCGCTGGCGGCGTCGTCGATCAACCGATCGACCAGGCGGTTGCCGATGCCCAGGAAGTCCAGCTGGGGCTGGGCAAGCGCCACCTGGCGGTCGAACACGCCGACCACCGGCTGGTCGCCGAAGCGGGTCCGCAGACGCCAGGCGCGTGGCGCCTCTTCTTCACGACGCGCCTCGCCACCCATGCCGCGGATCCAGCGCGCCAGCGCCCCGGCTGGCGCCTCGCTGGCGATCACCGCATCGCTGTCGCGGCCGGCTGCGGCATAGACCGCTGCATCGGCGTGGAAGCAATCGTCCTCGCGGCGATCCCGCGCCGCCCGTTCGGTCTCGACCAACGCGACTGCTGTGGGGATGGCGGCGCGCAGAGCGTTTCCGCCCCCGGCCAGGGCGGCCTCCAGGGCCAGCAGTTCGATAGCATCGCTGACGAATTCCAACCCCGAGGACGAGGCAGAGAACACCCCCACCGCCTGGTCGAGCAGTTCGCCCCACGCTCCGTCGACCGCGGCGGGATCGGCAGGCCGGATGATCCAGCTCGGGATGTCGCCATCGCGACCAAGCCGGTCGACGCGGCCGACACGCTGCTCGCAGGCGGCTACCGACCAGGGCAGATCGAAGTGAACGACGACCGAGACGAACTGGAAATTGCGACCCTCACCACCAAGCGGATCGCATACCAGCAGCGGACACCGGCGGTCGGACTGGAAACGGCGCGCCGCCTCCTCGCGCTCGACGGTGTCCTGGTGGGCTCCGAAGGTTTCGACCGCAGTCTCGCCAAACACAGCCTGCAAGGCTGCGCTGAGCGGCCCAACGGCCAACGAATGGGTGGTAAAGATCAGCACCTTCTCGTCGGGCTGATCCTCCCAGAACGCTTTGAGTTGCTCGCACAGGGCTTTCAGACGGGCCGTCGGTTTGCGCGGCGACTGCTTCAGCCAGGCGGCGTTCGTCGCGCGCAACGCCGCCAGGGCTGCCGGCTCGGCAGCGATGTCGCAATGGCACGACGCACTGATCGCGATGTGGCTGGATATCTCGTTCTCCGAGAGGTCCGCACGCAGCACCTGGGCAACCGTCTCGTTGGGTCGGGCGCGGATCCGGTACTCGGTGTATTCCTCGGGATCGCCAAGGACGGTCGCGCGCATCGCCAGTAGCCGTTCCAGCACCAGCGGATGGGCCGCTAAGGCGAGTTCGAGCTGGATCAGCCAATGGGCCAGCCGTGGTGGCACGGTGCCATCAACCCCGTCGACCAACGCGGCCCGGTACGCGGCGTGGGCTTCACGCACCTCGCGCTCGACGGCATCCGGCGCGTAGTCGACGAAGGTCCGGCTGCGGGTGGTCGGGGCGATCGCCTGGACCCCGCTTTCCGCGGCCAATCGAGCGAGCACCTGGCGGCGGTTGCGAATCACGCGGCGATCCAGCTGGTGATGCTCGCGGACGTAGGCGACCAGGGTCTGGCGCAGGACCGGATCGAATGGGGCGGCTCCCAGGGCTTTAGCCCGGGTGGCCAGCTGGCTGTCGCCTGGCAGCAGTTTGCACCAGGCGGCAGCCAGGCCCGGCAGTTCTTCGGTGGCGCCTGCGATCGTGCGGTTGAGCAGCGACACCACCTGGTCGTGCGCCTCTAACCGGCTGTGGAACGCATCCAGATCGCCCAACTTCCACACCTGTGGCTGCAGCAGGGCGAGCAGGGCGAGATAGGCATCGGCGTGCTGGCGGGCCGGGGTGGCGGACAGCAGCAGGACATGGGGCGTCGACTTGCTGAGCACAGCGACCCGGTTGAACAAGGTCCCACCAGGCTGCATGCGGTGGCACTCGTCGACCACCACGACATCCCACTTCGAGGTCGCGAGACGCAGCGCGGCCTTGCCGTCGAGTTCTTCGACAGCACGGCTGGAAGCGAGCACGAACTGCTGGCCGGTCCACGGATTGCCCTCGTAAGTACGCAGCCGTTCACCATCGAGCATGAGGTACGAAGTGCCGCCGAAGCGCACGTACAGCTCCAGGAACCACTGGCTGAGCAGGGCGCCCGGGACAATCACCAGCACGCGCAGGTCGGGCTTGATCGCCAGCAGCGACTGGATGACCAGACCCGCCTCGATGGTCTTGCCCAGGCCCACCTCGTCGGAGAGCAGGAAGCGCACCTGACGATCGTCGAGGGCCCGCCGGGCCACCAGCAGCTGGTGCGGCAGGGCGCGGACGCGCGCCGCCGCCAGCCCGACCACCCCGCCGGTCGCCGACCAGGCGGCATCGCGCCACGCCAGCAGCTCTTCGCGGGCGGCACAGGTATTGGCCGACCACGGCTCAGGCGGATTGGCGCTGCCGGCCTTGGCGAACATCGGTCGCAGGTCGTTGAACTGCACAGTCACCAACTGCTCGACCGGATCCTCGGTCGGGGCGAGGCCCACGATCTGGTCCTCGCGGACGGGGATCTCGCTGCCATCTGGCCGGGTGACCCCGTAGATCAGCAGGCCATTGGCAGCATCACGGGCAAGCCGACGGCCAGAAATGGCGCCATCGAACGCAACACCGGCTTGCTCGACCCGCACGCGGGTGCCAGGCATCAGGCAGTAGCGCAGGACGCGGTTCTGCTCTTGGGTCATCTCCGCCCCGGTGGTAAGAAAGCGGATGACGCTATACCCGCCGCGCACGGCCAGCAGTCGGGCCAGGCCGTCGGCTTGCAGTTCAGGGACGGTCACCAAGGAGCCAATGGTCATGGACGGATGATGCTCTGCATCTTTTGCGCTCGGTCCATGTCCCAAGCCTGGCTGGCCGCATCTTCCTTGGTTTCGTCTTTGACCTTTGCCGATCGAAAATGCTGGAGTATGATGCGCCAAGCACCTGCCGAGCGACACATGCTGTTTCTGTCCATCCTGCTGATCTGCGCCCACTGGACGTCCGCTTGGTCGACCGAAGTCATCCATGTCGTGGATAGCGACTACCCACCCTTCACCTACCAGAAGGATGGCCTCGCGTCTGGTTTCTCGATAGAACTGCTGCAAGCGGTGGTGAAGCGGACACCGGGCATCGAATTGCAGATCGAATATTTCCCGTTCAAACGGGCCATGGCGATCAGCGCCAGCGAACGCAACGCGCTGATAACCAGCCTGTCGCGCAGCGAGGAGCGTAACAAGGTTTACCAGTGGGTCGGCCCGATCTACGCGGTCACCACCAATCTCTACCGACTCGCCAACCGTCCAGAACTGCAGATTACCGCGCTTGCAGAGATCGCCGGCCGATCCATCGGCACTGGTTCCGGTTTCAAGATCATCGAGGATCTGGTGCAGGCAGGCATCGCCCGCACCACGATTGAAGACCTCTCACCCGAAGGCCTGAACATCAGCAAACTCTTCGCTCGTCGCGTTGATTACGTGGCCTTCAATGACTGGATCCTGTCCTACCTGCTGATCCAGGCCGGTCACAGCTACCGTGATGTCCATCTTGTGCTGGCTCTTGATGCCCCGTCTAAGCCAGCACGAACCGGTACGACTGAAGATGACAGCAACGCCGCCTACTACGCCATACAGAGGGATACCGACCCGGCAGTGGCGATGCGGCTTCAGGAAGCTCTGGATGCGATGAAGAGCGACGGCAGCTACGCAGCTCTGCTGCAACGATATTTCCAGTAATGCACAGCACGAGCATCTCCGGCAAGCTGATCCTGATCACCCTGACCGTCTGGGCGTTGGTAGCCGTACCCGGCGCCCTGTGGGAGCTCTCAACCGGACTCGCCAGACAGCACAACGATCTGCAGCGCACCCAGCAGCATGTCCGCCAGCGGCTTGGCTCGGTACTGAGCGAGATGTTGTGGAACATGGACTTCCCTGGGATGCGCAGCCTGATGGAGACGGAACTCATTGCCGTCGAGGTGGCCGGGGTCCAGATTGTGGATGCGATCGACCAAACGGCTGTGATCTCGCTTCACCGGAACGCCTCCGGACAGATTAAACCCGAACCGATACCCAACGGCGGAGCCGGATTGGTCAGGATGGATATCGACATCCGCCACACCAGGGGTGCGAAGATCGAATCCATCGGGACGGTAGTTGTCTGGTTCGACCCTGAACCAGGACGCCAGAGCCTGAGGCACGGCCTGCTGGTGGACATCGGTGGCAGTCTCGCCGTGATTACCCTTCTGTGTGTCGCCCTGGTCCTGGTGCTGCATCGCAATTTGATCAAACCTATCGAACAGATCCGCCAGCGTATGAATCTGACAAGACAGCTGTCTCCAGGCAGGCCGCCCCCAGCCGACCCACTACCGAATGGATCCTTCGGTGAATTGCGCAACATGGCGGAAGACCTGGAAGCAATGCTGGCCGATCTTGGGACAGCGGCGATCACCGTTGCCGAACGCGAGCGGCTCTATCGCACCTTGTTTGATGGCGGGGTCGATGCCGTAATGGTGCTGGCCGGCACTACCGTACGTGAGGCCAACCAGCGCTGCGAACAACTCTTCGGCTTCGCTCCCGGCGGTCTCGTCGGGCAGGAGGTAACGGCCATGGCGCCAGCCCAACAGCCAGACAGCACCGATTCCGCCGCCGTTTTCGCTGTTAAATTGAGTGAGGCTGATGGCTGCCTGTTTCCGTGGCGAGCCGTCCGGACAGATGGGTTGCTGATCGACATGGAGATCGCCCTGGGACGGGTGGTCATGGCTGGAGTCCCGGCCGTTCTTGCCTCACTGCGTGACGTGACCGATCGGAACCATCTCGACGCCCAGTTGCGCCAGGTGCAGAAGATGGAGACCATCGGTCAGCTTGCCGGGGGCGTGGCCCACGATTTCAACAACGCCCTGGCTGCCATCATCGGATCTGCGGAATTGCTGCAACGCTTCAGAGAGGACCCTCAGCGTGTCGACCTGCACTCCAAACAGATTCTGGACGCCAGCGAACGCGCCGCGACCCTAGTGCGGCAATTGCTCGCCTTTTCGCGCCGGCAAGGCGGATCGTCGACACCGCTCGACGTCCATCTGATCATCCGCGACACCGTCGCTCTGTTGCAGCGCACTATCCTCGACCAGCGGATCACGATTGATGTCAGGCTGGAGTCGATGCTCACGACGGTGGTCGGAGACTCGGCCATGCTGCAAAACGCCCTGCTCAATCTGGGGGTCAATGCTCGCGATGCCATGCCAGCCGGGGGCACCATCACCTTTGCCACACGCCTTTACTCGATCGATGCCATCGCTGATCGGACAACCGCCACAGTACTGCCGCCAGGCGAATACCTCGAAGTGGCAGTGATCGACACCGGGACTGGAATGAACGAGGAGGTCCAGCGTCGCTGCTTCGAAGCGTTCTTCACCACCAAAGACCCCGGCAAGGGTACTGGTTTAGGTCTCGCTGCGGTCGCCAAGACCATCCAGGACCACGGCGGCAGCATCATGATCGACACTTCCGTAGGGCACGGAACGACCTTCCGGGTATGGCTTCCTGTGACCGCTCAGCAGGGCACCCCGAAGACCCCAAACGATCCACGGCCTGCCAGGACCGGGGTCGGTCGCATTTTGGTGGTCGACGACGACCAACTCATCCGGGAAATTTCCTGTCAACTGCTCATCTCCCTTGGCTACACTGTAATCGAGGCTGACGACGGAATCACTGGAGTCTCCGCCTGGTTTGAACAGGGCCCATTCGATCTCCTGCTGGTCGACATGGAGATGCCCGGCATGCGCGGAGTGGACTGTCTGCAGGCTATCCGAGCTCGGGATCCCCTGGCCAAGGCCCTGCTGTGCAGTGGATTCTCGCGCGATGGAGACAGTTCACTGCTGCGCGCCGAAGGATTCCTAGGCTTTCTCAACAAACCCTACCGCCTGAGGGAACTGTCAACAACGATCTTGGCAGCCCTGCAGGGACGCGAATGCTTCCCAGCGGGCGAGGATCTACCACGGTCCGGGAAGTAGGCAGCCATCGGGGGCAGGCTGCTATCGCCGGGGTTCCACCGTCCTATCATCCGTCTCGACGCCACCCCCCTCCCCGGCGTCAAATGGGAGCCGTCCCTCGCCATGCAGGTCCCCGACACGCTGCTCGAACTGCTCGACCAGGGCACCATCCAGCAGGTTCTCCGCCAGTTGAAAAGCGGAAAAGAGGCTTCCGTCTACGTTGTCCTGGTCGAAAATACGGTAGTCGCCGCCAAAGTTTACAAGCGCATGGAGCAGCGGAATTTCCGTCAGCGTCAGGATTATGTCGAGGGCCGGCAGTCGGGCGACACTCGCGAACAGCGCGCCATGGACCGCGGCAGCAAGTTTGGCAAACGTAAGCGCGAAGAGGCTTGGCAGGACGCCGAGGCCGCCGCGATGCGCCGACTGTGCGCCGCCGGTGTGCGCATCCCGCAGCCGATCGCCAACCATGAAGGCGTGCTGTTGATGGATTTGGTCCTGGATGCCCAGGGTGAACCGGCGCCGCAGATCGCCGCCGGCCGGTACGACCGCAACCAGGCGGTCCGCATGCACACCGAGATCGTCCACCAGATCGCCTCAATGCTGCGGGCCGGTCTGGTCCACGCTGATCTGTCGGAATTCAACATCCTCGCGGCAGCCGCCGGTCCGACCATCATCGACCTGCCCCAGGCGGTCGATGCAACTGCGAACAACAACGCCAAACGCCTGCTGATCCGCGACGTCGCCAATATCACCCGTTTCTTCTCGCGCTTCGCTCCCGAACTCCGGCGGACCGACTACGCCAACGAGATGTGGCTACTGCAGGAGAACGGCACGCTGCGCGCAGACACCCGTTTGACGGGACGCTTCCAGGCAGCTCGCGGAGCCGTGGATGCGCAGATCGTCCTGCGCGCCATCGAAGACGCCAAGCGCGATGCCGCCAAACGAGAAGAGATCCGCAGAGCCCGGGAAGGACAACGCGGCGCTCCGCGTTAAGCGAAGCGCCGCGTTGGCGACGATTTCCGTCCTGGGCAAGCCCAGACGGAATATGCGGACGAGTCCGAATTGGACTACTTGGAGGCCTTCTTCGCGGCCTTGGCGGCGCGCTTTTCCTTCATGTTCAGCGCCGGGGCCTTCTTGCCTTCGCGCTTGGTGGTCTTTTCCTGGGCCATGAGGTACTCCTGGGTTGAGGTTGCGCACGGGTAATACGCGCTGAGCAGCCCTCTTCCAAGTGCAAAAAATCCTGGCCGGGGTCCGACCCGTTCAGATTGAGGCGATGATCTCCTTGGCGGTGAATCCGCCCGCAGGGATGTCGGGGCCATAGTGAGCCAAGGCATCACCAGCCGTGACGATCGGCAGTTCCCGTTCCCCGCCCGGCGTGGGCAGTGGGAATCCGGCCGAAGCCTGCAAGGCGTTGCATAGGCACTTGCGACCAACCGTATCGCAGGCGTCACCACCCTTGGCGACATAGCGGTGTTCGGGTTCAGCCGCACATCGCCAACCGACCGAACCGTCGCTCTGCCGATAGGCCTCACGCAGATAGCCCAGGTTGCACACTCGGGCACGACTGGCGTAGACCTGGGCATCTGAAATGGTCCCAGGGATCTCAGCGACCTTAAAGGGGAATCCGGTCGGCGAGGCCTTGGGGTCGGTGAATACGCGGATGGATCCCTTCCGCGCCTCAGCCAAAACCTGCTGTTTCACCCCATCGGCCATGCCGGACTCGACGCAGAATGCCAGTGCAGTTCCTACCTGAACGCCCTGAGCACCTTCAGCCTTGGCTCGCGCCAGACCTCCGGGAACCCCGAATCCGCCGGCCAGCCAGAACGGCCGCGCCATTTTACGCAATCGAGCGAGGTCGGCGACATCGCGTGGACCATAGATCGGTTCGCCACGATCACTGAGCGGACCGGCGTGGTTGCGCGGTGGGGCATTATGCCCACCGGCGGTTGCACCTTCGACGACGAATCCATCGATCTGACCGTCGGTGGCCCGCAGCAGAGCCTGGGCAAGCGTATCCGAAGAGATGATCGCAAGAAAGGGCGGACGACGCAAGGTCGGCGGCGGACTGGATCCGATGAATTCGCGTGGAGAAAAACGGAGGCGCGTCACCTCATTCGCCAATGCACCTTCGACCCGCAGGATCAGACTGGCCTCTTCATGCGCCACCAGGCGATCGAGTGCTGCCGGGATCTCGCGCGGAATACCTGCGCCCATCAGCACGGCATCGACACCAGCAAGCAACGCTCCGTAGAGCGAGGCCAGGTTCGGCGCCTGCATCTTCTCCAATAGATTAACGCCAATTGGACCCGAATGTCCTTCTTTAGCCAAAGCAATTTCTGCAAAATTTGCCACAACGATCAACTCAAGCGTCTCGGCTTGTGGTCGCTCGTCGATCATCGCGGTGGAGCGGTAACTGGCTCCGGGCGCCAAACCGCCAGGAATATACCAACGACTCAGGACTCGCTCAGCGATTGCCGGAAAAGGAAATGTCGCAAGGACCCGACGTAAACCGCCGTCCAAGTCACCATGTTGCAGCCTGTAGGCCACGATGCGGTCGATCGCGGTTCCGGAAACCACGCCCAATCCACCGGCTTCGGAGACGGCCTTGGCCAGACGCCAATTCGACACACTCGCGCCCATACCACCTTGGATGATGGCGGGCAGGCGACTGGCTCGTTCCACTCCTGGATTCATCGCTGTCTCCATGTCATTCGTCAAGGAAGGGGCGGCAGGTCTCATTCGGCTGTTCTTCGCCAGGTCCCAATGCTTTCCGTTCCGCCTTTTTCTTTTTCTTATCCTCAGCCCAGCGCTTCTTGTCCATCTCCCGTTGCCGCTTGGCAAATGTTGCCGGAGTGCGCTTACCCATACCCGATATTCCTCATGCCGGATGCGTCCGGCTTCGCTGTCACCCACCACCGGTCATGCAATGATGACCGGTGGCAGGTTCCAAATGAACTGGCCCGCGTGCCTGATGTTGACGCGCGGACTAGCAGATATTCAGCGTCCGATTCAGCGACGGTTGCCGCCGCCGTATCCACCGCCGCCGCCGCCGCCGCCGCCGCCGCCGCCGTATCCGCCGCCGCCGCCGCCGTATCCGCCGCCGCCGCCGCCGCCGCTGCGACCGCCGCCATCCTGGCGCGGGGGCTTCGGTTCGGCCTTGCGGACGGTCAGGGCACGTCCGTCCATGTCCTTGCCATTGAGGGCCGCAATCGCGGCATTGGCGACGTTTTCGTCATTGATCGTGACGAAGGCGAAGCCGCGGCTGCGACCGGTGTCGCGGTCCATGACGACCTTAGCGCGGTCGACCTGGCCATGGGCGGCGAACAGAGAGGTGAGCGATTCGTCCGTGACGGACCACGGCAGATTGCCGACGTAGAGTTCCATGAGATAGCTTCCGACTGGGGTGGCATCGACCCCGGAGGGAAGACCGCACCATTATGGTGCAGCGGTCACGAGTGTGGCCGCCGTCGCCGCGAGCATTCGCGTACGAGGCAAAGATACTAGCACCGGGATCCCAGTCACAATCAGCATCCCGATACCGCCGTCGAGGCGTGCAGATCTGAGTCCCCCCACAGCGGACCACAGCTGGCACACATGGCGGATGCTGCAGCATCCCGGCATGCCGGATCCATGCCCGTGTGGCCAACCCGCCGACTATGATGCCTGCTGCGGGCGCTTCCATGCCGGGGCAGAACCGTCGACGGCGCTCGAACTGATGCGCGCCCGCTATAGCGCCTTCGTACGCAAACACGCCACATTCCTGATCCGCAGCTCACATCCGATCGATCGTGCCAAACTCGATCCGCGGGGACTGCGCAACTCGTTCGCCTTGGACTGGGCAGGCCTGGAAATCGTGACCCACGATCACGGCGGTCTCGATGACCGGGAGGGTATGGTGCACTTCAAGGCGACGATCCGGCTGCGCAAAGGCGGGACGCAGATCCATGAGGAACGTTCGCGTTTCAGCCGGGCCGCCGGCTGTTGGGTTTATCGGGATGCCCGCGGCTGAGACCTGGCGAGCCTATCTAGTCCGCTGCGGCGATGGCAGTTTGTATGCCGGGGTGACGACCGACGTGGCGCGACGGGTGGCAGAGCACGCCTGCGGACAAGGTGCCCGCTACACTCGCAGCCGGCCACCGGTCGTATTGGCCTGGCGTTCCCGCCTACTCGACAAGCGTGCGGCCCATCGGCTGGAAGCCCGCCTCAAACGGTTGACGCGGGCGCAAAAACTCGCCATCACCACCGGCCGCGAACGCACCCTGTTGCGACGTCTAATTGACCAAGCGAGACGAGTGCCATACAGCTCTCCGTCTGTAAGTCCTTGTCCTGACAGGTGCTAATTATGCAATGGGTGCATGGTTCGAGGGCTTCTGTTAATCCGGTCTGTAAAACCGGAATTACACAATCTAGGCATCGGTGGCCCGCTCCGCGTCCGCACGGGAATCCATGCGGACGAGTGGCACACAGCCACCGACAGATGGGGCATGGACGCCCAACCCTTGCTCGGCAAGCGGTCGCCACAGATCAGGCCAGCGCATTGACCCCGAACCGTCGATGAAGGCGACGCCGGTTTCGAGGGTCGGCATGGCATCGGCGAGGGCCGTGACGGCCTCTTCGGCGGCTGATGCGGCGGCGAGCCACTGCTGCTTGGCCGCCTGGGGGTCGATCTGCCGCGCTTTCAACATCTGCAACTGACCGGGGTCGATGCGCGCGCTGCGTCGCATCTGCTCCAGGAGACTGAGCGGATTGAAGCCCGGGTCCTTGCCGCAGGCGACCCAGACGATGGAGGCCAGGCCGAAGCGGCGATCCCAGGCGAGGATGTCGATCAGGTCGCGCGTCTCGCTGCGGCCGCCCAGGGCGAGAGCTTTATTGCAGGCGAGGTCGACGTCATGCAGACGCCAGCCCATGAGCGGATCAGCGACCGGTGGGAAGAACCGCCAGGCTGCGCCGACGGCCCAGTCGATCTCGACGATATCCGTGTCGGCCATCACGATCGCGCGGCGGAACGTGTCTGACTAGGCCTGGCTACGCCTGACCTGGAGTCCGGCCTGCTCCAATGCGACAAGGTCCGCGGCGCAGGCGGCTTGCAGGGCGGCTATCGCATCGTGGAACAGGTCGATGTCGCGGCTTTCGCGATCGGAGTCCTTACTGGCGTGCATGGGCAGGCTGCCTGCCATATGACTTCCGGGGTGACGTACGGAGCGGATAGCCGCCAGCACCCGCTCCTGAAGCGGGGTCAGAGGCATTGCACCAGATCCGCTGCCGCTCGCCAGCCGGGCTTGCCGCCGTGGAGGCGCAACTGACGGATGACGGCGTGGGCGATGTCCAGAGTGGCGACCGGCCGGGACGTGTCCCAGGACCAGAAACACTCCGCCTGGAAGCGCTGGACAGTCTCCTGGAAGCGCGCCTGGATGGCGGGTGGAACGCTCTGAACGTCATCGCGCTGCATGGTGACATCCTAGCCGTTGGCGGCTGCCGAGGAAGTAGCGGCCGGATTGCTCACCGTTCCAGTTGCACGAACCAAGCAGGACCACTGCATACCATTTATCGCGTCCCTTTTGCACAGGCGGGTTGACCCCAGCCCTATGGTGCCGGTAAAACAAGGCGGCGTCGACGAGCAACAGGCCGCCAGGGCCGCGACCCTGAGCGCTGGAGGCCAGGCCACCGCCCCACGCGGCGTCGAGGTCAGGGCGCGTCGTGAACAGACCCCTGGCCTGTGCGCCGGCCACACCGTATCTGAAAAGTATGAATCGCGTCGACCTCTTCCTTTTCGGTCCAACGGTTTAGGCCGCCGATACTGGCAGACATGACCACCGACATCGCCGTCCGCGTTCTCGCCTGCGCCGCCTGGCTGAATCGCGCCCAGGATCGCCGCCTCCGCTTCCTTCTTGTCCAGAACCGCGTCCTGCGTGATACCGGGGCCAATCCTCATCACATGAACGACGCCCACCGCCGACTGTTGGGCGAGGCCGCGCACAGCCTGTCGGCGGCTGAACTCGCTGCCTGCGAGCCCGTGGTGACGGTGGACACTCTGCGCCGGTACTATCGAGCGCTGGTCGTGGCAAAGTGGACCTTCCCCAATCAAGGCGGACCAGGGCACGCCCCGCTGCCGATCGAGACGGCGCAGGCCATCTTGCGCATTGCGCAGGAGAATCCCCGCGTCGGATCGCCCGGCATCGTTCGGCGACTCGCCGTCATCGGCATCGCCGTGTCCGAGAGTAGCGTGCGCAACATTCTACGTGCCCATGCCGTGCTGGCGAACCGTAACGGCGCGATCGTCAGGAAGGATCGGCTGGGCGGTCTACTCGCGATGTACCATCGAGTTGCGGCGTGAGGGGTATTTGTGATATGCGGGTGACCGGTTTAAGATATACACAAATTAAAAAAAAGCAGGTTTCAACCAAGACGAGATCTACGGTTTAGAAAGTCCTACCGTAACGATCAATCACAGTTTCAGACATAAGATAGTCACGGGTTATTCCTAAGTTCTCTACCACATGAAACAACACTTAGTAAACCAATTGCAATTATACATATCTTTAGCATGATTGCATTCTACAATCAGCGTATTAAGCCGTTAGTATCGACCCACTCGCTACAGCGCGGAACCCTATTTGTGCCATACGGCCAACGGTCGTCCGCTTGATCAAGGTGATGACCGGTGTCCCAGGGCAGCTTCATCGCAGTCGGTTACTCGCGTCGTCCTTCACCTCGGCTTGCGCCAGAGTTACGATCATGGATATCGTGGTCCCCACGCCGACTTGGCTCGTCATGCCAATGCTGCCACCCATGACCTCAGCCAATCGCTTGCACAGCGACAAACCCAGTCCACTTCCCCCATGTTGCCGCTGGATGCTGGGGTCTGCTTGGATGTATGGCCGAAATAACTGAGCTTGGATATGGGGAGGGATGCCTGGACCACTGTCGTTCACGTCGAGTCTGATACGTACGCTGTCACGGGTTAAATCCTCGACCGTGACCGTTACCCTGATCTCGCCTTGCTTGATGAACTTAGCCGCATTCCCAAGCAGATTCGCCAGCACTTGGCCCAGCCGGGTCGGATCCCCGAGTAACGATGTGGGCAAGGCCGGGTCGATGTAACTCGCCAATCCAACCGGCTTGCCTTTCAGTTGTCCACCGACCAGACCGATCCCATCAGCGATGATTCTTCGCATGTCTACCGGCCGTGACTCAAGAACCAAGCGACCCGCATCGAGGCGGGAATGGTCCAAGAGGGTCGTCAACAGAGCCAAGAGCCCTGTACTGGCCGTCGACATGATGTCGGCGTAGTTTCGTGCTGACGCTGGGACCTGCGGGTCATCCGCGATGACTGTTGCCAGGAACTCGACCCCGCCCAAAGGACCGCGGATCTCGTGCGCAATATAAGTGATCAGTTCCGCTCGTGCTTCAGCGATGGTTCGGGATTCGCCCAGCAGCTTTTGCGTCTGTCGGGCAAGGACGGATATCTCATTGATCATCCGGGCGTACTCTTCGGCTTGGCGGTCATCCAGTGGCGACAGGGGTTCGGCGTAGAAGAGGACCGCTCCCTGAAGCAGAGGTAGCACCCAGACGCGGTAGGAACATGGCAAAGCACCGTTGGAGGAACTCAGATGGAACACGTCCTGACCAGGCGATCCAGCGGATGCGGCTGCCAGCAACTCGGCCCAGCGAGAGCGACCTCCCTCGGTCAGGAGGTCGGCTAGACGGCGTTCGCGAACCTGCTCTGTCCAGAGCCCTGCACCTGCCTTGGCGCAGGCCGCGTTCGCATCGTGGACGACGCCATGGGCATCCAGGCGGGCGAGCAACACGGTACTGCCTCCGGCAAGCACGTGTTCCTGTCCCGCCAGGTGGCTCAGGAGTGAGCCGGGGACGACAGGTGCCGGTGCGGTACTCACGTCGCGTGGTGGCGGAGCATGGCGACCGCCGTGTTGGCATCGGGCGCAAACAGGTCCGCACCAATGGAGCTCCAGGGGCTGTTGCCAGCAAAGGCCCGGCCACCGACAATCACGGTGAGGGGTCGGCCCAGTTGGTGACGAACCTGGGCGATCAAGCGTTCGGTCTGCGGGATGTTGAAGTACATGGTGGTCCCGACGGCCAAGACGTTGACGCCGTGCTGATGCAGCAGTGCGGCGATGCCATCGGTGGGCATGCTGGCGCCGGTGTAGATGACATTCCAGCCGTCCAGTTCTAGGCAGTCGGCGACCATGCGCGGTCCGACCTCATGCAGTTCACCAGGAGAGACGGTCAGCACCAGGCACCCGCGTCGGGGACGAGGGTGGCCAAGAATCATGGGATAGAATACCGTCATCAGTTGCTGGGCGATGGCGGTGGCAAGGTGCTTCTGACCAACGCTGACCAACCCCCGCTCCCAGCGTCGCCCGAGCTCATGCAGTGCTGGAGCCATCACCTGGGTCCAATAGCCAGAAATAGCCTCTGGTCCGGCGATTTCGCCACGGGCATGAGCGAGCGAGGCGCCCGCATCCAGTGCGAGCAACGCCTCAAGCAAGCGACGAGCACGGTCATCAAGGGCAACCTCCGAGTTACCCTCAGGTTCTTGGGCCGCTTGGGAGACCAAGGCCGGGTAGCAGTCGATCATCGTTCGGTAGACGTCGCCGATGGCGCCTGCCGAGCCCAGGGGTACATGGGCCGTCACCGCTTCGGCCCAGCACTCCAGTTCAATGTGGAAGTAATTCGGCGAGAAACCCCTGCTGATGTAGCTGCTGTAGATATAAATCATGGTATCTATGAGCGGAGCGGCGTCCCGTTGGGCGAAGACGGAAGTCATGAAACGGGCGTGGTTGACGTGATTGGCGTCCATCGCCTCGATGCCATCGGTGCCTTCGGTGCCGATCAGCGCCGGGAGGTCAGGACGGGCCTGCAGCGCGGCATCGACGGCCTGCCGGAGCAAGTCGACTGCGGCGAGGTAGTCGCCTGCGGCTGCGGGAGGCAGGCGGGAGAGTACGGTGGCCAGTTTGCAGAGGGAATCACAGTTCAAGGGTCGCTCTGGTGTCGGGACTGTCTTGGTTATTCACTACCCAACTGTGCAAGCATTTCCGCAAGGAATCTAAAGTACACGGTTTGGCTAGGAAGTCGTCCATGCCGGCCTCGCTGCAGCGCTTACAGTCCTCGATAAAAACGTTGGCGGTCAGGGCGATTATCGGCAGCCGTCGGGCTTCGGGTGCCGCGTTGGCGCGGATGGTGCGAGTGGGAGAGTAGCCATCGCATTCCGGCATCTGGCAGTCCATCAGTACCAAGTCGAAGGTGCCGGCGGCGACAGCGGCTATCGCCTCATTGCCATCCTTGGCTAGTAAGTGCGAGCAGCCCAATTCGGTCAGCATCAGGTCGAGGGTGATCTGGCTGATCGAATCATCCTCGACGACCAGCACTGACAGCTGACGGCTACCGGCCCCCGTGGCGACTTTCCCGCCACACGCAGCAACAGGGGCCTTCACTTCGGCGAGGTTCTTCAGAGGTACAGCGAAGCGGAAACAGGTGCCCCCGCCAATCTCGGTCTCGACGCAAATCGTCCCGCCCATCAAGTCGGTCAAACGTTTGGTGATCGCCAGTCCCAGACCGGTGCCTCCATACTTGCGCGTCATGGAACTGTCGGCCTGGGTGAAGGGCTCGAAGAGGTGCGGCAGGTACTCAGCGGAGATACCCGGCCCGGTATCCTGAACCTCCCAGACCACGGTTGTACAATCAGGGCAGAGACTGGATCCCGCCACT
>Ga0105044_10004363_pt1 | contig 19443 bp, 22 predicted proteins | sample MAT01_FD_78092 | JGI IMG/M metagenome (GOLD analysis project Ga0105044, IMG submission 78092) | Freshwater microbial communities from Lake Fryxell liftoff mats and glacier meltwater in Antarctica - MAT-01 | ecosystem: Environmental > Aquatic > Freshwater > Ice > Liftoff microbial mat | place...
CAATGGCCCTGGCGCAGTCGGTGGCACGATCGTGGCCCAAGCACTTTCCACCGTGACTCTCAACGGCGGCACCATTGGAAACATCAACATCCAGAGTGCAACCAACACCACCGGACCCATCCAAGGCGCGACTCTTCAAGGTGCCGGAACGATTACGGGAAACGTCACGCTAGACGGCTACATCGCTGCAGATCCGTCCTCGGGTGCCGGCACGTTTACAATCAATGGGATCGTCACTCCCGACGATGGCGCAGCTTGGATATGGTCTCTCGATACACTTGTGGACAACACGGGCGGAAACTCTGGCGTAGACTGGAACTCGATCAACCTCACCAATCCCGATGCGACCTTCGGCGTTTACTCTTCGGGTCTGGCGGTGAGCCTCCTCTTCGACTTCGGCGACGGTCTCGATCCCAACAGCGGAAACGCGTTTTGGAACACCGACCACGAGTGGACGGTGCTGACTTTTTCCGGGCGAGCATCGGCGTTTGAACGAGCACTTTTTTCGTTTCCCACCTCGGCCTTTCCTGTCGGTTATTTTTCGTTCGGACATGTGGAAAACGAAACACTACTTTACTTCACGGCGATACCTGAGCCGGGCACCTTTGGGCTGATTTGTCTTGCGCTGTCGGCCCTCTGGGTTTTCCGCCGGAAACGTGTTGCGGCTCATTGAGATGTATGTTTTTTCTTCGCCCCCTATGCCAAGGACGGGAGCATTTTGTTTGAGCAAAATGCCCCCGCTTTTGAATGGCTGTAAGCCGGATTTTGTCCAACGTGGGGATTTCTCACCCGCGCATGGACGGTCATTTGTCTTGCTCCGACCCGAGGGCCAGAGCAGTTCCTAAGAACTGCGACGATACCCGGTCGGCGCCACAGACTTGCGTCCGCGGACTGGGACAGGCGATCCCAAAGCCGACCTGTTCTGCCTTGCACCACATGGGGTTTTTCATGCCCCCTCGCTTACGCTTAGGGCGGTGGGCTCTTACCCCGCCTTTTCACCCTTACCGCACTCATGACCTTGCGGCCCCGGCGCGGCGGTTTATTTTCTGCGACACTATCCGTCCACCCCGGCTTTCGCCGAAATGTCCCGCACATTCTATGCGGCATGTTGCCTTGTGGAGTCCGGACTTTCCTCTCCCCCCGCGCCTCTCGACGCGCAAAGAGCGACCGTCCGCCATCTCCCGGAAAGATAGCATCCTGCCTCACCGCCGCAAGCTCTATGAGCCGAATCTCTTCCTCAGCCAGCGAAGGTCAAAGCGATCGCCGGGACAGTCCGTCGGCTTGGGGTTGATTTCTTTGTGACCCTTCACGATGGCCTGTCGGCCCTTGATGCGGCCCACGCGGCCTCGCAGGTAGGTGGTCAGTTCCTCCAGCGCGCCGAGTTGATCCTTCGTGGGAAGGTCGCGATTCAGGTCGCCGACGAGGCAAATGCCGAGGGCGATGTTATTCAGGTAATCACTCGCCACGTGACCACCATTGATTTGGCGCGTCCAACGGCTGCCAATCTCGATCTCGCCATTTCCCGATGAAGATCCATTGCCAATCACAAAATGATAAGCAAGGCCATTTTGCATTTTGCGAACACGCCGGTGATAGACGTCAAAAATGCGCGCGTTTCCCTGCCGGGTTCCGCTATTGTGGAGGATAATGTATTTCCACCTCCCACGCTGGACTTGGGCTCGGTCAATCGCCTTACGCACGGCCGGTGTAAGGTAGCGCCAGCGCTTGAAAAATCCGCCGAGTTGCGGCCGTGTTGCGGGCTCATAGCCGCGTTGGTCCTCTAGTCCAGATTTCTCAATACGGATCGGCGCGTCTGGTGGCGGGGCTAGGCGCGGGAGCGGGGGTGTTGCTGTTGGTTTTGGTGGTGGTGGTGGTGTTTGCGGGCGCTCTGGTTGCGGCTTGGTATCCTCAGGCAATGCAATCACATCTTCCTCAGGAGTCGCTTTTTTGACGGGTGTTGCTGTGGGTGCCGGTCGAGGCGCAGGCAGATCTTCCTCACGCTCCGGGGTGGGCGTAGGATGTGGTGTCGAGCGTGGTGTCGGCGAGGCCGCTGGCTTCGGTTTTGGTCGCGGAGTTTCCGTCGGGGAGGGCTTCGGGACAGGTCGAATGTCTTCGCGCGCGTCCAGAAACATCTGCCGTTTCTGCGCGTCGCTCAGTTCGGAAAATGCGTCGTGCGGCAAAGCGGCAGCAAAGCCCAACACAACCATAGTAAGAAACCTGCGATATCTGCGCACACCGCACACTACCAAAGCGACCTTGATGATCAAGCCGCGTCAATACCGCACGCGCATGAGGCAGAGTCCCTGAGCAGGAGCCACGTAGGAAAGACGTGGCTTTCCCACTGCGAGGCGACTCGCGATCTCTGCCAGTGTTAGCTTACCGACCGCGCACCGCACCGCCGCAGCCACCAGCATGCGAACCATCTTGTAGAGAAATCCCTCGCCCTCAAATGTGATAGTAAGAGCCGGTCCCCGAAAGACGCACCGCACGGCCGAAATTGTCCTTTCCGTAGCACACGGCACTCCACCGCGACGTGCGCTGAAGGCCGCGAAGTCATGGCGGCCCACAAAAAGCGCGCACGCCGCGCGGAGCACACCACGATCTAGAGGCCATGGCACATGCCACGCGCGATCGCTTTCGAGAGGCGGCACAGGCGAGGCATTCCATATCGCGTAGCGATAGACTTTCCCACGGGCATCGAAGCGCGCATGGAAGTCCTTCGCCGTAGTCCGCACAGCCATCACCCTCACGCCCGGCGGAAGGTGAGCGTTCACAGCGCGAAGCCAGATTTCTTCGGAAAACCTGCCATCTGGCACATCCACATGGGCACACTGTGCGAGCGCATGCACGCCGGCATCGGTGCGTCCCGCTCCCTGCACACTTGCCCCACTCACGCCTACGGCATCGAAGGCCTTCTCGAGAGCATCCTGAACCGTGAGCCCTCGCGGCTGCGACTGCCAACCTGCAAAGGCCGCTCCGTGGTAGGAGACCTTCAGTCGAAGTCTCATGCCTGCACGTCGAGCCAACTTTGCAGCAGAATCTGTGCGGCCACTTGGTCAATAATGCTGCGTTGTTGCTTGGCATTTTTCCCAGCAGATTGGAGCGAGCGTTGAGCCGACACCGTCGTGAGCCTCTCGTCCCAAGGCAGCACGGGATGCGGGGTGCGAGACTGGAGCTCGGCAATAAACGCACGCGACTTCTCGGCGGCGGGGCCGAACGACCCATCCATATTGCGAGGCATCCCCACGATGAAGGCCGTCACGCCCCGCTCCTCACCAAGCGCGAGGACGCGAGCTGTCACGTCGGTCGTGCGGGCTTGGATGGTTTCCACCGGATGAGCAAGCATGCCGAGTTCATCACTTACAGCGATCCCTACGCGTGCCTCGCCAAGATCAATTCCTAATACACGAGTCATTTGCAGTTGAAAGTCCCACACCGTCTGGTAACGATCAATAACCATGTCTCAGATTTCCCTCGAACGTTTTGGCGAGAATCTTCCCGTTTCGGGCGTTGTCGCATTGTCCCAAGTTGCGATTGGCATAGGAGTCGGCCTCCTTCTATCGGAGCGCATTCCTCCTCGGGCCCGCCGCACGGTCGCCGTCACCCTTCTCGGTGCAGGCGTTGCCGCCTTTGTGCCCGTGATCTGGGCTGTTGCGGCGAATCTCTCCAATCATCCTAGTTCCAGCCGCCGCATGCGCAAGAAGCTCGAGAGCATCCGCTACGACTCTGGCTTTGCCGATGGGAACGACGCCTACTAGCGCGCCGCTCGTCCTTGCATCCACCTCCCCGCGGCGGCAGGCACTACTACGCGAAGCAGGTTTTGAATTCACGTGGCACTCGCCCAAGGCCGATGAGCACTCGTGTGCGGAATCACCGAGGGCCCTCGTGCTAAAGAATGCGCACCTGAAGGCAGCGGTCGCCTTACCCCACTATGCGGATCGCGTGATCCTTGCGGCTGATACCATTGTGGTTTTCGAGGACCGCATTTTTGGCAAGCCACGCGATCTCGTGGAAGCCGCCTCTATGCTTATGATCCTGAGTGGTCAGACGCACCAAGTCCTCACCGGCGTAGTGATCCGGCATGGCGGCATTTTGCGAGAGTTTGTGGAAACCTCGCACGTCTTTACCCGCCTGCTCTCACCGCCAAAAATCGCCACCTACCTTGATCGCATTGGCCCACTAGACAAAGCCGGCGCCTACGCCGCTCAAGATGATCTTGGGGAGTTTGTGCACCACATCGAAGGTTCCACGACCAACGTTATCGGCCTGCCGATGGAATTCGTCACGCGCGTGCTTCGCGAGGATTTTGCGCTGCGCCCTACCCAACCTGCAGCCGGTAGCCGACACCGCTCTCGGTAAGAATGGTATCTGGTGGAAGCCCAGTTAGAGGTGAGCTTCTTGCGGATGCGGCTGAGATACCCACGGAAATGCGTGAGCCCCGCCTGAGAAAGTGCGTGACTTGTGAGCCCAAAACATGAAGCATTTACTCGTGATCAGGATTTCCCTCATTCCTTGTGCCTGTGCTTCGCTGTTGCGATTCTTCTTGGTATTGATCTCCTGTCTGGCTCTGCCGCTCTCCGCAAGGGCGGCTTTGCTAACTGTCATTAACCCAAGCTTTGAAAACCCGGCGACCAACGCAGCGACCTTCACGGGCAGCCAGACAGTGGGGCCGCAAGGCTGGGCCGTCTACAATACGGGAGCGACGAACAATCTGCGCTTTTTCGGGGTTTGGAATCCGTCCACTACGACATCGTTTGTAAATGGCGCTCCCGACCTAATCAACGTCGGCGTGGTTTTCCTTGAAAATACCACCAACTTGGCGGAGGCGGGACTTCGCCAAACGCTGGCTCCGGCTTTTACCTTGCAACTTTCGACCCAATATACGCTCACCGTCGAAGTGGGCAATTTTGCTCCGCAACCCGGGCCGTTCAACTTCACTGGGTTTCCCGGCTATCGGGTGGATCTTTTGGCGGGAAGCACGGTGATAGCGTCTGATAATAACACCCTCGCGCCGGGCGAAGGAATCTTCGCCACATCGGTAGTTTCTTTCATAACCGGACTTAGTCATCCCAACGCCGGTCAAGTATTGGGTATTCGGCTGGTTAATCTAAACGGCCCGGGCATCGAAGTGAATTTTGACAATGTCCGTTTGGACGCTGTCGTCGTGCCCGAGCCCTCCAGCGCGCTCCTACTCCTACTCTCCTTGGCTGCGTTAATCCTGCTCAAACTCAGGACGATACGGCAATAAGTGAGGAAATGGGGTTGATCAACCATTTGATTCAGGCGGCCGAAGGCTTCGTTGAAAGTGAGAGGGTGGGAAGAGCCACCAAATCCGGAATCGGGAATTTCGTCAAGATGGTGAGGTTTGCATGAGACCCGCCAACCCTTTATGGGAGCAATTCGCTCCTAGGTGGCGACTGCTTTTCGTCGGTGCTGGGATGTAGAACGACAACCGGATGGTCAGGATTTGCTGACAATTCCGCGCACGATAAGTTCGCTCAGCAGCACTTGCACCGTGACGATTTTCACATCGCGGCTGCTCTGGAATCCGGTTCCACCACCTTTGCGTCGTTCGATGAGCGGCAGCGCACATGCGCGGCTCTTGTCGGGTTGCAAGTGATTCCGGCGAAAGCTGGAGCGCTGCCTCACACAGGGAAAATACTTTTCAACATGAAAAACGACATCCGCAGAACGTTAAGATGACCTTAGGACAAATCGCTACGACCAGCACGGAGACCGGCTGCGTAGGCCTCGAAGACAAGTCGGATGTCGTCGCGCGTTTTTCGAAAGGTATCGAGGATTTCCTCATTGCTGCCCGACGCGTGGGCAGGATCTGCAAATCCCCAATGGTGCCGATGTACCTGCCCCGGAAACATCGGGCAGGCTTGGTCGGCATTCCCGCAGACCGTAATCGCGGTGCGAACATCCTGCGTAAGGAAGAAATCCATGTGCTTCGAGGTGTGGCTGGAGAGATCAATTCCGATCTCGCGCATGACTTCGATAGCTATCGGATGCACGAAGCCTGCTGGCTTTGAGCCGGCACTTGCGACCTCGATCATGTCTCCCGCAGATGCGCGCAGAATCCCCTCGGCAAGGTGGCTGCGGCAGGAGTTTCCTGTGCAGAGAATCAGGACAAGAGGCTTCACGGGATTAGCGACTAAGATCACCTTGGGCGAGGAGCTTGAAGCCCTCTCCTGCCAGCACGGAACGCGCGCAGTCGTTGTCATCCACATGCATAGCAAGCACAGCGCGCCCACGTGGCCGAATGAGAAGCGGGTAGCTGAAGAAAATATTCACCTCCGCCATGAGCAATGCAGCCAAGACACCCGCAAGGTCACTTGGGCCTTCTTCCAGCTCGATGACGAGAATCTCAGAGCCACTATGAGGGATGGCATGTTCCTTAAAAAGTGTTGCGGCTAATTCCGGGTCACTCACAATCATGCGCCCGATGGCTGATTCCGAGACGTCCACAATGCTCAGGGCCAGAACAACGATGTTATTATCATTGAGAAGGCGGACGACTTCGAGGAGGGCACCGACTTTGTTTTGAAGGAAGACGGAGAACTGGCGCACCTCGGGAGATCCCATTTTTTCTGATATGGCAGTAGTGGTCATTTGTAAGAATAGACGAGAGCAAAGTCCGATTTCTCGCCAGTGGTGAGTTCTAGCCGCACGAAGTAGCGTCCGCTTACTTGCGGCACAAATCCGAAGGCCACGGATTGTTCGCTTTGGAACGTATCGCCTTGCACGGGTTGCCCGGCATCGGTGGCGATACTCAGAGAAAGCTTGCGGCCAATGCCGACAACGGAGGCACTAAACCAATACGCATTCCCAGCAAAGAGATTCACCTGGAGGAATTGCGGCTTCTTGGCTTCGATCGCACCACCCCAAAATCCATCGCGAATTTTAAACCCGTCATTCGCGAAGGCCCCAGCCAGCTCAAGGGCTTGGCTACGTGCCGTGACAGAGGGAACTTCCTCGTTGGGCGCCGATTGCTGCGCACGAAGAAGCGGCGCGCACGTAATGAAGATTGCTAAAATGACAAATCTCATCCGCCTTCGTTTCCTTTAATGATGACATTCACGAGCCCGTTCATTGTGCTCGCAAGGGATTGCACGTCTTCGGGGGCAAGGGCCACCTTGGGATTTGTGTTCAACGTTTTCAAACTGGTTTCCAAGCCGCCACGGATTTCCGCGACTCGGGCATCGGCACGAGTGCCCTCCGGGAGGGCATCAAGCAAGGTTATGAGATATTCGACAATCGCGGGCTGACGCAGGAGTTCAGCAGACTCGGGAGTGTAGTTTTTTTGCACGAATTCGCTGACCACAGCCGTTCCGCGTAGCCATGCACCGATAGTCACGAGTGGAATCAGCTTCTCGTCTTGTTGTTCGGCCATGGAGATTTTTACCTCATTCTGAGTGGCCTCCAATTCTTCTCGAAGGGCGGGCCAATCGTTGTTTTCTGCAAAATCATTGAGACTCTTGCTGCGGCTCAAGATGCTTTGGCTGACGTTGAGTTTCTTCGCAAGATTGATAATGTCCTTGCCGGTATTCTTAACGCCTTGGCTGTCCTGTGCTTCGACCGCGATGTAGCCATCGGCCACTAGGACGCCAAGGAGAAGTGCCATTTGCTCGCGGCTGGCAAGCGTCGCTGGCGGGATCGGTAAAAAAAGTTGTGTCCAGTTCGGTTGGCCGCTTTTCCCGATGGCTGCAAAAAATTCGCCAGGAGATGGAATAGTAACGGATTCCACACGCACGGCACTTTGCATTTCCGAAGACGAGAGTCCCGGCTCCGCCAGCCCCGCAGGTGCAAGGCCGATAAAGATGAGCCCGGCCAATGCCGCAAGCGAATGTCTCAAAAATGCCATTAGGCAGAATCAACCACGCCGGGCAAAAATTTGCCAGCCCGTTATTAAGCCATCACTCCTATGAGAATCTGGGCTACTGGCTTAGCCAGCGAATGCCACCCGCCTCAAAGAGGGCCGCGCGGAGCCGCAGGGTATCGCCTTCGAGGGTTGCGAGGGTTCCCAGTGGCATGTGGCAGCCGCCGCCGAGCGCCTTAAGAAGTTCCCGCTCCGCATTGACGCAGCGGGCGGTGGGCTCGTGGTGGATTGTTTCGAGAATGGCAAGGGTCGCTTTATCGTCCGCGCGGCACTCAATGGCAACCGCGCCTTGGCCTGGTGCGGGGAGCATTTCTGCAATGTCGGAAATCTCCAGCCCGGGTGGGACCACTTGTGAGCCGAGACGGTCAAGGGCGGCGCGTGCGACGATCAAGGCATCTAGGTGATCGGTCGTCAGAACCTTAGCGAGTCGGGTGGGGACATTGCCGCGTATCTCGATGACATGAAGGTCTGGCCGAAGCAACAGGAGTTGGTTTTTGCGGCGTGGGCTGCATGTGGCGACGGTGGCACGATGGGGAAGATTCTGCCAACCGCCGAGGTGGCGAGAAGCGAGGCAATCTGCGGGGTTGGCTCTCTCAAGAATAGCGCCGACCACGAGGCCGACGGGTTGTTCGGTGGGCAGATCTTTGAGGCTATGAACCGCGGCGTGTATCTCTCCGCGAAGCAAGGCTTCTTCAAGCTCCTTCGTAAAGAGGCCTTTGTCTAAGGGGCCGGGATCGGAGAGACTCACATCGAGGCGCTTGTCTCCCGTGGTGCGGATGATGCGCTCGGTGACCACGAGGCCCTCCACAACTGCCCGCAGGCGAAGGGCGACGTCGCGCGTCTGAACAAGAGCAAGGTCACTCCCACGTGTGCCAAGGGTAAGCGAATTCATCGAATCTTGTCCGCGTGGGTTCGGCTCCACGTGATAAAGTCCATCACGTGAAGATCAATAATTTTCTCACAACGCACAATCTCCGCACCACGCACGTCGAGGGATTGCCGAACGATTCCTTCTAAAGAATCCATGTCATAAAGGTAAACGTTTTCAAGGTCATTCACCGAAGGATCAACATCTCGTGGCACGGCGAGATCAATCACAAAAAGTGGACGTCCCGCGCGGGCGCAGAGGATGGGTTCCAATTTCTCGCGCGTGACGATGGGATGCGGTGCCGCAGTCGAGCAAATCAGGATATCCACGTCATCGAAGGCATTATGCCAATGGTCGAAGTGAACGGCGAGGCCGCCAATTTCTTCAGCGAGAGCTGCCGCGCGGTCGAAGGTGCGATTGGCGACGATGATGGTGCGCACGCCGCGTGAGACGAGACTGCGAGCAGTGCGTTCGCTCGTTTCCCCTGCGCCGAGAATCATCACTTTGCGCCCGGCTAGGTCGCCGAATATCTTCCCTGCCAGATCCACGGCAACGGCGCCTACTGAGGTAGCACCGCGGGTGATTCGCGTTTCGCTGCGGACTTGTTTTGCCACGCGGAAGGCGTGCTGAAAAAGCCGATTCAGATGTCGTGTGGTCGCACCATGCTGGGACGCCATCGTGTAGGCTTGTTTGATTTGCCCGAGGATTTCCGTCTCCCCGATCACCATGGAATCGAGCCCACTGGCCACACGAAAAAGGTGCCTCACGCTGCGGGGCGAATCGTGTGAGTAGAATGGTGGGTTTGATTCCCCAGTGCGGTCGCGAAGCAACTGGCGGATACCGTCAAGCCCCCGAATTGGGCAAACGCTTGCGGCATAGAATTCCACACGATTGCATGTGGAAAGAATGACCGCTCCGCCTAGCCCATCAATGGCGCGGACTTGGGCGAGGGTTTCTCCCAATTCGTGGGAACCCACGGAGAATTTTTCTCGGATGTGGACCGGTGCTGTTTGGTGATTAATGCCGGCGCAGAAGATATTCATCGCAGAGCTGATAACTTCTGAATGATTGGAAGCGTGCAGAGAACAACCGAAAAAACGAGAAGCGAAAGACCCGCGATGCGCCGCGGTGCAAGGCGGCGGCTACAGTGGAGAAGCACGATACATCCATAGACAGCCCAGATGCCTGCCGACGCGCCAAACTTGAGTGTATTGACGGGCATACCGCTGATGAGGCCGGCGAGAAAGCCCGCTGTGAGGAGGCTAAATCCCAATATAAGCAACCTGCCGGTGGCAACGCCTAGCTCGGTGATCGGTGGAAGGTTCAGAAGAAGTGGCCCGAGCTTACGTTGCTTGAGCTGGCGATCTTGCACGAGGTACATGAAACCCGCTACGGCTGCCAAAGCGAAGGCACCATAAGCAATAAGCGAGACGCTGGCATGAAATTCTATCAGAGGTTCCACGACTAAACGCGGCACGGCCTCCCGCGGAATGGGGGCGAGCTGCGCAACAAGAAGGATACAAAAAACGAGCGGCGAGGTGAAGGCCCCCATCAACGATAGGCGGTAGGTGGAACCAACGATGAGATAAATCAAGACGATGGCCCATGACATAAAAATCAGGACGTCGTAGAGGGAGTTAATCGGACATGAGGACTGAGCATTTCCGCGCTGCCAGAGGTCGAGTGAGAGCAAGACGAAGCCTACCGACATCGCGAGGGGATTGAAGCTCCCGCTGCGGAAGCGGCCAGCACCGAGCGTAAAAAGCGTGTAGCCGAAGCTCAGAAAGAAAAAAAATGTCGCAGCGAGCAAGAAGTGCGGAATCATGTCGTTTGTCTAGTATGCAGCGAATGTCCCCCGGCATCAACCGGCGGATCGCGCTTCTTACATTTGACCGTGCGGTAGTAAGCGAGATGGAAGGTTTTTCGTCATAGTGAGCTTCGTGCCTTGGCGTTGCGGGGAATAGTCCACTTCATCGAAAACTTGTCGAATTAAGTGAACGCCCAGGCCCCCTGGCCGGAAGTCTTCGAGGGCGCGGCTCTTAAGTTTTGTGAGATCGCAGACTACCCCGTAGTCACGAAAAACAAAGCGCAGGCGGTCTTTGAGCCGTTCCATCTGGAGGCGTATGGGTTGTCCGCGTTTTACGTAGGCATAGCGAATAATGTTTGTGCAAGCCTCATCAAGAGCAAGGACGATCAACTCGGCTTCTTCTTCGCGGAGGCCCACGCTCCCAAGAAAGTCGCGGACTTGTGCACGCATGGGCGCGAGCTGACAAGTCTCGCTCGTTAGAAAGATTTTTTTCTTCATTCGAAGCCCCCCACAAGAATCGTCAAGTCATCCAGCCGAGGCCCTAGCCCGCGATGGTTGTCCTCCGCAGCCACTAGGCGATCGAGCAGGCATTGCGCAGACTGGACAGGCCCCGCCGCATGCGCGAGCAGACTCTCGTCGAATAGCTGGCCATCTGGGGATCCCCGGGACTCGCTCAATCCATCTGTATAAAAGACAAGGAGGTCGTCTTTTTCCAAAGTGAATGCGGATTGCTTATAGTTCACACTCGCCAATATGCCGAGGGGTAGTGCGCTCTGTGTCGCGATTCGGGAAGCTATGCCATCCTTGCGCAGCAGGACCGGCGCACAGTGGCCTGCACTTGCGAGCTCGACCTCCCGCGTGTTGACGTTTAGGCGTCCTACAAGGGCGGTGATAAACATTCCCCGGATGACGCTCTCGGCGAGCGTGGCATTCAGGCGAGCGAGGGCGTCTGCCGGATTTTCCGCTTGGGCAAAAACAAAGCGCATGGCGGCTAGGGTCTGGGCCATGAGCAACGAGGCCGAGATGCCCTTACCGGAAACGTCTCCAACCGTAAAAAAAACTTCTCCGGTGGCTCGAGGGAAAACCCCGTAAAAGTCACCGCCAACGTTTGCCGCAGGGGCATTGTGTGCCGCAAACGAAAAGTGAGGCAACGTCGCAGGGATTGCACGAGAGAGGAGCTCACGCTGGATTTCCGCGGCGATGGCGAGGTCGCGTTCGACGCGCTCTTGGGCTCTCGTGCGATCCATGCTGCGCAGTTTTTCTATGGCCGTTCCGGTAAGATTCGCATAAGCGGAAAATCCCTCAAGGTCTTCAGCGCTGAAAGCCGACTTAAGGCAAGGGTTGAGCACCTGAATCACACCCAGTGTTGCGCCATCGTGTTGAAGGGGGGCGCACAATATGGATCGTGTGGTGAAGCCTGTCTGTCTGTCGGCCTCCCTGTAGAAGCGCTCATCCTCGTAGGCATTTGGGATGAGAAGTGCAGTGCCGTGCTCCAGCACATAGCCTGCGATGCCCTTCCCGCGCGGGACGGAGATATTGCTTGTGACATATTCTTTGTCTTGGAAGCTCGCGAGTGTAAGTCTCAATTCCCCTGTCTCGGCATCTACCAAAAACAATGAAGCAGCTTCCGCCTGCATCACACGTCGGGCAATATCGAGAATTGTTGGCAAAAGGGAATCAATCGCGTTGATGGAATTGATAAGCCCGCTTACTTCCACAAGACCTCTGTAAATGCCGAGGAGCTTTTCGGTTGATAGGGGCTCTTCCTCCATGGTTGTGAGACTTTCACACCCCGCGACATATTGCCAGCTTCGGGTAGTGCGTTTAAGGTCAAGATCGCAATGCCAAAATCTCCTACCAAGACTGCTCACGCTTTCACATTGGTCGAGTGCCTCGCCATCGCCGCTCTGGTAGCGATCTTAGCTACCCTGCTCCTGCCTGTGCTTTCTAAGGGTCAGGTGACGACTGATCGTGCGAAGATGCTCTCGGCTATGAAGTCCGTCGGCGTGGCGATGAATCTCTACGCCGCAGACCATGGCGGCCAGTGTGTCGGACCCTTGTGGCCTGGTCAGGTTGCTTTGTATGACCGAAATCGCGGAGGCCGTCTCGTGCGTGAGCTTGCACCTTATCTTGAGATCGAAGACCGCAGTTCACCCTACGTGGTGAACGCATTTCTCACCGGAACCCTCCGGCGCTCGCTGCCGCGCGTGGCACCGGGCGACATACGAGTATGGGTTATGAATATGGCGATTCCCAAGGCTGGTGAGACGATAAATCCTTGGGGAAACGAGGCCGCCACGCCGAAAACTCAACCACTTCCTGCGGCGGCTCTGGCCGACATTCCTCCAAACACATGGGCCATGAGCGAGGCCTACCAAGGTCATCCCGCAGTCGTCTCGGCTCCATGGCGCTTGAACACGGCGACCTTACCTTCCACAGGACGTCGCCCCTTGGCTCTTTTCTTCGACGGCCGCGTGGCACCACACGAACTATGATCTACATGGAAAGGGGGTGGCTGCTGCGGGAGAGCGTACCAGGAAAACCCGGCGGTAAGCGGACGGGTTTCCCCGCTGGCATTTGCACGAGCGCAAGCGCTTGACGGCACGTCACGAGAATGGCGCCCGTCGTTGGTTGCACGACTTCAAATCCTACCCAGAATCTCACGCCACTCCACTCGACGAGGCGCCCGTTGATCTGCAGCACATCGCCTAGACGTGCGGGTTGGCGGTAGTCAATTTCTGTGCGGGTCACGACAGGATGAATCTGCGTGCGTTCAATTTCCTCGAAGCTCATGCCCATCTGCAAAGCGAGCAGGGTGCGCGCCGTCTCGATGAAGCGGAGATAAACGATGTTGTGCACGACTCCCCCGGCATCGGTGTCGAAATACATCACGCGAACTTCTGTCGTGATGTGGCACTGAGGCGGGATTTCTAAGTCTCGGGACAAGGCGGCTTTGTTATTTCTGGAGAGCCTCGATCTGCAAGGCGATATTAGCCTCGGGGATGACTTCCATTGCGGCTTGGTATTTCTTGATCGCCTCTTCCTTGCGATCAGTTTCGGCAAGCATCTTCGCCTCAGCGCGGAGGGCTTGGAATTTTTCAATCTCCACATTTATGCTTTTCTGCCACGCCGCGAGCGCGGCAGCTGTCACTGGGCCAATAGCATCCGCTTGACGAGCGAAAGGGTCGAGAAGTCCCTTCGCTAGTAGTAATTGACGTTCCCCAACGAGCTTCGAAGCCTTAGGCAAATCCTGCGCTGCAGTCGCAAGGGCCCTTGCAGAAGAGGCTGGAAACACGATAGCTGGCGGGGGCGAGGCCGATAGGAAGACTTGCACGCTCGCAGTGAGTTTTTCAATCTGCGCGACAATTTCCGAGGAAGGCACAGGCCATTGTTTGGCTTGCACGAGCTCAGACATATTCGCCTCGTAGGCAGTCTTGACTTCCGTGGCGGCCTTGGTGAGTTCATCGGCACGCTGGCTTGCGAGATCCCATGCTGCGATAAAAGCTAGGGAGCTAGGATCTTCTTCGGGAATGAGGCCACGAAGCTTCGCGACCATGGCGGTCGCTTCATTCAGGGAGGTCGAGGTGGCTAGTTGCGCGAGCAGCTCCTGGCGCTCTTTCTTTCGGGCTACGCCATCGAAAAGATTCTTCATGCTCTCAGCCACGGGCTTCACCGTAGGCTCAGAGAGGGCGAGATCTTGCAAACCGAGATAGTATTGATTCATCTCCAGATCCATCGGCTCCTCCCCAGCAGCATTGGCTATGTCTACACGAAGCAGGTCGGCAAGTGCTTGGGCCCTTGCAGCGTAATACGCCACACGCGGTTGCCACGCGCCGTCCACTTTCACATTCCCAGCATCGTATTGGGCGATTTCGGCCCGGAGGACTTCTATGGGCGGTTGGAGCAATTTTGCGATCGCTGGGAATTGGTTACCTAGCTCCACAAATTCGGTGGCGCTCTTCTCCAAGCTGGCGCGGGTCTGTGGCGTGACGAGTTCTGCTGGAGGCGCGGGAAACAAAATTAGCCGCACCACGCGAACCTTGGGGATTTGTAAGGCAGGTGATTTTGCGGTGCGGAGTTCGAAGTATCCGGTGCGGTCGGTCAAAGCCGAGAACTCCACGGGCAAAGCTTGCGTGTCCGCTGACCATGCCTGTGGCTTGATAAGGGCGATGCCCACAGTTTCCTGCGGACGGGTTCCGTCTGACGGCTGAGCTACGCTGGAGTGGCAGACAAAAGTCCACAAGCCTACAACGAGGAACGCTTTAAAAGGGGAGAACGGCAAATGCATCGTAGCAGTTTATAGCGGCCAACACGTTACCCATGCAATCAAGAACACGAAATCGGTGGGAAGCCAACAAGCTCCTCAAGAGCGTCCACGACGGCTTGCGTAGAAATTTCTCGCATGCAACGAAAATCAATCGGGCACGTGCGAAGGTAGCACGGGCTGCACTCGACATGGTGGCGGATGACGCGACTTCGCTCGGCGCGGGGGCCTGTGAGGAGTGGTTCGGTGGAACCAAAAACCGCAACGAGGGGAACTCCAAGCATGTCGGCAAGGTGCATCGTGCCAGTATCATTGGTTAATAATCCATGCAGGCCGCAGAGGACATCCATAAGACCGCTAAGTGAGGTCTTTCCTGTGAGGTCGGTGACGTTTGGAAAACCCTCCGCGATCTGGGCTGCGACACACGCGTCGCCTGGTGTGCCTACGATGATCCACCGGCAGGCAAGGTGCATATTGACTTGCGTGATGACCTCCCGAAAGCGTTCCGGCGGCCAGCGTTTTGCAGGGCCATATTCTGCACCCGGGCAAATACCGATCGTGATGATGTCCCCAGTTCTCTCCCAACGTGCGAGCGAGTCCGGTTTTTGCTCAGCGCCGCAGTGTGTCGCAATGCGCCAGTAGTGGTCGGCATGGTGCTCGGGATGGCGAGCGATTGAGGGCTCGGGAACGATCTGATTGAGGAGCCGAGCCCGCTGGTGGCCCCGAAATCCTACGCGTCGGGGAATTCCCGCCAACCAAGCTTCAAGTGCGGAGCGAAGCGAATTTGGGAAAAGCACAGCAACCACGAAGCGGCCACGAATCTTGCGTGCCGTCGCAAAGACCGATTCTCCTGCGGCAATCTCGATAACTTCGTCCACTTCCGGCACACGCCTCCAAAGGTCGGCCAACTTGGTTGGGCTAAGGATCGCAAGGTGGGCATCCGGACGGCCGAGCTTGAAGGCTCGTGCTGTCGGTACGCTCATCACAGCGTCGCCAAGCCAATTCGGCGAGCGAACCACAATGCGGAATGGTCGCATGGGTGGGCAACCAGCCGGAACAAATGTGCCACGTCGAGCTGTCGCTGTGAGGAAGTCAGGCCACGGCATCTTCCAACGATTATGCACCCAGAACCAATCTGATGGAGATGTGCGCACTTGCGATTCTAGAGCCGAGTTAATGGCGGCAGTAAGCTGGTCGGGTTGGTCGGCCTGCCATGGGATTTCTGGACTTAGCACAACACGCCACCTAGCAAAGCCTGCTGTGGTGATAGCTACGGGAATAACGACCGCTTTTGTGCGAATGGCCAAGGTGGCAGCAAGGGGAGAGGTCGAACAGAGACGCCGAAAAAACGGTGTCCAGATGCCAGCGTCGCCCGCGTGTTGATCTACCAATACGCCGAGAATTCCCGGTTCGCGGAGGAGGGCCAGGGCACCATTAAAACCTTTCTTGCGGTCAAAGGTGAGGACGCCAAGGCGCCGCCGGTCGCCATTGATTAATTCATCCAGCCGCTTGTTGCGCAGAGATTGATAGACCGTGCCGAATCGGGCTCCGGGAACTTGGAAAACAAGCTGGGCATAGAGTTCCCAATTTCCGATGTGATTGATGGCCAAGACGACAGGCCGGCCTGCCGCGATGGCGCTGTGGATGAGATCGAGATTCTCGATGGGGGCGATGCGAAGGATTTCTTCCTGCGGCACGGTTGGAATCTTAAAAGCACACAGCGCATTGGCCCCGATCGTAGCGAAGTGTCGCAGCGTCAGCGCTCGGACTTGGGGGGGCGTCATTTCGCCCTCAAAGGCAGCTGCGAGATTTTCCCTTGCGAGGCGACGATAGCCGGGAAGGATTCCCCAAAGAATGATCCCCAAAAGCTGGCCGAGTGCAAAGCAAGCCTTCAGCGGCAGCACCCGCACGAATCGGATCACGCCCGAGGCCAATATGTAAACAATGCGATCTGCCATCCCAGAATGAATCCTATCTCTTACCCGGAAGTTCCCCGCGACGGAATCGAAATTCTTCCTGCCCCATGCGAATGCCCATTTTCATCAGGGCGTCGTGCCGTGCTACAGCCAGGCCACTGTTTTCCCCTTGCGAGGCGACGTGGCTCGGGCAGGATGCACCTTAAGAATGACGCATACACATTTGCCGACTAGCGCACAAATTCCTGCGACGGAGATGAACTTCTTCCCGCCCGGAAGTGTTCTCGGCGTTCTGGGCGGCGGACAGCTCGGTCGCATGCTTGCGATCTCGGCCCGCCGGATGGGTTATCGCGTGCACGCCTTTGAGCCAAATCCGGATAGTCCTGCCGGCCAGGTCTGCGACGTGGAGTGGAATGCGGAATATAGCGACATCGAGGCTCTGAAAAAATTTGCTGCGGGTGTGGATGTTATTTCTTTCGAGTTCGAGAATATCCCGCGATCTGCTATCGAAGCGGTCTCTGCCATTTGTCCGGTGCATCCAAGAGCTGAAGTCTTGCATATTTGCCAGAATCGCGAGCGGGAGAAATCCTTCCTTCGGGCTCATGGCTTTCCGTGTGCCGCCTTTGCAGTGGTGAGTTCCTTAGAGGAATTCCGAGCTGCGCTCTTGCAGATCGGCACGCCCTCCGTCCTGAAAACTGCTGATTTCGGCTACGATGGCAAGGGCCAGGTGAAGCTCAGTCACGGCGATACGCCCGAGAAGGTGTGGGCGGAATTCGGCCCGCGCCGCGGTGTGCTTGAGCAGTGGGTGCCTTTTCACGCAGAACTTTCTGTAATTTGTGCGCGGGGACGCGACGGCAGGGCCGTCACATTTCCAGTCGCCGAGAACCAGCACACCCGGCATATCCTGGATCTCTCCATCGTGCCGGCTCGCTTCCCCGAGACTCTCCTTAAAAAAGCTCGATCGCTTGCCATGGAGATCACGGAGGCACTGGACGTGGTTGGCTTGCTGGCTGTTGAAATGTTCCTCACCCACGATGGCGCACTCCTCATCAACGAGCTTGCCCCACGTCCGCACAACTCAGGGCACTATTCATTCGACGCCTGCGTCACGAGCCAATTTGAACAACAACTCCGTGCTGTGTGTGGTCTGCCCTTGGGCTCGACGGAGCTGTTGAGTCCCGTGGTGATGTGGAATTTGCTGGGCGACCTGTGGGAGCACGGCGAGCCGGATTGGTCACGTATCCTTTCGCATCCCACGGCGAAGCTTCATCTTTACGGCAAAGCCAGCGCCCGGCCCGGCCGCAAGATGGGGCATGTGTGCGTGATGGCATCAAGTATCGAGGAGGCACTCTCGGAGATGTCCTTGATCCGAGACAGCCTCGCACTACCATAGCTTTTGCGATGGCGGTTTCCGATGATTTTCGCCAATGTTACGAAATTGTCACATTGGCGAAGTGGGCAACTGCTGCGCAATCAGGCAATTGAACAGTTGTTTTACGCACTTATTACCATGACTTACCGCTCTTTTTTCCTTCCCCTTGCCTTCGCTACGGCCTCTCTCGCAGGAACTCCTGCATACGCTCAGCAAATCTCTGGCGCGGGTGCGACTTTTCCTGCTCCGCTCTACCAACGCTGGGGAGTCGAGCTGAATAAAATCGAACCAGGCATTCAAGTGAACTATCAGTCTGTCGGTAGTGGTGCCGGGGTGAAAAACTTCACGCAAGGAGTCGTGGACTTCGGGGCGAGCGATGCGGCAATGACAGATGAAGAAATTGCGAAAGTCGCATCCGGCGTTGTCATGATACCAGCCACTGCGGGCGAGATCGTTTTTGCGTACAACTTGCCCGGTGTCCCGGCGCTCAAGCTTTCCCGCGAGGCTATGGTTGGGATTTTTCTCGGAAAGATCAAAACATGGAACGACCCACTCATCGCCAAGGCCAATGAGGGCGTCCAGCTCCCACGCACCCCGATCCAAGTCGCCTATCGTTCCGATGGCAGCGGCACGACATTTGTCTTCACACAACACCTCTCCGCGATCAGTAAGGACTTTGACGACCAGGTTGGAACGGATAAGTCCGTCACGTTTCCTGTCGGCGTGGGCGGGAAGGGAAATGAAGGCGTGACTTCGTTGATCAAACAATCCGTCGGCACCATCGGGTACGTCGAATACGGCTATGCCAAAAACAATGGCCTTGCCATGGCTTCGCTTGAAAACAAGGCCGGCAAGTTTATTGCCCCTGACCTCGAGAACGGAGCTGCCACTTTGGCCAATGTCCAGATGCCCGAGAACCTGCGGGTGTGGCCGATTGATCCAGAGGGCGAGACCGATTACCCGCTCGCTAGCTTCACATGGCTCTTACTCTACAAAAAGTATCCCGATGCAGCGAAGCTCGCAGCGCTCAAAAAATTCGTCTCATGGTCGCTGACCGAAGGTCAGAAGTTCGCGCCCGAGCTTGGCTACATCCCGCTGCCGGCACCCGTCGTTGAGAAGGCACAAGCGGCCCTCGCAACCGTGCAATAAGGCCACCCGTGCAGAAAGAAGACACGGGCGGCATCTTGGCAGAGTATCGGGCAGGGCCAGATCTCTTTCGTATCCTCTGCTGGCTGGCCTCCGCAGGGGTCGTGCTCGCGCTGGGTTGGATTGTTGGCGAGATTGTTATCGCTGCCATGCCAGCCATGCAAAAATTCGGATGGGATTTTATCACA
>Ga0105044_10004365_pt1 | contig 19443 bp, 22 predicted proteins | sample MAT01_FD_78092 | JGI IMG/M metagenome (GOLD analysis project Ga0105044, IMG submission 78092) | Freshwater microbial communities from Lake Fryxell liftoff mats and glacier meltwater in Antarctica - MAT-01 | ecosystem: Environmental > Aquatic > Freshwater > Ice > Liftoff microbial mat | place...
CCTGCATTGGGTAGGTTGATGACGAACGGCGTTCCCAAAACGCCATTTTTACGTGGGGTAATTGATACGTTGGTATTTGGCTTCACCGCAATGATTTGAAATTGCGACCGCGCTATAAGGTTTGAAAGTTACTACCTGTTTGGGTAAAACTTGCCGCATAGTATTTTCGTCCCAATACATTTGCGGGGAGCAATAATGTGGCAGCACTCCTGGCACCGGCCCATTGTTGGGCGTAAGCAACAACAGCTGGCTGTCCAGCATTTGTCTGAATCCGAATAGATTTATTGAGTACGGTGTTAGACTCTGCGTTACTGATATGAACATTGGCATTCCAGGGAATTTGTATTTCCTGAATACCATTGGCCGCAATATTGAACGTTCCGTTAAAAGCAGCGTTGGCCATACTAATAGTTCCACTACTTGCTAAGTCAGAAGTAATAAATATACTCAAGGTGGCCAGATTGGCTGTTGAATTAGGTACGTGCTGTGGGAAACATAGGTAAAAATCCTTGCCTTTATTCGAAAAATCCTGAGCAGAAAGCTGCATAGTAATCAATAGGGAAAGGCACAATAATAATCTTCTCATTATTTTGGTATAATTATGTGAATGTCAGGCTGGCGTTAGCAATTTCAGAGAATATCTAATCGGGCCACTAATTTACCAAAGAAAACTGAAAGAGAGGTATATAAGATACCATTTTTATGAAACTTATTTACCAATGGTAAACAAAAGAAGATCACATTAAAAAAATAAAAGCTGCATAGAAATGCAGCTTTTGTTAAGAACCTCTTGGTTCTGTAACCCCCAAAGAAAACATCGTGATTGCTTTATGCTATTTAAAAGCGAAAGCGGTTCATTATTTTGAGATACCAGTTGCCTCGCTCGCGACGGCAGTTTCAGCTGTTAGCTGTTGCAAAACCCTGAAGTGTTGCATACCCGGTTTCATTTTAGTTAATTGTTGTTTAAAAGCATAGCCCCCTCTCATTCCCTTTGGATTTCCTCCAAGCACATAACCAATGGTGCTGTAGTTTATACCATCATCACTTGCCTGTACTTCAAAATCTGCATTGTTGTTTGTGCCAGCACTCTGCCAGCTCATGTACAATTGGCCTTTTTCAATGGTGGCTTTTAATTGATGGATAGAAGCAACCTGTTTGTTTGATTGCGCTTTTGCGTTTATATTGATAATAGCAAAGGCGATTAAAATTAAAAACTGTTTCATTATTGTCATTGCGTTTAAAAATGCTGAATAATACAGATAGCCTCCTGGCGACCTATGTTGCAATGAATAATGGATTTGACGAGGTTTTAATGATAATTGGAAAATGAACGAAAAGCGGCTCCCCTTACTTGGTAATAAAGATGGGCTGTAAAGTAACTTTTTTCGTTATCTGATATCCTGGAAAAAAATGCAATTGAACTGCATTGATCAGGTCGATTATAAGAGCGGGAACAATAGTGTACAATTTTGACATTACTTGTGGTTTAGTTTTTAAATAATTTTGGCTTTTCAGACGATGCGTCTGTTCAGAAGAAATTGGAAGAGGTAAAGAAATCGGCCCAACAGAGGTAATGTTGTTTTCCGTTTCTAATGCAAACATAAGAACTGTTTTTAATAAACCAAAATTATTTACCGTAATTTCCGAATATTTAGCGTACTTATACAGCCTAATAGCTAAGGTGTTGAAATATTTCTAACATAAATGCTATAAATCGTTGCCATGTCTAACGGATGGAAGTTTTATTCAGATTGCATCTAATGAATATCCGAAACTTTAGTCGCTGTACCGAATTTTTAAAAAATCAGACTTTTTGTCTGTGCCTTCTCCAAATTTTACCCATCTCCATTTGCAACGATTTAAAAGGCGGCTAGCCTTATTGCTTCCAATACTCAATGAAACTGAAAATCGTTCAAATAGGAGGAAATAGATCACATTCTATTGATATTTTTTTGTAATATCTTCGTTTATATAAATAAATAATATCGATAAATCCTTCATATAATTGAATATCAGATTTTTGTGGTAATTTAATTAATAATTTATGTAATTAATAAATTCAAGTTAAAAAGCAGGTATTTTTGATTCAATGATGTTTATACACTTAATTTATATAATTATATAGTTTAGCTTAAATATTTATTAAACAAGTAGTTGTATAAATTTTTATAAACTAAATTTAGTAGTTGCTTTTTTTTCCTATTCTACAATAAGTCCGAAGAAATTTGCTACTTTATTTAGTACAATTTTTTGAACCTGTAAAAATCGAATTCAGTCGGTATATACCAAAATCGTATATTGCGGTATAAAAAAAATGTTTACATGAAACGACCCTCCCACTTTAAGCTGTTATTTGTTTTAGCTGTTCTATTCATGTCATCCTGTCGTACACCACAAGATCTGGTGTTCCGCGATTTTAATAACCTGGCGCTTGATAGGCTAGGATTTTCGGCCAGTATTTTGAAAGTCGACCTAATTTATTACAATCCCAATAATTTTGGAATGGAGTTAAAAAGAACAGAATTGGACATTTATGTTGACAGTACTTTCCTGGGACACTCCAGTCAGGAGCTACAAGTGGCCATCCCCAAAAGAGACGTTTTTACGATTCCATTAAAAGTTGACCTGGATATGAAAAATTTGTTTAAAAATGGATTGACTTCACTTTTTAATAAGACCGTTAACGTACGGGCTGTGGGTACCATTAAAGTGGGGAAAGCTGGCGTATATAAGAATTTCAACATCGACTATACCAGTGAACAAGAGATTCCGCTCTTTAAATAAGTGGACAGATTCATCAAAAGAAATTCCTTTTCGCACATTATTTAAGGACCATTTATCTGTATAACAGATAGAGCTCTTTGCAACGCAATGATTATTTTACTTCTCTCACGTGATGTTTTTAAGTCTTCCAGATCATTATCAGGACTTCAAATGCAGGATCTTCACTGATTTCAACACAACATAAAAAAGGGCCGCTTCAAAAGCGACCCTCTCCGTTATCATCATTCAATTTAATTGTTTGTACTGTCTTTAACTGCTACTGGCATCTTACAGCTCGGAGGAAGTTTTTTATACGCAGTTTCTTCTTTGGTTACATCATCGGCGTCGTATCCGACCGTTGCAATCGCCGCCTTTACTTCTTCAATATTAGTGCGATCCGGGTACCAGGTCACCAACACCGTTTTCTTTTTTACATCTACTTTCACAGAAGTAACTCCATACTGGCGACGCACATAGTTTTCTATCCTTGTTTTGCACAATTCGCAGTTCACACCGGGGGTACTGATGGTCGCTTTTCCAGGCTTTGACTGTGCGGAAGCAGTTTGAAACACCGAAAAAAATAAGACCAAACCCAGAGCCAAATATTTCATACGCGTTCTATTTTTTATAAAGTTATTTTATCTCCCCCATTCTGAAGGATTGTTTCGCCAATTTAACAAGTCTTTTACCTGTTCGGGTGATAACCTATTTTTTTCCTGTGCCAGTTGAACCAATACTGAATAGTTGGTGAGCGATACAAAGGGAATACCCGCTTTTTCGAAAGCGGCAGTAGCTTCCGGAAATCCATAATTAAAAATAGATACCATGCCTATCACTTCTACGCCCGCTTGGCGGAGTACTTCGCAAACCTGCAAACTACTTTTGCCCGTAGATATCAGGTCTTCGATCACCAACACTTTTTGTGCTGGAGTATAAGCCCCTTCAATTTGGTTACCCAGCCCATGTTCTTTGGGTTTGGGACGAACGTACATATAAGGTAATTTCAATTGATCGGCTGCCATAGCGCCCCAAGCAATTCCGGCAGTAGCAACACCCGCCAATGCTTCTGCGCCTGGAAACTGTTCAAAAATCACGCTGCTGAGTTCGCTTTTAACAAAATCCCGAACGTAGGGATACGACAACACCTTTCTGTTATCGCAATAAATCGGACTTTTCCATCCGCTGGCCCAGGTAAAGGGATGTTCAGTATTGAGCTGCACCGCATTCACTTGTAATAATTTTTCTGCAACAGCAGCTTCGTTTGATGTCATTTGGAGTGGTTGTATAAGGTGAAATCCTCTGTCATTTTGCCCGCAAAGATAGTATTTGAGCCTTTTAATCTGATGACAATCCACTATTTTTACTACTGAAATCAAGCATTATGAAGATCAGTATTTATTTTGATGAGAAACCCGTTTATCTCTGTGATGTGCTCGACCCAGCATTACAGGAGTTGGTGAAACATCCAGATACTGTGCTGGTGGAAGAATGTTCTACCCCTGCCATCAATGCATTGCTGCATGAGATCAAAAAAGACAATTTCCACGCAGGGGTACTTTGCTTTGAGAATTTTACTAAACTAAAAAAAGCCTTCTTCAAACATTTCATGGCCATTGAAGCTTGTGGAGGCGTGGTTCAAAACGAGCAAAAAGAATTGCTCTTTATTTATAGAAGAAACAAATGGGACCTCCCAAAAGGAAAATTAGAAGCCGGAGAAACGGAAGTTGATTGTGCCCAAAGAGAAATTGAAGAAGAAACAGGAGTTAAAGACCTTACCCTTAAAAAGAAGATTGGTGAAACTTACCATACATACAACGAGTACGGCAAACATTTTATCAAAACTACACACTGGTTTTATTTCACTTGCAGCAGCAAACAGGAGTTACAACCCCAAACAGCGGAAGATATTACCTCCATCAAATGGGTTTCAACTAAAAATATTCAGGAGCCCATGAACGATACTTACGAAAACATTCGGGAAATCGTGCGGCGTTTTTTTGATGAACCTTGAGGAACATTACTTCCCCTTTTTCTTCAGAATCGCCACTGTTAGCCTGCTCACACAAACCAGCTTGCCAGCCTCGTTGTGAATTTTAATATCCCACACATGCGTGGTAGCCCCGATGTGCAAGGGTTTGGCCGTTGCAGATACATAACCATTTCTTACACCACGAATATGATTTGCATTGATTTCGAGCCCTACGCACATGAATTTTTCCGTGTCAATCACCAATGCGGATGCTACACTCCCCACCGTTTCTGCCAGAGCACAACTAGCACCGCCGTGCAATAGTCCATAAGGCTGATGAGTACGATGATCGACCGGCATTTTCATTTTCAGAAAATCGGGACCGATATCCTCCCACTCCATCCCAAGATGTTGCCCGAGCGTTGCGGGTGTTAGGGTATGTAAATCTGCAATGCTGAGAGCTGAATTAAACCAGATCGTTTTATTTTCCAATGCCATTTTGTTTAATGCTTTCATTGACCTCTGATGGTAAAAATCGGGATACATCTCCGCCATTTTTAAGAACATCTCTTACCAATGTACTGGCCACAGATGTGTATTGGGGGAGACAGGTCAGAAAAATGGTTTCGATATCATCTTCCAAACTTCGATTCATATCTGCAATGGCTTTTTCATATTCGAAGTCATTGACGTAACGAATACCCCTTAAGATAAAATTTGCACCCACCTGCTTACAGCATTCAACTGTGAGACCATCATATGCCACTGCGGCCACTTTGGGATTGTCTTTGTAAATATCGCGGAGCCATTGCAAACGCTGTTGTTCGGAGAACATTGGCACCTTATTGATGTTGCGGCCAATTCCAATTACTAGTTTATCAAACAAAGGTAGCGCCCGGTTAATGATATCGGTATGCCCTAATGTAACCGGATCGAAGGTTCCTGGAAATAAACAAATTCTTTGCATAAATTGATATATCAGATTTTACAATTAAGTGAGCAACTGCGTATAACCGTTATAGTTACACGGAGGCAGGGTTTTAGAAGAGATCAACCATCTTTTTTACCGGCCAGCAAATACAACACAGCCATTCTTACTGCTACTCCGTTTTCAACCTGCTGCAATATAATAGATTCGTGGCCATTTGCCACATCGCTGTCTATTTCAACACCTCTGTTAATGGGACCGGGATGCATAATTACGATCTCTTTTCCTATTTCGTCTAGTAATTTTCGAGTAACCCCGTATGCTAGGCTGTATTCTCTCAAAGAGGAAAACAATACCTGGTTTTGTCGCTCCAGTTGTATGCGCAACACATTGGCCACATCGCACCAGGCCAGTGCTTTTTTTAGATTGTACTCTACCTGTACACCCAGGGCTTCTTTGATATAAGTAGGAATCAGGGTTGGCGGGCCAGCTACCATCACTTCCGCCCCCATTTTTTTGAGCAAATAAATATTGCTCAATGCTACCCTTGAGTGCATGATATCCCCGATGAGTACAATTTTTTTTCCGGCCAATTCCCCCATTTTTTCTTGAATAGAAAAAGCATCCAATAATGCTTGGGTGGGGTGTTCGTTGATGCCATCTCCTGCGTTTATGATAGCGGTTCCGGGCAAGTGCTTCGAAAGAAAATGAGGTGCCCCGCTGGCACTGTGTCGCATCACCACCATATCTACCTTCATACTGAGAATATTATTCACAGTGTCCAAAAGTGTTTCCCCTTTACTGACCGAGGATCCGGATGCCGCAAAATTGATGGTATCTGCACTCAGCCTTTTTTCTGCCAGTTCAAAAGAAATACGGGTTCTGGTGCTGTTCTCGTAAAAAAGATTCACAATCGTCACATCACGTAGAGACGGTACTTTTTTGATTGGCCGCTGTAAAACTTCTTTGAACTGTGCTGCTGTTGTTAAAATAGTGGAGATATCTTCTGCTGGAAGATCCTTAATGCCAAGTAGATGTTTGGTAGATAGTTGCATTAAGGGTCAAAGCTAAGGGAAAAAATTTATGTGCGCAGTTCCTTTTTCAGATCAAAAATAGAGGGTGAGCAATCTTTCCAGGAGATGCTCCTTCATTCAATAAAACAATACGCATCCAACTCGCCCAACCAATACAAGTTGGGCACATGTACGTTACAACAAACCTGGCGAAAGCCTGGTAGTTGAAACTTTGGTGTACGAATGTTTTTATGCAACGCTTAGTACATGATCACTTCTTCCCTATCCCACTCTACTTTTACTTTTTGGGTCACCTCAGAATCAATGGCAATACCAAAATAGTCGGGTTGGATCGGCAGTTCACGGTTAAAGCGCCGGTTGACCAACACACAGAGCTCTACTTTTTTTGGGCGCCCAAAATCCTGGAGTGCGTCCAACGCTGAACGGATGGTTCGGCCGGTGTACAACACGTCATCTATTAGCACCACGATTTTATCTTCTATTGAAAACGGTACCCTTGTTTCGCTGGCAACGTGAAACGCTTCGCGTATATCATCTCTGTAAAAAGTGATGTCTAAGATTCCGTAATGAATATTTTCGTTTGGACAAATCCTCCCAATTTCTTCAACAATCAATTCACTCACACGAATACCTCTGGGTTGAATCCCAATAAACACCACATCGTTTAAAGAATGATAACTTTCAATCAGTTGGTGCGAAAGGCGTTTGATGCTCAATTTCAGTTGTTGTGTAGAAAGTAATAATTGCATGGTGATGTGCTGCCTTTAAATATTTACACGAATGTAGTTCCATTGCGCCAAAATAAGAAAAGCCCTCGCGGGCTTTTCTTTAATCAAGGGTTGTTATTATTTTCCTCCTTTGAGTTGTTCCTGTAGTGTTGCTAATTCTTCCCACTTCCCTGCTGCAGCCAGTTTGGCTTGCTTCGGCCAGCTGGCGGGATTGTGCATGCTGTATTGATTACCCGCATCCTGCAATAAACTCCCCAGATTTTTGATGGTTGCTTTACTAAGATCTTTGTAAGTGGCAATACCTGCTTTTTTCAACAAAGCGGCTATCTTTTTTCCGATCCCTTCTATTTTACTGAGGTCGTCAATTACCACTTCTTTTTTAGTGGCTGTTTTGGTTGTTTTTTTTGCCGGAGATATTGAAGTTGCTGCTTTTTTTACTTTGGGCAACGGTACTTCTACCAAACAATTTTCAACTTGCATACCATAAGCTTCTGTCCAGGTGGTGGTTCGTTGATCATTCACCCATCTTCCATCATTGAGTAAATACCTGTATTGGTAAGTACGACCAGGGGTTAAAACGATCTCCGCTTGCAAAGATCCGTCTTCTTTTTTTTGAAGCTGTACTCCTTCTTCAGGATTCCAATTGTTGAATTCCCCTAATAAAATTCCTTGAGATGCTTGGTTAACATATTCGGCAGGTAAAATAAAATTAATTTTTGATGTCATGTGTAAATGTTCTCGTTAAAAAAATAAAATTCATATAAACATTAATACCAAAATGGCTGAAACGTAACCCTGGCGTTATTCACATCTTTTGCACGCTATTTTTTTTAAATAAATGAGAGGAAGCCGGGTATATATTTTATTAAAAGAGGCTGTATGATATACAGCCTCTTACAAATATAAATAAGTCGATTATTTTTCCAACAGGAATGGATATTTGTAATCTACCGGTGGATTAAACGTTTCTTTAATGGTTCTTGCACTTAACCAACGATATAGATTTAAAGCCGAACCGGCTTTGTCGTTTGTTCCGCTAGCCCTGGCCCCACCAAATGGTTGCTGACCCACCACGGCACCCGTTGGCTTGTCGTTGATATAAAAATTACCTGCACTGTTGCGTAGCTTGCTGGTAGCTAGTTCTACGGCAAACCTGTCTTGTGCCAACACCGCACCGGTTAATGCATAAGGCGAAGTACTATCCACCAGTTTGAGTGTTTCTTCGAATTTATTTTCGTCGTAAATATAAACGGTGAGCACAGGTCCAAACAATTCTTCACACATGGTTACATACATTGGATCAATAGCTTCGATCACGGTGGGCTCGATAAAATATCCTGCCGTTTTATTAGTTTTTCCTCCGACCCATATTTTGGCCTCCCTGTTACTTTTGCGCGCATTTTTGATATATCCTTCCAGTTTGTCAAAACTTTTTTCGTCTATCACCGCATTCACAAAATTGGTAAAATCTTCTACTGTTCCCATTTTCATCGACTTCACTGCTTCGATGAGCTTCTTCTTTACTTCAGCAGCCATGTTAGAAGGGATATAAGCCCTGGATGCTGCTGAACATTTTTGGCCCTGGTATTCAAAAGCACCACGCGCCAATGCGGTTACCACTGCGTCAACATCAGCAGATTTGTGAGCGATCACAAAATCTTTTCCCCCCGTTTCACCCACAATGCGGGGGTATGATCTGTACATCCCCATATTTTTTCCGATGGTTTCCCACATCTTATTAAATACACCGGTGCTGCCGGTAAAATGAATGCCGGCAAAATCAGGGTGATTAAAAATTACATCACCGGCAGTTGGGCCATCCACAAAAACCAGGTTGATTACACCGTCTGGTAAACCTGCTTCTTTGAGGACACGCATAAACATTTGCGCGCTGTACACCTGCGTATTGGCACATTTCCAAACCACCACGTTTCCACACATCGCAGCACTGGCTGGCAGGTTGCCACCTATGGCGGTGAAGTTAAAGGGCGTTAATGCAAACACAAATCCTTCGAGCGGACGGTATTCTAAACGGTTGTAAATACCCGGACCGCTGATAGGCTGCTGGCGGTAGATCTCACTTAGAAAATGAACATTGAATCGCAGGAAGTCGATCAACTCACAAGCGCTATCGATCTCGGCTTGATACACATTTTTACTTTGCCCCAACATCGTAGTTCCATTGATGTAAGGGCGGTATTTGGTAGCCAATAAGTCGGCAGCTTTTAAAAAAATATTGGCCCTGTTTTCCCAACTAAGGTTGGCCCATTTGTCTTTTACTTCGAGGGCAGCATTGATCGCTTTTTTAACATGGGATGCATCGCCGGCATGAAACTGACCCAGCAAATGTTGGCGTTCGTGCGGAGGTCGAATATCAACAGTTTTTCCGGTGCGTACTTCTTCTGCACCAATATACATGGGCACATCTATCTTCGCAGATTTTAGTTCTTTTAAAACATCTTTTAATCTTTTCTTTTCAGCAGATCCAGGTGCATAATTCAATACCGGCTCATTGGCAGGCAGTGGATAATAAAAGTCTCCGTATTGCATAATTGTGTTGTTTAATTATGGATTGATGGCAAAAATTTTAAAGTTAGCCCCCTCCTGAGTGATCCAGGCTCGGCCACCCGATGTCATCACCCCTTTGGAGTTTCTAAAAATCTGGTTGAAGTTAATCATGGCAAAAGAAAGTTTGACGTCTTTGGTAAAAACCTGGTCATACGCTGCTATCAGTTCTTCTTTATTCTTGATGTTGTTCAAAGGATATTTAACCGCCAGCGCTAGTTGAGCCTTATCATTGCTCATTACCCATTGCTGCACTTGTTTCAAAAATAATTTAAGTCCTTTTACATCTGTGATACCAGCATTTTCCCATGTGGTTGGGATGCTGCCATCGGCAAAAACGGAATCGTCTTTCATTTCACTGGCAGATACGTCGTTTACTGCTACAATCATATCGGCGGCGGTGTTTGTGTTTGTAGCAAGAGTGTCTGCAGATGGCACCACAGCAGTGGCATCCTTTGAGTCATTGCTGTTACATCCAATGGCGAGGCAAGTAGCCGATGCCAGGATAAAAAATATTTTTTTCATACAAATTCCCTTTAATCGTTGTTGTGTTGATTAGGATGCGTCTGTTTCTTTTTCACTCATCAAATAAGCCTTGATAAAACCATCCAGGTCTCCATCCATTACAGGACCTACGTTACCCACTTCATAATCGGTGCGGTGGTCTTTGATCATTTTATAGGGATGAAAAACATAACTGCGGATCTGACTGCCCCACTCTATTTTCTTTTTCTTACTGTTGGTGACATTTTTAAGTTCATTCCGTTTTTGCAATTCAATTTCGTAGAGCCTGCTTTTAAGCATCTGCATGGCCATTTCACGGTTGCCGAGTTGGCTTCTATCTTGCTGACAAACCACTACGATCCCTGTTGGAATGTGGGTAAGTTGCACTTTGGTTTCTACTTTGTTTACGTTTTGTCCGCCCGCACCGCCGCTTCTGGAGGTTTCCATTTTTACATCGGCCGGATTCACATCAATGGTGATGGTGTCATCTACTAACGGGTACACATACACGCTGGCAAAAGAAGTGTGTCTTCTGGCATTGCTGTCGAAGGGTGAAATGCGCACCAGTCGGTGTACGCCACTTTCTGCTTTCAAAAAACCGAATGCAAAAGGGCCGTCGAACTGATAGGTACAGGCTTTGATACCGGCGCCGTCGCCCCATTGCCAATCCATTTCTGTCACCGTCCAGCCTTGTTTTTCTCCGTACATTCTATACATGCGGGAAAGTATTTCTGCCCAGTCTTGACTTTCTGTACCACCGGCACCACTGTTGATTTCCATCACAGCAGGCAGGGCATCTTCCGGTTCGTTGAGGGTGCTTTTGAACTCTGCTTCTTCGATGGCAGTATTGGCTGTATTAAAAGCTTCACGCACCTCTTCTTCAGCCGCTTCTCCTTCTTTCCAGAATTCGAACAGCACAGCAAAATCTTCTACTGCGGTAGTCACATCGTTAAACATGGTTACCCAGTATTCATTTACTTTGATTTCTTTTAGAATGGAGGTAGCACGTGCGTTATCATCCCAGAAACCGGGCGAAAGCGACAGTGTTTTATCATTATTTATTTTAGCTTCTCTGTTAGCGACGTCAAAGAAACCTCCTCAAGACCACCAAACGGTCCCTCATATCCTTAAGTAATTCTATAGTCATAGGGCGCAAAGTTAACCCATCAGTACGGGAACAACAAGGGATTCCTGAAATAGTTTTAGTGGCCGTTGCAACTGCAAAGAAGCGCAATTTCATCAAACAAACAACAGATAAAAAACAGCCTTTTTTGCCAATAAATGCTTAGCATTACAGTATGAAAATAAAGCAACTTTTTATTGGTTTTTGCTGCATAGCGGGCTTCATCACCTGCGCAGGAAATAAAGCAAGTTCAAAAAATGATACCATGCAAACAGTAGCAAAAGACAGCAGTTATGAAGTGCTCGTTTCTTTTGGAAGCAGGTGTTGTGGCACAGTATCTAGCGTTTTTTTGGGTAAATTTTTAAAGGATTACAATACAAAAGCAGTTACCAAAGTAAGGGCCGACATCGCGGAGGGTTGCGGCAAAGAAGGTGAATTTTTCATTTTATTTAAAGTAGATATGAAGGAAAAAAAGCAATTCGTTGAGCAGTTGGTTCCCCTGGTGAACAAGGAAGAAATTAAGAATAGAGCGAAAGATGAGAATAGTGGCGACTTAGAAATAAGGTATGATGTGCAGAAAAGTAACATCGATTACTGTAGAATGGGCATCCGTGTTTGGCAGCCCGGCGATTGATATTGGTCATACAAACTACACGGAACAACTAAATGGTTGGTCATCTAAGAAACAACCATGCACCATAAAAAAAGTATTGGGCTGGCACTTAAAGGCTTTCAATTTAACCTTTTGTTGTAGTATAAATTTCCTGAAAAACAGTGCAAAAACCATTTTCAAAAATAAAGTTCCGTCAAAAAGGTCCTGGATTCCTACAAAAAATATCCATTAAAATAAGGTATTCGTATTTCGTAAAAAACTGATAATAAATATTTTGCAACGAGCAAATATTTTTTCAAGCAGCTTATTCTTTAAAAAAGATTAAAGATTTTTCAGAAAAATTATTTAAAAATTTGGATAATTTAAAAATCTGCGTACTTTTGCAAAAGATATAAGCGTGTTGAACCACCACCACTTAAGAATTCGCTTACAATTTCTATTTGCCTCCAATACTTCTGAATCGACCCCTCCTCTATTTATTGATTAACTGCATTTTTCACTCTGAAACAAATTTTATATGCAAGTTAAATCTACCGCTATCGCTGTAATACTATTTACAGTATTTTCTTTTGCCGTTACTTTCAATAAAGTAAATGCGCAAATCTTCTGTGCCAACGAAACTATTCTTTGGACCGAAAACTTTGGCACCGGAACAACACCCACGGCCAATGCAGACGTTTTAAATATCAGTTTCCAACAAACTGGAGCATTGAACGATGGTTTTTACCGTGTGATCAACAATACACAGCAAAGAACTGAATGGCACAATGCGCCGGACCACACTATAGGTGATGTAGACGGAAAGATGCTGGTAGTGAACGCTAACGGACAAACATTTTACAGCAAAGTGTTGACCAACGGTGCAACTGGATTTTTACCTGGCAGTTATGCAGCCAGCATGTTTCTAATGAACTTAAACACACCCGGCACATGCGGTACAGGAGCATTGCTACCCACTATTACCTTTAAAGCGGAATACAGTGTAGATGCCAATGGTGAAACTTGGGTAGAATTACAAACGGTAACCGCCAATGCTGTACCACAAAGCGCCACTCCTACCTGGATTCAATTAGGTGGACTTTTCAATATTCCTGCAACAGCATTGAGAGTAAGATTAACAATGACCAATGGTACTACAAGCGGTTGCGGTAATGACTATGCCATTGATGATATTCAATTTGCTACCTGCCCATCAGGAGGTCCATTACCAGTTGATTTCATCAACGTCAACGCTACTCAAAAAGGCGGGGCAGTCGCCATCAATTGGAGCACTGCATCTGAAAGCAATAACAACTATTTTGACATAGAAAAAAGTATCGACGGAAGCAGTTTCACTACTATCAACTCTGTAAAAGGAGCAGGCAACAGCAGCACCGTTAAAAACTACGGCTCTTATGATGCTAAACCTGTAGCCGGTTTTAATTACTATAGAATCAGACAGGTTGATTTTGACGGTAAGTTTAAATTTTCTGAAGTGGTAAAAGTAAAAATCAGTTTTGAAAAAACAGGTGTATCTGTACTGGCCAATCCATTTGTAAACAACATCACGGTTGATTTTGCGAGCCCGGCCAACCAACGTTTGAATGTAAGGCTAATGGACATTTCGGGAAAGATGATTGCTACAGAAATGTGGACCATCGCGAAAGGCAGCAGCCGCGTCGTTTTTAGTAAAGTAAACAGCCTGCAAAAAGGCATGTACATTTTCACCGTAACGGATGATGACGGCATTGTGATTTACAATAATAAATTGGTAAAACAATAAGATAGTACAAACACTCCATCCAAAAGGCGGTTATCTGATGATAGCCGCTTTTTTTATTCATAGGTTAGCTGTTTCCCATTAATAAAAGTATATCCAGGAGATGGACCAGCGTTTCATATACCATCTGGATGTGCGTTAGTATCAATAAAATTAACTGGTCTTAGGAAAACCCGGTACTGTAGTAGCACTCATTTGATTTACAAATTGGCCCAAATACTTTTCAACACCAAAATACTCCGGTACAGGTAAGCATTTACCGCACCCTTCCGCATAAAAAAGTTATGCGGAATTTCAGCAACCACACATTGGCCTCAAATAGAATTCTTTTTGCTATAACTGAATGATGCAAACAGAAAAAAAATTTTTAACTGCATAACAAAAGCAGCCACTTAAACTGGCTGCTTTTTTAAAATTAAAGCAAAAAATATTATTTGAAGATCGTTCCAAAGAAAACTTTCATCTCATTCCAGGAAGCAGTGTCTGCAATGGGGTTATAAGCAATTGGCATATTAAATTTCTTCCCTGTTTCAGTAGCACCCGGACTGGTGAAAGCGTGTGTAGCACCGTCGTAGCCCTTAAAAGTATAAGTAGCACCAATGGAGTCCATTTGTTTTTTAAACAGATTTACTTCTGTTGGTGGTACAAATGAATCAGCGTTACCATGACAAACCAATACATTAGCGGTTAACATCGACTTATCCAACGGAACTCCAATTAAGTTACCATGGAAACTTACCACACCCTTTAATGGGCTGCCCAACCTGGCCATGTTCAATACCTGGGCACCACCAAAGCAGTAGCCGATTGCCGCAATATTGCTGGTATCAGCCATTGGCATTGTTTTCACTTTTGCCAATGCGGCATCAAAACGTGTTTTTGCCATAGATGGATTCTGGTAAAATGGAGTGGCCATTTTACCCGCCAATTCAGGATTGTCGGCCTGAGCACCGTTGCCATAAAAATCTACCGCAAAAGCAAGGTATCCTAGTTCAGCCAATTGTTTGGCCCTTGATTTAGAATAATCGTTTAAACCCCACCACTCGTGAACTACCAACACTACCGGGCGCTTTTTGTCGGATGCTGTATCGTAAGCAGCAAAGCCAATCATGTTCACGGTGTCGGCACTGTAACCAACTGATTCTTCTTTGATTTGCATAGGGATAACCTCCGTTTTTTTCTCTTTCGTAGCGCTATTATTGTTACATGCGGTGGCTGCCAGACAAACCGCTGCAACCATTGGTAAGGTTTGTAAAAATTTCATAATGGTATTTTTTGGGCGTTTAAACAACAAAACTAATTCAATATTTAAATGATAAAAAAATTACAATTTGGTTATTGGGGCCGTGGAGATAGAAGTTGACTACCAGCGGATTTGTTCTTTGTTAAATCTTCGGTGAAGTTAGTTCGGTTAAACATTCATTTCAATAATCATTTTGTGATTCATCCAGAAATCGTCTAATGCAATGATTCTTGGTTTGAGAAAAGAAATAATCTCCGGCCAATCTGTTTCTTTTAAAACATTTACCGGCTCCAAAATTGTACCGATCTTACTTAAAAGCTGATCAAATTCGTTGTTTACTTCCGGTTCCCAAGCCCACACTTCCCCCAAGGTTTCCTGTAAAAAAGGACGAAGCAACTCCAATTGAGCATATATTTTTTTTGCCATTACCGGATCTTTGTGCAGGATCTGAATACTGATGGAGGCCATGTTTTTGTCAGCATCCATTCTAAAAAATAAATGAGGGATGCCTGTTTTATAGTTAATCCAATTCACTTTGTTACCTTCTGCAGAAGGGATGGGCGACATATATTTACCGAAAGTTGTCCAAAACTGTTGCCGAACCGATGATGCCTGCCCGCGGGTGTACATGCGAAAATTAATTTAATTGGGAGATATAAACTCGGGTCTTTTGATAAAATTGCTGTTGAATTTAAACCGAAGTTTAGTGCTTACTTCCACTTTCCAATACTCCATATTTGGGTCGGGAATACGTGGAAATACATATCCTCTTAATTCGATGGTACCAAATACCAGGTTTTCATTTCTTGTTCTCACACCTCCACCAAATGCAGGATAGCCCTTGCTTTGACGAAATTTTTCATCCTGAAACTGAATCAAACAGAAATCTGTAAAAACGAAAGGAGCAAATCGGAAACCAGCAATTTTTTTGAGGTTGTAAAATACAGATTCCATTTTGAAGGTGGTTCTGGTTTCGCCTTCTACCAATCCGTTGCGCACATAGGGTAGTCCGTATTCGGATTGTATAAACAGGGGTTCATTCAAGAAAGGGTTTATTTGCCGGGTGTAATAAACACTCATGAAATTGCGGTTAAACCAATTTTTGTTGAGGGTATTAAGTTTGGTAAACCGATCCATACCGATCAAGAAGTCGATGTCTTGGAATTCATTTTGTAGCCGGTAGGCGCCTGATTTAAAGGTGAAGGAATTATAACTGCCATTCTTGCGAAATTTACTGGCCTCCAATTCTAATCCCAGGTAAGGGCGTTTGTATCCTTGTTTGTTGGTGTATCCGGTGATCACAGAAGCGTTGACCCCTTCTGGCACATCTTCGTTTCGGCCAAATCCATAAATAAAATTGGTACGGTAAAAGTTTTGGCGATAGAGCGAATACGATAATAAACCACCATTGATATCTGCATACCTGAAATTGTATTGATTGACGTACTTATCTGGCACTTTTTGAAAAATATTATAAAAGCCTCTTGCTGCAACAAAATGCCGGAGCCTGTTTTCAGAATCTTTTGTTCGTCCACCTTTATAACCAATATTGTAACCCACCCAGAAATCTACATTGAAGAAACTGTATTTAAATTCATCGTTGTACAAAGAGTCACCAATGTATGCGTTGGTCGTGCTGTTGAGCGCCACTTCTGCTGCGCCTGTTATGGCTGTGTACCTACTGGCCATCGGTTTATCAAGTTTGGAATAAATAGTTCGCTCCTCCATTCTTCCGCTGTTAAATGCACGATCAAAGGTGAGGATTCCGTTACTCCAATTGATAAAGCTACCTTTGATATTGCGCTTTACATATTCTGCTCCCCAGCCGTAACCAGGTGTTCTTTCTTTATCGTATAATCCATACAAAGCAAATCGGTCACCAGAGCCTCCAATATTTTCTTCCGATAATTCTGCATCAAATTTATCGATGCCAGATGCACCGCCTCTTCCCCCAATGCTAAATACGTCGCGGGTAAGCACTACAATATCAACGGAATCGTTGGAGTAAGGAGAATAAAATACAGTGATAAGTGCATCTCGTAAAAAGGGCTGTTCTCTCAAGAAACGCTCATTATCTGCAATTACCAAAGGATACAGCGGTTGGCCTTTTTTAAAAAAAAGATTTTTTTCTATCACTCGTCGGGTGCTATTGGAGTGAAGTGCATCTGTTACTTTTACGACAAAGCTATTCTTGAGAGGTGTATGGTCGTTCAGTTGGTTGTTGAAACCCACCGCCGAAACAGTAACACTGCGAATGATTTTACCCTGGTACTGTTTGAAAAGATCCACTGTTTTTACCGGTTCGGTTGGTTCCGAATTGGTGGTAATGCTCTTCCCAAGTTTTCCCAATAAGCCCTTTTTTTTTAAAAGGAAAAAGGTATCACTTTCCGGACTTACTTTTTGAGCAAAACTGCAATGGCAAAAAGCCAGCAAAGGTAGAAAGAATGATATTTTTTTAAAAGTGTACACCAGGATAGAGCATGATAATTTATCAAATATAAAAAAAGCAGCCCAACTATAGTGCATAAGCGGGCGTGGATCAGCCATTTGTTTGCTCCATCGCTGCAGTTTTCATCAAACTGGCTTCTTTTTTACCAAGGTAACGCTCTATCAGATAATGTACCAGATAGATCACGGGTGTCATGGCCAGCGCAATCGCGAATTTATAGATATAGTTACCCGTTCCGGTAACCATAACCTGCTGCATCGTCCACGGGTCGCCCTGCCCGGTTTGCAAACGTTTACCCAGGTAAAAAGCGATGAAGATCACCACAAAACTATCTACCAATTGTGATACCAAAGTTGATCCCGTAGCCCTTAACCAGATATTTTTTTCTCCGGTCATTTTTTTGATGCGGTGAAAAACGAACACATCAAGTATCTGCCCTATCAAAAACGCTACCATCGATCCAATAATGATCCAAAGACCTTGCCCAAAAATTCCTCTAAATGCATTGTTGGGCTGATCAATATTATTCCCAATAGAAAAGTATTCGGACGGTGCCAATGCGATGGCAGCATTGTAAGCGATAAAAGAAAAGGCGATCAACCCAATAGTGAGGAAGGATAAAAAACGAACTCCTTTGGGACCATAATATTCGTTGATGATATCCGTCATCACAAAAACGACCGGCCACAACAGCACTCCTGCCGTCAGGTGAAAACTAAATGGGCTGCCGAACAGAGAGATATTCGCTCTTGGCACTCCAATGGTATCTTCCAAAGAAAATATTTTTACACCGATCACTTCAGCAATGAGCGCATTGGTCACAAAAAAACCGGCTAAAACAATGAACAGCCGGGTTCCTTTATTGTTTAAGATGCCTTGAATCATATGCTAGATATTAAGAAAAGAAAAAATACCAAATCTGCACGGGAAACATCGCCAGATTTGTTGCTACGATCCACTTGGGAAGGGTATTTACTTTTTTGATGACAAAAAAATACAGCATTTGAAAAGTAAAGACCGCACTTAAAAAAATGGCTCCGTAACCCAATACCACAATAGTACTTTCTAAAGACTGTAAGGGAATGGCACCGTCAAAATTTCCATCTTTTCTTTTGTAATGTTCAACCAATCGTAATATGCAGGCTATTACAAAACAACAATTGCAGAGCAACACAATTTTAGAAAATGTACGCATGCTGTTTTATGGTTGTAATGCGATTAAAATGGGTCCATCTTTTTAGCTGTTTCATTTTTTTACTTTTGAAACTTATTGTACACTAATTGATTTTCAATGCTGTTTTTACAGAATAAAATATATTGATTTTGCCCTAAACTATTTTTGCTTCACACGTCTCGATCGCCTGCTGCGGGCCTTTTCCCTTTTTTGTCGCAGATCCCGACATTTGCCGGTGCCGACTAAAAAACCCCGTTTTACATCGTGGCCAGCGGCAAAAAAGGCCCCGCCCAAACGATAGCACTCCGTTTGGCGGAGGTACTGTGATGGAGCTTTTTGTACTACTATAAACTCAACATTTGTTCCTTTATGCTGAACGAAAACAGCTACTGTTTTAATATTTCGAGGGCATGATCTAACTTTTTTCGCCTCGTTCCGTGAAGTTACTTTATCAGATTTTAAGTTAAAAATTCTGAATACCCGCTAAAAATTATTTAAACAGCTGCTTACAATGCTATCGTCCCTTACCCCATCCAAACCAATCGTTTCCATTGGCATACAGCATCAAAGCTAATAAAATTACCATCCCAA
>Ga0105044_10004366_pt1 | contig 19442 bp, 18 predicted proteins | sample MAT01_FD_78092 | JGI IMG/M metagenome (GOLD analysis project Ga0105044, IMG submission 78092) | Freshwater microbial communities from Lake Fryxell liftoff mats and glacier meltwater in Antarctica - MAT-01 | ecosystem: Environmental > Aquatic > Freshwater > Ice > Liftoff microbial mat | place...
CGGCGGCCCCGGTTCCAGTGGCCCCGTCAGCGGCCGTTCCGGAGTCTGATGATTGCGGTGTCGCTGCAGAGTCGGATTCCGCCCGTCCCGCAGTTTCGTTGCTCGAGGAGCTCTTCAGCTGGTCACTCGACGGGCTCTGCACCAGGACGAAGCCGCCGATTCCGAAAATGAGCACAGTTGCCGCTGCAGCGATCCTGGGCAACCAAGCCGCTCGGCGCTTGGTTCGAGACGGATCGATCACGGGGTTCGGCGGTGACGCGGAGCCGTCCTGGTCGGCATGGGCCCGGTCGTCGTCGAGCACTGCCAAAACGGACCGAAGCGCGCCACGTCTGGCCAACTCGTCGACCGGAGGGACGGTTGCGATCCGTGAGGCAAGCTGAGCGAAGTCTGCTGCCGCCGCTGCCACGTCGGCTTCCAGTTCAGGTGAACCGGGCGGTTCGGGGACGCCGTCCAGTCGCGCCGACGCGATCTGATCGGCGAGCGAGGGCTCTCGGGACATCTCATCTGGGTCAGGGCGTGGTTCCATCGGTTCAACCATCAGACGTCTCCCGTGGTGGGTCTGGTTCCCCTGAACCCGAGATCGCATCGTCGGCCGGAGGGCCGAGCAGGCCCACCATGTCTCGCCGTGCTCTGGCGATCCGAGATCTGACGGTTCCCGGGGGGATCTCGAGCGTCGTGGCGATCTCGTCGTAGTCCAACCCACAGAGGTCTCGGAGGACGAGCACAGCTCGGAAGTCAACGGGAAGCTGGGCCAGCGCGGCGTCGATGTCGAGCCGGAGGTCCACGGTTGCGATCGTTGCGCTGGTGGCGAACCGAGAGTCGTCGAGCTCCGACGGCTGGGGGCGCCGCGATCGTCGTCTCAGCTCGTCGAGGGCAGCCCTGATGGCGATCCGGTGGCACCAGGTGGCGAACGCAGCCGTTCCTTCGAACGATCCGATCGCTCGGGCGATCGACAGCAGAGCATTCTGCGCCGCATCGTCGCCGTCGGGTCCACACATCCTTCGACACACGGCCAGTACCGGTCCGTATCGATCGGTCAGCAGGGCCTCGAGGGCGTGCCGGTCGCCCTGCTGAGCACGTTGGATGAGCGCTTGTTCGTCGGTCATGTTCGGCCGATCACCACGACGTCGGCGATCACCATCCGATACGGGGCGGGCCCCGAGCCCAGGTCGGTGATCCAGACCAGCACCTCGTCGGCCGCTTCACCATCGAAGCTCACGCTGACATCGCCCGGCGCGTCGGTGATGGCAGAGTCGGATGGCGGTGGCAGCATGTTCAGAACATCGGGGGGCAAGGTGACTGAACCGGCCCACCCCAGGGTGGGCGATGACACGTCGACACGATCCACACGGCTGCCCGGGGCCAGGGTCAGCAGGAGCCCGACGCCCCGCTTTCCGCCGAGGTTTCGTTCCGCGTAGCCCTCGGACGTCCAGACGGTGGCGGGACCGCCGTCGAGCACTGTCGTGACCCGGTCCTCGTTCTCACCGGCGGCACCGGTTCCGTCCGGATCGACAGAAGAGACGCCGAGCACTCGAAGCGGACCGGGGCGTTCGACCAGAGTCGGACAAACGACCTCCGCAGGCTCCGAGGTCCAGACTGCGATCAACAGCAGCGCGGCTCCCAGGATGAGCAGGGTGGGGACCACGGTGGCCGGCCGGAGTCGCCGTCGGGTGGTGCGTCGATGCGCTGATCGTTTGCCTGCGGAGGTGTGGCGTCGTCGACGTGGTGGTCGGACAGATCGGGGGAGCGGCTCGGCCGCGGAGGGCTCACCGGTGCTGATTCCAATGCTTGTGGCGCCGTTCCTGCCGGCGTGCGGGCCGGCAATTCGATCGACGTCGTCCCCGACCAATCCCAGACGCCGCCGCAGCTCCGCGGCCGACGGACAACGATTCGCGGGATCCCGCACCAGGAGCGACATGATGACGTCGCACAACTCGTCCGGGAGCCACGGAGCGACCGAGCTGATGTCCACTGGGTCCTTGTGGAGGCGAGCCAGTGCTCTGGCCGAGGGATCTCCGCCCGTGAAGGGCAGGCGCCCGGTCGCCACCTCGTACAGCACCAGACCGGTTGCATAGAGGTCCGCTCGTTCGTCGACGATCGACCCGTCGAGCTGCTCCGGAGCGAGGTAGGAGGCGGTCCCCACAACCGATCCAGGTGCGGTCATGTCGGTGTCGGCCAGGATCTTGGCGATGCCGAAGTCGGCGAGCCGGACTGCGCCGTCGTAGTCGACCAGAACGTTGGCCGGCTTGATGTCGCGGTGGACCAGCCCCTGGCGATGAGCGGCGGCCAAGGCCTCGGCCAGATCGATTCCGAGCGCCGTGATGTCCTTCGTGGCCAAGCGACCGACCTGTTCCAGATGGGTTCGCAGTGAGACCCCGTCGATGAACTCCAAAACGATGGCGAGGAGCCCGTCGTCGTCGATCGTGTCGTAGACGCCGACGATGCCGGGATGTCGCACGCGGGCGGCGAGCACGGCCTCATGACGGAAGCGGTCGATGACACCAGGTTCGTCCCTGAGGTGGGGGTGAAGGATCTTGACGGCGACGTCGCGACCGAGCAGCCCGTCTCGTCCGCGCCACACCTGTGCCATGCCGCCACTGCCGAGGGGTTCGACCAGGGTGTATCGGCCGGCCAGAACCTGATCTGCGGAGGGCATCAACTCGCCGGTCCGGGCTCGGAGCCTGACGAGGTCTCGGTTCCAACCGCCCTCTCAGGATCTGGCTGGCCGGGATCTGCCTGGCCAGGATCTGGCGGACCAGGTCGGGTCGGGTGCCGACTGATCGATCGGGCCTTCCGTCGACGCCGCAGGGTCAGCGACCACCAGATCAACAGGAAGACCAGGGCACCGGCGGAGAGCACGACGCCGACGCCGCTGAACACCTGGGAGCGCACTCGGACCACGGTTCGGCCCAGGACGATCTGGCGATCGGCGGTGCGGATGGTGACGCCGGCGTCGAACTGGCCGGAGGTCAGCACGGACACGGCGACATCGACCCGAGTGGTTCCGGGCGCCAACACGACTTGATCAAGTTGGCCACCGTTCACCTCGATTCGGCTGCTGTCGATCTCGATGGCCACGGTCATGGGACGGTTGGAGGTGTTCTCGACTCTCAGCGGGATCGTGGCGTTACGCGCGGTCAACGTGATGGACCGCTCAGGTGGAGCGACGACACTCGCCAAGCCGGCGTTGACCGTCGAGTTGACGTTCGCCGGGATGTTGAACGCGGCCTCCGGCACCCGGCGATCCGATGCTCTGAGCAACATGAGGTCGAGGTCCGGGTCGCCTGGATCGCCGGGCTGACTGGACTTCCAGGCGGCCAGGCGTGTGCGCAGCAGGTTCAGGTCGCGGACACGGGCCGGTCCGACGGGCTCGGCATCACCGGATCTGAGTTCGACCGAGAGATCCACGTCGGTGCGACCGGCGCGAACCCTGGCCGGTGCAACCTTGTCGAACGCGTCGGCCGGCGCCACCAGGTCGATTCCCGTTGGGTCGTCAGACTCCGAAGCCGCCGCGACCAGAGCGGCCGCCACTGCCGGCACCGCGGGCGAGAGGTCGACGTAGGCGGCGGAGCGCTGATCCGGGTCGGCGGCGAGCCACCCCTGGTTCAGGAGGGCGGCGACGACGTTGGCCCGACTGGCCGGTTGTCGATCGGCATCACCTTCGAGCTCGTCCTGAATGATCGGATCGGTGACCAGGGCCAACGCCGAGGAGTCGGCGCTGCCGTTCACCGCGACCGGACGGAGTGAGGTCCAAGCTCGCGGGTCAGGATCGATCAGTTGATCGTTGTCCAGGAGGAACCGGTCGATCCCCAGCTGGTTGAGCGTCGAAACGGCTCCCGGGTTGAGGGTCTCGTCGGGAGTCCATGTTCGTTGGTCGCGGCGCGCCGTCTCGAGCACCGCAGTGGTGTCATCTGAGGCCACGAGGTGACGTTGGAGCTCGGGGACTGCCAGCGCACCACGCCACAGGTTCAGATCCAACGCGACCCATGGTGTGCGCAGCACTGGGCGACCGCCGACTGCGGTGCTCAGTCGGCTGAGCAGCGGGAGGCCTTCGGGCCCGGCGGTCAGTTCGCTCAGCAGGGTTGGATCGATGGACACGGCGACTGGGGCTATGCCGGACTCGAGGACATCGGCGTCGGCCCGGGTGTCCCGGAGCACCTCGTCGGTGGTCGCGGGCGCGCCGTTCTCGTCGAACGGTGCCGGGCCACGTGATGCCAGGGCCATCACCAGGTCGAGTGGCTCACGGGTACCGATGGCAGGCCGCCGGTTCAGGAACACGACCGTCTCGCCAAGTTGTGCGCCGGCGGGGTCGGCGACCCGCACCGAGATGGGATACACGCCGGCATCTGGGATGAGCGTTCGTTCCGAGCTCCCGGATCGTGCACGGATGGGGAGTTCGTAGCGGAGTTGTTCACCGGCGATCAGCTGGGCTGCCGGAGTCACGACCGGGTTCTGCAGTCCGGCGCCGGGTGACCCGCCTCCGGCGATCCTCAGCACCCCCTGGCGTTGTTCGGCGACCGAGCCTCTGATCCGACGGTGGACCGTGGTGGTGACGGTCGAGCCGTCGGGAAGTGGCGTGGTGACGGCGAACACGGCTCGAAAGACCCCATCGGCGGGTACCCACGCCGTCGCCTCGGTCAGGGTGAGCGAGAACTGTTGAGCACCGACAGTCGCGGCGCACGGAGCCAGGAGGCCGCCGGCGACGACCAACAGCGAGGCGAGCACGCGACGCGTGTTCATGGGATCCGGCGTTCCAGTACGACAAGATCCTGCGGCTCGTACACGAATCCGAGTCGCAGGTAGAGGCTGATTGCTCGCTCGTTCCGATCCTGAGTGTTCACCAGCACGCTGTGACACCCGCGTCGTCGGCTCCATCCCAGGGCGTCGGCTACCAGCAGCTGTCCGATGCCGTGGCCCTGGCACGCTGGATCAACGGCGAGACGTTGCAGATAGCCACTCCCCGCCGCCCGGCCGCACACGGCGTACCCCACTGGGCGGCCGAGTTCGGCCACGCGATACCTGGCCGACGGCGTCGCCCGCATGGCCTCGGCCAGGCCGTCAGCGTCCAGTTGCCACGAGGGTTCGAATGCGTCGGCGTCGATCTGCAGGACGCGATCGCGATCGCGTCCCCGTCCCCGTCGGAGCTGAGCGATGGCGTCGGTGGGGGGCGGTAGCAGTTCGGCGAGATCATGGCGGAGGATCACGAGGTGCTCTCGCTCAGTGAACCCGGCGGCTAGGAACGCCGGGACTTCGGCCGGGCGGAGGGCTGCGGTGGTGACGCCGCGGTAGCCCTGGGAGGCCAGCGCCTGGACGACTTTGCGCACCCCGTCCTCGGTCGGTTTCAGGACGCGCGGACCCAATGCGACGTAGGCGACGGCGCGGTCCGCGTTCCACGGGCCGACGCGGAACTGATCGTGGCCCCATCCGATGGTGGTGAGTCGTGACATGGTGTGCGGACTTCCGCCTGAGACACGATACGCGGGCGTAAGGTCCGGCCATGAGCGTTCTGGTGCTGACCGACGAGCGATTCGCCGACCACCTGACCGGTTCCGGTCATCCGGAGTGTCCGGAACGGCTGGCTGCGACCCTCGCAGGACTTCGGGTTGCCGGCCTCACCGACGTCTGCGAGTTCGCCGCACCCAACCCGGCAGCCATCGACGACGTGCTGCGGGTGCACGACCCCGAGATGGTGGACAGAGCCCGCACGGCCTGTGCTCACGGCGTGCCGTTGGACCCGGACACCCCGGTCGTGCCGTCGTCGTGGGATGCAGCGCTCCTGGCGGCCGGCGCCGGGCTGGATGCGGTGAACTCCCTCGAGTCGGGCGCGACCGACCTGGCCTTCTGCCTGGTCCGCCCACCCGGTCATCACGCCACGCCGACCCGGTCCATGGGCTTCTGCATCCTGAACAACGTGGCCGTGACCGCAGCGTCGCTCGCGGCACGGGGGGAGCGGGTCCTGATCGCTGACGTGGACGCTCATCACGGCAACGGGACCCAGGACGCCTTCTGGGACGATCCGCGCGTGCTGTTCGTGTCGTGGCACCAGTCGCCGCTCTACCCCGGCTCGGGCGAACTGTCCGACACCGGTGGGGACGGGGCGCCGTGGTCGACGCTGAACCTGCCCATGCCCCCCGGGGCGACGGGTGACCAGTACCGGAGCGGATTCGATCGTGTCGTCGCGCCGCTGGCTGCGGCGTTCGATCCGACGTGGGTGCTGGTGTCGGCCGGATTCGACGGACACCGTGACGACCCCTTGACCTCGCTCGGACTGACCTCGGGTGACTACGCGGACCTGATCGTCGATCTGGCGACGCTCGTTCCGGCGGGGCGGACGATCCTCTTCCTGGAAGGCGGCTACGACCTGGCGGCCCTCGGGAACTGCGCCGGGGCGGTGGTCTCGGCCATGGTCGATGCCCCCGTTCGCCCCGAGCCCGCAACGGCGGGAGGCCCGGGAGCGGCAGCAGTGGACGCCATCGAGCGGCTCTGGGACAACCGGTAGTCCGGAACGCCTTTCGGTCGGCGGCGGAGATCTCGGTAGCGTCGGGAGGTGACCCCGGAACGACTCCGGCCCGTGCTCGGTGAGACGCGGCCACTGGCAGATGCCTTCGCCGCGTCCGGGCGTCGTCTGTACCTGGTCGGCGGTGTCGTGCGCGACCTGGTGCTCGGGGCGGACATGGACGCGGCGGATCTGGACTTCACCACCGACGCCACCCCGGATCAGATCAAGCGCCTTGTGGGTCCGATGGCCGACGCACTGTGGACCCAGGGGGAGCGGTTCGGCACCATCGGAGCGAAGGTGGGGGACCGGACGTTCGAGATCACCACGCACCGAGCCGAGGCGTACTGGCCGGACAGCCGGAAGCCCGACGTGGCCTTCGGAACTGACGTGACCGAGGACCTGGCCCGACGGGACTTCACCATCAACGCCATGGCGTTGGACCTCACCGCGTCCGAGCCGCAACTCATCGACCCACACGGGGGACTCGAGGATCTGCTGGCCCGTCGGCTGCGGACCCCACTGGGGCCCGAGGTCTCCTTCTCCGACGACCCGCTCCGAATGATGAGAGGGGCCCGCTTCGTCGCCCGCTTCGATCTCGAGCCTGCGCCGGAACTGGTGTCGGCCATCCACACCATGGCCGACCGCCTGGAGATCGTGTCGCGGGAACGGATCAGGGACGAACTCGACAAGCTCATGGTGGTGCCGGACCCCTCGGCCGGACTCTGGTTCCTGGTCGATCACGGCATCTCGGCCATGGTCTTGCCGGAACTGGCGGAGATGCGTGTCGAGCAGGACCCGATCCATCGCCACAAGGACGTCCTGACCCACACCATTGCCGTGGCCGCCAAGACGTCGCCGAATCTGGTCGTGCGTTTGGCCGCGTTGTTCCACGACGTGGGGAAACCCAAGACCCGTTCCATCGGGTCCTCCGGTGTGAGCTTCCACCACCACGAGGTGGTGGGCGCACGCATGACGAGGGATCGCATGCGGGCCCTCAAGTACTCGAACCAGATGGTCGACGACGTCAGCCATCTCGTCTACCTCCATCTGAGGTTCCACACGTATCAGATGGGCTGGACCGATGCCGCGGTGCGCCGGTTCGTCCGCGACGCCGGGCCACTCCTCGACGAGCTCATCGAATTGACGAGATGCGATTGCACCACCCGAAACCAGCGCAAGGCCGATCAGCTGTCGCGGCGGATGGATGAGCTGGAGGAGCGGATCGCCCAGGTTCGGCTGAGCGAGGAACTGTCCTCGATGCGACCTGATCTCAACGGCGCCGACGTCATGGCGCACCTCGGGGTGGCACCCGGTCCAGTGGTGGGACGGGCCATGGCCTTCCTCCTCGAGGTCCGGTTGGAGGAAGGCCCGCTGGAGCGTGTGGGCGTCCTGGAACGACTCGATGCCTGGTGGGCTGATCAGCCCGAGTCGAGTTCGATGTGACGAATCCGCCGTCCTGACAGCAGTTCCACCAACAGTTCGAGCAACAGGACGGGCGGGTCGAGCGTCCACGGGACCATGGGCAGTGCGTCCCCCTCGGGCTGCCGTTCGGGTGGCATGACCCGAGGCGGCCGGTGGCCAGGACGCTCCACCCGTCGACGCTCTGTTCGTCGAACTGGTCCACCTGGATGCAGGCCACGGCCCGCTCGCGGGCAGCCTGGGCCTTCTCGCCCGGCTCCTCCGAGCATGGCCCGAGCGGGGAGGGACCAAGGGATTCCGGAGTTGGTGAGAGAGTTCATGCTCGGCCCGTTCTCCCCGGCGTCGATTGCGTGGTCGCTCGAAGCCCGTCCCGCTCCATGGTGCGACCGACACGCAGGCTTCATCAGGGACCTTGGTCACAAGATTGGGTCCCGGGTCGACGGGACGGGGACAGTCCCATGGCCCCCGCCAGCGCTGCAGGCCCTGGAACTGACCGCTACGGTTCCAAGCCGATGGTTGCATCCTTCAACGCCCTGCAGCTCCGGCGGCTCTTCGAAGCAACGGTCGCCATCGGCTCGGGTCTTGAGCTCCAGTTGGTGCTGGAACGAATCGTCTCAGCGGCCGCTGATCTGGTGGACGCGACCTACGGGGCGCTGGGCGTCTTGGACGAGCACCGGACGCGCCTCAGCGACTTCGTCTCGGTGGGGATCGACGAAGCGACTCGGGCCGACATCGGCGAGTTGCCTCGGGGCCACGGCATTCTCGGCGAGGTCATCTCGAACCCCAAGCCGCTCCGGTTGCCGGATCTGTCGGCTCATCCGTCCAGTCAGGGCTTCCCGCCGAATCACCCGCCGATGACCTCGTTCCTCGGAGTCCCGCTGCTGATTCGAGGCCTGCCCTTCGGAAACCTCTACCTGTGTGACAAGCGCGGCGGGGGAGAGTTCACCGAATCCGACACAGCGCTCCTGGTCGCTCTCGCCGCGGCAGCGGCGGCCACCATCGACAACGCCCGCCTGTTCGGCCGTGTCTCGGACCTGACGCTGTTCGAGGAACGGGAGCGGATCGCCCGGGATCTTCACGACACGGTGATTCAGCGGCTCTTCGCGGCAGGCCTCAGTCTGCAAGGCCTGATCCGCTTGGTCGACGACGCACTGGTGGAGGAACGACTGGAAGCGGTCGTCGATGAACTCGACGCCACGGTGCACGACATCCGCTCGGCCATCTTCGAGCTGCACGCTCCTCGACAGCTGGGTCGTTCGACGCGGCAGACGGCGGTCAGCCTGTGCGCGGAAGCCGGGCGGCTGCTGGGGTTCGAACCGACGATCCGCTTCGACGGCCCAATCGACGCGGCGCTGTCGGAGGAGCAGTCGGAGCACGTGCTCACAGTGCTCCGCGAGGCCCTGTCCAACGTGGCCAAGCACGCCCGCGCCTCCGGCATCGACGTACGGCTGTCCTGGAGCGATGGTTTCGTTTCGCTCGAGGTGTCCGACAATGGGGTCGGGCCGGACGGGCCGGACGGGCCGGACGGGCCGGACGGGCCGGACGGGCCGGACGGGCCGGGGCGGTCCGATGGCGGGCGGGGGCTCACCAACATGACGTCTCGTGCGAAGACTTTGGGAGGTGACTGCACGGTCAGCCCTGGCGAGACGGGTGGCACGCGGGTGTGTTGGGTCATCCCGACGGTCGACGGTACGAACTGAACCGGCGGCTCCGGCGTTACTGCACGACCACTGCGGTCACCATGCCGAACATGCCGGTGTCCCGCTCGGCGTGGTTGAGGATGTGGCAGTGGTAGACCCAGGTTCCCTTCTTGTCCGCGTGGAACATCACGGTGAACCGCTCCCCCGGGGCGACCGACAACGTGTCGACCCAATAGGGCTGCTCGAGGGGGATCCCGTCGCGTGCCATGACCAGCTGCGGGAACTGGTGCAGATGCATGGGGTGCGACATCAGGCCCTCGTTGTAGTAGGTCACGGCTACCCAGTCGCCCTCGTTGACCACGATGGGTGCAGTGGCCGGGAAGGACTTCCCGTTCAATGACAGCCCGATCACGCCGGCGTCGTTGAGCACCATGGGGATGTCGACCGCCGGTGTGACGTCGGCGGGGATCTGCCTGCCCCCGACCGTGATGCCCTTGGCGATCGGCGTCTCGCCGACCTGGAAGACGCCGAACATCCCATTCGGAACGGTCATCTGACCATGGAGGTGCGGGTGGTACATGGCTTGATACGGCTTGTCCATGGTGAACTCATAGGTGAACTCACCGCCGGGCTTGACCGGGTCCTGGGTGATGGGAGCAACGCCGTCCATCTCGAAGGGAACCTCGAGTCCGTGCCAGTGGATGTCCTGGTTGACGGGGAGCTCGTTCTTGAAGAGCACCCGGACCTTGTCGCCGACGTTCACCTTGATCATGGGAGCCGGGACCATTCCGTTGTAGGTCCACGCATCGACCACCTTGCCGGGCTCGACCTCCCACTTGGCCAGCTTGGCCGTCAGCTCGAACTGCTTGGTGCCATCAGGGAGCACGGTCGGTTCGAGAAGTTGGTTGCCCACGCCTTCAGTCTCCGCGGGGAAGGCCGCGAACGAGGCCAGCATGTCGGCGTCCATCTTCGCCCAGTTTTTCTCGCCTCCACCGGAGTGGTCCATTCCAGCCATGTCACCGCCGGCCATGTCACCGCCAGCCATGTCACCGCCAGCCATGTCACCGCCGGCACCGCCCCCAGCCGAGGAGCCGGCTGCGGTGACGGTCAGCGTCGCTGTCATCCCGGAGTCCTCGTGCCCCGGCACGCTGCAGATCAGCGTGAGGGTCTGGCCCTCCTTCAACGTGCCGAGCGACAACTGCTCGCTCGATCCCGCAGACAGCATCTTGGTGGTCTGAGCCCCACCTTTCACGGCCAGGTTGTGGTCCATGGTCCCGGCGTTCTTCACGTTCAGCACGACCTTGCCGGCCGGAGCCGTGAGGTTTCCGCCGATCTTGAACTCGGTCAGCTCGACGTTCAGCGTCGTGGCCTGGTCGGACGCAGCGGTCGAGGTGCCGTCGCCCCGAACGGCCACCACCGCTACCAGGATCGCCCCGATCCCGAAGAGGTAGAGGGCGACCAGAGCGAAGGCGATCATGGCGAAGCCGCCGCGGTCTCGTGAACTGGATGGTGCGGTCATCGTGGCCTCATGGGGGTCTGCGATCTGGGGATACCACACAGTCCGCCATCGGTGGTGTCGTTGGACAGGGGCTTTGGACCCTGTCGACAACGACACCCGTCACGCCACGGCAGAGGCGCCGCATCGGGGCGCGCACACCCGACAACTCAGATGCCTTCCTTCTTGCCCCGGATGACGAAGCACAGTGGGACCCATTCAGCGAGCGGCGACCAGTGCCAGGTGGCGTAGGTTTCGAGCGAGAGCGGTTCCCACAAGGTGTCCACTCGGAAGTTCGAGCGGCTCAAGGTGGTGAACACGTCGGCGATCCGATGCGGGATCACCTTGCCGGAGTCCTCGTCGGTCGCCCAGTCGGCGGGCCCCGGGTCGAAGCTGGTCCGGGTCATCTGCGGAGTCGGCGAGCTCTCCAACGAGGCGACGATGGCCAGTGGGTGGGGCAACGAGACCAGCAGCGGCGACTCCGAACGCAGCACCCGGTGGACCTGACGGAAGACGCGGCCGAGGTCGTCGACCTCGGCCAGCGAGTGGATAGCGATGGCCAGGTCGATCCGTTCGCCCCTGATGAACGGCAGTTCAGCGGGGTCACCGTGGTGGAACTCGACCCTCTGTTCAGCGGCGTCGGAGGCCTCGCGGGCCACGGCGAGGCGGTCGGCCGACGGATCGACCACGATGACCTTGGCACCCGCCCGGGACATGGCCACGGTGTCCGCACCGGTTCCGCACCCCAGTTGGAGTACCCGCCGACCTTCCAACGGACCGATCAATCGAGCCACCGGGAGCGGGTCGAGAGCGGGTCCCAACTGGGGTTCGGTGTGGTCCCCCTCGGACCCGTGCGGAAAGGCCAGTGGCGACCAACGTGCGGGCGGCTCGGGATCGGGCACCGCCGTAGGTTTGGCAGAGAGATTTCCCGCCGAGGGATGCCGAGGTGGGGACGTCACGGTCCGAGTTTGACCCGATCCGACCCGTCGCCCGTGGATCCCTGAGTGTCCAACGGGGCCCGCCCCCGCCGTCGGGGGTGAGCGCCGGTAGCCTGAATGGTCGTGGAATTCCTCGAGTCGCGCGCCCCGGGCCGCCCCGGCCCCACACCAGGTAGCATTGACTATCGGTTGGCTCGCCGGCGGACCCTGCGCCGCTACCGGGCGGGCGAGATCCTGGCCTCCGAGATCTGCGATGCCCAACGCGAGTTGCTGCGGGTTGCAGAGTCGGCATCGGTTCCTGCCGGACAACCCTGCCCGGTGTGTGGCGAGCGCACTCTCCGTCTTGTCCGGTTCGTTTTCGGGCCCCGACTTCCGAGTGGGGGCCGGGCCATCACGTCGGAAGCGGAGCTGGCCCGTCTGGCCACCAAGGCGGGCGAGCACCGCTGCTACGTGGTCGAGGTGTGCACCGCATGTCGCTGGAACCACATGCGATCGAGCCATCTCCTGGGAGCGGAGTTGAGCGCCTGATGAGTCCCACGTCTCGTCCGGCCGGCCAGAAAGGAACAGGTCAGAAAGCGGCTGGCACCAAGGGAACCGCTTCCCGAACGGAGTCGAAGCGGACGGCGACCAGGGCCGTTGCCGACACGCCGAAGTCGAAACGTCGTCGCCGGCGTTTCAGGGCCGTCTGGCGGCGGCTGGTGTTCGTCGGGGTGCTCTGCGTGGTGGCCATGCTCGGCGGGGTGTTCGAGCTGCTGAACAACGTCGAGGTGCCCAAGGCGGCGGCCTCGGTCGAGACCTCCTTCGTATGCCTGGCCGACGTCGGGGACGGTGCCTGCGGTTCGGCCAATGCGGTGGCCCAGTTCAGCGCAACGGAGAATCGGGTTCCCCTGGCCTACGAGGACGTCCCGCGGGTCATGATCCAGGCGGTGGTCGCAGGTGAGGACCGTGAGTTCTTCCGGCACAGCGGCGTGGACCCCGCGGGCATTGCTCGGGCGATCTATCAAGGTGTCCGTGGGACATCGGTGTCGCGTCAGGGAGCGTCGACCATCACCCAGCAGTACGTGAAGACGGTGTTCCTGACCCCCGAGGTGTCCCTCGGTCGCAAGCTGCGAGAGGCCGCACTGGCCATCAAGCTGGAACAACAGCTGACCAAAGAGGAGATCCTGGAGCGCTATCTCAACCAGATCTACTTTGGTCGAGGGGCATACGGCGTCGAGGCCGCCTCGCAGGCCTACTTCGACGTGCCGGCCAAGCAGCTGAACCTTGAGCAAGCGGCACTTCTCGCTGGATTGATCCGTTCCCCGAACACGTCTGACCCGTCCCGTGAGCCCGAGGTGGCCAAGCGCCGTCGGGCGTCGGTGCTGGACGGGATGGTGGAGATCGGGAGCATCACCAAGGCCCAGGCCGCGACGGCAAATGCGGTGCCGTTCGAGGGCACCATCGTTCCTCGGGTCGCCCGAACGAACAACACGCGCGTGGAACCGGACTTCTCGGCCATGGGCGGCGAATACATTGCGGAATGGGTCCGGCAACAGCTCTCGGCCCGTCTCGGCGGGGGCGGAGCGGCTTACACCAAGGGTTTGCGGGTGTACCTCACCATCGATCCCGACAAACAGCGGGCAGCCTCCAATGCGATCACCAAGACCTTGAAAGAGCCGAACGATCCGTCGAGCGCGCTGATGTCGATCGACCCATCCGGCCGGATCGCCGCCATGATCGGGGGCCGAGACTACCGAAACGACCAAGTGAACTACGCCCTGGGTACCGAGGGCGGCGGCAGCGGACGTGGCGCCGGGTCCACCTTCAAGGTCTTCGCCCTGGCGGCGTACATCCAGGCGGGGTTCTCGGTGAAGTCGGTCTACCCGGCTCCGGCGCTGCTGATCCTGCCGAAAGCCAACGACGGCGTGGACTGGGAGGTTGCCAACTACGACGACGAGGACCTGGGCGCGGTCCCAGTCGACGAGGCGACGTGGCGTTCGGTCAACACCGTGTATGCGGCCATGACTCAGAAGATCGGGCCGAAGGCCATCGCCGACATGGCGACCACGCTGGGGATCACCTCCAAGGTGAAGACCGTGGCATCCACGGCGCTGGGAACCACCGACGTCTCGGTGAAGGAGCTGACCACGGCCTTTGCCACGCTGGCGAACCGTGGCGTCAAGATCGATCCGTTCATCATCCGGCGCATCGAGTCCAACAAGGGCGACGTGCTCTTCGACGCGGGCGAGGCACCCCGTCAACAGGTGATCACGCCGGAGCTGGCCGACGCGGTGAGCGGGGTACTCAAGGGAGTCCCGACGAACGGCACCGGCAAGGGCGCTCGGATGAAGCGCGAGGCGGTCGGCAAGACCGGCACGACGTCGGAGTACAAGGACGCCTGGTATGCCGGGTACACGTGCAACCTGACCACTGTGGTCTGGATGGGATACCCGGAGACCGGCTTCATGACCAACGTCCGGGGCGTCAAGGTGACGGGCGGCTCGTTCCCCGCCACCATCTGGCGGGACTACATGGAACAGGCGACGGCGAACGACGACAAGTGCTCGTTCCCGGAATCGGATCCGGGCCTGACGAGGGACAATCCGGATCTGGTGGCCGGGCCACCGACCACCAGCACGACGCTGCCCCCGGTCGCACCGGTCGATCCTGCAGTGCCACCGCCCGGGGGTGTCCCCCCAGGCCCGACGCCTGACGCGACGCCTCCCGCAGCGGTGGTCGTGGCCTCCCCTGTGGCCGGTCCCCCCCCAGGCTGACAGCGACAGCACGGCCGGCCCGTTGTTCTCGGCGTGTTCCGTAGCGGGAGGCGCAACTCGCCCCGCCGAGAACGGTTGCTGCGTCGGTCAGACCGGGATGTGCGGGTACGTCGCACAGCAAGCCGCGCACCAGTGCTCGAGGTCGTCGAGCGGACTGACCTGCTCGCTGCCGTCGTCGGTCTTCAGCAGGTAGACCCGACGGACCTCGGACAGCTGCTCGTCGCCTCGGCCGCAGCTCTCACACATGCGCTGCACGTTACCGGCCGAGGCCGAGATTGATCTTCGCGTCCAAGCGAGGTTTCCTCTGGTCAACGGGTCGACTTCGTCGTACAGTTCTCCTCAGGCCGGTAGCCGTGTGGCACTGGACCATTCCAGGAGGTGACCCCGTGGGTGACGCTCGTTCCAAGGTGACCGTTCCCGTTATACGCGCTGCGAAGCGCCGTGCCGGCGCCGTTCCACTGGTCATGGTGACTGCGTATGACGCGCCGGGTGCCCGGGTGGCGTCGGAGGCCGGTGCGGACATCATCCTGGTCGGGGACTCCCTGGCCATGGTGGTGCTGGGCTACGAGGACACGCTCCAGGTCACGGTCGCCGACATGGCGCACCACATCGCGGCTGTGGCGCGGGCCAAGCCGCACAGCCTGATCGTGGGGGATCTCCCGTGGATGAGCTATCACGTGTCCACCGGTGACACGGTCAGCAACGCCGCAGCACTCGTGCGCGCGGGCGCGCAGTGCGTCAAGCTCGAGGGCGGGGCCAAGCGTGTTCCCATGATCGAAGCCATCGTCGACGCAGAGATCCCGGTGATGGGCCACATCGGACTGACACCACAGTCGGTCAATGCCATGGGTGGGTTCAAGGTGCAGGGCCGCCAGACCGAGGCTGCGCTCAGCCTCCGTGACGACGCCAAGGCATTGGCCCATGCCGGCTGCTTCGCCATCGTGATCGAAGGAGTCCCCAACGAGGTGGCGGCTTTGATTACCGAGGCCGTGGACATTCCGACCATCGGTATCGGGGCCGGGCCCGACTGCGACGGCCAGGTCTTGGTGATGCACGACCTCCTGGGGATCGAGGACCGGGTATCTCCGAAGTTCGTCCGGCGGTACGCCGACGTCAAGCGGACCTCGATCGAGGCGGTCGCGGCGTTTGCTGCTGACGTCCGGACCGGGGCGTTCCCCAGTGCGGACGAGTGCTATCACCTCGACTCGGTTCAGGCTGAGGCGATGGCACTGTATGGACGGCCCAGCTGAACAGCGGCCCGAAGCGATCGGGTTTACGGCGGGCGCAGTGAGTATCCGGTCGACCTTTTGACCATCAACAGATCACCTGCTTGACTCGGCATTCGTGGGAGAGGAGCAGGCGATCCGGACGCTCTTTGCCGCCGCGTCCTTCCCGTGGCCGGCGATGGACGGGAACACCCGCCGCCTCGCCGCGCTGATCGAGGGGCTCGCTCGAGCGGGGCCCGTCGAGTTCTGGTTCATCTGCAATTCGGCGGATCCCGTCGTGAGCGCTGGCGACTCGGCGACGGCCCCTGACGGGGTGATCGTTCGCCGTATCCCGGTGAGGACGACGGGTCGGGCCGAGCGCATCTGGCGATGGCTGACCACGGGGAAACCACGAGCGACCCTCCGCTACTGGCCGCTGGCGATGCCGGTGGTGGATCCGGACGCGTTCGACGTGGCAGTGCTCTATCACCTCGACAGCTGGAGCTTTCTCGAGGCCGGGATGACTGTGCCCTCGATCGTCGACTTCGTCGACCTCGAGGACCAGCTGATGCTCGCCCGTTCGAGGCTCGAGTTGTCGGCGGGACACGCCGGGAAGGGCATCCTGGAGCGGGCCCGTTCGTTGGTGTCGCTCGCCGTTGATCGTGAAGACGCCCGCCGGTTGGTCAGGCTGCAGCGCCGAGCGGCGGCCGCCGCTCACGCCGTCACGGTCTGCAGCGAGTTCGACCTGTCACTGCTCGACGTGTCGAATGGGCGCGTGATCCCGAACGGGTACACGCTCGACTGGGTAGCACCGACAGCGCGCCGGTCGGTACCGGATCCGGTCCTGCTGTTCGTCGGAATCCTCTCCTATGAACCCAATGCCGACGCGGCGCGGTGGTTCGCAGGATCGGTGTTCCCGCTGGTTCGCCAGCGGTTTCCAGGCGCCAGACTCCGCGTGGTGGGTCGCGGCGGCGACTGGCTGACAGCAGAGTTCGAGGGGTGTCCGGGTGTCGAGATCGTGGGCGGAGTCGATGATCTCCGCCCGGAGTTGGACGGGGCGTTGGTGGCCGTGGTGCCGTTGAGGGCCGGCTCCGGGACCCGCCTCAAGGTGATCGAGGCCCTGGCCAACCGCCTGTGCGTCGTGACCACGACGGTCGGTTGCGAGGGCATCGAAGTCGAGGATGGACGACACTGCCTCATCGCCGACGACGAGGCGGGTCTGGCCGACGCCATTGCCCGCGCGCTCGAGGACGATGCGCTTCGTGCTGCGTTGGCCGACGAGGGCGAGGCCTTGTTCCTGCGGAAGTACCGCTGGTCCACCATCCAGGACGGTCTCGTGACGCTGGCTCGTGAAGCGTCTGGGGCGGGGCCCGCCAGGTGACCCACGGAGACACTCGTCATGTCGAGTGTCACACCGGGTGGCCAGACTCTGGACTGTGAAAGAAATGGTCGTGCCAGCTAGTGTCCCCGGGTCACACCGACACCCTGCCCCGAAGGCCGGGGCCCTGGCACCCAGGTGCAGGTCCACAGGGAGGTCCCCCACACATGCGCGTTTATGAACTGATGGTCATCGTCGACTCCGACGTCGACGACACCGGGGTCGCCGCGGTCAACACCCGCATCAACGAACTGGTCACCGCAGACGGCGGCAAGGTCGCCACTACCGACCTGTGGGGTAAGCGACGGTACGCCTACCCGATCAACCACAAGCTCGAAGGTATCTACGTGGTCCACGAGATCGTGACTCCGGCCGCTGGGCTGGGCGAAACAGACCGCTTCCTCCGACTCGCGGACGATGTCGTTCGCCACAAGATCGTCCGGTTGCCGGACGCCGAAGCCACTCGTCGGGGACTCCTCGGCGATGCTCCCGCTGTGCCGGCCGAGCCGGCCGTCGCAGAGCCCGTGGCCGCAGCATCCGCCGCCGACGCTGACTGACAGGGAAACACCATGGCCAACGGAAACACCGTCAACATCATCGGCAACGTCACGCGGGACCCGGAACTCCGGTTCACCGCCAGCGGGGCCGCCATGGCCAGCTTCGGGCTGGCCGTCAATCGTCGCTGGCAGAACCGCCAGACGAACGAGTGGGAAGAAGCGGTCTCGTACTTCGACATCGTCTGCTGGCGTGAGTTGGCCGAGAACGTGAGCGAGTCCTTGACCAAGGGCAGTCGGGTGATCGTCACCGGTCGTCTCGACCAACGCAGCTGGGAGACCGAGAACGGCGACAAGCGGTCCAAGGTCGAGGTCGTGGCCGACGAGGTCGGCCCCTCCCTTCGCTGGGCCTCCGCCACTGTGACCCGCAACGAACGACGCACCGACGGTCCCGGCGGATCGGGTGGGGGCGGCACCAAGCCGGCCATGCCCGCCGAGCCGCCGGCCGGATACGACTACGACGAGGAGCCCTTCTGATGAAACCGAAGCGCCAGACAAAGCCGCGCGACAACGGGCGGCGCATGAAGAAGAAGACGAGTGTCCTGATCACGGACAGCGTCGAGTACGTGGACTGGAAGGACGTGAACCTGATGCGCCGGTTCATCTCCGACCGGGCCAAGATCCGTGCTCGTCGGGTGACCGGCAACGACACCCAGCAGCAGCGAGAAATCGCCGGTGCGGTGAAGATCGCCCGTGAGATGGCGCTCATCCCGTACACCAGCCGGGTGACGACCCAGCGTGGTCGCCCCCGCCGCGATGACGACGACCGTCGTCCTCGTCGCGACGACTCGGAGCGCTCAGAGGAGTTCGAGGCAGTCGACAGCGGGGTCGAGGCAGTCGACAGCGGGGTCGAGGACATCGAGACCGTGGAGTCCGACGAGGTGACGGCATGATCGATCTCAAGGTCGTCCTCCGCGGCGACGTCACCGGGCTGGGTCATCGCGGCGACATCGTCGAAGTGGCACCCGGGTATGCGCGCAACTACCTGGTCCCCCGCGGGTTGGCCTTCGTTGCGTCGCCCGGCGCCCAGGTCCAAGCCGATGCCATGAAACGGCGCCGGAACCTCAAGGATGCCAAGGATCGCGAAGAAGCCCAGGAGATCGCCCGTCGGTTGGTCAGCCAGCCGATCTCGGTGTCCGGGCGTGCGGCAGACGGCGGCAAGTTGTTCGGCTCGATCACCGCTGTGGACATCGTCGCAGCGGTGCTGAAGCAGGCCCATGTCGAACTGGACCGCAAGTCGCTTCGACTCGACGAGCCGATCAAGGCCATCGGCAGCCATCAGGTGGCCGTTCATCTCCACGCCGAGGTCGAGTTCCCGTTGACCATCGAGGTCTCCGGATCCTGAACCCGGCCCTGTGGGCGATGTCCACAGGTGATCCACAGGTGAATCCCCTGATTTTGTCGTACTTCTCCTCTGGTTGCCCACAGAGGACCTGGGGGAGGATGAAGTCCTGATGGCGGAGCCGATGCGGGTGATTCAAGGGGGCGGCGCTCGCGTTCCCCCGCACAACCTCGACGCCGAGGAGTCGTTGCTCGGGGCCATGTTGTTGAGGTCGCACGC
>Ga0105044_10004367_pt1 | contig 19442 bp, 17 predicted proteins | sample MAT01_FD_78092 | JGI IMG/M metagenome (GOLD analysis project Ga0105044, IMG submission 78092) | Freshwater microbial communities from Lake Fryxell liftoff mats and glacier meltwater in Antarctica - MAT-01 | ecosystem: Environmental > Aquatic > Freshwater > Ice > Liftoff microbial mat | place...
GCACCTCGGCCAGGTACACCTCGTAACGGTCGAGCAGGCTCTCGCGCAGCGCGGTCGCGCGAGAGCCAAGTGTCGGCGGGTGCACAATAAGTACCTTCGTCGCTCGTGTTCCGATGTGCTGAGCCAGTTCGGCGAGCAATCCGCGACCGACGACGACATCATATGGCTCGACCCCACCGACCGGGATGACGGTTGTCGCGTTCACTTCGACTCCTCGCTCGAACCTTCGGCACTGCTGGTGTCTGCTTCTGCGCTCAGGGCACCGAGCCATTCAACGATCTGCTCGGCAATCTTGTCGAGCGGCTGTCGAGAGGTGTCGATCGACAACTGCGCGAGCCGATCGTATGTTGGCTTGCGCACGGCGACGAGTTCTGACCAGGCGGTAACGCCACCGGTGAGGAGTGGTCGCTTACCGTCAGCAATTCGGGCCGATACCGTTTCGGCGCTGACGGTCAATTGCACCACCTTGGTTGCCGCAAGGTCGAGCTGCGTTTCAACATCGAGCACTGCGCCGCCACCCAACGTCACGACGGCAGGTTCCCGCAGCGCCGAGGCAACCGCAACGCGCTCGAACGATCTGAACGCAGCCTCGCCGTGCTCCTGGAAGATCGCAGCGATGGGTCCGTGCGCGTCAACAACGCGGCGATCGGTGTCGATGAACGGAACACGCAGCAACTTCGCGATTCGTCGACCGGTTCGAGTCTTTCCAGCTCCTGGCGCCCCGATGAGTGCGACGATCGCCCTGATCTCACTCACGGTGTGATGCGCTTGCGGTGGTGAGCGAGTCTGGAATCGCCGCGAGGTACGCCTCGAGGTTCCGCTTGGTCTCGCCGAGCGAGTCGCCACCAAACTTCTCAAGTACGGCATTGGAAAGAACGAGAGCGACCATTGCCTCGGCAATGACTCCGGCGGCAGGCACCGCACACACGTCCGACCGTTGGTGGTGTGCCTCCGCCGCGGCTCCGGTTGCGACGTCGACGGTGCGAAGTGCTCGAGGCACCGTAGAGATCGGCTTCATGGCTGCCCGAACCCGCAAGACGGTCCCGGTGCTCATGCCGCCCTCGGTGCCACCGGCACGATCGCTGAGCCTCGTGATCCCAGCCTCTTTGATAACGAGTTCGTCGTGGGCTTGAGAGCCCCGTCGAGCGGCAGTAGCAAAGCCGTCACCGACCTCAACTCCCTTTATCGCCTGGATGCCCATGACAGCGCCGGCGAGTTGCGAGTCAAGACGTCGATCCCAGTGAGTGTATGAGCCGAGGCCAGGAGGCAAACCATACGCGAGTACTTCGACGACGCCACCAAGAGTGTCACCGTCGGCGTGGGCACCGTCGACCTCGGCAACCATTGCCTTGGAAGTTTCTGGGTCGAAGCACCGCAACGGATCCGAGTCGAGGCCATCGACGTCGTCTGGGCCGGGCACTGGAGCCCCTTCGGGCACGCGCACGGCGCCGATTGACAGGGTATGACTCAGAATCGAGACCCCGAGAGAGTGGAGAAATGACCGAGCCACTGCGCCAAGCGCAACGCGTGCAGCGGTCTCTCGGGCACTCGCCCGCTCGAGCACATTGCGTGCTTCAGCAAAGTCATACTTCTGCATCCCGACAAGATCGGCGTGACCCGGCCGCGGGCGAGTCAGAGCGGCACCGCGCCCAGCCGGCAGAGTCGAGAGATCGACCGGTGTCGTGCTCATCACATCTACCCAGCGCGGCCACTCGGTGTTGCCAATACGCAAGGCAACCGGACTGCCCATGCTGAGCCCAAAACGCACCCCGCCGCTGATGGTGAGCTCGTCTTGCTCGAACTTCTGGCGTGCGCCGCGGCCGTAGCCGAGAGTGCGGCGGGCTAGGTCGGACTGAATTTGCTCTGGAGAAATTGACACGCCGGCCGGCAGCCCTTCGAGAATGGCCATGAGCTCTTGACCGTGTGACTCTCCCGCTGTCAACCACCGAAGCATGGACCAATCCTCCCACAGCCCATAGCTCGTACCGTTCGAAGCGAATTCGGCACTTCGCGCAGCCCCGACTGTGGCTCAGGCGACTGCTGCCCGCATCGCGCCAAGCACGGCCGCTTCATTCTCCAGAACCAGATCCGGATCGCCAGTGAGAAAGACACGAACCTGGCCGACGGCTTGATACAGCAACATTTCGAGTCCAGATACTACTCGACCACCGACCTCGAGCCAGTCGCGAGCCAGCGGACTCGGCCATGGCGAATAGGCCACATCAAACAGCATCGCTCGTTCGCGCACGGCCGTGTCCACGCGCGGGGTGGTTACTAGCGCTCCTGCCGGCATTGTGCTCACGACGAGGCTAACGTCCCCCGCTACCCGCGAGTCAGTCATCAGCGGAATGACGAGGACCTCGATCCCGAGGCGCTGACCTAGTGCAAGAAGGGGTGCGGCGTTCTCTACCGTGCGTGCCTCGACCGTCACCTTCCCTGCACCGAGTTGAGCGAGCGCGACCAACGCGGACGCTGCCGTGGCTCCAGAGCCGAACATGTGAACGTGACTGGCCCGCGCGAGACCGGCAGCGCGAAGGGCAGCGACGATTCCGAAGACATCGGTGTTGAAGCCAACCGGGCCGTTCTGACCCATCAGCACGGTGTTCGCCGCGCCAGCGACATCAACGAGCGGATGCCGCGCCGCGAGTATCGGCACGACTTCGCGCTTGAGCGGCATCGTCAATGAGAGTCCACGCCAATCTTCGTCGAGCGAATTCACCCAAGCCGACAAACCGCCAGCCGCGACCTCAGCAGCGACGTACGTCCACCCAAGGCCAAGCTCCTCGTACGCCGCCCGATGGATCGCAGGCGAGAGCGAGTGGTCGATTGGTGACCCGAGCACCGCTAGACGCGAGGCGAACGTCCGCGGCGTCCCGAAATTAGTCACCCGCGTGGCTAATCACAGTACGTACCGTTTTCGACGCTCGCGTTGCACCATTCCCGCAACACTACGACTGCACTCTCGTGCTCGTCGACAGTCTCCGAGAACACCGTTTCGCCGGTGGCAAGGTTGATGGTGACAAAGAAGAACCATGGCCCTGCGATCGGATTGAGCGCGGCGTCGATCGCCAAGTCACCTGGCAGCCCGATTGGACCGATTGGCAAACCCGGATTCGCGTACGTGTTGTATGGGTTGCTGGCGTCAGCGCGCTCCTCGTCCGTCGTAAACACGGTGTCAAGCGTGTCGGCCCCGTATCCGACGGTCGCGTCAGACTCGAGATTCCAAGCTTCGTCCAGTCGGTTCTGGAACACGCGCGACACCTTGTAGAAGTCGTCAGGGTTCGAGCCGGCCTCGCGCTGGATGATCGAAGCCATCGTCAGCACGCGGTGACGATCCTCAGGCGCAACACCAGCGGCATCCAGTCGTGTGAACATCTCGTCGACCATGCGCTTCAGGAGACCCTGCGCAGTCTCGGTACCTTCGAGATTGTACGTTGCCGGAAAAAGGTAGCCTTCCAGAGTCGGAGCCTCCGCTGGCAAGCCGAAGAACGCGAGATCTGTTGACGCCGCTTGGAAATCCGCAAGTGGAATACCGGTCGTCTCCGCGATGATCTCGAGGGCATTCGGGAGTATTGTGCCCTCCCTAATCAGGAGCCTGTTAGTGATCTTGTTCTCGGGATTTTGTAACGCGTCGAACGCGGACTGGGCGCTCATCTCCTTTTCCAGCGCGTAATTGCCCGGGATGAAGCTCACCGGCGCGCCCTGCTCCTCAAGAGAAATAAGAAGGTCGTAGAAGGCATCGAACGTCATAGTCACGCCGGCGTCGTGAAGTGAACTGGCGACATCCGAGCCGATATCGCCGGACTGGATCGAAACGACAACTTCCTCTCCGTTGCCCGAGCCTGCGAAGTCGATCGGCAATTGCCACCCGAGCACCTCCCGCACTTGATCCTCATAGTTCAGCCAGGCGAACGCGGCAACGCCGCCAGCACCGCCGAGCAGGATGAGAATTGGGAGCGTGATCTTGAGCAACAGGAAGCTTCGTTTTCGAGGCAGCGAACGCCCGTCGGCCGAGGGGCTGCCGGTGCTCGCTCTGCCCTGCGATGCGCCCTGCGATGCGCCCGGCGATGCGCTCAGTGATTGAGAACTTCGACGTCGGCCCTCACTCTCACGTAGCTCGCGGCGAGACTGCGGTTGGTTTGGGTCGGACCCTGATTCCCTCGGTGCCGCGTCAGCGTTCGGGGTGAAGATGTCGTCCCAACTGGGCTCGTCAGCCATTAGTGCAGTCCTTCGTCAGGGTCGATCACGACGCCGGGCGGGTTCGAGGCCGAGCGCTCGAAGTCGAGGGCGCTCTGCAAAATTATCACGGCGGCAACCTGATCGACCACCGAACGCGAGGACTTTGCGTTGCGTCCAGCTGCCCGCAAGGCCGACTGGGCCGAGACTGTCGACAACCGCTCATCAACCATCCGGACCGGTACCCGTCGAAGTCGCGCGATCCCAAGCGCGAAGGCCTTGGCATCCAGTGTGGACGGCGTTTCGCGACCGGAGAGCGCGATCGGCAACCCGACGATGACCTCGATCGCCTCGATCTCTTCGATGAGTTCGGCAATCCGCTGAAGGTCGCCCGCTTCGCGCGGCACGGTCTCGACCGGTGTCGCAAGCAGACCATCGCGGTCTGAGCGCGCGACGCCGATTCGTGCGGTCCCGACGTCGATCGCGAGTCGATTGCCGGTGCGCATCATCAACCGAGAACGGCCGCGGCTACCGTATCGATCGCCGTCGCAATCGCGGACACATCCGTGCCGCCCCCCTGCGCGAGGTCAGCTTTGCCGCCGCCTCCGCCACCGAGCACCGCAGCAGCAGCCTTGGCGAGGTCCCCAGCGAGGAGCGAGTTCGACCGAGCCGCTTCGTTGGTTGCGACGATAACAACGGGCTTGCCGCCGACATCCGCGCCAAGCGCGACGACCACTTGATCTGCTCCGAGTCGTTCTCTAACGCTTGTGACAAGCGTTCGCACATCATCGGCGGATGCCACTGAGCCGAGGTTCTCCCCGACGAATGTGACGGGCCCGATCCGCCGTGCGGCGGCAACCAGTGCCGGAACGCGCTGTGCAAGTTGGCTCGAACCAAATTGCGCGATTACCCGTTCCGCGGCCTTGAGATTCGCGACAAGTTCTGAGATCCGCGCTGGCAGCTGATCGCGAGGAGTCTTGAGGGTGGACGTGAGTTCGGAGACGATCGCACGCTCGACGGCGAGGTCGCGAAAGGCGTCCATTCCGACGAGCGACTCGATCCGGCGATTGGTTGATCCCACCGAGGATTCACCGATCAGGTTGATGAGCCCGATCTCCGCCGAGCGCGAGACGTGCGTACCAGCGCACAGTTCGCGCGACCAGGCTCCGCCGATCTCGACGACCCGCACAGTTTCACCGTACTTCTCGCCGAACAGCGCCATCGCTCCGAGCGCCTTTGCGTCGTCGAGGGCCATGATGCGAGTGTCAACAGCCAGGTTGTCTCGAATCGCGTTATTCGCGACATCCTCGATCTCGGTCTTTGTCGCATGCGATAGGGCCTGATTCCAAGAGAAGTCGAGGCGCATATAGCCGGATTTGTTGTACGAGCCAGACTGATGGGCCTGCGGACCGAGAATCTGTCGAAGTGCGGCATGGATGAGATGGGTCGCCGAGTGTGCCTGAGTGGCGCCGCGTCGCCAGTCAGTGTCGACAAGGGTTGTTGCAGCGTCGCCGACACCCACGTCGCCCGTTGACACCTGGACCTTGTGGCTTACAAGGCCCTTCACCGGGCGCTGGACGTCAAGCACCTCGAGTTCGAAGCCTTTGCCAACAATCGTCCCCGCGTCGGCTTCTTGCCCGCCCGACTCTGGATACAGCGAGGTTTCAGCAAGAATGATTTCCGCGATGTCTCCGGCAATAGCCTGTGGGACGCTTGCGCCGTCGACAATGATGCCCAGCACCGTGCTTTCGGTGACGAGCGAGTCGTAGCCGGTGAACCCCGTCTCGCCGTGGGCGCGGAATGCGCTGTAGACCGAGAGATCTGCCAAATGCTGCTTCTTGGTCTTAGCATCGGCCTTGGCGATCGTTCGCTGGTGCTGCATCAAGACATCGAATGCTTCACGATCAACGGCCAGTCCAGCCTCTTCTGCAATCTCGAGCGTGAGGTCGATCGGGAACCCGTAGGTGTCGTGCAGCAGGAAGGCGGTTTCGCTCGGGAGCTCGGGCGCGCCAGCCTGCTGAGTGCGCGCGACAGCGAGATCGAGGATGGTCGTGCCGCTCGCGAGGGTGCGCAGGAAGGTCTCCTCCTCGGCGTATGCCAGTCCTGAGATGCGCTCGAAGTCGGTCGCGACCTCCGGATACGCCGCAGCCATCGCGTCTCGTGACGCAGGGAACAGTTCAGCGAACGTCGGTTCTTCGACTCCGAGAAGCCGCATCGCTCTCACGCTCCTTCGCAACAAGCGACGCAGGATGTATCCGCGACCCTCGTTGCTCGGGGCAACCCCGTCTGACATGAGCATGAGGCTGGAGCGCACGTGGTCTGCGATGACGCGCATGCGCACGTCATCTTCGAGCTGTGCCCCATACCTTCGCTTCGACAGGGCGGCTGCCGTGTCGAGCACCGGGCGCACCTGATCGATCTCATACATGTTCTCGACACCCTGTTTGAGGAAGGCGACCCGCTCCATTCCCATACCGGTGTCAATGTTCTTCTTGGGAAGATCGCCGAGGATCTCGAACTCCTTACCGTGCCCTGCACCGCGCAGGAACTGCATGAATACGAGGTTCCAGATCTCGACGTAGCGGTCGTCATCGGTCGCTGGTCCACCGTCGATGCCGTACTTGCGACCGCGGTCGAAGAAAATCTCTGAGCACGGACCAGCTGGCCCCGGCTGCCCGGTCGACCAGTAATTCGTGTCCATGTCAAGTCGCTGGATCCGATCCTCGGGTAGCCCGGCGATCTTCTTCCAGAGCGCGATCGCTTCGTCATCGTCTTTGTACACGGTGACCCAAAGATCTTTTTCGTTGAACCCGAGTCCGCCAGTGGCCTCACTCGACGTCAGTAGCTCCCAGGCGTAGCCAATGGCCCCCTCTTTGAAGTAATCGCCGAAGGAGAAGTTTCCATTCATCTGGAAGAAAGTGCCGTGCCGAGGGGTCTTTCCGACCTCTTCAATGTCGTTGGTGCGAATGCACTTCTGAACACTTGTTGCTCGTGGATATGGCGCTGGCACGAGTCCAGTGAGGTACGGCACGAACGGCACCATCCCTGCGACCGTGAACAGCAGGGTCGGGTCGTCGCTGACAAGCGACGCCGATGGCACGACAGTGTGACCGCGGTCCCCGAAGAAGTTCAGCCAGCGACTCTGAATGTCGGCGGTGCGCACCTACTTGGCGCGCTTGGACAGATCGGCAATGATGTCTTCGGCTTCAGCCATGGCGGCGCGCAACTCAGCCTCGCGGGCCTTGTAGCCGTCAACGACGACTGAGCCGAACTCTCTAGCTTTGTCGTCGACGTCGTCGAAGAACTTTTTGCCTTCTGGCGTCTTAGACACCTGGTGTGCAGCGATAAAGCCGACACCGACGCCGATGACTAACCACAGTGCACTCTTCATGGTCAAGCTCCCCGTTCACTACTGATGGATGGTGGCTGTGACCAGCTTAGTTCGAGCATCCGTGGCCCACTCGGTTTCGCGAGTCGACTGCTTAGCGTGCAGCGTAGTACTCGACGACAAGCTGGACCTCACAGGTGATCGGAACCTCGGCTCGCTTCGGACGACGCACCAGGCGCGTCTGCAGCTTGTCGAGTTCGACCTCGAGGTAGCCTGGAGTCTTCGGCAGAACGTCAACGTGGCCGCCAACCGCTGCAACCTGGAAGATCTCCATGCCTTCGCTCTTCGCCTTCACGTGCACGAGCTGTCCTGGCTTGACTCGGAATGACGGGCGGTCAACGAGCTGGCCGTCGACCAGAATGTGGCGATGGACGACCATCTGGCGCGACTGCGCTGTGGTACGAGCGATGGCCGAACGAACCAAGATTGCGTCAAGACGCATTTCAAGTTGCTCAACTAGATTCTCACCGGTCAGCCCCGCTGCCTTGCGCGCCTCTTCGAACTGGATCTTGAGCTGGGCCTCACGGATGCCGTACTGGGCGCGGAGACGCTGCTTCTCGCGAAGTCGGACGGCGTAGTCGCTGTCAGCCTTGCGCTTGGTGCGACCGTGCTCGCCCGGCGCGTACGGGCGCTTCTCCAGATACTTTGCGGCCTTCGGAGTGAGAGCGATACCGAGCGCACGCGACAGACGCGTCTTGCTGCGGGTACGTGACTTTGTAGACACAGGTTCCTTTTCGTTGGATCAACATGGGAAACCGACTGCTCGCGAACACGCCTACGCGCGCAAAGCGAATCGGACGAAAGTAGAGGGATGGCCCGCAGCAAGTGAACACTGCAAAGCTCGATCTGCGAAACCCGATCTGCTAAACGACCAGGGCTTCTCAACCAGCGATTCCGTTGCAGCCGCGCGCGGAAATCAGGCTTTAGAACCATCAGAGACTATCACGAACTCCGACCGTTCCCTCGTGAATGGCGGCGCTGTCCGAGGAACGACTACCCGCCATCGAGAATCGCCCGCAATTTCGCGAGCCTGGCAGCGACATCCCGTTCGTTGCCGTTTGACGTTGGTCGGTAGTACTTGGTACCGAGAAGTTCGTCCGGCAGGTATTGTTGCGCGGCAATCGAGAACTCTGCGTCGTGAGCGTACTTGTACCCTTTGCCGTGCCCGAGGCGCTTCGCGCCGGCGTAGTGCGCATCGCGCAAGTGGATTGGAACGCGTCCGATCTTCCCAGCTCGAACGTCGGCAATGGCCGAATCCAATGCAACGTATGCGGCATTCGACTTCGGTGCCATCGCTAGGTATACGACGGCTTCGGCGAGCAGGATTCTTCCCTCGGGCATTCCGATCAATTGCACTCCCTGGGCGGCTGCCACTGCGACATTGAGGGCGTGCGGGTCTGCCATCCCAACGTCCTCGGCGGCGAGAATCATCACACGCCTCGCGATGAATCTTGGGTCCTCGCCAGCCTCAATCATCCGTGCAAGGTAATGAAGAGCGGCGTCTACATCTGACCCGCGCACTGACTTAATAAACGCGCTGATGACGTCATAGTGCTCATCGCCCTGGCGGTCGTAGCGCAATAGCGCCCGATCTACAGCGGTTGCGACAATCTCGGCCGTCACGACTGGCAGTCCTTCGCCGGCATGAGAGACGGATGCCGCGAACGCCGCGGCTTCAAGGGCGGTCAGCGCTCGCCGCGCGTCGCCAGAAGCAAGTCTAACGAGGCTAGCGCGGGCGTCATGATCGAGTTCGACCGAGTTTGCAAGTCCTCGCGGATGTGCAATTGCCCGATCAATCACTACCCCAAGATCGTCGTCACTCAAGGCTTCGAGCGTGAGGAGGAGGGAGCGTGACAGCAACGGTGCAATCACCGAGAACGAGGGATTCTCCGTCGTCGCGGCAACGAGAATCACCCAGCCGTTCTCAACTCCTGGCAGAAGTGCATCCTGCTGCGCCTTCGTGAACCGGTGTATCTCGTCGAGGAAGAGCACGGTCGACACTCCATAGAGATCCCGACTTGACAGTGCGTCTTCGATGACTTGACGGACATCCTTGACGCCAGCGCTTACCGCGGAGAGTTCAACGAACTTTCGCCCGGAACTATTTGCGATCGCTTTGGCAATCGTGGTCTTGCCGGAGCCTGGCGGACCCCAGAGAATGATCGAGACCGAGCCGGTGCCGGTCGGCTGATCTGAGGCGAGGTTTACCAGCGGCGAACCGGGCGTCAACAAGTGCCGCTGACCCGCGATCTCGTCGAGGGACTGCGGCCGCATCCGAACAGCGAGTGGACTGACACCACTGTGCAAGCCCGGCTGTCCGTTCATGACGCAATGCTAACGGCGCTGGATCGCCGGCAGTTTGGTCGTGCTCCGTGCTGCACCGTAAAGTGCAGGGTGGCCTCCATAATCGGTTGGCATTGCACGGTCTAAGGAGCACAAGCGTGGCAGGCAACAAGAGTTCCGAGCGCGAGGCTCGAGAGGCACGAGAACGACTCCGGCGCTACAACGCCAGACAGACCGTGTATCAGAACCAGCTTGCGCGGCGGCGGCGCGACAACATCCTTGCGGTCGTCGGCGTTGTGATCATTGCGGCATTGGCCGCCGGCACGCAGGTGTTCTACTTCACGGCTGGCCCAGGTGTTCCAACGCCGGCTCCATCAGCGTCCGATGCGCCCGTGGCGGAGCCGACTGCCCTAGCCGGCGCCAACGTTGGAGACGTTCCAGACCCGTCCCTCTCGGAGGGTCGATTGTGGACCGGTGACCTGACGCTCAACGAGATCACGCTCGGGATCGAACTGAACGGTGTTGCCGCGCCGCAAGGTGTCGCAACGTTCGTGGCATCCAGTCAAAGCGGCTACTACCTCGGAAAAAGCTGCCATCGGCTAGTCCTCAGTGCATCAGCTGGACTGATCCAGTGCGGCTCATTCGACGGGACCGGCGCAAGTGATCCAACCTTTAGCTTCGGTCCAATCGAGAATTCGGCGGTCGACGGCATCTACCCAGCCGGGACCATCGCGCTTGCTCGTGGCGGCAATGACGGGTTCAGTCAGGGTCGACAGTTCTTCATCGTCTTCCAAGATGCCACTCTCCCGGATGACTCGGCGGGCGGGTACACGATCATCGGCCGTGTGACCTCTGGTCTCGACGAGCTCGTCGCCCAGATTGCGCCGGCAGGGATAGTTGGCGGACTCGAAGACGGTGCACCGGTGGTACCAACGTCAATTACGGGCCTCACAATCCAGTAACGCCGTTCGAGGCTGTAAAGCCTTGCCATAAGCTGGTTCAGGCGCGACCGAGACCCTCTGTTGCGCACTCTCGGGCACACAAAGCAAGGTGATGACAGTGGTGGCAGGCGAGCAGTCCCCGTGGGGTCGTGTCGATGAATCGGGCACGGTCTTTGTGCGCGAGAGTGATGGCGAGCGAGCTGTTGGCCAGTTCCCAGATGGCACACCAGAGGAAGCGCTCGCCTACTTCGAACGCAAGTTCGTCGAGCTCGCTGGCCAAGTGACCCTCCTCGAGCAGCGCGCCAAACGGGGTGCTCCGGCGGCCGATGTTGCCAAGACCGTCGCGACCCTCTCGACCTCGATCGCAACAGCTAATGCCGTCGGCAATCTCGCAGCCTTGGCCGATCGCGTCACTGCACTCGGCGGGATCGTCACCGAACTCACTGAGAAGCAAAGTGAAGAAACCAAAGCAGCCACCGCAGCGGCAATTGCCGAACGCACGGCACTCGTGATCGAGGTTGAGACCCTCGCTGCAGCCGACTCGGCGAAGGCGCAGTGGAAGACAGTGACTGCCTCCGTCGATGCCATGTTCGCTCGCTGGCAGAAGCACCAGACCGATGGGCCTCGACTTCCGAAAGCCGAAGCGAACGCCCTTTGGGTGCGTTTCAGAGCGGCAAGAGGGACCATCGACAATGCCCGCAGGGCCTACTTTGCAGACCTCGATACAACTCACCGGCAGGCCCGCGATGCCAAGCAGGCCCTCGTCGACAAGGCCGAGGCGCTCAGCTCGCAGGGGGCGGCGGCGATCCCGACCTACCGAGCGCTCCTCGACTCGTGGAAGGCCGCTGGGCGTGCTGGTAAGAAACTCGACGACGCGCTGTGGGCCAAGTTCAAGGCAGCGGGAGACGCGCTGTACTCAGCAAAAGCTGAGGTCGATGCGAAAGACAGCGTCGAGTTCGGCGCGAACCTTGAGGCAAAGCTCGCTCTCTTGGTCGAGGCTGAGGCCCTTGTCAAAGAGACAGACCGCCTGAAGGCAAAAGAGGCGTTGCTGTCGATCCAGAAGCGTTGGGACAAGGTGGGCAAAGTACCTCGCGATCAGGTTCGCGTCGTCGACGATCGGCTGCGGCTCGTTGAGACAGAAGTACGAAAGCTCGACGAAGAGCACTGGCAGAAGAACAATCCAGAGCGGCAGCAGCGTTCAGACGGCTTCGCCGGTCAGCTCGCTGAAGCGATCGCGAAACTTGAGCGCGAGCTTGACGAGGCGAGAGCCAAGGGCGACGAGAAGAAGATCGCGGTCGCTCAGGAGGCGCTGGATGCTCGGAAGGCTTGGCTCGGAGCTGTCAAGTCCTAAATTTCGTCCTCATCCACAGCCCGAAAGATCTGCACAGACTCTTTGACTCTCGGTGATACGCGGCGCTGTGCCGCGCACACTGTGACAGTGTCTTTTCGACTCTTTTCCACTGAACTCCCCGCTGTGTTGTCTTCGCAGGATCTGCCTCTTCCTGAGCTGTGCGCAGCGCGACTCGACGGTGAACTCTTCGGACTCTGCGATGGGTTCGTCGTTGTTGACCAACCCGATCACCGCAATCAGCGCGCCGCGGCGGTTCAGATTGGTCAACCTGATCGGGTCATTGCTGAGCAACGAACCGCGGCCTGGATCTGGGGCGCAACACAATCGCCGCCATGGCCCCACGAACTCTGCGTTGGCACCTCAGCGCGAGTGCGATCTTCCGGCTCAGGCTGGGCCAATGTTCGGGAGGTTGTCATTGAACCGAGCGAGATTGTCATCGTTGCTGGTCTTCAGGTCACGACTCCGCTCAGGACGATTGTCGACTTGGCACGCTTCGCGATTCCGTTCGGAGAACATGAGGTAGGCATTGTCAAGGCCATGGTCGCGAGCGGTCTTACCCGACTCAGCGACTGCAGGATTGCTCTCACGCAGCGGCGCAATCTGCCGAACAAGCGACGCGCGCTCGAACGGCTTGAGCGCTGCACCCGCGAGTGAGCCGCGGATTGTCAGTGGAACTGCGCGGCAGTCATGCTACGCGGCCGTCATGCCGCGAGCTAGCCGCTATTGACTCGATAGACGTCGTACACCGCGTCGATCCGCCGCACCGCGTTGAGCACGCGATCGAGATGGGTCGTGTCCCCCATCTCGAACACGAATCGGCTCAGTGCCAAGCGTTCGCTCGAAGTCGACACTGTCGCAGAAAGGATGTTGACATGATTCTCGCTGAGGACGCGGGTGACATCCGAGAGCAGACCTGAGCGGTCGAGCGCTTCGACCTGAATCTGCACGAGGAAGATGCTCTTCGACGAAGGGGCCCATTCGACCTCGATCATCCTTTCAGGCTCTTGAAGCAGGGACGCAACGTTATTGCAATCGCTTCGATGCACCGAAACTCCCGCCCCGCGCGTGACGAACCCGACGATGTCATCGCCTGGCACCGGCGTGCAGCACTTCGCAAGCTTGACGAGGATATCTGGCGCTCCGCGCACGAGCACCCCGGAGTCACTGTTCTTCAGCGCTCGGCTGCGACCTGTCGGAGCGAACTCAATGTCGGAATCCTCAGTCTCGGCCTCGGTGTGAAGCGAGGCGAGTACCTTCTCGATCACCGACTGTGTCGAGACATGCCCCTCACCGACCGCGGCGTAGAGCGCCGAGACGTCGTCGTACTTCATCTGGGCCGCAACTTCGGCGAAGGAGTCCTGACTCATAAGCTTCTGGAGTGGCAGATTTTGCTTTCGCATCGCCCGAGCAATGGCGTCCTTGCCGTGCTCGACGGCTTCTTCTCGGCGCTCCTTCGTGAACCACGCGCGAATCTTGTTGCGTGCCCGCGTGCTCTTGACGAAACTCAACCAACCCTGGCTCGGACCCGCATCCGGGTTCTTCGAAGTGAAGACCTCGACGGAATCTCCACTAGCTAGGCTGCTCTCTAAAGGCACCAGCCGCCCGTTGACCTTTGCACCCATCGTGCGATGACCGACCTCGGTGTGAACCGCATAAGCAAAATCGACGGGGGTTGCACCAGCAGGTAGACCGATCACCTTGCCCTGTGGTGTGAAGACATACACCTCCTTTGCGCCAATCTCGAACCGCAAAGAGTCGAGGAACTCGCCAGGATCGCTGGTCTCCGCTTGCCAATCCGTGATGTGTGCAAGCCACGCCATTTCGGTGTCATTCTGGCTGGTGGATGCCACGGAGTTCTTGCCCCCGTTGACGCGATCCTTGTACTTCCAGTGCGCCGCGACGCCGAACTCTGCGCGGTTGTGCATCTCGTGCGTGCGGATCTGAATCTCGACGGCCCGACCCTGAGGTCCGATCACCGTCGTATGCAGCGATTGATACAGGTTGAACTTCGGCGTCGCAATGTAATCCTTGAACCGGCCAGGAATCGGATTCCAGCGGGCGTGAATCGACCCGAGCACCGCGTAGCAGTCGCGGACGGAATTGACAAGAACGCGAATGCCCGTCAGGTCATAGATCTCGTCGAAGTCTCGGCCGCGAACGATCATCTTTTGGTAGATCGAATAGTACTGTTTCGGGCGCCCCTCGACCACGCCCTTGATCTTCGCAGCCTTGAGGTCGTCATTTACCGCGTCGATAACCTGCTGCACGAAACCCTCTCGCTGCGGCGTTCTCTGCTTCACGAGGCTTTCGATCTCGACATAGAGCTTGGGGTTGAGGACGGCGAACGAAAGATCCTCGAGCTCAAGCTTCACGGCCTGAATCCCAAGCCGGTGGGCGAGCGGGGCGTAGATGTCGAGAGTTTCCCGAGCCTTTCGCTGAGCTGACGCCTCCTCGACGAAACCCCAGGTGCGCGCATTGTGAAGACGATCGGCCAGCTTGATGATGAGAACGCGGATGTCCTTCGACATCGCAACAATCATCTTTCGAACTGTTTCAGCTTGCGCGCTGTCACCGTATTTAAGCTTGTCAAGCTTTGTGACACCGTCCACAAGCATCGCGATCTCGTCGCCGAAGTCCGCGCGTAGCTGCTCAAGGTCGTATGCGGTGTCCTCGACGGTGTCGTGGAGTAGGGCCGCAGCGATGGTTTTAGGTCCGATTCCTAGGTCTGCCAGAATCTGCGCTACGGCGACCGGGTGGGTGATGTAATCCTCGCCGCTCTTGCGTTTCTGACCCTTATGCGCTCGTTCGGCTGCAAGATACGCGCGGTCAACAAGCATCAGATCCGACTTGGGATGATGCTGGCGCACTGTTCGAATCAACGCCTCAACGGCGCCGACCGGCTGAGCTCGCGAAAATAAGCGCGGGAGCAGGGTACGCAGGGAGGCGGGGCTTTGCGTCGTTTCAGTCAACGGCTTACCTCCTCAGCCGAGTCTAGTTTGGGGATGTCTCGCTCCCAGACTCAACCTCGCCACCAGCGGCTTCCCATGCGACCATGCCACCGGAGACAGAAACGGCAATGAAGTCAGCCCCGCGAAGCGCACGCGTCGCACGTTCTGAACGGACCCCGCTGTGGCAGATGATTAAAATCTCGGTGTCCCTTGGCAACTCGGAGCGTCGAGCGTCGAGCTCTCCGAGCGGAATCAAGTGCGCATCGGGCGCGTGCCCAGCGTCCCACTCGCGTTGTTCCCGGACATCAATCAAGGGCGTGCCGTCGCGAACGAGATCAACGGCGAGCTGCGCGACAATCTCCGGAGCCGACTCGGCAGCACTCAGATCCATCGGATCAGAATACCCCGGGGGCGGCGACTCGATCGCAAGTCGACTAGCGAACGGACGCGGCTTCACGCACAGCAAGAACCTTCACGGTGCGCGACTTTATGGCCGGCTCGTTCTCTCTCAAGTGGGCGTAGACCGGGGAGCCGATGAAGACCGACGAGTACGTCGCGACAATGATTCCAACGAATAGGGCCAGTGCGATGTCGCGAAGAACTCCGGCACCGAGAAGGTATGCACCCACAAACAGAATCGCCGCAACAGGCAGCGCGGCAATAACGCCGGTGTTGATCGAACGGACAAGTGTTTGGTTTACAGCAAGATTCACCGACTCTGAGAAGGTGCGAGACGTACTTTCGGCATCCTCTTCGGTGTTTTCACGGACTTTGTCGAACACGACGACGCTGTCGTACAGAGAGTATCCGAGGATCGTGAGAAAGCCGATCACGGCAGCCGGGGTGATCTCAAAACCAAAGATGCCGTAGACACCGACGGTAATCACCATGACGTGCAGGAGTGAGAGATTCGCCGCGAGTGCCATCTTCCAAGTGCGGAAGTAGATCCACATGAAGATTGCAGCGAGCGCGATGAAGACGATGAGTGCTCGTATCGCCGCGGTGCTGATGTCTGCGCCCCATGACGGTCCCACGAACGACGATGCGACATCATTGACCGGTACGTCGAATGCCGTTGCGAGCGCGCCCCGAACCGCACTCGAGTCTTCGACATCGAGCTGCTCTGTTTGCACGCGGATTGAGCGATTCGCTGCATCGCCGATCAGTGAGACGCGCGGTGAGGCATCCGGAACAATTGCGGTCACAGTTCCGATAGCAAGCTGCTGGTCCGGCTCTGCTTCGACGCCGGCCACTTGGAACTCGGAACCTCCGCGGAACTCGATCCCGAACACAAATCCGCCTCGGGCGATCGGAACGATCACAGACACCGCGACGATGACGGCGGCGATCACGTACCAAACGCGACGCTTGCCCACAAAGTCGTACGAACGAGCTCCCGTATAGAGGTCGTTACCGAACGTGACGAGACCTGACATCAGTCGTTCCCTCCCTTGGCCGATGCGGCGGCCTTGCGTTCCGCGATTGTCTGCCGCTTCGCGGCCTCTCGAGATGCCCCCGACTTTCCGGCGACGACAGGCGCGCGAAATTGAGCGCGCCCACGATACACGGCCCCGAGTGCGGTCGGATCCAAACCACTGAGCGGATGCCCGCTGGAGAAGAATCGCGTCGTCGCCAGCAGTTGCATCATTGGATGGGTAAAGAGCACGACAACGATCACGTCAATGATGACGGTCACGCCGAGCGTCAATGCGAACCCTCGAACGTTGCCGATCGCGAGGGCGAAGAGCACCACCGCAGAGATCAGGTTGATCGACTTTGCGGCTAGGACCGTGCGCAGTGCGCGCTTCCACCCGGCTTCGACTGCCCCCTCAAGGCTTCGGCCGTCACGAAGCTCATCACGAATGCGCTCGAAGTACACGATGAACGAGTCAACGGTCAAACCGATTGCCACAATGAGTCCCGCAACCCCCGCGAGCGAAAGGCGGTACCCCTGCCTCCACGCCAAAATGGCGATGACGAAGTAGGTGAGGACGCCTGCGACAATGAGCGAGGCGATTGTGACGCTGGCAAGCGCCCGGTACTGAAACAGCGAATACCCGACAACGAGGATAAGGCCAATCAAGCCAGCGATCAGGCCGCTCTGAAGCTGGGTTGAACCGAGAGTCGCAGAAATGTTCTCTTGGCTCAGTATCTCGAAGCTGATCGGCAATGCGCCGAATTTGAGTTGATCAGCGAGGGTCTTGGCGCTCTCTTGAGTGAATGACCCGCTGATCTGCGGTTGCCCGTCTGTGATGGTGGCGTTCGTTGTTGGCGCGGATATTACCCGGCCATCGAGCACAATAGCAAAGCGATTGCGCACGTCGGTCTGGGGGAAGCCAAACAGCCTGGTCGTGACGTCGGCGAACTGCTGCGTACCCAGTTCGTTGAAGGTAATGAACACACCCCATTGACCGGTGCTGGCGCCTTGACTGTTGCTGATCAGACCGCTCGTCGCATTCGAGATGGTTTCGCCGGAAACTTCAACCGGTCCCAGGATGTACTTGAAACTGCCGTCGACTTCACAGGTGATCAGCGGCTGGTCGGCCGGGGCGACGTTTGTGTTCGCAGAATCGAGCGTTGTGCAGTCGAAATCCTGATACTCGGCGAACAGTGCTGGCGTCACCCAATTCGGGTCGCTTGCATCGGTCGGGGTCGCGGTCGGGGTCGTTGGCAGGTTTGGATCGACCGTCGGGGTCGTTGGCAGGTTTGGATCGACCGTCGGGGTTGGGGCTGGCGTCGGGGTTGGTGTCGAACCATCGATCGGAGCACCGCTCGGGTTCGTCGCGCTCGATGCGGCAACATCGGTGAAGATCAGCGGGCGGAACTCGAGCTTCGCCGAAGACTGGATTCGCCTGAGGGTTTCTTCGTCTGGCTCACCAGGAATTGCCACGATCACGTTTCGATCGCCTTGGGTTGTGACCTCAGCCTCAGCGACGCCCGCCGCGTCAATGCGGTCACGAATGATCGCGACCGCTTGATTGAGCTGCTCCTGAGTTACTGTGTCGCCGCTACCAAGTTGCGCACCGAGGGTGATCTGAGTGCCGCCCTGCAGGTCGAGGGCAAGCTTGGGAGTCCAGGTTGCCGTCGAGAACAGCACCCCACCGGTCAGAATGGCGCCAAGTCCGACGGTGATGACGGCGAGCCAAGCGAGTGATCGCCACGCCTTCTTCACGGGAGTACTTCTTGCCACCGGCGAACTCAGCTCTCTCTTGTGATTCAGCGGCGCACGAGCGCATGGCTGTGACTGCCGACCCGCACGGCCAGCAACTTAGGCTAGCGGTTACTCCGCGTCCTTCTTCACACTGCGCCGGACGGGCTTCTTGACTTCCGGCGTGACTCGCTCGCCAAACTGGGGGTCAGCGAGCACTTCGACCGTACTTTCGTTGAGCTTGACGCGCTTGCGCTCGTCGCGCTCCGCGGCCTCGCGATTCGCGATCTCCATCGCTTCTTCGACCGATCGGGGGCTGCCCGGCTCAACAGCGCCCGCATCCTCTCCGACAACCTTCGCGATGGTCTGACTGTGCACGCGCACAACGTTGCCAGGACTTGTCTCGACCTCGGCCACCTTGCTGAGTTCGTCGATGGAGAGCAAAGTCCCGTACAGACCGAAGTTCGTCATGATCTCGGCCCCGGGAACGATCTGCGTACGAAGCTCTTCCATCTGCTGCTTGCGCTTGCGGCTGTTGCGGAACATGAAGAAAATGAGCACCGCGAGAATTACGAGCATTCCGATAGTCAACGGATCCATGGGTTACCTTCCGAGAGGGAGTCGATGCGCGGTCGAGTCTAGACAGACGATGTGTGCGACCACCTGTGAATTATAGGTCATCACCGAACAGGGCCTCTCGCCCGCGATCGAGACCGAAGTGCTTCCAGGCTGCGGGAGTCGCTACGCGACCTCTCGGTGTTCTGGTCAGGAGACCGATTCGCACCAGAAATGGCTCAACAACCGATTCAACAGTCTCAGCTTCTTCACCAACTGAGACGGCGAGCGTGTTGAGGCCGACCGGGCCACCGTCGAAGCGCGTCAACACGACGTTCATCACGGCACGATCGAGTCGATCGAGCCCAAGTTCGTCAACGTCGTACAGTTGCAAAGCAGCGTGCACGGCGTCGATGCTCACGGTTGTCGCATTGACGATTGAGTAGTCGCGCACTCGCCGAAGCAACCGGTTCGCTATGCGCGGGGTGCCGCGACACCGACCAGCGATTTCACCGAGGGCGCGATAGTCCACCTCGAGTCCAAGCAGGTCCGCCGCACGCGTCAGCACTTGCTGCAGTTCTGAAACGTCGTAGAACTCAAGGTGTGCGGTGAAGCCGAATCGATCGCGTAACGGGTTCGGCAGGAGGCCTGA
>Ga0105044_10004368_pt1 | contig 19436 bp, 11 predicted proteins | sample MAT01_FD_78092 | JGI IMG/M metagenome (GOLD analysis project Ga0105044, IMG submission 78092) | Freshwater microbial communities from Lake Fryxell liftoff mats and glacier meltwater in Antarctica - MAT-01 | ecosystem: Environmental > Aquatic > Freshwater > Ice > Liftoff microbial mat | place...
CTTGTTGGCCGCCCTGCTGACCTTGGCCCTGGCCTTCTCCCGGCTGCTGACCCTGGCCCGGCTGCTGACCCTGGCCTTGCCCCTGTTGGCCGCCCTGCTGACCTTGACTCCCCGGTTGGCCCTGCTGCCCTTGCTGGCTGTTTTGCTGCTTCTGTGGCCCCTGCTGCCCGCCCTGCTGGCCTTGTTTGTCGGCCACACGGTCCCGCAACGACTCCAATCCCTCCACCAGCGCACGCGTGCGCTCCAGTGTCCGCTCCTGCGTGCGTGCCGCCGACTCGCCCTGCAACGACCCGGACGCGGCTCGCAGACGTTCCGCCACGTCCTTCAGGTTCTCGCCGATCTGGCCCTCGAACTCCGACGCGTACTCCGCCGAGCCGCCGCGCATGACCTGTTTGCTGAAGTCGATCTTGTCGGCCACCCGCGTGTCGCGAATGCTTTCCGCCGCTTCGCCCAGCTTGCCCGCCGCCTTGGGCTGGTCGCGACGCGCTTCGCGGGCGAGTCGGTCGGCGTCGGCTTCCAGTTTGCGCACGTCGCTGCCGAGGGCGTCCTTCTGCTCGCCCAAACGCCGCTGCTGCTCGTTGCGCGTATTCGGCGCCGCGCCTTGCATCGACTTCACTCCCTCCGCGATTTCCTGCTGACGCGCCTCGAGTTCACGTGCGCGATCGGACAGCTGTTGCACGCCACGATTCACTTCGTTGGCGCGCGTGCCCTCGAGATTGCGCGCCGCTCGATTCAATTCTTCAAGCGCCGCGCTGCCTTGCGCTGCCGATCCGCTGGAGGCTCGACGCATGGCGTCGGCCGCCTGCTGCAGCCGCTGCGCGGCGTTACCGAGTTCGGGATTGTTCTGCTCACGTGATAACCGCTCCAGTCGACGCGCCTCTTCCTCGGCCTGACGCGCGAGTTCGCGCTGGGCACCGCTGTTCGCCTGTTGACCCTGTGAGCCTTGCTGTCCTTGACCGCTCTGCTGCGCCCGGCCACTACTGCTCGAGGCACCGCCGCTGCTGCCCGATGATCCACCGCCCTGCTCTTGCCCCAACCGCTGTCGCATGGCTTCGGCCTGACGCTGCATGCGCTCGTTCTCCTGCTGTTGACGCTGCGCCAGTTGTCGCAGCTTCTCGATCGTTTCATCGACTGCCTGCTGCGCGCTCTGCTGCGATTGCGACTGCTGCTGCACCGCTTCGTACTGATTGCGCAGCTTGTCGGTCTCGAGCTCGAACAAGTCGGCCAGATCTTCAGCCTTCTGTCCACCACCACCGCCACCACCACCGCCGCCGCCACCACCGCCCATCTGCACCTGTACGTCACGGTACAGCGCCTCGGCGCGCTGCAGATGCTGCAATGCCTGCTGCTCCAGCGGCAGCGCATCGGTACCACGTCCACGCCCCAGCTGCTCCTCGGCCAGCTTCATCGCGCTCGCCGCCGTTTCGGTCTCCACACGGATCTTGGCGTACATCGTGTCGCCTGCCGCGAGTCCGCGCTCTTTCAGACTGTTCGCGAGTTTCTCCACATCGCCACGTAACCGCCCTTCGGCAATGGTGAGCGTCGTGATGTCTTCACGACGCTTCCTGGTGGCGGTGCTGCCGCTGGCACTGCTGCTGTCGCGCAGCCAATTGAACGTGCCGGCCACCACTTCCTTCTGCCGTGCCACAAAGCCTTCGGGCGAATCACCCTGCGGACCACCGCCACCGCCGCCACCGCCGCCCTGTTGCTCGGCCTGACGATAGTCCTTCGAAAACGGACGCACCTCGAGAAAGTAGACGTCGCTGCTGCCGGTGTGCCCCGATCCGTCCTTGGCCACGGCGTGGTACGCTACGAGATCTCCGGGTACCAGCGACATCTCTTCGAGGAACAACGTGTGCGCCGCACGCGCATCACGCGGACGACGCGTCGTGCTGTCCTGCATCACGATGCGCTTCTCCGGTCCGCCGTTCACGCGATAGCGCAGTTCGAGCGCGACCACGCCCAGGTCATCGCTGGCTTGCACCGCCACCGTGACTTCGTCGGTGTTCGACGCCTTCGTGTCGCGCCCCGGCTCTTCGATGGTCACGCGCGGTCCACGATCGGGAATGGCGTCGATGACGTACTCCACCGAGCCCGCGACGGTGGTGCCGTCGGTGGTGATGAGGTCCACATGATAGAACCCGCTCTTCGCCACGCGGAAGCGACCGACCACCGTGCTGTCACCGTCGATCGTCATGGGCGCCGTCGTGCCGTCGTCGAAGCGAAGCACGCCACTGGCTACTTTGCGCGTGACCTTGGCGTGCACCACGACCGTGGTGCCCACGATGGCCGCCACATCACCGCCGTCTTCGACGTGCTCGGCGGGCATACCGCTGTACGCCGGGAAGTTCAGGTCGAGCGACACGTTCGACACCGCCGGCAGGTCGTTCACCGTGAGCAAATAGGTGGGTGACCGCACATCGGCCGACTCCACGTAGTACTCGGTGGGCTTCGTGATATCGAACAGACGCGACCTGAAGCGCGACGAATCGGCTTCGGGACTCATCGGCAGTCGCTGCCACTCGCTCAGGGAATCGCTGCGAAACACCAGTTCAGCGCCCTCGGCGGAAAAGCCGACCAGCGCTGCGTGTACCTCGATCGCCCCGCCGCGCGGCACGGCCACGTTGCCGGGTTCGATGGACAGCGCACGCACCGGTACCGCCGCTTCCGCCGTGCCGAAGGGCACGAACAGTAGTTTCGCGCCTTCGCGCACACGGGCCGGACCCGCCACGAACATCAGCACCGCGACGGCCGCCACACCACCCAGCATCTGCACCGCGCGCACCATGCGCGGACGCTCCAGCGCCGTGCGCTGCTGCAGCGGCGCGATAGCCGCACTGGCCCGCGACATCAGGCGCGCGGACAACGCTCCTGACTGTCGCTCGTTCTCCGGCACATGTGCTTCCTGCACGGCGGTGATGAGCGACTGCTCGAGCTGTGGCGCGCACTCTTCCACGTACAGCGCGAACCGCTCATCGCCGGCGCGTTTCATGAGCGGCAGCACGAGTCCGCGAACGAACGCGGTCGCGATCAGGGTGTAGCCGACCAGCCGCGCCATAATCGGGGCTCGACCGTCACCGGTGAACAGCGTGAGCACGAGTATGGTGGCCAGCACGGCCAGTAACACGGCCGCGCCGATCCAGACCAGCGACTCGAGGATAACGCGCTGACGCCACTGACGGCGCAGCAGGCCGAGGGTGGCGAGAAGTTGACGGTCGGGACTCATGTGGAACTCCGGTCGGAAGCGGACGCGGACGAAGACACGGACGAAGACGACGGTATCACAGGACGGACGCGTCTGGCCACGGCGCGCCATCCGCGCGTGGCCATGATCGTTTCAGCCACCAGCGCCAGCGCGACGATGACCAACAGTACACGCCACGGATTCTGGCGTCGCTCTAGCTCGACCGTCGTGGGCGGCGCGTTCGACGCCATCGTACCGGGCTCGGCGTCTCGAACACCGAGCAATAGTTCAGTGGTGTCCATGGGGGTGAGTTCGGATTCGCTGGCCGGGGCATTGGCCGCGACCCGACCCACGGCGGCACCGGTCGCACTCACCGCAAATGCTTCGTACAGACCGGCGTCCGCGAGCGGCACGGCGCTGCCCAGCGAGTCCGCTTGTGGACGGAGCAACGAACCATTCGGAGCGCGCACGACGGGGTCCTTTACCGACGCTGCCAGCGACCAGCTCTCGCTCGTGGAACGCCAGAGCGGGACCGCATCGCGTCCCGATGTATGCAGCACGAGCTGCCGCACGAAGGGCAGGAACGCCGGTTGGAGCGGGAAATCGCTGCGCTGTGCATCCAGCGGTACCGCGAGTACCACGAGACGTCCTTCGCCGATGCGCTGTTCGAGCACGGCGGGAAGTCCATCGTCGAAGCGTGCCAGCACATCGACCGCGCCGGCAATGTCGACGCGCGGATAACGCAGGAAGCGAACGGCGCTCAGGGCGTCGGGCACTTCGCGAAACGGCGTGAACAACGGATGTTCAATGCGCACGTCGCGTAGTGTGCCACCACGATCGGCCAGTCGATCGGCCAGGCCGCTCATGCGCACGGGCAGCAGCGGCAAGTTGTCGCCACGCTGCGCCGCCAGTCGCGAACCGGCCGCGATCACCACGCCACCGCCTTTGGTCATGTGGTCTTGCAACGCGGCCACCGATGACGCCGATGGCAACATATCCCAGAAGAGCACAAGGCTGGTGCGAGCCAGGGCTTCGCGGCTGACCGGCGCCGATGCGAGGCGGTCGATCTGAATGGCGGGCGCGCCACCGATGGCCAGGGCACGCTCGAGAAACAGTGCTTCACTGGCCGCCCCTTCCGATGGCATCACCAGCGCCACGCGCACGGCATCGTCGCGCGGTACCACGGCGTACAGCGTATCGTCGGCCACCAGCGCATCGGCCTCCAGCGACACCAGCAGCGCCACCGCATCATCGGGCGCCGGCACGGGCGCGAACGTGACCACCGTTTCGCCGTCGGGCTGCAGCGACACCTCACTGGTCGTGGCGTCGCGACCGTTCACGGTGAGGCGTGCCTTCACCTTGCGCGCGGCCGGCAGTTCGTGCGACTGCACGCGCGCTTTGACCGCCAGCAGCGACCGCGTGCCTTCCACGACGCGACGCGCTTCGATCACGCGCACCGCACTGTTGGCACGTTCGGCGGCACCCACCGGAATACTGCGCAACTTCACACCGGCGGGCAGGTCGATCCCCGCAATGCCGGCCGCGCCTGCCCGTTGCAAGTCGGAAATCACGACGATCTCGGCCGCCGCAAATGGCGCATCGAGCAGCATCTGTCGCGCGGTGCGCAAGGCCGGCGCGAGCCGTGTGCCGCGGGCGAGCGGCTTGAGTGTGGAGACGGCCGCCATCGCCTGCGACTTGTCGTCGCTGAGACGCTGCAGCACCTCGGAAGCGTCGTCATACGCCACCACGCCGATGCGATCGCCGGCGCCGAGTGCGTTCACGACCGCACGCGCCGAGTCGAGGGCCCGCGGCCACACGCCTTGGTATCCCATGCTGAGCGAGCGATCGACCACCAGCACTACGGCACGCCGTCGCGTCTCACCGCCGGCAGCGGCGCGGTCGGTGAGCACGGGGCGCGCGAACGCGAACACCAGTGCCGCCACCGCCAGCGCGCGCAGCAGCAGCAGCGGCCAGTCGGTGATGCGCTGCCGCTGCGATGTACGGATGGGCAGCTGCTCGAGGAACATCAGCGACGGGAACCGGAACGGACGGTCCTTGTCGCGATGCCGCAAATGCATCAGCAACGGGATCGCCAATGCGGCGAGACCGGCCAGAAATGCAGGAACGAGGAATCCGATGCCCATGAGCGAATAACTCGGTTAGTCGATCGCTAGCGTACCCGACTGCGCGAAAGTCGCGCGTCGAGGTACGCATGGAGTGCTCGGTCGAGCGGTTCGCTCGTGTCGAGGCGCACGTAGTCGGCACCGGCGCTGGTGAAGCGCTCCTGGAGTGCCGCGTGATGTGCGGTGATCAACGTCTGGTACTTGTCGCGCAGTTCGCCCGGGCGTAGCGGCAACAACGCACCGCTTTCGGCGTCTTCGAAGGTGGCCGGCATGTCGCCCGGCAGTTGCTTCTCAGCGGGGTCCACGACGTGAAACACGATCACGTCGTGGCCGCCCATACGCAGCGCCGCCACCGCGCGGCCCAGCGCTTCCGGCTGTTCATAGCAGTCGGTGACGAGCACCACAATGCCGGTGCGCGTGGTGAGATGGCCGATGCGTCCAATGGAGTGCACCAATCGGCTCGGGCCCGACGCTTTCGCGCGCGACAGGGTATGCAGTAGCAGCTGAAGATGACGCACCGAGGGCGGCACCACGTCTACCAGCTCTTCCTTGAACGTGGCCAGACCGATGCGATCACCCTGTGACTTCGACAACCATGCCAGCGACGCCACGAGAAAGCGCGCGTAGTCGAACTTGGTGACGGCGCCGCTGCCGAAGTCCATGGAGCCCGACGCGTCGAGCGCGAAGATCACGCCGGCGTTGGTATCCGCATCATACTCCTTGATGTAGAACCGGTCGGTGCGTCCGTACACGCGCCAGTCGATGCGACGCAGGTCGTCACCGGGCTGGTACGAGCGATGCTCCGCAAAATCCAGCGACGATCCTTTCCGCAGCGATCGATGCTGGCCGTGCATGAAACCGTCCACGACCGTGCGCGCCAGCAGCGCGAGGTCGGAGATGCGCGCCAGCATGGCGGGATCGAGAAAGGACGCGGGAGCGGTCGCCACGAATCGCTCAGAGCGACGAGCGGGGAAGCGGCACGCTCTCGAGCAGACGCCCGATGAGCGAATCAGTGGAGACCTTCTCCGACTGCGCCGTGAAGTTCACCAGCACGCGATGCCGCAGCACGGGACGTGCGAGCGCCCGCACGTCTTCGAAGCTGGCACTGGCGCGCCCCTGCAGCAGCGCCCGCGCCTTGGCGCCAAGCACCAACGCCTGCGCCGCGCGCACCGACGCGCCGTACGACACGAACTGCTTCACATAATCCGGGGCACCGTCGCCGGGGCGCGAGGTGCGCACCAGCTTTACGGCATAGCGTGTGACGGCGTCGGCGATCGGCAGGCGACGCACCACGCGCTGATACGCCAGAATCTCCTCCTTCGACACCACCGGCTGCACCGCCTCCGGCGGCAGCGATGTGGTCGACTTCACCACGGCCACTTCGTCTTCTTCCGGGAGGTAGTCCAGCAAGATTTCAAGCATGAAGCGATCGAGCTGCGCTTCCGGCAGCGGATACGTGCCTTCGAGTTCGATCGGATTCTGCGTGGCGAACACGAAGAACGGCTTGTCGAGTTCGTAGGTGCGCCCCTGTACGGTCACGCGACGTTCCTGCATCGCTTCGAGCAGCGCGGCTTGTGTCTTGGGCGGCGTGCGGTTGATCTCGTCGGCCAGCAACACGTTGGTAAACACCGGACCCGGCATGAACGCGAGACGACGCTGGCCCGTGGCCGGATCGTCCTGAATGACGTCGGTACCGGTCACGTCGCTGGGCATGAGGTCGGGTGTGAACTGAATGCGCGAGAACTTGAGATCGAGCGCACGCGCCAGCGTCGAGATCAACAGGGTTTTGGCGAGACCGGGAACGCCTACCAACAGACAATTGCCGCCGGCGAAGAGCGCGATCAGCGCCTGCTCCACCACGACATCCTGCCCGACGATGACTTTGCGGAGTTCGGTCGCGATGCGTTGACCGGCGCCCTGCAGGCGGTCGGCAAGAGCGCCGTCATCGAGACGGTCGAGTTCAGACGTATAAGGGGCCGGAGCGGTCAACTGATTCCTCGGGGGCTAGCGGGTCAACGCGTAGATGATGTAGTTCACGCCGAGCTTGTACGCTTCGTTCGACATGTCGAGCGGGAACATCCCCGTGTCGGAGAACTCCCAGTACTCGGACAGGTCGTTGTTGTAATTCACGATCGCCAGCATGCGCTTCTTCGGATCGTTCTCCTCGAACACTCCGTAAAACACCGACTTCATGCCTCGGTAGATCGGATGATCGTACTCGAGACTCTTGATGCGGTAGAACGAGTCGAAGATCGGATGGGACAGATCCAGTTCGATGGGCCGCAGGTTCGGCAGCACCTTCTTCATCTGGCTCTCGAAGTTGAACCAGTGCTCGCCGGCGAAGTCATCGAAAATGATGAAGCCGCCTTTGGCGAGATAGTTCCGCAGCCCCAGCGCCTCGGCGTCCGACGGCCGCCAGAAGCCGGCCTCTGCCATGTAGGCGATGGGGTACTTGCCGAGCTGTGGATCGTCGAGCGTGAGGATGTTGCTGGCATCGATCCGCACACGACTGGTCGAGAGCTCACTCACGATCTTCGTGAAGTGGCGCTCCCCGCGCGGATAGTCGTGACTCCACGGGATGTCGCGACCGCCACGGAAGCCGCCGCCGCCGAAGTCCGGCAGCTGGTACTTCACACGTACAAAGGTCAGGCGTCCGTCGTACGGCACGTTCGGCAAAAACTCGGGCGAGCCGCGCCGCTGAGCCTGCGCCGACTCCATGGGAGCCAACGATGCCAGCAGCAGTGTGCCGAGTAGCAGTGTGCCGAGCAGCAGTGCGCGAGTGAGTGATCTCATCTTCCGCGAAGCTCCAATAGCAGGGTTTGTGCCTTTTCGAACGACGGCGCCTCTTCGAGTACCTGCAGCAGTTCGCGACGGGCACCGGCAACATCACCGGCGTCGCGCAACGCGCGCGCCAGTTCGTAGCGCGCATCGAGCAGGTCGGTGGGGGCCATGGCCACGATCGCACGACGTTCCAGCACGGAGCGGACGTGATCCCCCTGCGAGGAAGCCAGAACGGCCAGGCGCGTGTGCACGGTGGGGTCGTACGGCCAGATCCAGTTGAGTCGGTCGAGCGCACGCATCGCGCCGGCCTTGTCGCCGCGTTTCTCACGAAGGTCGGCCTCCATCAGGTTGGCTTCCCACGCCGTTTCGTTACGACTGGTCACGTGTTCCAACATCGTGAGTGCGCGCGTGGTGTCACCGGCCGCTCGTGCCATCTCGGCGAGATACCATGTCGGTCCGTCGTCGCCGCCGTACTCCGGGAACATAGCGCGTGCCTCTTCGAACAGTGCGCGTGCGGCATCACGGTCCGTCCGCATCTTCGACGCGGCTTCGCGCATGGTCGACACGAACTTGCCACCGCTGCTGTCGTTCGGCGACGTACCACGCACCGCACTGATCGCCTGCGCGAACTTGCGCTGCGTGTACGCCTCGAACTCGGCGTCGATCTGCGCCGGCGTTTTGCCCAGCACCTTCTGAAACACGCCGGGCGTATCCATACCGTCGCGATATGCCGTCAGCATGGCCGGCAAGGCGGCCGCACCGCGCGACGCTTCCACCATCTCGCAGAACAACGACGCTTGGTAGTAGCTGAACTGCGTCTCCTCGGGGAACCGCGGCCTGAGAAAGCCGTCGCTGAGTTGGCTGATGGGGCGCAGTTTGCCGTTGGCCATCGCGACCACGTACGACACCGTGGCGTCGGCGCCCCAGCCACGTCCCACGCGCCGTTCTTCAAGCACGGACAGTCCTTCCGATAGCCAGCGCGGCACGCGATGGTCCGACGCACCCAGCGTGAAGGCGTGCGTGAGCTCGTGCCACGCGGTCGAGCCCCAGTTGAAATCACCCTTCGCGCGACCGTTCGGTGTATCCATTGCCAGTAGGCTGCCGAAGCTCACGCCCAGCGCACCAAGGCCGGCGAGGCCCACCGTGCGCACCGAAAAGTCGGCGTGGTAGCGATAGAACTCGAGCCGGATCGGGGTGGGTGGCCTGTAACCGTACCGTATGGCCAGCGAATCATACGCTTGCTCCAGTAACGGCACGATGTACAGCGCCAGCAGATCGGCCTCTTCGGGCGGCGCCACCACGCGGAACCGTCCGCGGTCGATCGTGCGGAACGTCTTCATCTTGTCGAGCAGGTCGAGCGTGTTCTTGTGCCACAGGTTGAACGGGTCGAGCGCGAACGCGCGCTCCAGCGCTGCCCGACCGGCATCCATCTGCCCGACGCGTAGCTGGTTCGTCCCCAGCACCCCGTATGCCGGGACATACAACGAGTCGTAGCCGACGGCCCGCTGCGCCAGCGTGACCGCCTCGCGGTACCGACGCTGCCGCACCGAGGCTTCTGCGAGCTCTGTGTAGAACACGGCAGGCGCCGGCTGCAACGCCGTCACGGCAGCCAGCGCCTTCCGGAACGTGGCGCTGTCGCCATTCAGGAACGCCATCGACCCCAACACCGACCAGCCTGCGGCACTCGATGCATCGGCGTCGATCGCCCGCTGCGCATATACTGTTGCCGAGTCGTACGCTTCGGCGTCCCGGTGCATCTTCGCCACGAACGCGAGGGCGTCGGTGAAGCGCGGATCGCTGGCGATGCTGCGACGCGCCGTGGTCATCGGATTGCCCGTACCCTCGAATTCCTCTACCCGCGCCAGCGCCAGTAACGCCTTGGCGTCGGTGGGCGAGCGACGCAGGATCCCTTCAAAGGACGATCGTGCATCGGGCGCGTTGTACTTCTCGAGGAACAGCTCACCGGCCCGTTGCTGCGCGCTGAGGTTGTTGGAGTCGGCGGCGGTGGCGCGATCGAACGCGGCGAGTGCCGACCGCACCGCTTGGGCATTGCCGACGCCCAGCAGCACGAAGGCGCGGCCGGCCGACAGGTGCTCGTCGCTGTTCCGGGCGCCGCCCTGTTCGTACGCAACCGTAATGCGCGCGGCGCGCTGGGTGGCATCACGACGGTCACCGCGACGGGCCGACGTTTCCGCCGCCGTGATCTCGGCGGCCCATCGATCGGGACCGGGCACACGTGGTACCGCTGCGGCCGCTGGTTGCGCCGCCGCACGGTCCTGCCCGCAGGCCATCATCGGCGTGAGCGCCATCGGCGTGAGCGCCGATACGGTTGACCACATCCAGGCTGAACGCCGCAACGCGAAACGTCTCATGACCCACCTCCCGCCGCACGAATCGCTTTCGTTTTCTCCGCCATCGCGAGCAGCAGTCGCTCGAGTTCCGTGTCGTACGCCTCGGCGGTCATTGTCGCCTTCCTGGTGCGCAGCGACGCCACTTCCGACTCGAGCGCCTGTCGCGCGGCGATCAATGCCGCGATTCGCGGATCGGCCGAGGTGGCGGTCTTGCCGAATGCCAAGCGCGACGCGAGCAGCGAGTCGCTGACCAACGCGTGCTCGGTCTGCATGCGATTCGAGCTGGTGTACACCTTGCCCACTTCGGTGCGGGCGAAGCGGAACACTTCGAACACGGACAGACGCCCGTCCTTGTCGGCGTCGGCGGCATCGAGCCCAAGCGCCCCGGCGAAGTACTGCAGAAACACCGACTCGTTGCGCTCGTTGGAGGTCTTGGTCGCCGTCACCACCACGCGATTCGCCGCCTTGAGCACAGGCACGAAATCACCGCTGCCGGTGGCGGCATTCACGAATACCACCTGCTGTTTGCTGAAACCAGCCAGCCACGACGCATACTCGGCTGCGGTGGCATCGGGACCCGGCAAGTTCACCCTCGATTGCGCGCCCTCGCCGCTGCCGTGGCCCATGAGCATCACGAACAGCACATCGCCAGGCTGTACGCGCGACGACAACCGAAGAAACGCCTGCGCGATGTTCTCGCGTGTAGAGCGCCCCGACGACAACGCGGTACGTGTGGAGTCTTCGGTGAGCACGATCAGGCTGGAATCACTCACGCCCCAACGGTTCACGGCTGCATGGCGGGCCGACTGGGTGGCCGTTTCGAAGGCGCGCTTGAACTGCGGCGCTCCCGACAGGCCGACCACCAGCAGCACATGCGTGCGCTGCGCACTCAGCGGCAGCGCGACCACCATCGCCAGCGCCCCGTGCAGCACCAACGTCCGCAAAGTCCGAGCAACCCGACGGCTCATGCGAGACCCCTCCACCGGCGATAACCCCACTCCGCGCCAAGCAGCAGCGCCACCAACAGGAACACTGCGGGCATATCCCACAAATCCTTCGCTTCACGCACCGTGACACCCGCTTCGGTGAACACAGCGTCGTCGGCCAGCTTGCCGGCGTCCGCCAGCGGGTAGTAGCGACCACCGGTCTGGTCGGCGATGCGGCGCAACAGCGACGTGCGGAGCTCGGCTTGTGCCACATCGGCCCCACGCTCATCCACCAGCAGGGAACTGGTGGCCGTCTGCACGGAATCACGGCCTCGCTGTGCCACCGCGTCGATCACGTAGCGGCCCGTATCGCTCGGCGTGAAACGTGCGGAGTACGTGCCGTCTTCGCGCAACGTCCATTCCAGCGGCACGTTCTGGGTGGTGCCGGTGGGCGACGTGATCGTGACGGTGACCGTGGCGTCGTTCACTGCGGTAAAGAGCGGCGTGCTTACGCGAGCGCGCAACGACACTGGTTCGCCGGGTGCAACGCGCGACGGCGACGCCATGATCTCGAACGGCGCCGGCGCTTCTTCCACCATCCAGCGTGCCAGCTGACGCCACAGTGTCTGATGCGTGACGTCCTCCACCGGAATCGCCGTGTCCATCTTCCACAACCAGCTGTCCTGCACGCCGAACACGGCGCTCATGCCGCGTCCATACCGCTGCCACGACAGAATCGGCACGTCGCTGCGACCGCCTTCGGCTGTGCCGGCCAAAAGCATCGTGGCACCGGCACGCAGCGCGCCCAATCGATTCACCGTGGTGAGTGTCGGCAGTGAATCCCACCGCGTACGCGACGAGGCCAGCGTGGCGCCCAACTGCAGCGCCGCGTGTACTTCACCGGCGCGCGTGGGGCGCACCATCACCGTCGTTGCCGGACCATCGATGTTGATGCTGCCGGCGGAGATCGTGATCGGCAGCACGTCGGCCAGCGGCGTGCCTGCGTAGCCGCCTTCCGAGAGCGACGCGCGACCGCCCAACACCATGAGGCCACCGCCGCGGAGGCTCACGAAGTCCGCCAGCATGCGGAGTTGGTCGGTGCTGAAGAACGACGCTTCGATGCTGCCCAGAATGATAGCGCGATAACTGAAGAGCTCTTCACGGCTGGTGGGGAATCCACCCAGCAAATCGAGACTGTCGCGCACACCCAGCCGCAAGAACTTGCGTTCGGCGCTGCGCATGAGGCCAACGACTTGCACCGCGCTGTCGTTGGCCACGGCGCGACGCAGGAACGCGAACTCGGGGCGCGGTTCTCCTTCGAGGTACAAAATACGATCGGGGCCGGCGCGCACTTCGATACTCGTCTGCCACTCGTTGTTCTCGGTGACGATTTCGGTCGGCAGCGCCTTGGCGCGCACGGCAATGCGATGCACACCCGGATCGAGCGGCGGAATGCGAAAGCGCACGGTGGTGAGATCCCCTTTCTCTCCCACCCGCGCGGCTTCAGTCGCCACGACGCGTCCGTCGGCTTCCACCGTGATCGGCACCGGATCACGACCCGCGCCGCGGATGCGAACATCGGCTTCCACGACACTCGACGCGCCGGCCAGCGTGCGACGCGGCGCCTGCACGCGTTCGATCGCCACATCACGCTCGAATCGCTCGCTGCCCACGCCAACGGTGAAGACCGGGACGCGCCGCGCGCGCAATGCCATCAGCGCGTCATCGAGCGCACCACTCCCGTTGTCGGCACCATCGGACACGATCACCACACCGGCCAGCGGCATGCCGTTCAAATCTTCCCGCACATCGTTCAGCGCCTGCGCGAGATCGGAGCGCGTGCCGTTCGATTTGAGCGCTGCCGCACTGGCGATCGGGGACGCATCCGCCGCAAAGCGAAAGCGACGGATCGCGAATTTCTCCGCCAGTTGCTTCGATAATGACGCGGTATCGGCGAAGGTGCGCTGCATCGCCGCCGTCCGCGTGCTGTCGCCCACATCGCGAATGCGCATACTGCGCGAATCGTCCATGATCACCGCCAGCACGTTGCGTTGCGGGACCGCCGACGCAATCACCAGCCCCGGTCGCAACAGACACCCGATCACCAGCAACAGCGCCGCTGCGCGCAGGGTGGCGAGAATCGCGCGATCGGTTGGTCGGAGCGTGCGCACGCGGGCATACGCGACGATCACGGTGAGCAGCACGATCGCGGCTGCCGCACCCACGACCAAGACCGGCACGACCGGTGCCACGACCAGATCGCCCCGTGCGAAGACGCGCGGAGGATACTTGAAGAGCAAGGTCGTGACGGATTCGAACCAGTTTCCCACGGAGTGGTCGGGGCGGGGGCGGGGGTCGGCGTGGCGGTCACGCCGGTAAATCGGACACGATGGAGCAGACGAGAGTGCACCGTCGCGCACGAAGCGTCTACCCCGTGACGCAATAGTGGGTCATCCCGTTAAGACCGGATACTCGAAATGCAGTGCAATCGACCATCGCCTTAACGTCGGATGCGCTGCCACGTCCAAAGGGATGAAGCGGGCGCCAGTCTCGGCGAACGCAGCCCACACTGGAGATAGATCAAATGCGAAACACACGTTCTCGTTCCGTAGCGCTCGCCGTCAGCCTCAGCGCACTCGTTCCGTCCCTGCTTTTGGCGCAAACGCCTCCTCCGGAACGTCCCATGCCGCGTCCAGGGGCGGCGGCACCCAATCCCGGGGCGACTGGCCCCGACAATGCACAGTCGAGACCGGGTGGGCGCGATGGTGGTCCCGGTGCCCGTGGTGGTCGTGGTGGCGGTCATCCAGCGGCCATGCTACTCCGCGCTCGCACCCCGCTCGAGCTGACCGATGATCAGGTGACGCGTCTCGAAGCGATGCAGGCGGCACCGGCACCGAAGTCGAACGCGACCGACATGATGCGGGCGAAGGCCGATCTGCTCGATGCCACGCAGGGTGACGGAAACCTGGCCGGTGCCCGCGCCGCCCTCGATAAGCTCAGCCGCCTGCGCAACGATCAGTTGCTCGCTCGGATCAAGACGCAGCAGGATGCGCGGGCCGTGCTCACACCGACGCAGAGGACCAAGGTGGACAACATGCGCCGGCAGATGCGGAACCGCGGCGGCGCCACGCGCCAAGGCGGCATCTCACAGCGAGGGCTGCGCCAGGGGCGTCAGGGACAGGGTCAGGGTCGTCAGGGTCAGGGTCACGGTCACGGTGCCCGAGGTGTCGACGGCTTCCGCGGTAGGTGAAGAAGCCGGGGCGCTACTACAGCGACCCGGCTTTTTCGTGGCCTGGACTTGCCTCCGCGCTTCCCGGCCCGCCGATTTCGCCGCTCACCGCTCACGCCGAGTTCCGCTGTGCATCGTCCGCTTCACGTCGCCTTGGTGATCGCCGCCTGTTGTGCGGCCAGCGCGCCACTTTTCGCGCAGTCCACGTCAGCGGCTGATGCCGCGACGTCCGATTCCGCACTCGCCGAGTCGGTGGCACGATGGATCACGCTGGCCGCGCCGCCGAGCGGTGAAGCGCACGCCCTCGACGCGCTGCGCCCCATGCTCCCGGGCTGGACGCGTGACAACATGGGCAATCTCGTGAAGCGCGTCGGAAGCGGATCGCCGCGCCGTGTGATTGCCTGTGCGATGGACGTGCCGGCGTTCGTGGTCAGCGGCATCACCGATCAGGGCTACGTGCGTCTCCACCGTACCGGCGTGGCCGCCCATCCGCTCTGGGATCAGTTCCACGAGGCCCACCAGCTCCGCATTTTTACAGCGCGCGGGGAAGTGACCGGTGTGGTAGCCATCGCCAACGGACACTTTGCGCGGCAGCATCGCGGTGACACCACCGTGGTGGGCGTCGATCAGCTCTGGATCGATGTGGGCGCGAGCACGAAAGCGCAGGCCGAAGCGCTGGGAATCTCATTGCTCGACCCCGTTGTCGCATGGCGACCGGTGTGGACCTTCGCCGGTTACGCCTCAGGGCCCGCGGCTGGTGCGCGAGCCAGCTGTGCCGCCGTGGCGAGCGTCGGCGCGGCGGCGGCCGCGTCGTCGCAGGACGGGGAAACGATCTATGTGCTATCGTCGCAGCGCAGCTTCGGTTGGGTCGGTCTCGCCGCGGTGTTGGCGCGCGCCGGTCGTGTGGATGCGCTCACGCTGTTCGACGACGGAAAAGCCGCGGGCAGTTCCGGCATGCTTGGCGTCGCGCGCCTCGGGCAGTCCAAGCGCGCCATCACTCGCGTGATCGCGTCCACGGGGCTCGACAGTGTTCGCGTGATCTCACCCGCGGTGCGTTATGCCGGCTCACTGGTGGAATCGGTGGCGGCCGCCGAGGTCCGTGCGATGCTGCAACATGCGGCGCGCGCCGGTGGCCTGACCGGAACACCAACGTTGATCGCGCCGTCAGTCGACACGGCGCGTGCCACGGTAATGGCGCGCGCACCGCGCCGCGACGCGTACGGTGCGCTCGAAAAGACGTTCTTCGCGATCGCCGATCTGCCCGGCGTGCCGGGACACGAGTGGCGAGTGCGCGAGGCGATCACCGCCTTACTGCCGACGTGGGCCAAGTCGCGGGCGGTGGTCGACAGCGCCGGCAATCTGATCGTGGCGGTCGGCCCCGATCGTGACTCGGTAGCGTTCATCGCGCACATGGACGAAGTGAGTTACGAAGTAGAAACGATTGCGCGCGACGGCATGGTGCGGTTGGCGCGTCGCGGTGGTGTGGTGCCGAGTGCGTGGGAAGGACAGCCGGCGGCATTGCACTTCGATCGCGTGGGCAGCGCCGACGCCGTGTCGTCATTGCGCGGTGTGTTCGTGCCACGCGATTCCGCGCGCGTGAAGGCGCCGGCCGTGAGCACCGCGTGGTTCGGTCTGGACTCGGCCACGCTCGTGGCGCAGGGTGTGCGCGTGGGCAGTGCGGTCACCGGCTACAAGCGCGCGGCGCGATTGGGCGGCACACGTCTCACCGGACGTGGCAGCGACGATCGCACGGGGAGCACCGCGCTGTTGCACGCGCTGCAGCGCATCGATCCGAAAACGCTCACACGCAAGGTGCTGTTCGTGTGGTCCGTGCGTGAAGAAGGTGGGCTCCTTGGCGCCGGCGCGTTCGGCGCGAATCACGGACGTTCACTGCAGCGCGTTTATAGCGTGGACACGTTCGTGAGTTCGGATACGCCGCTGGAAGATCCCGCGTTTGCGTATGCCCCGCTGGGTAAGGGATTCGTGCTGCGTGGGCTCGACGATGGCGCCATCTCGCCACCCGCTGAACGCGCGCGCGTGCTGCACGCCGCGCGAGCGCAGGGCATTCCCGTGCAGCAGGGCACCACGCACGGTTCCACCGACGGATCGGCGATTGCGCCCTATGGCGCGCCGAATGTGGGGCTGTCGTGGCCCGGGCGGTATTCACACACACCCGGCGAAGTGCTGGATTTGCGCGATGTGGATGCGCTCGTGCGCATCATCACGGCGATGGCGGTGGCGCGGTGATCTGACTACGGCACCACCACGAGCCCCGCACTCCCGCCGAAATCGTCGACCACGCGGGCGAGCCCGCGCGGGGCGCGCCATGGACCGCCGTTCACGCGCACGGCGACGTGATGGCTCCCTGAGGCCAATGGCATGCGCACGGTGAAGGCGCGACCGGTCCGCGTGAGCCGGACCGCATTCCACTCGGATGCACTGGACGCCACTTCCACCACGGCCTCGACCGGCGCCTCGATCGTCACGGTCAGGTCCGCACCGCCGCCGCTGGCGTTCGGCAGCAGCCGAACCTCAGCGCCCGACACACTGTCGAACACCGTCACCCCCCCCGTGCGTGCGTCGCGGGAACGAGGCAGTGCCGTACGACCGCGCTGAATGCGCACCATGGCGCCGGCGTAGGTGGCCTGCGGAATGCCACGTAGCGGATCGGCGAGCTGGCGGCCGCCCTGTGCGACCAGCGTGATCGGACCGGCCACACGCCATGACGCCGCGAACGCATGACCTTGGCCGGTGCCTCGCGTTTCGCCGAATCCGGCGCGCCACGCGTACGATGCACTGCCAGCGAACCGCGCTCGCTGCCACGCGAGTTCGAGCGCCGCGTCGTGCAATCCGTACGACGATGCCGGCGCCTTGAGCACGATCCCGGCCGCTTCGATAAGCTGCCAGTCGTTGGTGGTGGCGCGCTGCAGCGTCAACGACCCGGTGAACGACCCACCGAATGCGCCGCCGAGCGCGCCACGCGCACTCGATGCGCCGACTTGTTGCACCGTGCTGCGACTATCGAGACCGAAGCGTGAGGTGCGGCCCACGCCGGCGCCGGCAAACACGCGCACCGCACCGCGTTGGACATGCTGGCGAAAGAGCAGCGCGCGATTGCCTTCCTGCCCAGGCATTGCGATGCCTACCGTGGTGGTGCTGGCCTCGAATTCACCGACTGTCCATGACACCGGCGCGAACTGCGTGCGCAGCACCAGCTGCATGGCGCCGATACTGTCGTCCGCCATCGTGGCCGCGCCGTCGCCGGTGACGGCGAAGCGGCGCGTACGATACTCGGCGCCGAGTCCGAGCGTGCCGGCCGCGCGTGCGATGCTTCCGGGCTGCCGCACATTCGACGCGCCGGCATCGAGCCAGAACGTGGTCGCCTGCGCGCGCGCGGGATGCGCCGTAAGCACGAGGCCCGCGCACAGCATGACGCAGGCGTTCGCCAGTCGGATCGCCGCGATCAGCGCGCCGATGGCATCAGCGCTTGACCGGAGGAGGTCCCGGACGGATCGGCGTGCCGGGAGAGGCTGGGCTGGACAGGGTAAGCACAGCTTCGGAGTGAATGAGGGAGAGCACACCCTTCGAGCGTAATTCCATAGCCGCGTCCGGCGCGAGCCCTGCGGCGATATCCGCCCTCACATTCGCGCCCAGCGAGGCGAGCTGGGCCGTGCTCGCACCCTTCAGAAGGAGGTCGCGCACCCGTTTGGATGCGCTAGCATGTGGAACGCCACTCGTGATCATCTCGACCAAAACGCCGAGTGGCACGGTGAGCGACTTGGTGGGCCAGATGCGACGCATGTCGCTCAGTGTGCCTTGCCGGACGCCGACCTGCAGCGCATCGGCGCCGGCGGCCAGTTCCTCGTCCCCTCGACTGGTGGCCAGGGCGGCAACGGCGACAGCCAACCGCTGAGCCAGGAGACTGGTGGCCGTGCGGATGCGATCCGGCGCGGCGCGCTTGGCCACGCCTTCGCGCACCTTGGTTACGAGCGGCGCCGTGGGCAGGCCGTTGGCGGCCGCTTCGGCGATGAGCGTGCGGATGGCGGTGCGGGTGGCCACATCGTCGATAAGGTCGAGGGCACCGATCGTCGCTCCGGTCGTCGCGGCGTCCGGTGTCACGGCGCGCTGCGCGACGAGCGCGGGCGCAATGGCAAACACGGTCGCGACGACAACAGCGCGTGCAGAGCCGAGCACGATCCTGGCGGACCTTTTGGTGGATCTCATGGCGCTTGTACGATCACGACGGACATAGGGCGACCGAAGTCGGCGTCCTTGGTTTGCGGTGTGCGTGGATCAGCGATCCAGCGGGCACCATCGACGACAAAGGCGTATACGTGCCGTCCTGGTGTGATGGGCATCGACGTACTCCAGACGCCCCGCTCGAGCGACATCGGCGTGGCGCTCACATCCCAGTCGTTGAAATCGCCGACGACATGTAGAGTCGTCGCGCCGGCCGCTTCACGCGCATCGAGTACAAACTGGACCGGCACACGCAGCTCGGCGCGCTCGGCTGCGCCCTCGACCGGCTGTAGCGCTGGTGACGTTTGCGTTGGAACAGTGGCGTCGGGCGCCGCATTTGCGACCCGCGCCGGTATTGTGCCGTTGCGCGACGGTAGGGCGCCGCGCGCGACAAACCCGATCGTCAACGCGGCGGCGGCGAGTGCAACGCCGCGCGCGAACGGTGAGGTGGCCACGCCGATACGCCCCGTAACGTGATCCCACCAAGCGCGCAGCCGTTCGACGCGGGTTGGCTGCCGGTGCACGACGGCAGTGAGAATCCGAGCGATGGCTCGCCGGTCCACCTCGGGCATCGGTGCGAGTGCAGCCCGCACCTGCTGCAGC
>Ga0105044_10004370_pt1 | contig 19433 bp, 17 predicted proteins | sample MAT01_FD_78092 | JGI IMG/M metagenome (GOLD analysis project Ga0105044, IMG submission 78092) | Freshwater microbial communities from Lake Fryxell liftoff mats and glacier meltwater in Antarctica - MAT-01 | ecosystem: Environmental > Aquatic > Freshwater > Ice > Liftoff microbial mat | place...
CCTGTCCCTCGGCATCGAGACCAAGGGCGGCGTGATGACCAAGCTCATCGAGCGCAACACCACCATCCCCACCCGCCGCACCGAGGTCTTCACCACGGCCGAGGACATGCAGCCCTCCGTGGAGATCCACGTGCTGCAGGGCGAGCGCGAGATGTCGCAGTTCAACAAGACGCTCGGCAAGTTCCAGCTCGTCGACCTGCCGCCCGCCCCGCGGGGCATGCCGCAGATCGAGGTCACCTTCGACATCGACGCCAACGGCATCGTGCACGTGTCCGCCAAGGACCGAGCCACGAACAAGGAGCAGTCGATGATGATCACGGGTCAGTCCAGCCTGGACAAGGACGCCATCAACCAGATGGTGAAGGACGCCGAGGCGCACGCCGAGGAGGACCGCCTCCGGCGGGACGAAGCCGAGGTGCGGAACAACGCCGACACGCTCGTCTACCAGACCGAGAAGCTGCTCAAGGAGCAGGGAGACAAGATCGACGGCGAGGAGAAGTCGACGGTCGAAGGGCACCTGGCGGCCTTGAAGAGTGCCATCAGCGGCACGGACACCGATGCCATCAAGACCGCCACCGAGGCGCTCATGACGTCGTCGCAGGGCTTCACCCAGAAGCTCTACGACGCGGCGGCGGCGGCCGATCGCGAGGCCGGCGGGTCCGATGCCTCGCAGCCGTCGGATGACGATGTGGTCGACGCCGAGATCATCGACGACGAGCCCCAGGCATAGCGCCGATGGAACCCAGCGACGACGACGTCGTCGAGGGTGAGCTGGTCGGCTCGATCGACGAGGGCTCCCCGGCCGCTCTCACCGAGGAGCTGTCGGTGGAGTCGCTCGTCGACGATCTCGAGCGCGTCACCGTCGAGCGCGACCAGTTCCGCGACGCCTATCAGCGCACCGCGGCCGATTTCGAGAACTTCCGCAAGAACGCCCAGCGCCGCCAGGACGATGAGGTCACCCGATCGCTCGGGTCCTTCGTCGAGCGCCTGCTGCCGGTGCTCGATGCCTGCGATGCCTCGGTCGCCCACGGCTCCTCCGAGGCCGAGCCGATCCTGACGGCACTGCTCGGCGCGCTCGAGAAGGAGGGCCTCGTCCGCGTCGACCCCACGGGTGAGGTGTTCGACCCGACCGTGGCGGAGGCGGTCGTGCACGAGCCCGGCGGCGGCGGCGAGCACATCGTCTCCCACGTCATGCGGGCGGGTTACCTCTGGCAGGGCCGCGTGCTGCGACCCGCCATGGTCAAGGTCACGGACTAGCGGCGCTGATGGCACCCCACCGCGAGTGGTTCGACAAGGACTACTACCGGGTCCTCGGCGTGTCGGACTCGGCGTCGGCTAAGGAGCTGAAGACCGCTTACCGGAAGCTGTCTCGGCAGTACCACCCCGATGCCAACCCCGGGGATGCTGCGGCCGAGGAGCGCTTCAAGGAGGTGTCGGCCGCGTACGACGTCGTCGGTACGCCCGACAAGCGCAAGGAGTACGACGAGGTGCGTCGGCTCGGGCCAGCCGCGGCGGGGTTTCCTGGTGGCGGCGGTACGGGTGGCCCCGGTGGGTTCGGCTTCCAGGACAGTGGCGGCGACCTCGGCGACCTTTTGGGCGGCTTGTTCGGGGGTCGCGCGGGACGAGGAGGGGCTCGTGGGGCCGGGCCCCACCGCGGCCAGGACCTCGAGACCGAGCTGCATCTCTCGTTCGGGGACGCCGCGGCGGGTGTCACCACTGCGGTGCACCTCACGAGCGAGGCCGCCTGCCACACCTGCAATGGTTCCGGCGCCAAGCCCGGCAGCATGCCGCACACCTGTGGCAACTGCGGGGGCCAGGGCGTCGTGTCCGACAACCAAGGGCTCTTCTCCTTCTCGTCTCCCTGCCCGAGGTGCGGGGGTCGCGGCGTCACGATCGACGACCCCTGCCCCACCTGCCGCGGCACAGGGGTGGAGCGTCGCCCTCGCGAGGTCAAGATGCGGGTTCCGGCCGGCGTTGATGACGGCCAGCGCATCCGGCTCAAGGGTCGGGGCGGTCCGGGGAAGCATGGCGGTCCCCCCGGCGATCTCTACGTCGTCACCCGAGTCGCCCGCCATCCTCTCTTCGCTCGGCGCCGCACCGACCTCACGATCACCGTCCCCATCACCTTCCCTGAAGCAGCCCTGGGGGCCGACATCGCCGTGCCCACCTTGGCTGGCCCTGCGGTGACCATCCGAGTGCCGCCCGGCACCCGCTCGGGCCGCACCTTCCGGGCCAAGGGCAAGGGGGTGATCACCGCGAAGGCGACGGGGGACCTACTCGTCACCGTCGAGGTGGCTGTTCCCGCCAAGCTCTCGGGCGCGGAGCGCAAGGCGCTCGAAGCCTTCCAAGCGGCGTCCGATGGTGCCTCACCCCGTGCGCACTTGGAGGTGTGAGGACGGTGGCTGATCCCGGTGGTCGTGCCGTCTACGTGATCTCGGTGGCGGCTGAACTGGCTGGCCTCCACCCGCAGACCCTGCGGATCTACGAGCGCAAGGGCCTGGTCGACCCGGCCCGCACTGGCGGCGGGAGCCGTCGGTACAGCGATGCCGACATCGAGATGTTGCGCCGCATCCAAGCGCTGACGAGCGAGGGTCTCAATCTGGCCGGTGTGCAGAAGGTGCTCGAGCTGGAGATCGAGCTCGCCCAGGTCCGAAGTGAGCTGGCCGAGGCTCGGAACAGAGCGGACGCGGCGGTCGAAGCGACTCACCGCCGATACCGCCGCGACCTCGTGCCTCTCCACCAGTCGGTGGTGTTGTTCCGCACGCGCTGATTCCCCTCGGCCCCGGTAGACGGACCGCAGGGAGTTGCGTCAAACGATCAGCAACTCTTCAGCATGTGACTCGTGAAGGGATTACTATGCTGCCGTTCGGCAGACGGTCACTGAAGTTGTTGAGCGGAGGTGGAGATGTCAGTGCCGGGCCGTCGGAACCGCCTGATCAGTGCTGCGCCGGAAGTCTTTCTTGCGCATGGCTACGCGGAGACCTCACTGCAGGACCTGGTCGACGCCGTCGGGTGCAGCAGGTCCTCGCTGCACCGCGACTTCGCCTCGAAGGATGAGCTGTTGGCCGCCGTGGCCGAACCCCTCTTGGAGGAGATCGAGACCTTGCTCGGTTCGTTCTCGGTCGACCTCAGGGCGGAGGAGGACCGGGCGTCGGTGATCCAGGGCTACCTGGTGATCCTTGGCGCGCGCCGAGACGTGAGCAAGGTCCTGCTGAGGGACGACGGCGCCCGTCGAACACCCGTCGGCCAGCGAGCGATGGACCAGCAGCGTTCGCTGGTGGCTCGGCTGACCGGCCCTCGAGCGTCGTTGCGCCAGCAGGTCCGGGCTCGCTGCGCGCTCGCCATCAGCCACCTGATGGTGGGGGAGCTGAGCGGCGTGCCTGCTCACCGCCTCCGTGCCCCGCTGCTCGAAGCAGCCATCGACATGCTGTCCGCCGACCGAGGGTCGTCGCCGTCGGATGGAGGCACTCGGGACGAGCAAGCTCCTCTCCCAGTGTCCGATCTCTGACGGCAGTCCCCGTCGGGCGGCTGTTGGGTGAACGCCGGATGGCTGGCGGAGGTCAGTGCGAGTAGCCTGCCTTCTTCCTCTACAGCGATGCGGGCGGCGGCCAGCGTGGGCGACAGCAGACGAGATGTGACACGGGTGTCCGAGGCCCCTGCGGCCGGGGGCCTCGACTTGGCGAGTGCGGGAAGGCACGGTGCCCCTCGGTGGCCGCTCGATGAGGGCGTCTCGCTCGTCCTCGACGAGCTCGGCCGCATCGTCCACACTTCGCCCTCGGCCCGCTTCATCCTGGGAGCGAGGTCGACCGACCTTCTCGGCCGCGCCATGGTCGATCTTGCCGTCGCGCAGGACCGCCTCAGGCTGGCGGGCTGGCTCTCGGAGCTCGCTCAGCATGATGTGCTCGGGAGCGAGGAGAGCCCGTTGATCTCGTTCCGGGTGGGTCGTCGCCACGGACTTGAGGCGACTGGTGTGGCCCGCGCCCTCCCGCTGAGCGGCGCAGCGGGCTCGGTGGCCGTCGTGCTGGCGCTCAGCGGAGCCGCAAGCCCGTCCATGTCGGATGTCGACCAACAGCTCATCCTCCTGCAGCAACGGGTTGGCCAGCTCGACCGATCGAATCGGCAGCTCGAGACGCTCGCCTGCACCGCGGCCCACGAGCTCAAGGCGCCGCTCGGGTCGCTGGCTGCAACGGTCGAGCTCTTGGTGCGGCAGGCGGGCGCTGACCTCGACGAGGCAAGTCAGGTGCTCGTGGTTGAAATGCTGCAAAGCGTCGGACAGATGGCCGCGCTGGTGGATGGGCTGCTGGCGACCTCGGTGTCCGGCGTGGGCTTGCACGTCGAGGTGGTCGACGGCGACGTCTTGGTGAGTGAGGCGCTCGCGACGGTGAGGGCGAAGCTGGACGCAGCCGAGGCGCTGGTGGTGGTGGCGCCCATCGGTGCGATCGCGGGCGACGTGTCGCAGCTTCGAAGCTTGTTCTCCAACCTGATCGGCAACGCGGCTCGGTACCAGTCGCCGGGTCGGCCGTTGCGGGTGTGGATCGACGTCACGGACGGACCGATTGAGCGGACCTTCGCCGTCACCGACAACGGCCGCGGGATCGACCCGCTGGACCGCGACCGAGTGTTCGCCCTCTTCGAACGGGTCGACCGTCAGGTCTCAGGCTCTGGGATCGGGTTGGCAACCTGTCAGCGCATCGTCGAGGGGCACGGTGGTCGCATCTGGCTCGGCGATGGCGTGGACGGCGGGATCTCCGTCCACTTCACCTTGCCAGTGCAGCGCGTCATCGGCGGGTGATGGGCGTCGCGGCTCGCGGTCAGGCCCGCAGTACGTACCCCACGGAGCGTACGGTGTGGATCACGCGGGTGCCGTGTGCCTCGAGCTTCTTGCGCAGCGCGCTGATGTGGACCTCGACGAGGTTGAGGGCGTAGTGGTCAAAGCCCCAGACGTCGGTGAGGAGCTGGACCTTGGAGATGACCCGCCCGGGGGATCGACACAGGCGCGCCAGGATCGAGAACTCGACCGCGGTCAGGTCCACGAGCTGGTCGTTGATCGAGACGGTGTGAGCCTCCTCGTCGACCACCAGCGTGCCGACCCGCCATACGGAGCGTCCGAGTCGGTTGGCCCGTCGTAGGACGGCCCGTGAACGTGCCACGAGCTCTCCCAACGAGAACGGCTTCACCAGGTAATCGTCGGCGCCAACGGCGAATCCTGCGATGCGCTCCTCCTCTGAACCTGCTGAGGTCACGAAGATGAACGGCATGTCGTGCGCAGCGCGGATGCGCTGGGCGACCGCAAGGCCGCTGGGTCCTCCGGGGAGATGGATGTCGAGCAGCACGAGATCGGGTCGGAAGACCTCGATGGTGGCGCTCACATCGGTGCCGTCAACCTCTTCTTGGATCTCGAATCCTTCCTCCGTGAGAGCCGCGACCACGGCGGCGCGGACGGCGGCGTCGTCCTCCACCACGAGCACGCGCGGCAGGGGTTGGTGGTACTCCTTCCCATTCACCCTGCCATCATCATGGGACCGGGCCGGTTCAGCAATGCCTCAGTGCAACTTCAGGGTTTCTTCAGGTGTGCAGGCCAAAATAGGCCCTCGGTCGGGCGGCCGTGGCTCGTGTCCAGTGGGCCTCCGGTTGCCACATCCAAGAACAGTTGGGTCATGGTGAGATGTGGTATGGCGAGTATCGAGGGTTTGCGAGCATCCAGCGTGACTGCTTACGCGGGTGGGTCGCTCGACGATGCCGACGTGACCCGAGCGCTGGCCACGCGGCTCGCTCAGGGTGGTCCCGAAGGGAGGCGGGCCCCGTACTACCGCGCGAAGCGGATCATGGACGTCGCCCTGATCCTGATGGCGGCCCTGGTGGTTCTACCGGTCGTCATCCTGCTTGGGGTGCTCGTTCGTCTCGGCTCGCCCGGGCCTGCCATCTTCACCCAGGAACGGCTTGGGGCGAGGTGGACGCGCCGGGATGGCCTCTGGGGTTGGGAGCTCCGTCCGTTCAAGTTCTACAAGCTCCGCACGATGGTGCAGGACGCTGATCCCACGCCCCACCGAACGTATCTCGCCGCGTACATCGCGGGGGATGTGGGGGCGATCGAGCTCGCCAACCCTGGCGCGTCGGATGGGTCCTACAAGATCGCCTGCGACCCGCGGGTGACGCGCATCGGGTCAGTGCTTCGAGCGTTGAGCCTGGATGAGCTTCCGCAGCTCTGGAACGTGCTCAAGGGCGACATGAGCCTGGTTGGTCCTCGGCCTCCGCTCACCTATGAGGTGGCTCGCTATACGCCAGACCAGATGCAGCGACTCGCGGGGCCAGCGGGCATCACAGGCTGGTGGCAGGTCAACGGTCGATCAACCCTGACGTTCCAGGAGATGCTCGACCTCGACACGTTCTATCTGGATCGCCAGTCGCTCTTCTTCGACATCCGCATCCTCGCGAGGACGCTCGGCGTGGTCCTCACAGGACGGGGAGCGGGCTGACATGGAGAAGACGCGCGTCGGTGTCATCGGGTCGGGGTACTGGGGCCCCAACCTCATCCGGAACTTCGCCGAGATGCCCAACTGTGAGCTGCGGGGGATCGCTGACCTGTCGGTGGTGCGGCTGGAGGCGATGGCTGCCCGCTATCCGGGTGTCCGGACCACCACCGACTACCGGGAGCTGCTCAACCAGGATCTCGATGCTGTGGTGGTCTGCACGCCACCGCACACCCACCATCAGATTGCCAAGGACTGCCTGGAGCAGGATCTGCACGTGCTGGTCGAGAAGCCGATGACCACCAGCAGCCGCGACGCCCGAGACCTCATCGACGTCGCCGCGCGGCGCGATCGGGTCCTGATGGTCGGCCACACGTTCGTCTACAACTCGGCCGTACAGTCGCTGAAGCGGATGATGGACGATGGTCGGCTTGGCACCATCCACTACATCGACGCAGTGCGCGTCGGGCTGGGTCTCTATCATCCGACGGTCAACGTTGTGTGGGACCTCGCTCCGCACGATGTTTCGATCCTCACCTACTTGCTGGGTGCCATGCCGCTGAAGGTGAGAGCGGAAGGGTCTGCCTGCGTACATCCCACCGTCGAGGACGTCGCCTACCTCACCCTGACGTTTCCAGGGGGCGTGCTCACCCACATTCGGGTGAGCTGGCTCGATCCCTCCAAGACACGTCGTATCACCGTCGTTGGAAGCGACAAGATGGCGACCTACGACGATGTCGAGACGAACGAGAAGATCAAGATCTACGACAAGGGGGTGGAGGCGCTGAAGCCCTCCAATAGCTTCGGTGAGTTCCAGTTCAACTACCGATACGGAGACATCGTTGCCCCTTTCATCGAGTTCCAGGAGCCCCTTCGGGTCCAGGCTGAGCACTTCCTCGAGTGCGTACGGACAGGAAACCGCCCCATCACGGACGGCCACGCAGGCCTGCAAGTCGTCACCATCATCGAGGCGCTCCAGTCGTCCCTCCGTGACGGCCAGCCTCGCGTCATCGATGGGCTGCTGGAATCGTCCCCAGACGTGCTCGACGCGACAGGAGCGGCACGGTCATGAGTGAGGTACGCGAGTACAAGGTCTGGGACCCCACCGAGCCCGTCAACGGCAACACCTCGGTCATCGACCTTCGCGACCGCCCGCACGAGTCCGACCACGACACCCGCTCGGTGGCCTTCGTCGATCTGGCGGCCCATAACCGGTCGCTGCGAGAAGAGATCCTCGAGGCGATGGGCGGCGTCATGGAACGGGGTGACTTCGTCCTGGGCGCGGATGTCCGCCGCCTCGAAGACGAGTTCGCCAGCTATTGCGGGGAGGCCCACGCCATCGGTGTGGACTCTGGCTTCTCGGCCCTGGAGCTGATCCTTCGGGCCTTCGAGGTAGGGCCGGGGGACGAGGTCATCACGTCGGCCAACACGTTCCACGCGACGGTGAGGGCGATCGAGGCATGCGGGGCCCGGCCGGTGTTGGTCGACATCGACCCTGTGTCCCGCAACCTCGAACCCGGGCTCCTCGAGCCGGCGATCACACGGGCCACGCGTGCCATCCTGCCGGTCCACCTCTACGGCCACCCGGCCGACATGACCGCCATCAGCGAGGTCGCCCGAGCACACGGTCTGCTGGTGTTCGAGGACGCGTGCCAAGCCCACGGGAGCCGCCACCAAGGAGTCCGCGCCGGCGCGCTCGCCGACGCGGCCGCCTTCAGCTTCTACCCCACCAAGAACCTCGGTGCCTTCGGTGATGCCGGCATGGTCGTTACCGGTCGAGCCGACGTCGATGCGCGCGTCCGCAGTCTCCGCAACCTTGGCTCGATCGTGAAGAACCAGCATGACGACCGCGGGTTCAACCGACGTCTCGACACGTTGCAGGCGGCGATCCTGAGGGTGAAGCTGCGGCACCTCGATGAGAGCAACGAGGCGCGGAGGCGAGTGGCGGGCTGGTACCGCGAAGCCCTCGGGGATCTGGATCTCACCCTGCCCCAGGTCGCGGATTGGGCCGAGCCCGTCTACCACCTCTACGTCGTGGAGTCCGAGGCACGCGATGACCTGGCCCGTGATCTCGAGGAGAGCGGCATTCAGACTGGGATCCACTACCCGGTGCCGATCCACCTCCAACCGGCCTTCCGTTCGCTCGGGCATGCTGACGGGGACTTCCCCGTGAGCGAAGCACTCGCGCGCCGCATCCTCTCGCTGCCCATGCACCCGGACCTGACCCCGGACGATGTCGGATACGTCGCAGAGTCGATTCGACGTTCGCAGCGCATGGTGGGTTGCCGGTGACCTTCGGTGGGGCACTGAGCCAGCCGGCCGGTCCGGTCACTCGGTCGCGCCAACATGCTGCCTGAGACGGCTCCCCCCGCCCCGGCTGAGTCGGATGGGCCTTGCCTCCCCCGCCGTGTGATTGCTCGGGGTTGGCCGCTGATCGTGATGGTGCTGGCGATGCTCGGTGTCACCGTGGCTCAGTTGGTGCGGAACACCACTTCCGTCAGTTACGAGTCGACTGGCACCTACATCGTGCGCCCGCGCGGCGGCGATGACGTCACCAAGATCGACGCGGGCGCGAACCTCAACGGCACGGTGCGCATCGGAACCACGTTCGCGCGCATCGCCGAAAGCGAGCTCATTGGGGACCGGGCCTGGGAGGCGCTCGGCCCGGTAGCGGTCGGCGCCGACCGTCTCGATGCCGGCGTGGACGCAGCGGTCACACGGCGGGCCAACATCCTGTCGATCTCGGCTCGCACGACTCAGCCAGAGCTTGCCAACGCGCTCGCCGCGGCCGTCGGCTCCGAGACCGTCAGATACATCGAGGGGCTCGCCGACCTCTACGACCTCACCGTGCTCGATCCCCCGAGCGACGCTCGGCGGTCGGCCCCCCGAGGGACGCTCCCCGGACCGCTGGTGGCAGCGGGTCTCCTGGGGCTGGGCATCGGGTTCGCCACGCGTCCCCTCATCCGGGGCGGCCTGTTGGCGAGCCACGGTACCGACTCGCCGTTCACGCTCGATACTGGCATCGGCAGCGAGCGATACACCCGTCAGCGTCTGCGCGAGGAGCGCAACCGAACGGACAGCAGCGGCGTTCCCTTTCACCTCCTCGTCTTCCGCCCGGATGTGGTCCCCCACGGGGTCGATATTCCGGCCATGGCCCGTGCGGTGTCGTCGGCGCTTCGAGAGGAGGACCACGTCGGTCACCTCGCGGAGACCCTGCCCGGGACCATCGTCTCGATCCTGCCGGGTCGCACCGACGAGGAAGTCGAGCGGCTGGCATCGACCGCTAACGATCTGGCGCTCGAGCGCTTGCGCCGCCGATTTGGCCCGCACGCGGCCGCCTCGGCCGTGTGGTGCCGCTACGAAGCCGGTGCCTTCCATGGCGATCCTGGGGCGATCCAGATTGCGGAGGCGTGATGAGCGACGATCGTGGCGGGCCGATCTTCCTCGGCGGGATCGCGGGGACCGGAAAGACCCGGCTCGGGTCGCTTCTCGGCCGCCACTCGCGGATCGTGGTGACCCGAAAGACCTACTTGTGGCGTGACGTCTACGCCCGCCATGGCGATCTCGCTGACCCTGGCAACCTCCGCCGCTGCATCGCGGCCACCTTCGCCATCCCGGCGGTTCGGGCCATGGACCTCGACCCGGTCCGGGTCGCAGCCCAGATGTCGGCAGGGCCGCCTTCCTACGCGCACCTCTTCGATGTGATCCACGGGCTTCACGCGGCCGCCGTGGGCAAGGTCCGTTGGTGCGATCAGCTCGGCTTGGTCGAGGCCTACGCGGCGCCGATCTACGCGGCGTTCCCGAACGCCCGATTCATCCACATGGTGGGGGACCCGCGACGAACCCAGCCCTCCACACGGACCCCCGGCGTGGCGGGGTGGGCAGTGGGGAAGTGGTTGACCTCGATCGACCTCGCCAAGCGGAACAGTCTCCGCTACGGCGACCAGTACCTCGTCGTGCGCCACGAGGACCTCAGCGCGGATGAGGAGGCGACGTTGCTCGACCTGTGCAGCTTCCTCGATGAAGAACTCGAGCCCTCGATGCTGGTGTGCCCCGCTCCGCCCCCTCCGGCCGCCTCCCGTGCCAACGTGCGGTTCATCGAGGCGGCGGCCGGTGGGGCCATGGCCGACCGGGGGTATGCGGCGACGTCGTCGGGCGCGTGCTCCCGGCGATCTGACCTCGTCGAATGGCCTGCCAACCGACTGGCGCTCACCGCCTGGCAGCGCATCGGAACGCGGGCCATCGCCAAGCAGATCGGCGCGGACGCGTGACGGACGGTCCCCTGTTCGTCGCCGGGCTGGAGCGCAGCGGGACGAGCCTCATGTACGCGCTCCTCGCGTCTCACCCCAACATCTCGATGACCCGCCGTACCAACTTCTGGCGGTACTTCGTCGATCAGTACGGGGACCTCGACAACGACGGGAACCTCGACGCGTGCCTCGCTTCGATGCGCGTGTACAAGCGATTGGTGGTGCTTGACCTCGACTTCGAGGAGCTACGGCGAGAGTTCGTCGTCGGCCCTCGCACCTACGGCCGCCTCTACCAGCTGCTCGAAGAGCAGGTCGCGAAACGTGGTGGCAAGCAGCGATGGGGCGACAAGTCGCTCAACGTCGAGCGCTACACCGAGCGCATCCTGTCGGAGTTCCCGCAGGCTCGAATCCTTCACATGATCCGAGACCCGAGGGACCGACTCGCGTCGGTGCTCACCCGCTGGAAGGTACGGAGGGGCGATGTCGGTGCCGGGACCGCGGCCTGGCTCTGGTCCGCCCGGCTGGCCATGCGCCATGCCGAGGCCCATCCCGCCAACTACATGGTGGTTCGCTACGAGTGGCTGGCCCGAGCTCCCGAAGCCGCGATGCGGGAGGTCTGCGCGTTCGTGGGCGAGCCCTACTCCGAGGAGATGTTGACGATGGCGGGGAGCGGCCGCTTCCGGGAGATCGGATCCAACAGCTCATATGGAGCGCGGGCCACTGGCGTCATCGCGACTGATTCGATCGGGAAGTACAAGGAGGTGCTGGGGCCTCGCCAGATCGCCTTCATGCAGGACGTGGCCGCGAGCGAGCTTGCCGAGCAGGGCTACGAGCTCGAGCCCGTCCTCATGAGTGCCGGCGAGCGGCTGCGATTCGCGACCACCGATCGTGTGTACTACCGGGCCGTGATGGCGGCGTGGCGGGTGCAGGCGGCGGTAGGCGCTCATCGTCGGCACGGAGTCCCCGACTACCGGATCATCCGGGACCCGGTATGAGTGGCGATACCGACGGGCCCGTGTTCGTGTGCGGCGCCGAGCGCAGCGGGACCAGCTTGATGTATGCGCTCCTGTCGTCTCATTCGCGGCTGTCCATGGTCCGGCGCAGCAACATGTGGCGCTGGTTCTACGGCAAGTTCGGCGACCTGGGCGACGCCGGGAACATGGACCGGGTCATCACCGCCCTCTCCCAGTACAAGCGCTTGGCCCCACTCGAGCCTGACTGGGATCGGGTCCGTCGAGAGTTCACCTTGGGGCCGCCCACCTATGGAGCGCTGTTCGAGCTGGTTCATCGCCATCATGCCGAGCGGCTCGGCCGGGCGCGATGGGGCGACAAGTCGCTCCACAGCGAGTACTTCGCGAACGCGATCTTCGATGAGTTCCCGGACGCTCGGGTGATCCACATGGTGCGCGACCCGCGTGACCGCTACGCGTCGATCGCCAACCGCTACGACCACGAATCCAAGGGCATTCCATCGGCTACCGGTCGGTGGATGGCGTCCGTGAAGACGAGTGACGAGAACCTGCGGCGCTACCCCGGTCGTTACCTGGTCGTCCGCTTCGAGGACCTGCTCGAGAACCCCGAGGCGGTTACCTCGCAGGTCTGCGCGTTCATCGGCGAGTCGTTCGAATCGGAGATGATGGAGATGGCTGGCGCTCCGGAGCACACGAGCGGGAACAGCTCCTTCGGGGATCTGGCACCAAAGAGCATCTCCACCGCGCCGATGGGTCGATACCGCACCGCGCTTCGCCCGACAGAGATCTCTTTCATCCAGATGGCGGCGGGGCGAGAGATGCGTCGTCTCGGCTACACCCTCGATCCTGTCGACCTCCGGGGCTCCACCCGCTGGCGCTTCGCCGCCGTGACCGTCCCGCGTGACATGTGCCGGCTCAACGCCTGGTCCATCCGGCAGCGGCGCGAGCAGACGCGCGAACGTCCCCCCGCCGCCCGGCTCGAGGCGGGGTGATGGCGATGCTCGATGGTCAGCCCGAGCCTGGCTCGCGTCACGACGCGCTCCCGGTGGCCTACGTGATCGGTACCTACCCGCTGCTGACCACCACCTTCATCGATCGCGAGATTCGCCTGCTCCGGGCCTGGGGGACGACGGTGGACATCGTCTCGCTGCGGCGGCCAACCGCTTCACTGTCGCCCGACCAGGTGGCCCTGGCGGCCTCGACCACCTACGCGCGTCCAGTGGCCGTCTCTCAGCTCGTGCGCCGACACGGGCACTTCGTTCGCCACCGCCCGGGCCCGTACTTCCGGACGCTCGTCACCCTGGCGGCCAGCCGGGGCCTCGCCTTCCGTGACCGCGTGCGGACGGTCGGCCACTTCGTCCTCGGCGTGAGCGTGGCCGGACAGCTCCGGGAGGCCGGTGAGCACAGCCGGATCCATGCCCACTTCATCGATCGCGCTGCCACGGTGGCCTATGTCGCCGCCCGGCTCTTGGATGTGCCCTACAGCGTCACCGCACATGCCAGCGACATCTACGTCTCCCCCCTCCTCCTCCAGACGAAGCTGGCTGGCGCTGACCTCGTAGCCACCTGCACCGGCTACAACGAGTCCTACCTCGCCGAGGCCGCGCCGGAGGCGGCCGCGAAGATCACGCTCATCTACCATGGCCTCGAGCTCGAGCACTACGACCCCTCGACGCGGAGGCCCGCCCCGATCCCCACGATGCTGGCGGTCGGGCAGCTCCGAGAGAAGAAGGGCCTGGGCCATCTGGTCGACGCGTGCCGGGAGCTCGTCGATCGCGGGGTTCGCTTCCGTTGCGAGATCATCGGCGAGGGGCCGCAGCGGGCGGAACTCGAGCGCAAGGTAAGCGAGCTGGGTCTGGAGGACGTGGTGGCCCTGCGAGGTGCCCTCTCTCACGACCAGGTCATCGACGCGTACCGCCGCGCGTGGTTGTTCGTGTTGCCGTGTGTCGTCAGCGAAGACGGCGACCGGGACGGCATTCCGAACGTCATCCTCGAGGCGATGGCGATGGGTCTCCCCGTCGTCTCGACCCGCCATTCTGGGATCCCCGAGGTTGTCGAGCACGAAGCCACCGGGCTTCTGGTCCCCCCGGCCGACGTGAGCGCGCTGGTCGGGGTGCTGCAGCGCGTGCTCGAGGACCGACAGGAAGCGGACCGCATGGGTGCGATGGGCCGGGCGGTTGTGCTGGGTCGCTTCGATGCCGAGACCAACGTCCGGGCCCTTCGCGATCGCTTTGCCTCCGCGGAGAGTCTCCGATGACCGGCACGAGCGGGTTGCCTTCCGACGTGGCTGAGCGGGCCGTGTTCATCGCCTGGGGACCTCCCTCGTACACGAACCGGACGCGGCCGCTCGCGGCGGCTCTCGGCATCGAGGTCCGCCACGTCTACTCGATTCGTCGTCGAGGGGCCCTGGCCGCGCTGGTCAAGTACCCGTACCAGACTGTCGCCACCACCTGGTTGCTGTTCCGCCAGCAACCAGCCCTGGTCTTCGTCCAGCACCCGCCGAGCTTCACCGCCATGCTCGCCGCCGCCTACGGGGCGCTCACCGGCACGCCGTTCGTCGTCGATGCCCACAGCGACGCGTTCGACTCGCCGTGGTGGAGTCGGCCACGTTGGCTCCAGCGTCGGGTGGCGCGTCGCGCGCTGACGACGATCGTCACCAACGACCACGCTGCTGGCCTGATTCGAAGCTGGGGCGCGAGCGCCACGGTGGTGCGTGACTTCCCGACGGACTTCGACCCCGTTCCCTACCCGATGGGCCCCGAGTTCAACATCGCCGTCGTGGCCACCTTCGCCTCGGACGAGCCGCTCGAGGAGGTGGTGGCCGCGGCCCGGTCACTTCCCGAGGTGAGGTTCCGAGTGACGGGTGATACTCGTCGCGAGGATGCCACGATCCCCTCCGCCCTCCCGGCGAACGTCGAGCTGACTGGCTTCCTGCCGCCCGCCGACTACTACGGGCTCGTTCACGACAGCGATGCCGCCATGGTGCTCACCACGCGTGACCACACGATGCAGAGAGGCGCGTGCGAGGCCCTCTCGCTCGGCACTCCGATCATCACCTCCGACTGGCCCTTGCTTCGCGACTACTTCCGCCAGGGCGCGGTGTTCGTGGACAACACCGCCGCAGGAATTCGCGGCGGTGTTGAAGCGCTGTGCGAGGACCTCGGGCGCTACCGCAGGGAGATCGTCCAGCTCCGAATCGACGCGCTGGCTGAGTGGGAGACGGCGAGGGATGAGCTCGTCCACGTGATCCTCGCTGACGCCGCGGTCGACCGTCGACGTCACCCGACGGGCCTGACACCATGACCGCCCATCGTCATTGCATGGTGGTGCACGCTCAGTACCCGGTGGGTGAGACTCGGGTGCAGCGCGAGGCCCTGGCCCTGCACGACCGAGGCATCGATGTCGACGTGCTGTGCCTGCGAGGACCGGGCGAGCCCGCTCGCGAGATCGTCGATGGGGTCACCGTCCGCCGGCTGCCCATGCGACGCCACCGGGGCCGAGGGCTGGCGTGGCAGCTAGCCGAGTACCTCGTCTTCTTCTTGCTGGCTGGCGCGACACTCACGGCGCTCCACCTGCGCCGCCGGTACCGCACGGTCCAGGTCCACAACCTTCCCGACTTCCTCGTGTTCTGCGCCTTGGTGCCCAAGCTGACCGGCGCCGGCGTGGTGCTGGATCTCCACGATCTGATGCCGGAGTTCATGGCCGCGAAGCGAGGCTGTGGCATGAACGATCGGCTGATCCGAATCGTGGCGTGGCAGGAACGGCTCTCCTGTCGCTTCGCTGACGAGGTGATTACCGTCACCGACACTTGGCGGACCACGCTGGCCCGTGCGGCGCCAACGGAGAAGGTCAGCGTGGTGATGAACCTCGCCGATCCCCGCTTCTTCAGGTGGTCGCCACGCGACCGGACCGAGCCGCGGGACACCTGGCGGATCGTCTACCACGGCACGTTGACCCACCGCTACGGCGTCGATCTGCTGCTCCGGGCGGTCCACGCCGTGGCCGAGGACATGCCCGAGGTCCACGTCGACCTGCTCGGTGACGGCGATGCCCGTGAGGAGCTGGTTGGGCTCGTGGCGCAGCTGGGGTTGAGCGGGAAGGTGGACTTCAGCGACGGCATGCTCGAGGTGAGCACGCTCATCCACGCCATCCAGGATGCCGACGTCGGCATCGTGCCGAACCGGAACGACATCTTCACCGACGGACTGCTTCCCACCAAGCTTCTCGAGTACATCGCCGTCGGCACCCCGGTGGTCGCCGCCCGGACGACGGGTATCCGGGCGGAGTTCGACGATGCCTCGGTCGCCTTCTTCGACCCTGGCGATGCCGATTCGCTCGCCGACTGCCTTCGATCCCTTCACCAGGAGCGCACACGGCTCAACCAGCTCAGTGAGGCGGCGACCGGGTTCTCGGCCCGTCACCCCTGGACGGCGGAGGCCGACGGGTACTGCGAGCTCATTCGAAGGGCTGGGTCGACGTGATGGAAGCACCGACCACCGTCACCCTCGATCCCACCACCGATCCCCGATGGGATCGGCTGCTCGCGAGTCGGGTTGGTGACGTCTTCCACTCCCCTCAGTGGCTTCGCGCCTTGCGCGACGCCTATGACCTCCCCGTGGAGGCCAAGGTGCTCCTGGCCGACAGCGGCGAACCGATCGCGGGCTTCGTCTACTCGCCCATCGACGACATCATGGACTCGCGGATCGTGAGTCTCCCGTTCTCGGACTTCTGCGACCCGCTGGCGTCAACCCCAGCCGAATGGGCGGCGGTGACCGCAGGTGTGCTCACCCCCGACCGTCGGGTTCATGTCCGCTGCCTTCACTCGGAGCTCCCGCTCAACGACCCTCTGCTGGTCCCTGCCGGGCGCGCCCGTTGGCACGCGGTCGATCTGGCCCGCGACCTCGACGACATCTGGCAGGGCATCGCCTCCTCGGCCCGGCGATCGATCCGCAAGGCGCGTGACGAAGGAGTCAACGTGCGGGTGGCCGAGAGCCTCGACGACGTCCGATTGTTCTTCGAGCTGCACCTCCACGTCCGGAAGCACAAGTACGGCCTCCTTGCCCAGCCCTGGCCGTTCTTCGAGTGCCTGTGGAAGCACCTGCTCAGCGAGGACCATGGTCGCCTGTTGCTCGCCGAGCAGGACGGGCAGGTGATCGGCGGCGTGTTGCTCCTCCAATGGGGAAGATCCCTCTACTACAAGTTCAACGCGTCCCAACCGGACCTGCTCGGCGCCCGTCCCAACGATCTGGTGATCTGGCATGCGATCGAGCACGGTGTCGCCACGGGCCTCGAGCGGCTCGACTTCGGCCTGAGCGACTGGGACCAGGAGGGGCTGCTGCGCTTCAAGCGCAAGTACGCCACGGAGGAGAAGACGATCCACAGCCTCCAGCACGTGCCCCACCCTCCGAGCCAACGGGAGGTCGAGCTCCGTAACCTCCTCCCGCGGTTGACCTCCCTCCTCACCCGACCGGACGTGCCCGACGCCGTCTCCGAGGAGGCCGGCAACGTCCTCTACCGGTACTTCGCATGACTCCGATCGCACCCCCCGAGGCGGCCGAAGTTTCCTCCCCGCCGCCCCGCTGGTGGGCTAGGTTCGAACCTATGCTGGGGCGACAGTGCATCGAGCACGGTTCTGGGTTGCTGCGCATGATGCGGCGGTCATGCGGGTCCATGGTGGTGGTGGCCTGCCTTGCGGTGATGCTCACCCGAATCGACGCGGCTCCGCCGTCCATCACGCTGCTGACCGCGCGGGAGGTCCGCACGGTGACCACCGCCGAGTTGGGTCTGACCACTCCCGAGGGCATCGCGTTCATGCCGGACGACGGCTCGCTGTTGGTCCTGGGCGCCGGCACCAGAGGGACCACCGCCCTGCGCATGACGACCGGCGGAGACCGGATCTCGTTGGCCGACCAGCCGAGCATCTCGGCCCCCGCAACGGTGGCGTTCGAGCCATCCAGTGGGCAAGCGAGCGCCGTCAGCGGCGACGCGCTGGTGCGCCTGCCAGGCAGCTCGGGACTCGACTTGACGGCGCTCGGGCTTCGCGATCCCCAGGGAAGCGTGTTCGATGGCAAGGACGGCGTATGGACCGTGCTGGATGCCGCCACGCAGACCCTCGTGCGGGTGGCGGTGGACGGCGCATCAGTCAAATTGGTCGGACGCACCTCGCTTCGCGGGTTCGGTGCCCGCCACCTGCAGGGGCTCGCCTTGAACCCGGCCTCCGGCCTGCTCTACGTCGCCAGCTCGGACCAACAGCGATTGCTCGCGCTGGACCGCGGAGGGGAGCTCCACGCGACCTATCGCCTGAACGACCTCGGCTTGGTGGATCTCCGGGCGATGACCTTTGCCCCCACCACGGACACCACCGACGATGCCACCCTCCAACACCTGTTCATCGCCGACGCCGGAGACCGCGCCACCGGCGGTCACATCACGGAGGTGTCCCTGGAGTCTGGGGTGACCCTGGCGGCCGGAACCCCCGTCGTCGCCGCCCAGCTCGTGCAGACCATCAACACCGCGAACTTCAGCCCGGCCAGCCCCGATCCGTCCGGGATCGTGTACCTGCCCGGCTCCGACCGCATGCAGATCATCGACTCCGAGGTCGATGAGACGACAGGCGCCGGGTACCACGGGGTGAACATGTGGCAGATCACCCGCACCGGCACCGTCACGGCCACGGGCACGACTTGGACGCCCGGCCCTGGGTTCTCCAGGGAACCGACCGGTCTGGGCTTCGACCCGGCCACGAACACGCTGTTCATCTCAGACGACATCGCGAAGCGGGTGTGGCTGGATCGCCCCGGACCCGATGCCCGCCACGGTACGGCCGACGATGTGGTCAGCTTCGTCGATGTAGCGGCCTACGGCAGCGGTGACCCCGAGGATCCGGAGTTCGATCCCACCAACGGGCACCTCTTCTTCATCGACGGCACCAACCTCGAGGTGTACGAGGTTGATCCTGTGAACGGGGTCTTCGGTGACGGGAACGACCTGATGACCCACTTCGACGTGGCGCAGTTCGGCATGCTCGACATCGAAGGCCTCTCCTCAGATGCCGGTCGCGGCACGCTGCTGGTGGGGGATCGCAACCTGCGGAAGATCTTCGAGTTCACGAAGGCTGGTGCCCTCGTACGGATCATCGACGCCTCCGGCATCACCGGGATGAAGTTCCTCTCCGGCCTCGGCCGAGGGCCGGCGAGCGACGGTTCGGGGCGCATGAACTACTGGACCGTCGATCGGGCGGTCGACAACGGTCCGGACCCATCGGAGAACGACGGCAAGATCTTCGAGCTGCGGGTCGACGCGGACACGGCCGGTGCCCCGCCTGTTCCCCTCGCGGACTCGGCGACCACCGGGCAGGACACGGCGGTGGTCGTGAACGTGGCGGCCAACGACTCCGATCCGGACGGGAACCTGGCCCCGAGCAGCGTGACGGTCACCGTCCCGCCCGCCAACGGCACCGCCACCCCCAACGGAAACGGCACCGTCACCTACACCCCCGTTGCGAGCTTCAACGGTACCAACGCCTTCACCTACCAGATCTGTGACACCACCAGCCTCTGTGCCACCGCCATCGCCACCGTCACCGTGACGGCCGTCGGTGCCCCGCCCGTTCCCCTCGCGGACTCGGTGACCACTGGCGAGGACACGGCGGTGGTCGTGAACGTGGCGGCCAACGACTCCGATCCGGACGGGAACCTGGCCCCGAGCAGCGTGACGGTCACCGTCCCGCCCGCCAACGGCAC
>Ga0105044_10004374_pt1 | contig 19424 bp, 19 predicted proteins | sample MAT01_FD_78092 | JGI IMG/M metagenome (GOLD analysis project Ga0105044, IMG submission 78092) | Freshwater microbial communities from Lake Fryxell liftoff mats and glacier meltwater in Antarctica - MAT-01 | ecosystem: Environmental > Aquatic > Freshwater > Ice > Liftoff microbial mat | place...
CTCCTCCGAAGGCCCACCGAATCTATCGCGGTAGGAATTCCAAGAGTGGCAACGCCGACCTTGGGCCGATGCGGCTTCGAGCCTCTTGCAGGGTCGGGCAAGCGTGCGGCACACCGCACCCGCTGCTCACCGACTCCGGCCACTGGTCAGGCCGTTCGAAACCAAGTATGCACCCAGCACCACAAGCATGAACGCCGAAGACCAAATCGGTGATTCCGGATGGGCTCGGAACGACTCCCACAGTACGGTGACCTGGTCGGCACGGAAAAGCCCTGAATCTTTAAGTGCTTCGAGGGAAGTTTCGCACTCCACTGCCAGCGGCCCCAACATCCAGCGTCGGATCGGGAGCGTGAAGCCTCGCTTCTTGGCCCCGGCGATCTCACTCCGGAGTTCGGGCGCAAACGCCTTCTTCAACAGATGCTTGGCACCCCCACCGCGAGGCAGCCGGATGTTCCCAGGAATTGAGGCGGCGGTTTCCACCACCCTTCGATCCAAGAACGGCACGCGGATTTCAAGCGAATGAGCCATCCCGTAGGCATCGCTGTCACGCAGCAGCATGTTGCCCATGTAGAAGCGGCTCTCCATGCGCGAGATCGCCGCGATCGGGTCCGAATCCAAGGTGTCTCGCAACTCCGAGATAACCGCCGGGTGCTGGTATGTTTCGTCGAGGCCCAGCGCAATCGGATCGATGCCGAAATGCTTCATGTTCTTGTCCGAGAACATCCTGCGCCGGAGCATGTACTGCGCCACAATGTCGTCTCCGGCCCCTCCCATCGCCCACGCCTTCTCGCGCACCGCAGCAGAGGCGTGCGACTTGGAAAGCCAGAAAAGCCCGGACCGCGCAGCCTTGGGCACCGCCCGCAACTTCCGGTGAACCGAGAGGGCTCGGGGAACATCGAAGAAACTCGGGTAGCCGCCGAACAATTCGTCACCGCCAAGGCCCGACACGCCCACGACCGTGCCGGTCGCCCGCAGAGCATGCGAAATCACCCATGTGTTCAGGCCATCCACCGATGGATAATCCAACCGTCGCAGCCATTCCTTCGTATGCTCGACGGCAAGGCCAGACGGGAGCTGAATATCGTGAAATTCGACGCCCAACGCCTGGGCCGTTCGGGCCGCCTCGGCCGACTCGCTCAGGTCCGGGTGGTCCGCAAAGCCCACCGTAAAGGTCTTCGTGTGCCGATCCTGCTTGGCCGCCATCGCGGCCATGATCGTGCTGTCGACTCCAGACGAGAGAAAAACACCCACAGGAACATCCGCGATCAGATGGCTCTTAACCGCCGCTTCCACCGACTCTCGAACCGCCGCCACCGCCCGCGCTTCGTCCCAACTCGGGTCCACCTCTGGCCACTTCCAGTATCGCTTGATCTCGCCCTGCCGCGGCATGCCAGCCGCATCAAACGTAATCCATTGAAGACAGCCAGCGGGGAACCTCCTCGCACCCATCAGAATGGTCAAAGGCTCCGGTACGGCTCCGTAGGCGAGTAACCCCGCGACCGCCTGAGGATTGGGCGTGGTGTCGACATGCCCGCATTCAGTCAACGCCTTGAGCTCGCTGGCGCCGGCCATCCCCCACTCGCCCGAGGCCACACACAGCGGCTTGATGCCCAGGTGGTCGCGAACCAAAAGGAGCCGACGTGTCGCACGCTCAAAGAATGAGAACGCAAACATGCCCGACAACCGTTCGACAAACCCATCACCGTGACGGGCCAGCCCGTGCAGAAGCACTTCGGTGTCCGACTTGCCCCGGAAAACCGAGCCTTGCGCGATCAGTTCTTCCCGCAATTCCCGAAAGTTGTAGATTTCGCCGTTGAAGACCAAAACGTCGCCGGTCACCGGATGAACCATCGGCTGATGGCCCAGAGGCGACAAGTCCTGAATGCTCAGCCTTCGAAAGCCGAACGCGATCACGACCGGGTCGGGCCCTTCGCGCAGCGCAATCAGTTCTGTCCCCAGATCATCCGGTCCGCGATGGACCATCCGATCTGCCATGCGCTGGATGAGCACCGTCGCCTCGCTTCGGCGCTTCCCCAGCAAAATTGCAATGCCACACATGGACAGAACACTCCCACACGAATCAACCAGTCGAGCAACTTTGGAGCCGTTCGACCAACAAGCCAGACCATTCTAACACAAACCCGACTGACTGCCAATGCTTCCTCGCAGGGCGCTGCAACTTCTTCCGTCCTGAAACCCACACCGGCTCACACCACGAAACGCCGGAGCATGGCCCGCCACTCTCCGTATCGGTACTCCAGCCCATGCCGATCGTGAATTCCCCGGACCATCCGCAAAGCCCGCTCGGAGAGGTCCTGCTGCCAACCCTGCGCGGTGGCGTCGCAGAAATACACCCGGCATCCCAGCGGTTTCACGCCATGAACCCCGCACAAGTTCTGGGTAAGGAACGGACAATCGCCTCGGCTGATGGCCGCCTCCAGTTCGCCCGGATCCAGCGTCCGTCCCGACCCCGACAGCGTGAACGCCGCTTCCAACCCGGTGACGTACAGGAGATGCCCGGTCCCCCGGAAATTGCAGCAGCGGCCGCTCGCCCAGCACGCCGGGCCGCGTGCCTCGACGGCATCCCGAACGATCTGATACACCGCCTCCAATTCGCAGGATATATCCGGATCGGCCGCGGCGACCAACCATTCCGCCGCGAGCCCATTTTCGCTTGCCGAATCATTCACGAGGGCCAAAGTCTATCCTCGCCCGCCGATTCCTCTTCCGGAGATACCGCTCGTGTTCGACAAACTCAAAGCCATGGGCGCCATGGCGTCTCTGATGAAAAACCAGGACAAACTCAAGGATGCGGGCGAGCGCATCCGCCTGCGGGCCGAGAGCATCCGCGTCACCGGAGAGGCCGGCGGCGGGGCTGCCCGCGCAGTGGTCAGCGGTTCAATGCGGGTGGTTTCCATCGAACTCGCCCCCGGACTGATTAACGGCATGGCCCTCGACGAAAAGACCCGAAGTCTCGCCGGCACGCTCATCACCGACGCTGTCAACGACGGCCTGCGCCAGGCACAAACCAAACTGAAGGCTGCTCTCGACGATGAGGCCAAAGGCCTGGGGCTTGAAGGCGGCCTGCCAGATCTTCCGGGCCTTGCAGGCGTCTGACATCGGTCCTTTTCCGTGCAATTTTCACCAGTCCGACTCGCCCCCTGCACCGTCCTGCCTATTCGAGGAGAGGTCGCGGTTCGACTTGCGCCGGGCGGCCCCCCGGATCTATCGAACCAGGAATCCCACGAGTGGCAACGCCGACGGCAGGCCAACCCGCGGCTCTTCGACGGCCCGATCCTTTCGCTCGGCCTCGACCCTCTCGCAGCATCCAGCACACTCGAATCCGTCACGCTCACCGCCCGCCGGGACAGATACGCACGCCTGGTCATCCAGCCGGCCGTCGCCACGGGCGTTTGCCTGCTCGCGGCCACAGCCGTTGTGTTCAGACGCGACGTCGCCGGTGTGGCGTCAGTGTTGCTCGTCCAGCGCAGCGTTTCGGTCAACGCCTACCCCGGGTTGTGGGAGTTCGGACCTTCAGGTGGAGTCGCGGAGAGGCAAGACGCGATTGACCTTTTAAGCCCGAGCGATCTTGCCGCGGCCTTGGCCGCCGAAGTGGAAGAAGAACTCGGATTACATGTTCCGCTCCGGCTAATTTCACCGCCGATGGCGCTCCTCGTGGACGGGCACACCTTTAGCGCCGACCTCGTTATGACGCTTGATGCGACATGCCTTCCGTTCGAAGTTTCAAAGGCTCCGCTTAACTGGGAGAATGATGGCGCCCGCTGGATCACACTTGATGATCTGCGAGGAGTCGCCGATCCATCGGTCCTTTCGCCCCCGACCCGCGTGCTGCTGGCCTCTCTCTCGCCATGATGCCCACCGCCCCGCTGTGCCGCAGCCAAGAAGCCAGACAGGGCCGACTCGACCCACGACGGCGAATAAAATCAAGCGGTTTCACCAGTCTTTTTGCCTTGACAGAGGCGCACAATTCTTGGCATAATCTGTTAGGATCGTGGTTGGTGGACGGTTGGTTGTCGCTGCCATGCGACACCTGCAAGCAGCGTTCAAAGGAACGAGCGTTCCCGCGGCACGAGTTCGAAGCCGGTTCCTCACGTACCCCGTTCAAGCGTCCGATAGATCTTCATTGGGGGCCGTCGGTTGGCCTCATTCCGAAAACAGATTTTCGCCACCCTCGTTCACCTTTTGGAGACTCGCTCAATGCATCTTCGCTCACTCCTTTCAATCGCCGCCCTCACCTGTCTGGCCGCCTCGCCCGTGCTCGCGCAAACGGAGACTGCTCTCGACAAGATGAAGAAGGACTCGACCAAGGCCATCGGCGACCTCAAAGGCGCAAAGGACGCGGCAATGAAGGCCGCCCAGCCCGAAGCCGCGAACCCGATGGAAGACTGGAGAAAGTTCAATCAGCCCGGCAAAGAGCACCTGACCCTCCAGAAGAACATGGTCGGCGAATGGAACGCGACGAGCAAGTTCTGGATGGCCCCAAACACCGAAGCCATGTCGTCCTCTGGCACGGCCCGTTTCTCATCCGCCATGGGCGGCCGCTTCGTGATGCAGGAACACTCCGGCGAGATCATGGGCGAAAAATTCAAGGGCTTGGGCTTCTTTGGCTACAACAACGGCGCCAAAACCTTCGAATCCTTCTGGATCGACAACGAAAGCACCCTCATGCTCACGTCTTCCGGCACCCAGCAGGCCGACGGCAGCATCGAGTGGAAGGGCTCCTACACCGATCCCATGTCGGGCGCCATCCGCACCAGCCGTTCGGTCACCCGCTTCCAAGCCGACGGCAGCATGGTCTACGAGATGTACGACAACGGAACCGATGGCACCGAGTTCAAGAGCCTTGAAATCACCTACACCCGCAACGCAGACACCAAAGTCGATGTGAAGGGTGATGCCACCCCCACCACCGTCGCCGATCCTCACGCCCACCCGGCCGGCGACAAGCAGCCCCACTGATAGAAGCTGCATTTCAAAGCAAAGCCCGGGACTTGGGTCCCGGGCTTTTTTCATAGAATCCCAAGTGTCGTCCGCGTGAAACCTCTTTCAGTCGCACTTCAGACTCATCTTGCCGCGTCGCTTCACGATCCACGCATGACACTGCGCTCCGAAACGCCCGACGCATCCGGCCAAACTCCGACAGTCGTTGATTCTCACAATTTCGATTCCGATGCTTCGATCGAGGCTCGCGCCCCGGTCAGTTATCGGAGCATTTTGGATGTGCCCACCGGGCTTGAGCCGATCAGGCACCCCCCAAGAGCCCCATCCGTCGTTCCGGAAGATCTCAAAGGCACGCCGACGGAAACCGCTGAAAAAGTAGCGGAAAAAGCTGCTGACAAGACCATAGTGATGCCGGGCACGAGCGCGGATGTCGCGAAGGAAACAGCCGCGATTTCACCCGAAGGCTTACCCGGCGATCCAAAGACCGGTCCCCGAGGCTTGCGGCTTGAACTGATCGTGGCTGTCCTCGGCGTTGCCGCCGTCTCCGTTGGATTGGGCATCTGGTTCAGCCCCGCCGTCGGAGTCGTGATGTTTCTGATCGTCGGCCTGTTTCTGCTCTTCAATCCGGTGTTCGGCGCCACGTTGGGCCGCGCCAAAGAGCGAAAAGAAGTGCTCCTCAGCCACGACCCAAGTCATCCGTCCCGGTTGAACCAATTCGGTGCCGAATCTCTCACAGACGCTCGAATCCCGGAAGCGGCCCAACCAGCGGCAGCGCATACTCGATGAACTTCCGACTCACGTTGTTGTGACCGGAGATGAAATCGGCGGGCATATGCCGCGTCTTGGCCGCGATGGCCGAGAGTTCGACTCGCCGGTATGTGCTGAGGTACGGCTGCCCCTCACCTTTGCCAAGCCACAGATCGCTGCCGCTCCCCTGACGGACAATCGAAACACTGCCATCCTGTTCACCCGCGAGCGCCATCTGCGCTGCGAACCTCCCGCATCGACGGGCCTCCATCGCATCGACCGGGCTTGCATCGGGCCAGCACCGTTGAACGTACCCGAAGGTGTCGGCCCGCACCCGCGGCGGCTTCCCGCCGATCGGTGTGAGTTTCTCCTTGAGCAGGTCACCCAACTGATCGCCCAACGCGCCCGAGCCCGACAATTGCACGTTGCCGTGAGAATCGACCTGTGCGTTCTTGATCAACTTTGCCCCGATCGAGACACCGTCCTTGTCCTGAATCCCCTCGCTTACCGCGATGTGGCAGCGACCCTTCTTGGAGTAGATGGCCTCGACGTCCGCCGCGAAGCGCTCGATGTCGAAGGCGACCTCGGGCAGATAGATGAGTTGCGGGCCGTCGGTGCTGAAGCCCTCCCCATGCACATCAAGGTCGCGGTCGTGCCGCCGGGCCAGGGCGCTCGCGGCGGTCAAAAAGCCCGCGTGCCGACCCATCACCACATTGATCTTGATCCCCGGGAGCGAGATGTTGTCCATGAAGTCGGCCATGCACGCCATCGCGACAAACCGTGCCGCGCTGGGGAACCCCGGCGTGTGATCGTTTTCCATCAGGTCGTTGTCGACCGTCTTGGGAACGTGGAAGCACCGCAGGTCGTAGCCCGCACTCTTCGCGTTCTCTCGCACCAGCCTGCAGGTGTCCGACGAATCGTTCCCGCCGATGTAAAAGAAGTAGCGGACATTGTGCTTCCGGCACGCTTCGAGCACCCGTTCGCAGTACGCGGCGTCGGGCTTGTCGCGGGTGCTCCCCAGCCCCGCACTCGGCGTCAAAGCCAGCCGATCAAGCCGGTCCTGGTGCATGTCCGTCAGGTCGTGGAACTCTCCCTTCGTCAGGCCCTTCACGCCGTGCCGCATCCCAAGCACCCGATCGACAAACCCCGCCGCCTGCAGCCCGGCCCGCAACCCCTCGACGACCCCCACCAACGACTGATTGATGACCGCCGTTGGTCCGCCAGATTGTCCGATCGCCGCGTTCCCAGTGCCGAGCATCGCCATGAGTCGTCCTTCACGAAGAGTTCCGATTGATTCCCGCCATCGTACTCGCCGGGCTCCCACGGATTTCGACCACGCCCGCAACCGATTGCAAAGACCTCACGCGAGCCCACGGCAGGTCCTCCCGCCCACTTACGCTTCGCCATGCAGCCCACCCGCATCGCCTGCGTGCGCTACCTCAACACCCAGCCGCTCATCAATGGCCTCGACCGCGTTCAGGGCCTCACGTTGCTGCCGGCCGTGCCTTCGGCGATCGGCGCGATGGTCGCCAGCGGCGACGCCGATGTCGGCTTGGCCAGCATCGTGGACGCCGTCACCGTCAACCCATCCCTGTCGCTCATTCCGGTGGGGATGATCGGTTCCGATGGGCCGACCCTCACCGTCCGCATCTTCTCTTCCGTGCCCATCGATCGGATCACCGTCCTGCACGCCGACACCGAGAGCCATACCTCGGTGGTACTGGCCCAACTCATCCTCGGGACTCGTTATGGCATCCGGCCGACCATCACACCGCACAACCCGGCAGTCGGCGATGCCTGGCCGGCGGCCGTCCTGCTCATCGGCGACAAGGTGGTCACCAACCACCCCCCCGAGTCTCACTTCCCCCACCAATTGGATCTTGGTGAAGCGTGGCACTCCCTCACCGGCCTGCCGTTTGTCTATGCCATGTGGATGTGCCGAAGCGCCGAGGTGGACACGCCCGCCATCCGGCTCGCATCGTCGCTCCTTGACCGCCAACTCCGCCACAACCTCGGGCGAATGGAGTGGATCACCACCACCCAAGCGCCCCTGTGCGGATGGCCGATCGATCTGGCTCGCCGCTATCTCGGCCAATACCTCCGCTTCCAAGTCGGTGAGCGTGAGCAAGCCGCGGCAACCGAATTCTTCCGGCGGGCCGCCGCTCACAAACTTCTGCCCGAACGAGTACCACAATGGGCGACCCCGATCGGCACGCAACAGGCTGACGGGCCTTCAGTTCGCGGTTGAATCGGTAAGCCGGGGGAACGGTCCATCCGGCGCGTCCCCCGTGGCTTGGTGAGGCCGAGTGAGTCCTGCCCGGATGGAGAGTTGCGCCATTTCCGAACGGGTGGTCCCGCCCAGTTTCTTGGAGATAGAAGCACAGTGGTTGTGAACGGTCCGCTCGCTGAGTTTCAGTGCGAGCGCGATATCGGACGTCTTGGTACGCTCACCGATGAACGTCAGTATCTCGAGTTCGCGCGGCGTCAACTTGGCCAACGGCCCCATGGCCTCGGCCCTCGTCTCCGGATTCTGCAACAATTGCAGCGAACCGGCCGTCGGCCGGTGCTCGCGTGTGGCGTGGGAAACGATCAACACGTGATCGAAGCGGTTTCCTTGGGAGCGAATCGGGACGAAGTGTGATCGCAGCAATTCCCCCTGAAAGAGCGTGGTCTCCTGCCCGACCGTGCCCGACTGCAAGGCCTTCACAATAAACGCTTTGACCATTTCCGTCAGGGCGTTCGAGACATGACCGCCCATCGGCGCACCGATCATGCTTTCTGGCTTTAGGCCAACCACCGCCGCTCCCCGTTCGTTGACGTACACATGAACGAAATGCTCATCCACGACATAAACCGCGGCACCACTGCAATCAATCAACGCTTCCCACGCCGCTACCCCGCACAGCCAATCGGGCGCGGCAACGGCCTTCTCACCCAAGTCTTCATCATTTACTGCCTGAGGTGTCATGCCGTGCGGCATGATCTCACCCGCAGCAGCGGGCATCCGATTCTGCGGCGTTCCGAACATGCTGGCATCACCCTTTCACCTAGAACGACACGCGACGAAACACCTTCAGAGCCTCAACAAACACCAAACATTCTTCGTCAAATCGACGGAAATCCCTTGCCAAGTCTGGGCTGTGCACCGAAAACGCACCTTCGTTCACCATGGCTCACGCCATCGCCACCCGACAAACTGCTACCCCCTCTTAGTGGGATAGACATCAAACCGTTGCATCAGTCACAAAAATTCCTTGCAATCCGAAATGAGGGAAAACCACTGCCTGTCGCCTTTCCTCAATCGCAGCATCGGGATGGAAACTTGCCTGACGCCGCTCGGATGACCTTCGAGTCATTCGGTTCGCCCGGCCTCACTTGTTCAAGTGGGGGCGGGCCAAGTCGCGCACTTGGTTGATCTCTTCCGGGCTGTAGCGGCGCTTCGCAACAGGCGACGGAGTGGGCGCGGGGGCGGGTTTGGACTTGTCGTCGGCCGCGGGCTTCAGGATCGTGAGAATGGCCCAAGCGGCGAGGTCTTTGACGCGGATGATTTTGGGCTGTTCGTCGGGCGACACCGTATACGCCTCGTCCTCCCGGTCGAGCATGCGGGCGAGCGTGGCGATGATCCACGGGTCGCTCATGTACACAGCGCGGTCAATCCAGGTTTCGCTGGCCAGGAGTTTTGATTCGACGAGGGTGGCCGCGAACCAGTCTCGCGAAGGCTTGAATCCCATCTTCGCGAGTCCGGTGTGCAGCCCGCCGATGGTTTCCGGCGTGACGGAGTCTTCTTCTGGATCCGTTCGCGGTTCTTGCGCGCCGAGCAGGAACCCTTCCCATAGCGAGCGGTCTTCCGGGGTCCCGTGATACCCCGCGATGATGGGCGTTTGTTCCTTGACAAAATCGACGGTGGCCACCGACCACGCTACCAAGAGTTCGCTGTTGCGGTCTTTGGGGGGCAGTTTGTGAAGGATGTTGACACCCGTCGATGCGATCTGATCATCGTCGTCCGTCAGGATCTTGATCGCCAAGGTCTGAACGGCCTTGACGGTGTCAGCGTCGAGCGGGAGTTCCGCAACCGCCGCGAGGCTTTCGGTCGCGGTCAGGCGGACATCGTCGTCGGGATCGGCGAGGAAGGGGGCGATGACGGAAACGGCCGCAGACCCGAGGGCGCGGGCGGTCGCCGGGGCATCGCCTGAGGCTTCGCGGATCTGACGGGCGAGTGTGGCTGGGTTCATGGTCGTTCTTTGGGCAGGGCCGGGTAAACTTTCTAAAATCGGGCTAGAACCAGTTGTCGGACTGGATGGCGTTGCGGGCCGTGGCGATCTCACCGTCGGTAGAGTGGGAGACGAAATCCTTCATGGTGAGGAGGCAGCCGCGGACGCGGTTGCCGTAGCCGACATCGTTAACCCGCGGCACCGCAGTGCCGTTCGACCCCTGCGGCAGACCGCTGAGGGGAAACATCAGTTGGCGGCGGGCATAGGTGTCGCTGGCGGGCCCGTCCGAATGCATGAGGCGGGCGTGCGAGAGGCGGAAGAAGTGGCCGATCTCATGGGCCAAGGTTCGGCCCGTGGCTTCCGGATCCCGCGCGACACCGGTGTTGTCGTTGACGGCGGTGAGGATGCCGGTGTTGGCGAGGGCGCTGTCATTGGCGGTCTGGCGTGAGATGCCCCGGCCCACAGTGGTGCCAATGAAACGATCGATGATGAACCAGTGGATGGCCTTCTCGGCGACACCCACGGAGGTCTGGATGTTGAGAACGGAAGCGGTGTCCTGGGCGTAGGGCAGGAGGTTGTCGAACCGATCGGCCTGATTGCTGGGCAGCGTGACCGTGGCGTTGGAGGTCGGCCTGAGCGTGAAATCAATCCCCGCGGGCCGCCAGATGGCGCGGCAGCGTTGGAACACAGGATCAATATTGAAAACCGGTGCGGTGCCCGTGGCGGTCGTTGAATCGATTCGAACAAGCCACGGCTTGATGGGCACACTGAGGCGGCGGCTCACCCGGACGTCGCAATCGGCGAGCACCGGACCATCGATCGCGCCGAGGCGAACGTTGATGGTGGCGGTGCCGCGGGCCTTGCCCTTGACGGTGAGAGCTCCATCCGCCGGGATGGCGCCGTCGGCGTTCTTGATCTCGAGCAGGTCCGGGTGGGCGGAAGTGGCGAAGAGGGGCGCGGCGGCGTCGATGTCCTCGTGGAGGATGCGAACCTTGACTTCGTGACTCCGCATGACGCCGAACATGGGCCCGCGGACATCGGTGACTCCCCACGCGGCGGTGCGGCGGATGAAGTAGCCACGGTCGTCAATCTCCGGGCAATCGCGCTCGCTCAGAGAGCCATGGTTGAAGCGTCGCCAGCGGAGGGGAACGACGATGCGGAAATCATCGGTGGTATTGAGGTTGATCATGATCGGCTCAGTCGCGAACGGTTGGAATCAGGGCTGCGCGGACCCCCCGCATTGATCGTTGAGGTGCGAGCGTGTGGTGCCGCCCACGACGCCATCAAAGTCGATGACTTCGTCGATCTGGAAATCGAGAATGGCCTTGTCAGTTGTGGTCCCCAAGTCTCCATCGACGCCGTCTCCCGTGGGGCTGGAATGCCCGATGTGGTATCCGAGTTGCATAAGGCGGCGTTGCACTCCCTCCACGGTGGTGTCGGCCTCGTACCCACCGGCCCGGGGGCGAACACGGTATTGCGAGACGACGGTGCCGTCGTGAAGGAGTTCAAGGATCGAGTCGGTGGTTCCGCGAACCTGAACAGCGACGAGGCCGTCAGAGTTGGTGAGCCCGTTCTGGATCTCAACGCCGCCCGACATGACGCGCCAACTGATGTCGTCGATGCCGCGGGCAACGTCCTGAGCGGGCGACGGCGAACGATGGAAGAAAATCTCGACGGTGCGGATGACCAGCGTGTTGTGGGCCGGGGCATCGGCGAAGAGGCGGGAGATCGCACTGAAGAGGGAGGAGAAGATGCTCATTGGCCGAACTCGCTTTCAAGTTTGGACCGGAAGGAGTCATCGATTCCGCCCTCGCCCATGCCGTGCTTCTTTCGGAAAGCGCCCACCGCAGCGTCGAGTTCTTCCGGCGAACTGAGGCCGAATCCCAGCGATTTGAGCCGCTGCACCACGCCGGGTTCGGATTCGATGGGGTCGAGCCGGCCGAACATCAATTGAAACAGGGTGGTAGATCGGGGTTGTTTGATGCGGAGTTCGCCGGACTGGGCCCCGGGCGGAAGGGGCATCTCGATGAACCCATCGCCGTCCGTCGTGAGGTCGGTCGAGTTCCCATCGACGACAAGCGTGCAGGGAGTGTTGGCGATAGGTTCGTCATCGATCTTGATGCACAGCCTGACCAAGGCGGGCACGCCCTTCTTGCGGAAACGGTGTTTGGCTTCGGTGGCGCCATCCTCATCTTTGGGGGTGAGGTCCGGGATGAAGACCTCATCGAACTCGGCGAGAACGTTCGGGTCTTTACGGAGGTCTTTGAGGGTTTGGTTGTCGGGGTGGTTCCAGAGTGTTTCCCAGAAGAAACCGTTCGCCTCGGCGAGGTTGGTGATGCAGTCGTTGGAGCCGACAATGTGGATAGGCATGACTCAGATCCGTTCCCACGCTTCTTTGTCGAGCCGCGGGAAGGTGATCTTGCAGGTGCCCGGCTCAAGGCCTTCAAGCCGAGCAAAGCCGTTCTGATCGAGGGTGCCCTCGGCGACTCGCTCATCCGGGGTGGTGATTTTGTAGGGCTCGCCCGGGATGCCCTTGTCGTCTTCACCCACGAGTTCGATCTCGATCCAAGTGAGTTTCTTGTCTTCTGTCGTGTTCTCGGGCGGTTTGAAGGCAGGAACCTTGGTGCTGCCGTACTTGGCCTTGGGGCGGGTCAGGGCTTCGGCTTTGGCTTGGGAGACCTGGCCGGGGTCGGCGTTGTCGGCGTTGTGAGCGGCGTCGGGCGGGGCGGGGGCCACCACCGAGGGTGCACTTCCGGATTTGGGGCTGGCCATGGGGAAAACCTCCGTTGAAAAACTAGTACGTCACGATCTTGGGCTTGAACTCGAACAACAACAGACCGTCGTACAACTCCCCTTCCGGGGTGCAGACGACCTCTTTCAGCCACTGCTCATCGTCGCGAAGCGGCAACCACTCCGAGGTGAAGGTGTCGGTCGATTCGGTGCTGTTTAAGGCATCAAGGCTTGCGAGGAGCGCTTTGCCCGCGGCCCCCTGCATGGCGGCGGGGAGTAGCGTGTGCGGCACCTTGTCGATCTTCCCGTGGGGGCGGCCCTCCACGTGCCGGGTATGTGTGACCGCTCCAGGACCAGAGCCGTTATAGGCATACCAGCCGGTGATTGCGAGATTGCGCCACGTCTTGGGCAGGTTCGCGATGAACGCAGCCTTCCACTTGTTCACCAGAGCGTTCCAGGCATTTTCGTCGCCGTCGTACTCCGCCTTGGCGTCGGCCGCCTGTTTCTCGGCGGCCTTCAGTTCCTGTGTTTCCTGGTCATACTTTGCAACGGGCGGGTACGCGGCCTTCGCGTTCGTATAGGCGGTTTGGGCCTCCTTGCGCTTCTTTTCGGCCTCGTCGAAGGCTTTCTGTGCCGCGGCCTTGGCCTCTGGCGTGGATTTGGTATCCGCGTTCACCTTGTCGAGTTCGGCTTTTTTGGCCGTGGCGGTGGCGGCGGCGCTCTCCGACTCGGCCTTGGCCTTTTCGTAGGCTTCACGCTTGGTCTTGTCGCCATCGTCGTAGGCCTTCTTGGCGGCGTCGTACTCTTTCTGCGCGGCCTTGCGTTCGGATTCTTCGCGGTCGTTGGCCCCGTCATGCTCGCGGATGTCGTCGGCGATCTTGCGGTGAGCGTCGAGTTCGGCGGCGGTGGGCTTGGGGGTGAGGCCCGACCAGTTGTGGTCCTCGCACATCCACAGCCCGATGACCCAGTCGGTCGCGGTCGCGGGAGACATCAGCCAACCGTGGCCCTTCGCGTGCAGCTTCTCGTAGAACATGATCCACGCCGCGACGCGGCTATTGAGGCCCCAGTCCCAGAAGATGTCGCGGGTCGCGTAACCTGCACTGGTGAGTTGCCCGACACCGATGCCGAAATCAAACGTGGTGATGGGGTACAACTCGGGATCGGGCGGCCAGGTGAACAGCGTTCCGTCGTAGCGGCTTTGGGTCTGAGCCGTCGCCGAAAACTGAGGCAGATTGGAGCCTACCTCCTGCTCGAGTTCGGCGATCAAAATGTTCCGTAGGGAAGGCCGGCAGTCTGCCGGAACGGAAAGGTCGGAAAGCTGCCCATCGATAATCGGCTCATACGCCGCCGCGCCCGGGTTTGAGCCGATCACACGGATGTGCACCACGTCACGAACCCAGAACTCGATCGCCTCGGGCTTCGCGGCGACCGTAAGGACGTGGTGCCCACCCACCACGGGGCCCTTGGGCGGGGTCTTACTGTGCGAGCCATCGGGGCGTTCGTACAGCACATCGTCGGTCTCCTCGTCAAACAGCGTGAAGGTGTCGGTGTGCGCTACCCCCCGCCACTCGCGAAAAACACGCTCTTCGGTCGGTGGACGCCCAGAGCCCCGGCGCCGACAGAAGACGTGGCCCGCCTCAAGCCGCCAGTGAATAGGGTTGGCCTCGGACGGAGTGATGCCGACAAGGCTGCAACGGATGGCCACCGCAGGTTGCTTGCAGTCGCTCCCGATGCTCAAAGTGTTGGATTCGAGGTACTTGGCGGCCCGCGGCACATCGCCCGCAACGTAAGCCTTGTCGGGGCTTTCGTGGCCCCACGTCGAGATTACGAGTTCGGCCTCGCGGATACCGATGGCGTTGAAGAGGACGCGGTCGGCGTCGGAATAGTCGCGGGCGACATAGCACTCGGTGGGAGCATCGACCACGTACGACACTCGCGGCGGCGGCTTGACACCGTTGTTGTACCCCCGCCAGTTGGCAGACCAATCCGTCGCCATCGAATCCCCCTTACCAGCCGTGAAGTTCGTTGAGTTTTCCGCGCGTTTGCGGCCCGACAATGCCGTCAACGAGAAGTCCGAACGCTTTTTGGAAGGCGGTGACCGCGGCCCGGGTCTGCGGACCGTCGAGCCCGTCGATCGGGCCGGGGTTAAACCCGAGGTTGTTGAGGCGGGCCTGAACGCCGCTCAGTTTCTCGATCGGGTCGAGGGCTCCCAACCGAAGTCGCCAGCGGAACGACGGACTTGCTGCCGAGGCGTCCATCCAGAGGTCGAGGTTGCCCGTTTTAGCGGCCGGGTTGAGGCGCTCGATGAGCATGCCGTCGCTTTGCGTCGTGCCCGTGCGGTCTTCCATGCCGTCGACCCGGAGACGGTACTTCTTCCCGGGGAGGACATCGCCTTTGCTGTCACGCAGGACGATGCGAAGGGTCACGCCGGCCGAGATGAGTTCGAATCGGTGCCTTGCTTCGGTGCCGCACGACTCCTTTTTCTGGTCGCGGTCGGGGATGTATAGCGTGTCCTTCGGATAGATGAGGTTTGGATCGGGCCTCAGACGGCGGAACTCCGCATTCTCATCCGAATCGTAAATCGTGCGCCACGAGGTGAACCCGTGCTCGCTGGCGATGGTGGACAGGCAGTCTCCCTGTTGAACGGTGTAAAGGGTTGACATGCGTTAGGCCCGCTTCCATGTATCGGAGTCGAGCCGCGGGAACGAGACTTCGCAGGTTCCCGGTTCGACCCCTTCGACCCTGGCGAATCCGGCCTGATCGAGGGTGCCGGACGCCACTGAGCCATCGGGCAGGTCGATGGAATAGGCCTCACCCGAGACGGGCTTGCCCCCCTCATCCACAAGTTCGATCTCGATCCACGAAAGTTTTTTGCGGTCGGCCGCGGATTCGGGCGGCTTGTGCGGCTTGACCTTGGTCTTTGCGTACTTAGCCGCTGTACGCGAGGCGGGGTCGGCTTTGGCGGAAGAGACCGCGCCAGGATCTGCGGAGTCGGCATCGTCGGCGGCGTTCGGCGCTGCGGGCGCAACGGCGGAACCTGCGGTACCTGACTTCGGACTGGCCATGGGCATTCACTCTGAAAAAACTGTCCCGTTCACAAACCTTCGCACCACGATCCGTTAACCGACGTTCGTAATCGCACCCTTCAGATCCAGTTTGGCGGTGGCCTTCACGCTGCCGGCGCGACCCTTGATCCCGTAGAGTGCGATTCCTTCGAGCGTCAGCATCCCCATGGTCGAGGCCTTGAGCGACAAACCCGTCGTGATCTTGCCAGTGGCGGTCGCCTTGATCTCGAATTGCAACTTGGAATCCACCAAGAATTTGGTTTCGGTTGTGTGCGTCTGATTCTTGGTCTTGGTATCTATGCTCGAAGCCTCGATCGCGAGCCAAGAACTGCTGCCCACCTTGAGGGTGATGTTTGTGCCCGCCTCCAGGATGATGTTCTCAGCCTTGATGTAGACGTCGCCCGTCACCTGTGTGGACTGATTCGCCTTGAACACCTCGATCACATCGTCGGTAACGGTCAGCGATTTGCTACCGGTGATCTCGACGGCCTCTTTGCCAAGGACCGCGAGGTTTCGGTCAACCTTGATCGTCTCTTTGTGACAGGCGTCCACGACCTCGTGCCGGTTCGCCTTGATGTGTTCGAACTTGTCGTTCTCGACCACTAGATGGCGGTCGTGACCGATGGTCTCATACCGGTCGGCCTTGACCCGGATATCGAGTTGCTTCTCGGCGTGAACAAAGACCTGCTCGGAGCCGGCCTTGTCCTCGAACCGCAGTTCGTTGAACCCGCCCCCGCCCTTGCTCGAGTTGCTCTTGACCGTCGACATCGTCTTGTTGTCGGGCAGGGCATAGGGCACCTTGCACTCCCCGTTATAGACGCGGCCCGTCACGATCGGCCTGTCCGGATCGGCCTCCAAAAACTCAACGATGACCTCCTGACCGATCCGCGGCACGAACATGCCGCCCCACGCTTTGCCCGCCCACATCTGGGCCACGCGGATCCAGCAGGAACTCTTTTCATCAGCCGCGTCCCACCGGTCCCAGTGGAAATGCACCTTGATACGACCGAACTCATCGGTGTTGATCTCTTCGCCCGCGGGGCCGGTGACGATCGCCGTCTGCGGGCCGCTGATCAGAGGCTTGGGCGTCGTTCGCGGCGTTCGATAGGGCGTGGTGGCGTCGATGGCGGAGAACCCGCACTCGTACATCTGTCCACCGCCCGACTTGCCGCTGCCGTACTCATCGGTCTCGGCGTGATAAAACGCCGAAGTGACGATGTAATCCCTTTCCTGATCTTCCCGAGGAAACTCGGTCAGTTTGAACTTGGCACCAACCACCAGGCCCCGCGCATCGCCACGGGCGCGGCAGACTTCGTACTGCGAGGCGAGTTCATCCGTTCGCAGGCCCGCGTACCGCTCGCCCTCCGCCTTCTCGGTGTAGTTGCACGGATAATCAAACAGTTCGGCCAAATAGGCGGGCTGGAAACCGGGATCAAACTCCTTGTTGGTCAGGAGGTTCTTCTTGGGGGCCTTAAAATCAAAGTCGGTCTGCTGGAACTTCACGCTCGGGGCGTGTTTCTCGATCATCCATTCCCAGACGCGTTCGCGACCCGCCGAGGACTTCTCCTGCTGAACGTAAGGAACGTTTTCGTAGCCCTCAACAACCTCGTGGGCACTCGGGGCATCGGCCATCACCAGGGTGTGTTTGCCGTCTTCGTGCCGAAAGAAGTAGTAGATGCCCTCTTCTTCCATGAGGCGGGAGACAAAGTTGAAGGCCGTTTCGCGGTACTGAACGACGTATTCCTTGGCGACGTAACTGCCGGTGAGACAGTCTTCGAAATCGGCGAAGCCGTGGTCTCGAAAGACCTCCTTGATGATGTCGGGGATCTTCTTGTCCTGGAAAATCCGGCAGTCGGACGACCGGGTGAGGAACCAGAGCCAAGGCACCATCTCGGCCCGATAACGGTTGGCCCGGCCTTGGCTGGGCGTGCCCTCCTGGATGAAACGCGAGATCCAGCCGTTGATGTACCGGGTCTTGCCATCGGTCTGGAAGATGCGAACCGTGACGTTCTGGGCGATGATGTCCTCAAAGACAATCCCGGCCTCTTCGCTCCGAAGATCAAGTTGCGCGGAGAAGGGCCGCCCGAGTTCCTCGGTCATCTGGATGCCCTTTAGGAGGAGTTTGTCCTCGCCCAAGGGCGTGTTGATGGCGATGAGTCGGTTTTTTCCTGTGCGTGCTTCTACAGCCATGAGCGGTCTCCAAGAACGCGGGTCACCTCGGAAAGTGCCCGGAACTCGCATTCTCCATCGTTTCGTCGCTGACTTCCTCGGTTGGATCATCGGCGGGTGACCGATAATACCAGAATTCTGAGGACTGCTGCGACAGAACGATGCGCTTAAGAGGTGCCCGATCGCGAGGATGCCGACGCTGGGTCAGGAGGTGGGATTATACTGAAAACTCGCCTGACTCTGATGGGCAGAAAGGCTCGCCAGACGACATTCGGCGCGCTGAAAGGCTGTTGAATGCTCATTTTTTTCGATCCGGTCGATTTTATGAGTCGCCCTATAAGCCTCGTGGTGCCCCGAACATATCCCGATTACGGGGCTTCGGACGATTCAAGACGCCGCTTGCTGCCAAAATGGAGTTTCCGATTGATCGCCGAACAGGTAGACTGGTAGCACGTCGGAGGGTTCCTCGATGTGACGGCGCGCCATTCAGCACAAGCCACCTCTTTCTTACCATGCATTCGAGCTTTGGGGCCCTGGCGGTCATAAGGATTTAAGATGTCACGTACTCAACCCTTCTTGATTGTTCCCGGCAGCTACACGGGTCCGGTGACGCCTGTGGCTTCGCCGTTTCCGCCCGCGCCGGCGGTATACGACTTTTACTCGAAAGTGGCCCAAGGTCAGCGGTCACCGCTGGGCATGCACCCCCAAACGCAGTGCCTTCCCGGCGGCAGTGAGATTTTTTCCGACGCTTGGTTCGCGGACTTTTATCTGCGAAACAAGGTGACACTTGCACAGGCCTACGCGAAACAGGAGTTGGTAAAGAAAAGCCGCTTTGCCATGACATGGGGCGGCGTTGCGATAAAGGGAGGCGGACACTTCTTCGCTGCCGGAAAAGAATCTTATGGTGGTCGGCTGTGGAATCTGGCTGATAACGATCGGTGGTGCAACTTCTCCAGCTCGGTCAGAACCTTCGGCCCGAGTTTGGGGGGCGGAACCGAAGTCGGATTGATCTTCTTTCTGAACACCAAGTCGCTCTATCAAATCGAGGGCATGGAGTTCGGGAACGGCTCGAAGTTCTCAGTGAACGTGCCGGGAAAACAGCTCAATAAGCTTGTGACAGCATTTAAAGGCATCGAATCGTTGGTCGACGCCGTCGGCTTTATGGATGAGGTCCGAGAGACCGCAAACAAAATCTCCCAAGCGATTAAAGGGAAAGACCCGATGGTCGTCTACCACGGGCTGGGGAGCGCTGAGGCCGAGGTCGGCTGGAAATACGGCATTCAAGGAAAAATCAACATTCACGGCGTTCAGGGCAAACACTCGTATCTTGACGATCTTTGACCGGGGCCGGCACAAGGCGTTATACGAATCTCGACGGCGACGGCGACGGCGACGGCGGCACCGAACGACAAACCGGCATCGACGAACCGGCATCGACGAACCGGTTTGGTTGAACCCGATTGTCGGACTTAATCGAACGAGTACTCGAACTCGCTGTCCTTGACCGCGATGTGGATCTTCTCGATGGGCTTGCCTTCGA
>Ga0105044_10004377_pt1 | contig 19420 bp, 15 predicted proteins | sample MAT01_FD_78092 | JGI IMG/M metagenome (GOLD analysis project Ga0105044, IMG submission 78092) | Freshwater microbial communities from Lake Fryxell liftoff mats and glacier meltwater in Antarctica - MAT-01 | ecosystem: Environmental > Aquatic > Freshwater > Ice > Liftoff microbial mat | place...
AGCTGGTCGTTGTTAATATGACACTTACAACGCTTGATGAGCAATTGAAAAGAAAGCTGGAGCCACGGACGTCTTCGGCGGTTAATGTTCTTAAAACAATTAAATTCCTGGCCGCTCACGGCATTCCTGTAAATGTTATGATGGCGCCGGTAATTCCATCACTAAATGATACTGAAATACCCGCTTTGATTGAGGCAGTTGCGGATGCAGGAGCGCTTGGGATTTCTTATACCGTTGTGCGTCTTAACGGTCAGATAGGAAAACTGTTCGACGACTGGGTGCGGAAGAACTATCCGGACCGGGCCGAAAAAGTAATTAACCAGATTAAATCATTGCACGGCGGACAAGTTAATGACACCCGCTATGGCGTAAGAATGCGTGGTGAAGGACATTGGGCAGATATGATTAAACAGCAATTTAATGTTGGAAAACGAAAATTTATGAAAGGAAGAACAATACCTCCAATGAATTTTGAAATGCACCGGAATTTTAAAGGCGGGCAGCTAAAGCTTTTTTAGGGTTTTCAATTTTTTAGCTCGCGGTTCGAATAAGCACAGCCGCACTATATGCCTGGTGCACTGTTAATGCCGGTTTCGCTGTTAATGCAGTCCGATAGCTAGGCCTACTCATTAACATCATTCCACTTTTTTGCCGGGAAAGCATTTATTCCTATGGCTTGTCTAAAAGAGAAATACCAGGAAATTGATTGACGGCTTCAACTTAAGTCTTGTGATTGCCAACTTGAGAGGTTCTATCAAAGTGATCAAGTGTAGCTTCAGCATTTTAAAAAGATGTTAGTTTAATTTAAATTATCGCTCAGATTTTCAAACCAATTAACAACCTTTGCAACACTATGAATGACGCACATATCCATCTACTGTTTACACACTTCCCAATTATGGGCAGCTGTTTCGGACTGCTCGTACTTGGCAGCGGAATTATTATCGACAATGTAACCGTCCGCAAAACAGGCTATGCAATTCTTCTATTTACCGCCATCTTAACAATCCCGGCCTTTATTTCGGGTGAAGGAGCAGAAGAAATAAAAGAAGAGATCGAAGGCGTTTCGCATCGTTTGATTCACGAGCACGAGGAAAACGGAGAAATTGCCCTGTGGATGAGCGAGGTTATGGGAATCTTGGCTGCAGTTGCATTTTATTTTGATCACATCGGACATCCGCGGCGCAAGGCTTTTAGCATCGTTATGTTAATTTTCACGCTCGCAACTTTCGGCGTTATGACAAGGACCGGGAATTCAGGTGGGAAAATCAGTCATCCGGAAATAGTACCCGAAACCAAGGTTAGCGAGTAAATTATAACTTCAAAGAAATCAACCGTGTTTGTAAAAATAGTGTTGCCTCGGAAATTGGGGGAATTTACCAGCTTTGCAAAGTCCCAGAATGTTTTCCATGGATTTCACCAGTTCACTGAGGCTGTAGGGTTTCTGTAGGTAAAGATTTCCACCTGACGTGTAGGTTGCATTGATGTTGCTTTCCACATCACCTGTGCTGCAGACAACAATAGGTAAATCTTTCAGCTTTTCAGTAGCCCTTATTTCTCTTAGGCTGTCAATGCCGTTTTTCCTTGGCATATTGAGGTCCAGAAACACGATGTCTGGCTTTTCATTGCTGTTATTGTTAAGAAATTCGATAAGTTCAACCCCGTCATTTACCGTTTCAATAAATATATCGGAATCAAATTCCCTAATAGCATGGGTGAAGAGATAATGATCGTCCTTATCGTCATCAGCGAGTAAAATTCTAAGCGGACTAATCTTCGGCATTTTTTAATTTTATACTTACAAAAACCCTATTATTCACAAAGCTAATACAAGAGCGTTCTTTTTCCAAACCAGGAATTTCTTTGAAATTCATTCTTGCTCGTCAGGATGAAGATAAAATAATACTTTTGGGGGAGTAGCTGAATTGTATTCTGCTAAGGTTCAGACGAAATCATTAATTAATATTATCCGGAATGGAATTCATGCAAGTTTCGAAAATTGCAACAAGATGCTTTTTTCTTTCTGTTTTTCTGATTTATGGGTTTGACGTTGGAGCGCAGATTCAAAAAGGATCCGGCAACTATCAATATATCAATGATGACAGCGCGAAAACTACTGAAGGCAGATTTTACTCAGATAGAAAGCCGGTGCTCGCCGAAAACGCAATGGTTTGCTCAGCGCATCCCGCAGCTTCTCAAGTGGGAATTGATATAATGAAAAAAGGGGGAAATGCCGTTGACGCAGCGATTGCCGTGCAGTTCGCGCTCGCCGTCGTGCATCCATCTGCGGGAAATATCGGTGGGGGCGGATTTATGGTGTTCCGGGATAAAGATGGTAAATCAATAACGCTTGATTTCAGGGAAAAAGCTCCGGCACTTGCCAGCTGTGATATGTTTCTTGATGGTTCAGGAAATGTAAAAGACGGATTAAGCTTAACGGGACATCTTGCCAGCGGAATTCCAGGCACCGTTAAGGGAATGGAAGAGGCACACAAAAAATACGGAAAGCTAAAATGGTCACAATTGCTTGAGCCAGCTATATTATTGGCTGAGAATGGTATCTTACTAACGTTAAAAGAAGCCACTGGTCTAAACCGAATAGCGCCTGATTTACAAGAGCTAAATCCAGGAGTGGGTTACCTTCAGAAATCTTCGGGTTGGAAAGAAGGAGATTTGCTGGTACAGAAGGATCTGGCAAAGACATTAAGGCTTATCAGCGAACTGGGAGCGGAAGGATTCTACCACGGATCAACTGCGAAATTAATTGTGGAAGAAATGCAAAGAGGCAAAGGCATTATTAGTTATGCGGATCTTGCAGGATACAATTCGGTATGGCGGGAAGCTCTGATTGCTGATTATAAAAACTACAAGATCATTTCCGTTCCGCCCCCGTCCAGCGGTGGCATCGCATTAATTCAGCTGCTTAAAATGGTTGAAAAATATCCTTTGCATCGATGGGGCTGGAATTCAGATAGCACGGCAATGCTCATGATTGAAGCAGAACGACGTGTTTATGCTGATCGTGCAAAATTTCTCGGAGATCCCGATTTTGTGAAAATTCCGGTAAAAGAGCTACTTGAGAAAAATTACCTGGAAAACCGGATGAGTGATTTCAGTTTTTCAGAGGCAACACCGAGCAGCAAAATTTCCGGAGGCAAAATTCCGGGTTACGAAAGCACAGAGACAACACATTTCTCGGTAGTGGATAAAGAAGGAAATGCAGTTTCAATTACAACTACTCTTAATGGAAGTTACGGTAGCCGGGTTTTTGTAAAAGGTGCAGGTTTTCTTCTGAACAACGAAATGGATGACTTCAGTATAAAGCCCGGTGTACCAAATGCTTACGGACTTGTGGGTTCGGAAGCGAATTCTGTGCAGCCCAACAAACGTATGCTTTCCTCAATGACACCGACTATTGTGGAAAAAGACGGTAAATTATTTATGGTGGTTGGAACACCAGGTGGATCGACAATAATTACATCCGTTTTCCAGACAATATTAAATGTTATTGAGCATGGAATGAATATGCAGGAAGCGGTAAATGCCTTAAAATTTCACCATCAGTATTTACCCGATAAGATAACTTTTGAGAAAGGCGCATTTTCAGAACAGGCTATTAAATTCCTGACTGATAAAAAAGAAAACCTGGAAGAACTTAATGGTACGCTCGGAAGAATGGATTGTATCTTAAGAAAAGACGATGGAACCCTTGAGGGCGGTGCAGATCCACGGGCCGATGACACTGCAGTAGGATATTGAAGTAAATACGGCGAATTTAACGATGATGGGAGTACACCCAAAGACTTCAACCCTGATCATTATGCATTTTTTTTGATTAAAATTCCACGTAATACCGGACTGGTAATGTGTATCAGTTGCAATCCTTCAATTATAAATTCAATGGCATCAGTAACCCGAATTTAGTTTATATTAATGGTTTAATGCCTGGCATCATTTTGACTTAAAATCGTTTGGATGCACTACATATATACTATTATTCTCTTCAGTATTGCTGCGCTGGGCATGGCCTGGGCACCTTCGCTCGCTAAAACTCTGAGACTTTCATTCGCGCTTATCTATGTAATTTTCGGGGCGACGATTTACAGTCTGTTTAATTTTCTACCCACACCTGATCCATTTACCTATCCGGTATCTACATTTCATGTTACTGAATTTGCAGTAATAATCTCGGTAATGGGCACTGCCTTAAAAATTGATCAGGCATTTACTTTCAAGAAATGGCGTATTCCCTTTCGTCTGGTAAGTATAACAATGCTAACGTGTATTGCTGTGGTTGCTGCGTTGGGTTACTTTGTCCTCAAACTTGATCTTGCGTCTTCCATTCTATTAGGTGCTGTGCTTGCACCAACCGATCCGGTGCTTGCTTCCGATGTGCAGGTAGGCGCTCCAAACGAAAAAGAAAAACACCGCGTTAAATTTTCCTTAACTGCAGAAGCGGGAATGAACGACGGAACGGCATTCCCGTTTACCCACCTTGCAATTTTAACGGCTACAATTGGTGGAGTTTTTACCTTTTCCCCGTTAATTCACTGGCTGTGGTTTGACCTTCTCTACAGGATCAGCGCCGGAGTTATCATTGGATTCATTTTCGGAAAATTACTCGCCCGGTTTATTTTCTCATTTTCTGAAAAGAGTAGGATGTTCCAAACCCAAGGTGGATTTGTTGGGATTGCATCCGCACTTGTTATATACGGTATCACAGAATCGCTTATGGGTTACGGATTTATTGCGGTATTTGTTTTGGGCATTACGCTCAGAAATTACGAAATGCAAAATGGATTCCACAAAGAAATGCACGAATTCATAGATCAGGTTGAAAGAATCCTTGTTGCTGTAGTCCTAATATTTTTAGGCGGAAGTTTCGTTAATGGAATTCTGAATTACCTGAATTTAATGAGTATCCTGTTTTGCATCGGATTTTTATTTGTTATCAGGCCAGCGTCTGGAATTCTAGCACTTACAGGTATAAAAATGCCATTTAAAGAAAAAATAGCGATCAGCTTTTTTGGAATTAAGGGAATCGGATCATTTTTCTATCTCGCTTATGCTTTTCAACAAACAGGATTTAAATACGAGCATGAACTTTGGTCAATCGTTGCATTCGTCGTTCTGATTTCAATTGTTGTCCACGGCCTGTCAGCCCATACCATCATGAAGAAGCTCCAATTGATTTATGATAATCCATCTAACCCCGGAAAACGAAAAAAATCAGTCACTAATAAACCATAACAGTTAAAGAAAGTAAATCAATATTGTTTTTCATAGAAGCACTTTGACTTGTGTATTTAGATTTGTTTGATGATAACACCATATTTTCATTCACCGATTCAGTAGTTGAAATAGTTCCACTGGTAATTGCCGGCGCTGCATTATAAAGGCCAACAGACGTTTCACTTAATTTGGCTGGCTCGACATCTTCGATAGGCGCAGCTGCAGTTTTCGTCAGCTTCTCATCGACATCATTTGCACCCATTTCATTTCTATCCATTACCGCCGTTCCACTTTCTTCTTTTGTTAATTCCTCCTTTTTTGGTGCGTCTTCAACCTCGGGAGGCATAGGAATATTCTTACTTTTAAACTCAGCCTGGGGTTCTTTATTCACCAACGAATTTTCCTTATCCGAAGAATTAATCTGAGAAATTCCATTATTCATTTCCTTTTCATAAGGCTTAATTATTAGAAGAACGGCAATTAGCAAGGCGGCAGCAGTTGCAGCAATTGACCACATCCGGAACATTATCACCTTTGGTTTACGTTCAGTTTTCTCATCAAATGCATCCAGTAATTTATCTCTTAAACCCGCTGAGGGTTCGGGCATTTCTTCTTCTAAATTACCCAAACTAAGCAAGGTGTTACGGATCTGATCATACTCCAGTTCTGAAATATGTTCGTCCGACAGCTGCTTTAATTCGAAAGCATTTAATTCGTGGTATCGTTTATTGACGATCATCTCTTCGAATCCGTCGGGAAAGGCTGAATGGCTCATGATCAAATGTGTTGAAATTGTGGAAGTTTACCAGCTATTTTACGCAACGTATAAAACAAACGACTCTTAACAGTACCCTCGCTGCAATTGTGAATAACACTGATTTCTTTTAACGAAAGCTCTTCAAAATACCTTAGCACAAATGTGCTCCGATGCGGCTCATTAATCGTTGTCAGCACTTCTTTCAACTTTGCTGTGAATGCACGCTTATCTATCCTTTCGGTTATTCCCGGGTCTGTAGCTCTTAACTCCGGGATAAAATCAATTGAAACAGAAGGACCTTTCCTTCCTGCTTTTCTGTATTCCATTTTACAAATATTATTAGCAACAGTGTAAACCCAGGGTTTAAATAACCTTGTTGTATCGAACAATTCGGGCTGTTTTGCAATTTTCAGGAAAAGATCCTGCAGGCAATCCTCAGAAAGCTCCCGATTATTCCAGAGCATCCGCATAAAATATGAAAGTAACCTCCGGCTATAACGGTCATATAAAATACCGAAAGCCGGTTTATCTCGCCGGATAATGCGCTCCATCAGCTGCTCATCCGATTCTGGAATTTGCAAGCTCATTTGCTAATGGATTTACCAGTTAAGTTATTAAGGTGGTTTTCAATGACTATTGTTTTGTCATAAAACGCATCGGAATTCCCGACTTGCTTTTTTAATAAACTAAGTCCGGGGTAAAGATTAGAAAGTGTATGAACAAACGGATCTGAATTCCTTGGTACTACGGCGAATCTCTCAAGTGAAAATTGAAGATCTGAGTTGAAGTAAAACTTTTTAAGCGAAGGAATATTATCCACCTGGTTTTTACTTATCCTAACAAGAGGGCCAACGGGATATAAATCGGGAGCGTGTTTTTTTAAAAGATCTGATCCAACCGACCAGGACAGATAAACCGGTTTTTTACTTTTTAATAGTAGTTCAATAAGCGATTCCCGGTCGGCAATATTTTCCGGAACGTTTAAACCGGGATCCCACTGGTGCAATTTATTTTTTAGCCAGGTTTTATCTTCCATCATGGCAAATGAAATAATAAACACATTCCTGTTTTTTGCCTTATACCATAACGGATAGGTATCAAACTCGCCATTTGTAATGATCATACTGCCATTCTCGGCAGCTTCAAGCATCCATTCGGCCATTTTTAGCTGCACTGGACTCATCATTCCGTGGTAAAAATAATCGCCCATCGCTTTATCGCGCAACTCGTTATTATTAGATCTTTCAGCCATCCAGGCTTTCTCCGCGTCAATTAACCCGGGCTGCACATTTTGCTTCTCCAATAGGGACATATATATGTCTGCCGATGCCCTATTTCTGTTCTGCCGTAAAAGAATGTAATTGCTGTAAAAGCTACCCGGAGTATTTTTTATGCTCTCGGTGACAATGCTTTCAAGCGCTTTTTCCTCTTTTAAATCAATCCGTCCATCATTTTTCAAAAAAGAATTCCGCGAGTCTGTATAAGTATTGTACCAATATTCGGGTTGTTTAAATTGAGCTCCCGAACTCACCGCATCATCAAGATGAAGTTCTACATCACTCTTCGCAGGAGCCTTTTCTTTTGATGACTCTGCGGAAATTTGCTTTTTACCGCTCTGCTCTGTTGTTTTCCTCTGAAGCGCCTGGATCTGAACAGGCTTCGATAAGCCTGAATTTGCCGGGTATGCACTTTCCTGATTGTTTTGAGCGATTATACTGATGGAAGATAGCAGCAGCGCCATCAAAATACTATTTCTAAGAATCATTAAACGACGATTTGGCAGCGGGAATATGCGGTTACAAAAAACAGGTTCACACAAGATAGATTTTTTTCTTTGACATAAAAACAAAACTCTGTGGCGACTTCACCCAAATCAAAACACTCATAACTCTGCTAAATCATAACTCATCATGAAACTCTACTCACAATGAAACTCAACTCACAATGAAACTCAACTCAGAAATCATTATCAAACTCACAATCAAACTCACAATCAAACTCATTAGCACTCAACTTAACACTAAACTCAACGTCAACTCAACACTTAACACTCAAAACTTAACACTTAACACTCAACACTCAACTCAACACTTAACACTCAAAACTTAACACTTAACACTCAACACTTAACACTCAAAACTTAACACTCAACATTCAACTCAACATTCAACTCAAAACTCAAAACTTAACACTCAAAACTTAAAACTTAACACTTAACACTCAACTCAACACTCAAAACTCAACACTCAACATTCAACTCAACACTCAACACTTAACACTTAACACTTAACACTCAACGTTATACGTAATACTTAACACTCATCACTCCGTCCGAACTTTAATCCCAATTCAATGTTTCGTTCCTGAGCATTGTCGCAAAAGGTAAATGTTCAAAACCTTGTAAAAATCTAAATAAGCCAATATGTCATTTCTGCACTGTTGGTCTTATCTTTGAAAATCCAACCACGTTAAATAAAAAAATCATGGCTTTACAAATCACAGATGCAAATTTCGAAGAACTCGTTCTTAAATCAGATAAACCGGTACTTGTAGATTTCTGGGCAGAATGGTGCGGCCCGTGTCGCGTTGTAGGTCCAATCGTTGAAGAACTTTCTATTGATTACGATGGGAAGGCCGTTGTAGGAAAAGTAGATGTTGACAGCAATCCTGAAATCTCAATGAAGTTTGGTATCCGCAATATTCCAACACTTCTTGTATTCAAAAACGGACAAGTTGTCGATAAACAGGTTGGTGCAGTTGCTAAAAATGTGCTTGCCAAAAAGCTCGACGCACAACTTGCTTAGAAGAATAAACACGTAAGGTTATACTAAAGAACACAGGGTTTACGCTCTGTGTTTTTCGTTTATTAGACTCCGCCAATCAGAACAGATATGCTGATCAACACAATTACTTCATAATGCCGATTAACAGACAGGAGCTACAACAATTCGGTCATCTCGCATTAATGGCAAGGCAGGTGGTTGAAGGATTTATCACCGGCCTGCACAAAAGCCCGTTTCATGGGTTTTCTGTAGAATTTGCCGAATATCGTCAATACAACCAGGGAGAATCTACGCGGTACATCGACTGGAGACTTTATGGCAAAACCGACAAGCTTTTTGTAAAACGCTTCGAGGAAGAAACCAATCTCCGATGCCAGATTGTGATCGATCGTTCTTCATCCATGTATTTTCCGGTAGATGCCAGGGAAAAAGGGATTGATAACAAGCTGAGTTTCTCTGTTAAATCAGCAGCCGCTCTTTTTCATATGTTGAATAAACAGCGTGATGCAACCGGGCTAAGTATATTTTCTGACGATCTTGAATTGCAAACGCCGGCGCGGTCATCTGCTATTCATAAAGCAATGATTTACGCCGAACTGGAAAAATTGCTCGACACACCATGGGACAGCAAAAAGCAGAACCAAACGAATGCGGCAAAAGCACTTCACACAATTGCCGAAGCTGTGCATAAACGCAGTATGGTAATTATTTTCAGTGATATGTTTGAACACGGCACAGAAACAGAACATCTCTTTTCTGCCCTGCAGCATCTTAAACATAACAAGCATGAAGTCGTTTTATTTCACGTAACGGATAAGCAGAAGGAACTGGAGTTTAATTTTGATAATCGTCCTTACCGTTTTGTGGACCTTGAAACCGGAGAAGAAATAAAACTTCAGCCGCAGGAGGTAAAAGAAAAATACCTGGAGCAGATCCATGAGTTTACCCAGGATCTGAAATTACGTTGCGCACAGTTTCACATCGATTTTGTTGAAGCAGATATTCATAAGGGGTATACTCAGGTACTGATGCCGTACCTTATGAAAAGAACGAAAATGAGAACCTGAAATCTGCACTGCCTTCTAAACGGAAATTGCTACAGAAACGTTAGTTCTCAGCCTGAAATATGGGACTATCAGTAAGCAATACTACCGGTTTTCCGAATCATTTTTCGCATAAAAAATTATATGACTTAATACAGTTTTGTTAAAATTTTAAGCTGCTATTTTTTAGCTCTATAGGGGTTTTTAACAAACAGAAGTGCTAGGTAATCGACGAGTATGTTTGCCGTCAGATGAAAGAGAATGAAAGTATTAATGCAGCCAACAGAAAAAAACGCAATCTATACGGGGCAATTGCTCCGGGATTTGACCCTTCACTCGGAAAATTGCCACCTCAGGCACTGGATGTTGAAGAAGCCGTTTTAGGTGCGTTAATGCTTGACAGGGATTCACTTGCAAACGTGATCGACTCCTTGAAGCCGGAAACATTTTACAAAGATGAGCATCAACGGATATTCGGAGCAATCTGGGAATTATTCGCAAACTCAAAACCTGTCGATATCCTCACCGTTGTTCAGGAACTGAAAAAACGCGGCGAACTCGATATGGTTGGTGGTCCGCAATATATTACTTCCCTCACAAATCGCGTTGCATCCACAGCCAATATTGAGTATCACACAAGGATTCTCAACCAGAAGCAGATTCAACGCGAACTCATCCGGGTATCATCAGAAATAATCAAAGATGCCTACGAGGAAAGTACCGACGCGCTTGAACTACTTGATAAAGCAGAAAAAAATCTTTTTGCTGTAGCAGAAGGAAATATCAAAAAGAACTTCGCTAAAATGAGTGATCTCATTTCTGATGCGAAAAAACAAATTGAAAAAGCAGGCCAGCAGCAGGACGGACTAAGCGGAGTTCCATCCGGATTTTATGAGATGGACCGTGTTACTGCAGGCTGGCAAAAATCCGATCTTGTCGTTCTCGCCGCTCGTCCAGGTATGGGTAAAACCGCATTCGTGCTTTCGTTGGCGAGGAATGCGGCGGTCGATTTTAAACGCCCGGTTGCCTTGTTTTCTCTGGAGATGTCAAGCATCCAGCTTGTAATGCGTCTTATTTCCGGAGAAGCCGGGTTAAGTGGGGAAAAATTAAAAAAAGGCCAGCTTGAGAACCACGAATGGCATCAGCTGGATACGAAGATTCGTGAACTTACAGAAGCTCCGATTTTTATCGATGATACCCCTGCCCTATCCGTTTTCGAATTAAGGGCAAAAGCCAGAAGGCTTAAAGCAAACCACGACATCCAGATGATCATAATCGATTACCTGCAGCTGATGACCGCCGGTGGCGACAACCGCGGAGGAAACCGTGAACAGGAAATCTCCACAATTTCACGTTCCCTGAAAGGTATTGCGAAAGAACTTGAAATTCCTGTGATAGCGTTATCTCAGCTAAGTCGTAACGTAGAGCAGCGCGGCGGAACCAAGGTGCCGCAACTTTCCGATTTACGTGAGTCCGGGGCGATTGAGCAGGATGCCGACATGGTTCTTTTCATTTACCGACCTGAGTATTACAACATTACTGAACGTGAAGATGGCTCTCCAACAAACGGACTTGCCGAAATTCACGTTGCCAAGCATCGAAACGGGGCACTAGGTGTTGTGCCGTTGAAATACATCAATCACCTGGCGAAATTTGTGGATTATGAAACTACTGTTCCCTACCAGGCATCGGCAGGATTGCAGCCCAATACAGCTTTTGGAGAAGATGGAACAATTATTCGCGGCTCCAGGATGAACGATGCATCATCTAACGAAAACTGGAATACCGATAGTGTACCTTTCTGAGAATTGTTCTAATTTTCCCTGTTCTGAACCCTGGAACGGAAAATACCGTTCAATACTTTGCGTTAAGTCACAAATGAAAAAGCTTTTTATTTTTATTGCCATTTTCCTGTTCTCCGGATTGGCTCAACTGAGGTCGGCTTCGTTGCTTATCCAAATGGACGAATCCCAGCAAAATCACCTGAAAGCATACGGTATTGCTTACTGGGTACTCAACCAGGAAATAGAATTGTACTGGCTGCTCAACTATAAGGGCGGAAGCTTCATGTGCCAGCATAGTAAAGCTATCGAAAGCGAATGTGTGATCCGTGGGGTTTCATACCAGGTAATTGCAGACGCTCAGGCAAATGCCATCCTGCAGGAAATAGCAAGTCCGGAAGTGAACATGGACGCAGTAAAGCTGGAAAAGCCGCCCAAAGTAGCTGTCTACTCCCCGAAAGATAAACAACCCTGGGACGATGCAGTTACACTCGTTCTTACCTACGCGGAAATTCCGTATGATATCGTTTATGATGAAGAAATAATTGGTGATAAGCTGCACCTGTATGATTGGCTTCACCTGCATCATGAAGATTTTACAGGGCAGTACGGAAGATTCTGGGCTGCTTACCGTGGCCAGAAATGGTATGTCGACCAGCAAAAAAATTCGGAAGACATGGCGCATAAGTTAGGCTTCAACAAGGTTTCCGAATTAAAGCTTGGCGTAGCAAAAAAGATCCGTGATTTCACCGTCGGCGGAGGATTTCTTTTCGCGATGTGTTCTGCGACAGACAGCTACGACATCGCGCTTGCTGCGGATGGCGTTGATATCTGCGAAAGTATGTTTGATGGAGATCCTGCTGATCCCGCGATGCAACGTAAAATGGAATACGCAAACTGCTTTGCATTCACCGATTTTACGTTAAGCGCAAACCCGGCTGAATATGAATTCTCAAGTATTGATGCCACTCAAAGCCGTCGTATCCCTGAAAAAGAGGACTATTTCGGGTTGTTTGAGTTTTCGGCAAAATGGGATCCAGTTCCAACGATGCTTTGTCAGAATCATGAGCGGATCGTAAAAGGCTTCATGGGGCAAACCACCGCATTCATTAAAAAATACATTAAGTCAGATGTGCTGATAATGGGCGAAAACAAGGCCGCAGGGGAAGCTCGTTATATCCACAGGGAATTCGGAAAAGGGACATTTACTTTTTATGGTGGACATGATCCTGAAGATTACGAGCATAAAGTGTTTGATCCGCCAACAGATCTTGCATTGCATACAAATTCACCCGGCTACAGGTTGATTCTGAATAACATTTTATTTCCTGCTGCAAAGAAGAAAAAGCAAAAAACCTAAGTCATTGTTATCCAAAATATCCATGAGACAATAAGTAAAACGCATTCTCGTTGAAAGCAAAAATTCTCATGAAAGGAATTCTTTTAATTGGATTTTGCTTTGTTTTTCAAGTCCTGTCAGCTCAGGATGAAATTGCACCTGTAAATATGGTTCAGGGTAATTTTCAGACTATTCCTGCATCAACAACGAGTGCTGTTTTCTCATTCAACAACCAAACTCAGATAACTTACGATTTCCACGAAAGTTTAACTGCTGGATTTGGCTGGATGCGTTTTAAAGAAAGGAATTTCAGGATGATGGAAATAAGCAATGTTTCGGTTTCCTACCCGGCAACACGGGAATATATTGAGATCGGCAGCAATATATATAGTGTTCAAAATGTCACAATTTCCGGAGCTTACAGGATTGAATATGGGAAGGTTCTTAATAAACCCGATGCAAAATGCATGTTTCTTTTAGCGTGCGGACTAAAACCTTTTGTAAATTATGTGATTACTCAACCCAATACGAGCGATGTTTTCCCAATGCGTTACCTCCAGGTAGGAATTGTTGGTGAAATCATACCTCGACTGATGTTTCGGCTTTCACCAAAATTTCTTTTGGATGTAAACGCCCCCATAGGCTTACTCAACGTGGATTACAATCATTTTAAAGTAGAAAATCCCGCATTCGAAATTGAAGATAGAAGAAGTTCGGTCATTAACTTCAACGCTACCTTTCAGAATATAGGATTGAGGGTTGGATTAACCCGTGTAATCTAAGAATAATGATCAATTGAATTATGTTTATGCTTGAATGATTTGATTTATTTTCACCTGCCCGAAGATGACCCGGACAGGCATTCAAAAAGAAACACGGATACAACTCGATCTTAAACAATTTTTTGGCGCACATTCCTATCGTCTGAGCCAAACACTTCGTAGCTTTTGTTTGAAATTATAAATATTTCCCGAACGCGGATTCTTATTGAGCTTAAGAGCATTTTCATCTCTTCTTCCATCAAGCAGCTCCCAACTCAGTTTTAGCCTTTTTTTACTAATCGACATTGATTAATAATTCCTAATTGATTTGAACATTCATCACCTCATAATTTCTTCCACCTTTCTCCGTTACCAAAGAAAATTCCCCTGAATTTTACATAGTGGGCCGGAACCGGGAAAAAATCAGAACGTTTTTCAGAGTAATTAGAAAGCCATTATTGTTCGCTGCGGGAACGATCGTGTTTATAATTGTTTCCTGTTCTATCCTCGCGTTCGTATATGAGGAAGAAGTAGAGCAGTATTTTCTTGGAAAACTCAACAAGCAGCTTAACACAAAAGTAGAAATCGGTGAATTAAGTTTTTCATTGCTTCGCCATTTTCCAGATGCTTCTATAACACTTGAAAACGTTAAGGCCCACCACAGCAAACCATACGTTGGAGCAGGAAATCTGCTTGTTGCCGAAAATATTGTTTTCCGGTTCAATCTTTTTGACCTCTTCGGAGATTCATATAGTGTAAACGGGATCGACCTCGAGAATGGCGCCATCAACATTCTACGAAATGAAGATAAAACAGTTAATTATCAATTATTAAAAAAGGATAATAATCCAGGCTCCGACAAATTTCAATTTTCGTTAAACGCCCTCCACTTTAAAAATATAAATATCCTTATTAGAGATGAACCATCTTCCTTCTCTACAACTTTTCTGGCTGTTGAAGGGCATTTGAAAGGAAATTTCAGCGAAACAGAATACGAGCTTAACGTGCAATCAGATCTTCAGGTAAGCGAGCTTGTTCAGGATAAAACTACGTGGCTTAGCAGCAGGCCTGTTACAATTGATGCCGGAATGCTAATTAATACAAAAACTGGCCTTTATTCGTTCAAAAAGGGAAATATAAAAATTTCTAACCTCGATATGTCGGTCACCGGCAGCTACCGCGATTCTGAGGTTCCTTTTTATGATCTTATATTTAAGGGACAACAATTAAACATTTCATCATTTCTTTCTTTATTACCCTCGGGCTATGATGAAAAAATAAAAGAATATGAAAGTGACGGCGAGTTTTATGCAGATGCGATGCTTAAAGGAGAATGGGGAGAAACCGTTCGCCCCGACTTTAAGGTTTCATTTGGTGTAAAAAACGCAGAAATAACTCAGAAAAAAAGTAAAATCAGTCTGCATAACGTTAATCTTACCGGAAATTACTCTGCAGGAAAGAACGGAAACCTAAGTCTTAAGAACGTTAACGTGCAGCTGAAGAACGGCTCCTTAAAAGGCAGCTGCACAATCAGGCAATTTAACGACCCTGTAATTAACCTTAATGCTGTTGCGAAACTTGACCTTTCAGAGGTCGATAAATTTCTGGCACTTTCTTCGATCCATTCGATGCAGGGCCGCGCCGAAATGAATATCCGTATCAACGGTTCGGTAAATAAGATAGCAACATTTTCTGCAGGTTCTTTCCAGGAATTAAGGGCAAACGGCGACCTTACAATTAAAGACGCATCCTTCCGCCTGCCAAACGATACGCTCAACTATTCCGGGTTTAACGGCAGCCTGCGCTTTACCAACAATGATGTAGTAGTTGAACAATTTAAAGGGCTGGCGGGGAAAAGTGACTTTTTTATTCAGGGCCGGCTAAGCAATGTGTTTGCATTTGTACTTAGTGAAAACAAGCCGCTCCGGATCGATGCCTCCGTTAGTTCGAACCTTGTGAACCTTGATGAGTTATTTAAACGGAAAACGCATCAGGGATCTGACTCGACTTATGGATTTAAGATATCGCCACGCATCAGTCTGGCTATCGATGCCAGGGTTAGATCATTGAAATTCAGAAGGTTTTCCGCCAGTGAAATAGTTGGAAATTTTTCGGTAAATAACAAGATGCTGATGGCAAACCGTTTAAGTTTTAATACGATGGACGGTAAAATTGATATGAACGGCTCTGTGGACGGAACACAGCCCGGGAAGCTTCTTCTTAGCTGTAATACAGAATTAAAAAAAGTAGATATCCGTCGTTTGTTCTACGAGTGCGAAAATTTTGGGCAGGATGTGATGCAGGATAAAAACCTTAAGGGGAAAATGGATGCTGACGTTGTGTTTACTGCAATAAGCACGGAAACGCTGGATATTGATGCCGACAAGATCTATACGAGAGCTGGTCTGGTGATAAATGAAGGTGAGCTGATTAATTTTGAAGCATTAAATGCCCTATCGAAATTCATTTCCCTTGATGAATTAAAACATGTGCGATTTTCAACACTTAAAAATCAAATAGAAATACGAAACCGCAAAATCATAATTCCACAAATGGATATCGCCTCAAGTGCAATAACGATAAGTGCTTCGGGGACACATACGTTTGATAATGTAATTGATTATCATTTGCGGTTGTTGTTATCTGATATTTTATCCCGGAAAGCTAAAAAAGCTAAAAAGGAAAATGAAGAATTCGGTGAGATCGCTGATGACGGCTTAGGTAAAACGAACCTGTTTATTTCGATGACTGGGAACGTAGAAACTCCAATAATAGCGTACGATACAAGAGGTGCAAAACAAAAAATGCAGGAAGATCTGGTTTCACAAAAGAAGGATATGAAACAGGTGTTGCATGATGAATTTGGTTGGTATAGAAAAGATTCTACTTTAGTAAAAAAGCAAGCAGGAACTCAAAAGAAGAAAGAGCCGAAAGTGATTGTAGAATTTGAGGATTGATGGTATATTTTAAATTAAACACTGCGCAATGAAAACATTGCTTTTAATTCATTTATTCTTCCCGTTTTTTCTTGTTGCCCCGAGAGACACATGCTGATGAAAGAAAACCAAGAGGAACTGGAAAATCTACTCTTCTAATACTTTCAATACTATCATCATTAAATCGAATAACGGAAGTACCATAAACACCCTCACAATTGTTGGTAGTATCGCAATTCCCATAAATCCAGGAATACGCTTCCCGCTGAGCAAGAAGCGTATTCCCAAATAGTGGTAGGACAATGAAAACTAATTTATTCATGTTTATAATTTAACCAGTTTCTCTATGTGGCGTATCGACCTGCTGATGTCGTAAAATCCTGTAAAAATCACTTTTTCCTAAAGACTTAAACTTCTTTACGTGATTGACGAAAAATACCGGCTCCACTTATTAACAAACCACCACCCATTACAAGCAGGCAACCTATCACATTATACCATAAAAAAGCAATTGGAGTAAAACAATACATCAGCAAAACAATTGCCTGAGCAAGAATTGTCGACCAGAATATTGCGCTTCCATTTATTCGTTTTAACCAAAAGGCTGTGAGGAAAATACCTAGAATCGGACCATAGAAAAGAGAGCCCAGAATATTTACTGCCTCGATGAGACTGTTACCGATATTTCCGCAAAAGCAGGCAATTACGACACAAAATATTCCCCAAAAGAATGTGTATTTTCTGGACAAACGATAATCCTGTTCAGGTGTAAATTCCGTAGTAGAAAACCGCTTATGAATATCAATAATCGTTGATGACGCCAATGAGTTCAAAGCTGCTGCAATAGATCCCCAGGCTGCCAGGAAAATAATGGCAATTAATAATCCAACCAATCCTTTCGGTAAATAGTCAACTACGAAACGCAGGAAAATATAATTCGTGTCATTATCATCACCCCCAACTTCAGACTTGATCCACCTTTTAACGTCCTTCCGTATCTCTCCGCTCTCGGCATTTAATACCTTTAGTTTCTCAATGCTTAATTCAGAACTCAACACATCTCCCCTATCCTTAAATTCAATAAACTCAGAAACCAATGCGGCTTTTTCGACAGAAATACGATTATACATTTCTTCCGCTACAAGCAGGGAATCCTTGTGAATCGACACTTTCACCTTATCAAGCTGCGACTTATTGAAGAACACCGGTGCGTTGTAAAACTGATAAAAGGAAAATAATAAAACGCCAACCAACAATATCAGGAACTGCATCGGGACTTTTACCAGGCCGTTCATCAAAAGCCCAAGACGGCTTTCACGCATAGTCTTTGCCGTAAGGTAGCGGCCAACCTGCGATTGATCGGTACCGAAATACGATAACGCCAGAAAAAAGCCCCCAATCAACCCGCTCCAGATATTGTATTTATCACTCCAGTCAAAGCTTCCGTCTTTAACACCGCTTGTAAAAACATTTAGTTTTTCGAGCTTTCCGCTAATATGCAACGCATCGGTAAATCCAACGTTCTCCGGCAGCATATTTACCACGAGGTAACCAGCGATAAACATTCCAGCGAAAATGATCAAAAATTGCAACTGCTGCGTATATGCTACTGCCTTCGCCCCTCCGGTTACAGTATAAATAATGAGAATTCCTCCCATTAATATATTGGTAACGTAAATATTCCAGCCCAGTAAAGATGATAGTATTAATGATGGAGCATAAATACTGATTCCGGTTGATAATCCTCTTGATAGAAGAAATAAAACTGATGTTAGTGTGCGGGTGCGAAGGTCGAATCTTGTTTCCAGGAATTGATATGCTGTATAAACATTTAGACGGTGAAAAACCGGGACAAATGCAACACAGATAACGACCATCGCCAATGGTAAACCGAAATAATACTGGACGAAGCGCATCCCATCCGTATACGCCTGTCCGGGTCCTGATAAAAAAGTTATCGCGCTGGCCTGCGTTCCCATGATACTAAGCAAAACGAGAAACCAGGGAAGCGACCTGTTGCCACGGAAATAGCCGTCGAGATCGCGTGTGGAACGGCTCCGGTAAATTCCGTAAACCACTATTGTAAGCAGCGTTAATGAAAGGACAATCCAATCAAGGCTACTCATGAAAAATAACGGGTGAAAAAATAAAAGAAAACAATCTGGAGAATTAAAAATGCAATAACAATCGCATAGGCAACATGCCAGCGACTGATTACCTGTTTATTGCTTGTTTTATTTTCCGTCATATTTCCCTAGTCCGATAAGATTAGCCATCAAACGATAAGCGCCCGGTACGCCCGCCGGCAATTGTCGAAAAAAAGAAATTCCCGTGTAAATAAACTTCCCTTTTCCATAATCAGCAACAAGCAATGCGCCTTGTTTTGCAGGTTCTCCAGGATCACCACATTCTAATAACGGCGTATACGCAGCATCCCATTTCTCGGGAAAATAAAGACCGCGTTCCTGCACCCAACCATCAAAATCGGCCTGGGTAATTCTATTTGGAAATGAAAAAACAGGGTGATCAGCAACTAGAATTTTCATAGTCGCTTTTTCATCTGTAACACGATCGCGCGAAATTTCGAAGGCATACGGACCTGGTTGTACTTTTACATTACTGATCCAGTTTTTGGTATTGTATTGTTCAATCAACGTTCCTCCATCTTTCACGTATTCCAGCAATGAAGGCATATAAGTGCCCATATTTTCGTTGGCATTAAATGCGCGGATGCCAACAATAATTGCATCAAACGCTTTTAATAATTCCGGTTTCATGTATTTTTCAT